>Ga0315288_10002540_pt1 | contig 23592 bp, 21 predicted proteins | sample YL17G11_20_MG_FD_203454 | JGI IMG/M metagenome (GOLD analysis project Ga0315288, IMG submission 203454) | Sediment microbial communities from Yellowstone Lake, YNP, Wyoming, USA - YL17G11_20 | ecosystem: Environmental > Aquatic > Freshwater > Lake > Sediment | place: USA: Wyoming | collected... | reverse complement strand
CACCGGCCACCGCCGGCACGTTTCAGCTTCCGCCAGGCCCGACTCATGTGCCAGGTCCCTGCTTGGCTACTCGGGACAATCTTAATCCTAGCACATATATAACGCAGTTGTCAAGTCCTCGTACGTAATGGGAGGTTAGTACCAGGTTCTCGCTAGAATTCCGGGGACACCATCCTTCACCAGGTGAAGGATCACGCCTGCCACAAATCAGGCATTGTGCCCCACCATACCAACTTTACAGAGATGGCAGGTGTGTGGAATAATTGTCTAGGCAAGCTCCTATTGGTGCGTCATACCCAGTATGGATTCATTACTCTCGTTGGAGGATGACGATGAATATTTTGATATATGTCGCGGGCCCTCTATTTTCACATGCTGAACGTGAATTTCTGGAGAAAATTGTGAATACGCTCGCTTACTCCGCTCGACTTGACCCCTTGAGCAACTTCTTCTTGCCTCACCGCGACGGCGGTGAACTTGGCAAGGGATCATGCCGGCATGATATCTTTCACCTCGATGTGGCCAAGATAGATTCCTCGGATGCGGTCGTGGCACTTTTGGACGGGCAAGATTCAGATAGTGGTACTTGTGTTGAATTGGGTTATGCTCATGCTAATCATAAGAAAATATTCGGACTGTTAACGGACTTCCGTTCCTACTGTACATCGGATGGCGAGCCACATCGCCCTAATTTGATGGTATGGGGAGTGTGTGAGGAAGGCCGAACTCTATTCAATGACCTGAATACGCTAGCGGTAGCTTTTCGCGAATTCGTAGGCTCCAAAGATAGACAAAATCTGGTTTCGGACGTAAAGGCGGGTGGTATGTAGTTACAAATGGATTACATTGATTTAGTAAAAGCAAGGGAAGAGAAGTATTTGTCAAGGCGTGCCACGAAAAGCACCGAATCCCTTGGGCGAATGCATGACCTTCCTCCAGACCCAAACCGAACAGAATTTGAAAGGGATACCCATCGCATTTTACATTCCTGGCCTTTTCGACGTTTAAGAAATAAGGCTCAGGTATTTTATGCTCCAAAGAACGACCATTTATGCACTAGAATGGAGCATGCTCTGCATGTCGCGTCAATCTCATCGACCATTTGTAACCACTTGAGACTCAACGTAGATTTGGCGGAGGCTATTGCGCTTGCTCACGACCTAGGCCATCCGCCGTTTGGGCATATAGGCGAAGAAATTTTGCGGGGTTTGCATAAGAGAAACCACTTGCCTCTGTTCAAGCACGAAGCGCAAAGCTTACGCGTGATAGACCGGTTCAGGACAAAACGTGAGACTCTCAACCTCACCTATGAAGTGAGGGATGGCGTTGTCTGTCATTGTGGTGAGAGATTTGTTCAGACGCTGAAGCGGAATAGGCAAAAAGATATGACTACAGTACAGATGGATGCCGCGAGACGGCAGAGGCCAGCCACACTGGAGGGTTGTGTCGTTCGATTCGCAGATGTCATATCGTATGTCGGCAGAGATTATGAAGACGCTGTTCAAGCGAAGATTGTGGACAAAAAACTGCCGAGCAGCATAACCAGGGTCTTGGGCAACACCAATAGCCAAATTATAGGGACTATCATAAGAGACGTCATTCAAAATAGCAGACGGGGCGACACCATCAAGCTGTCAAGCGAGGTTTATTCCGCAACCGACGCCCTGCTTCAGTTCAATATAGACTACATCTACAACAACAAGCGTATCCGCGGCCAGTATAATAGAATAGAGCAAATGCTTTCCGATTTGTTCTACTATTTCTTGGAAGTGACTCAGGCGACCGAGCGTGGCAAGCGAAAGAAGGGCAATTACCGCGGTGACACTGCGGATGTCTTTTATGAGTTCCTAGAAGATATGCAGTACACGCCGGAAGAACCGGATGCTCGGATTGTTAGTGATTTCATCGCCGGAATGACAGATACTTTTGCCACACGAATCTATCAGGATCTTTTCCTTGTCAGTCCACCAGCGTAGCCAGACCAAAGGTGCATCTGCCCCTCGAGGTGCCAAGCTGCTAAGCCTCCCCAGACCACTTAGAGTGGGGCGAATTGCGTAGTGCATTCGGGATCCCGGGGATACTATACCAATCAGGCCTGCCACAAATCAGGCATTACGTCCCCATTCTGGCTGAGAGAAGCATCCTGCTTATCAGACCAATTTGTTACAGGACTTGACAAGCAAGATGCCCTGTGTTACAATGTTACAAATAGTAACTGGAGGTCTACAATGCCAGTCATACGAGTTGATGACGAAGTTTGGAAAGAGCTACAGAGAAGGGCAGAGCCATTAATTGATACTCCAAATTCCGTGCTGCGGAGAATATTAGGGCTTACGGCAGATAAGGTCAGCAATGAAGAAAAGGTCATAGAAATCGAACTCACTAGTCTGCATAGTCCGCGTGAATGGGCGCTAATTCCCCTTCCAAGAAAGGCGAGGCGATTCTTTCCGGGTTATAAAGTCTACTTCGATCTAGAGACTGATACGCAACCGATTAGAACTAGGGTCACATCAGCGCCAAAAGGCACACCTGTGGGTGACCCAAACGGCGGTAATTACATTCAAGGAGGTCTGCGACCTTGGTACAATAGTCATTCTTCTGAGTTGAAGCCAGGCGATAGGCTTCGTTTTGAAGCGTTGGAGCCTGGGCAGAGATATAAACTGTCTGTCGTTCAAAGTTGAGGGCTCTTCTTTATATCCGACTTCTCGAGAAACTGTAACCCTAACGGAGAGAAAATAAGATTGAATCATGGGAAAGTACAACAACCTAACTATCCTGAAGCGGGTGAAAGCTAGGACACGACACACCTGCTACACCTGCGGTAAAGAAATTTTGCCTGGCGAGGTTTACTATAGAGAAGATCTCGAAGATAGATTCCTACACACTTTACACGCCAAGAAGTATTGTTCATCTTGCCGTGAGAAAGTAGTTGGAACCACACAGGACTAACTTACTTTGCCTTCGCGAATTCGAGGGACACCATACCAATTAGGCCTGCTACAAATCAGGTATTATGTCCCCAGAATACTTGACTTCGGTTTGAGCGTAAGTCAGTGACAGTAAAGGACACTATCCGACACCGTAAAGAGGGATATTGACAGGTCTCGCCAGGTCACATATGATATAGTCACACGGCAAATAGTGGGGGATATTCAAAAGATTGGACTGACAGTCTTTATTGTGAAAAGAGGATTGGATGAGCAAGAAAAAGCTAGCAGGAATCATCGTAGTTTGTATCATAGCTATCATCGTGGTGATAGTCATAACTACCCCAAGGGAGCCAACACCCGAACTGGGGACTTTGACAGTCCACTTCATTGATGTTGGGCAAGGAGATTCTATACTTTTGGACTTTGGCGGTACTGAAGTGCTAATTGATGGTGGGGACAAATCCCCAGGTATAATCAGCTATATTGATGATTATGTTGATGGCCCGCTTGAGGTAATGGTAGCTACCCATCCTCATGCCGACCACATAGGTGGGCTAATTGCGGTCTTAGATGCCTTTGAAGTTGACGAAATCTGGCTCAATGGAGACACAAGCACCTCCAAAACCTACTCCCAATTTATGTCAGCAGTCAACTCCGAAGGTGCTAGGGTGTTTGTGGCGAGGAAAGGAGACACTATTCAGGTCGGCAACCTTACATTTAATGTGCTTCATCCCCTCAACTTGAGGGGCACCACTAACAATAATTCCATCGTTTTGAGCCTTAGCTATGGGCAGGTTGATTTTTTGTTTGCTGGAGATGCTGAGTGGGAAGCTGAGGCAAGTATGCTCATGCAGGACATTGTTCCAGATGTGGAAGTACTAAAGGTGGGGCATCACGGTTCACGAACGGCATCATCAATACAGTTCTTACAGGTGGCTGAGCCTGAGTGTGCTATCTATATGGCTGGGCAAGGTAACGATTATGGGCATCCTCACCAGGAAACTATCACTAATCTTTGCGAAGTTCGTGCCGAGATATACGGCACGGATATCCACGGAACTATCACAATCATGACAGACAGGGAGACATACACTTTGCTTCCCTCGAACAATGTACCCCCGGTGGTTTGCCCCTGAATTCCAGGGACACCATGCCAATCAGGCCTGCCACAAATCGGGTATTATGTCCCAGAATACGAAAGGATATGGTAAGATGGGTGAAGTGGACCTCCCACTGTGGCGTGATGTCAGCGACATCTTGCTCGAGGAATGGTCATGTCTCTAACAAGATTCATCAAGGATTTACTGAGGAAGCCTGAAAAAATCCCAACCCCTGGTGCCATATTCTACAATGCCACAGTGGCAAAAGTTCTTCGCAAGCCGGAAACAAAGATAGCTAATGACATTGTGGCAAAGATGGGAAAAGGGACTATTCTTGATTTAGGTTCGGGAACAGGCTATTTGTCAATAGAAATTGCCAAGAGATCAACCGGCCTGAAGGTCTGTGGCATCGATCTCAGCAGGCAAATGGTCAAGATTGCCAGACGCCATGCCAAAGGCGTTGATAATGCGCGATTCGTGTTTGGCAATGCAGCCAGACTCCCTTTCAAGGATAATTCAATAGATCTTGTGGTTAGTACGGGCGCTTCGCACCATTGGAAAATGCCACGCCTGGTGTTTGAGGAATGCTATCGCATTCTCAAACCCGGCCAGGAAGCCTGGATATACGATGGGTGTCCCGAGGTTTTCGCCAACCCGGCTGATAGAAGAAAATTGAACAAAGAATACGGGTTTCTGATCGGCCGACTTGGATACAGAGTATCAGTGCTGCATGGTTTCAGCAGGGAAGAGTACCAGACCATAATTGCGGATCTACTGGGGCAAACGGCGTTCAAAGGTGACTACCAGATGGCACTGACAGATATTTGGATGAAGATTACGCTTAAGAAACGCAGGCAGGGCCTGGGTTAGCCCTAGGGACACTATACCCATTAGGCTTACTGAGGGTCGGGCATTATATCCCTGGAACATAGGTAGTAAGACAGCCAATTGTCACGTGACTGAACAGAAGTCCGTTTCATGCGGGCTCAGAGCTGCTTATGCTGTTGCGAACAATCACTTCATGAGGGCACGCAGGTTTCTTGGTAGCACGTCCAGGCATTCCACCATATAGCTACGATTGAGTTTGTGAACTGTCTCAGGTGGGAGGTGATCAGGTGGCACCCCATTCAGGATTAAGGCGGTCTCGGTTTCGTTGAAGGTTTCTCCCTCTTCCACCCATTTGATAAAACGCTTGTTTACCGGGCAGACGACCTGGCACCTCATGCAGCCTATAAGGCTGTTGTGCCAGGCTGGGTCTATCCATTCAGGAAACTCCTCTGTGCCCTCGTTAATGAAGGTAAGGCACCTCTCTGCATGAATCAAGAACCGGTCGGCGACAATGGCTCCGGTGGGACATGCCTTGAGACATGCCTTGCAGCTATCGCATTCTTCCATTACCTGTGGCTCCAACCAGTCGCTTCTAACTGGCGGCATGTCTGAAAGATAGGCTCTGAGTCGCACAAAGCTCCCCTGACCTTCTACGTAGGTGATGTTGTTCTTCCCGTACTTCGCCATTCCGCAGTATACAGCCAGCAATTTCAACGGCAAGGCAGCTCGGTGAAGCTGGTAGCCATCAACATTGAGAACGTTCTCGATTATGTCCTTGATTTGGTCATCTGTGTCAGCATAGTAGGTAGGAGGGATTATGACCACACAGGTCCGCCCATTTAGGTGGAAGGTGACCTTGCGCTGAGGCTGCGGAGCTGCGGTTATTATGATTGAACGAATCCTCGGAAGACTGGCAGCAACATCGAACTTAAAATAGTTCAGGTATCTCTCATGCAATCCGGCGTCTATTTCTTTCTGGCTGAGGCGCTCTTCTATTTCATGTTTGAGTTGAGCGACATGCTCGATGGGCAACACTGCGCCGCGATAATCTCTCTCCTTTAACTTGGAGCAGATGAGTCCTGCTGTTTCCAGGGGAGCCATTGGCTAACCTCCTATACTGAGCGGTTCCGAATTATACTCCTCGTCGCCCAATTATTCATAGTATCGTAAGCAAATGCAGTAGTCTCATCATGTAGGTAATGTGTCACGGTTGCTGCTTTAGACTTGTCAGCCTGGGCGAACCGGCATATATCAGCTATAATTACTATACTTATTAGACGGAGGAAGTTGGTATGACAAAGGTGACATTAGTAAGCACCAGGGACCGACATGAAGGTGTCAGGCAAGCAATCCACCTTCTCGGCGTGAAGTCTTTTCATGACAAAAGCGTGGTCCTGAAGCCCAATTTCAACACGGTTGACCCGGCGCCGGGATCAACACACAACGACACGCTGCGGTCATTGGTTCTGTCTCTTCAACAGATGGGCGCAAAGCAAATCACTCTGGCTGAGCGAAGCGGACCGGGAGATAGCACCCGGAAGGTCATGGAGAAGAAAGGTATCTTCGAGCTGGCTCAAGAGCTGGGCTTCAACATCGTTAATCTGGAGGAACTGGATCCCGAAGGCTGGAGCAAGATAGAGCCCAAGCACAGTCATTGGAGCCAGGGTTTTCATTTTCCTAGGATTTATCTTGAGGCGGAATTAATTGTTCAGACCTGCTGCCTCAAGACTCATGCCTACGGCGGGCATTTCACACTCTCTTTGAAGAACTCAGTAGGACTTGTCCCCCGGAGAGGCTATCCGTATATGCAGGAACTCCACTCATCGCCATACCAGAGGCAAATGATTGCCGAGATCAATACGGCTTATTCACCCGACTTGGTGGTCCTGGACGGTGTGGAGGCTTTTGTTGATGGTGGGCCTCACCGTGGCACCAGAGTAGAGGCTAAGGTTATGCTGGCTGGAACTGATCGCGTCGCCATTGATGCGGTGGGAGTAGCGGTTCTCCGTTTGTTGGGGACAACACCGGAGGTCAGCCGCGGACGTATCTTTGAACAAGAACAGATTGCACGCGCCGCTGAACTAGGGCTGGGCGTATCCTCGGCGAAGCAGATCCAGATTGTCACCGGAGATGATGAGAGCGAGGCATTCGGCGCGCAGGTCAGGGATATCCTGGCTCGTGACTAGGCGATCTCCTACCAGGAGATTCCGTCGCTCTCTGCTGCAATTCGGCAATTTGCATCGTCGTATATGCCACACTATGTGGTATAATCAACTTCAAGCTTGAGAAAGGCCGTGGACCCCAAGTTACTGGCATTATACTTCGTGATCGGCGGGCTGGTAGTCTCGGTTGTAACCTATTTTGGAAGCCAGGGGAAAAGTGAGCTTGCCGTCTTCATTGCTTTCTTGCCTGGAACTACCCTGATAACTCTGATTACCATATACCTTGCTGGCGGGACAGGTGCGGCTGTTTCTTACGCCAGGAGCATGCTGATACTATTGCCTGCCTGGGTGCTTTATGTCGTCGGTGTCATTTTTCTTCTGCCACGTTTGGGCTTGGCGCTGTCGCTTGTGGTGAGCGTTGCCGCCTATTTAGGAGCAGCTTTCCTCACCATGAAGCTGACATAGCCAACTAGGCGCCGCACCAAACCCCCGAAACACCTGCTAGCTTAGACCTACTACAAACGGACGCCATTTGCCCGCATTAATGCAACCTTTTTCGCCCCTTCGCGTTTTAGTAGTCATAAGGGACACAATGAAGAAAGCCCGGCGAATCAGACTAATAATCTTCGTTGCAGAAGGAGGATAAAATGAGTAACAAAAGGCTGGCGGCGATCCTGGGAGGTTGTATTGCAGTTATCGTCGCAATAGTAGCCATAGCGGCGCTTCCACCAGCATCCGGAGAACCGGACGGCGCAAAACCTAATGAGAATAGTGCATTTCACATCAATGTGATACCTGAAACGCCTGTGCAGATAAACGGAGACCCCGTTTTCAAATACTCCATTGCCGGACAGCACTTCGTATTCCTGGTGACAATTACCGATGAAGGGCAAGAAAGCGAAGTCCCTGTACATGTATCAGCGACGGCTCCCGGCGCAGAAGTGGTCATTTATTGCAAGGATATATTTGAAGGGGAGGTCGCCGAGGTGGTCGTCATACCAACACCAGCAAGCATTGGAGCAACTATCGAAGTAACTATCACTGGAACTCGAGGCAGTGTGACTGATGAGAAGGTTGCCAGCTTCGAAGTAGCAGAAGGCGAAGATGACAGGCAAGAATATGCAACAGAGTTGCTGGATAAATTTGTTTCCTGGCTGGCAACGAATCATCCTGAACTCGGAATCACAGCTGACACAACATGGAATGGCACCATGGTCAGCCCTGTATGGTTGGTTGTATCTCACTATCTTTTCTTCTCGGAGGAATGGGAGCTTCATATAGAATGGCATATAATGGTGCCTCCGTACGACTGGGCAAAGATCGACCTCCGTCACCGCTTCGACGAACTGGCACCGTCATACGCTTTTGAGATTTCATCAGTGGACGCTGCCAGTGAGCCTGTGCCGATGGAAGTACCAGAGACAGTCTGGCGTTAAACTGAATTAGCTTCTATCAGGAGGAAGGCAATGGAGCTTACGCGTTCGAGGACTGGACTTCTGGCAGGTATATCTCTGCTGGCGGTAGTGTTTACTGTGGCACTGACTTTCGCCACGTTGCAACTCCCGGTCGTGCTCGGCAACTGGCTGTCCAAGTACTTCCCTGATATTCATCCTGTAATAGAACCGGAGCGAGTAGCCGAGTTCATGGCAGTTGCCCGCCCTGTTGGTTATGCCTGCCTGGCAGTAATAGCTATCTTGATAGTGGCCGGTATTGTGACCGGCAAAAGGAAGCTGTCCACCTTGGGTTCCCTTGCCTTCTTCCTGCCCACCTTTGGTTATTTCTTTGCTTCCATGTTTTTCCTGGCCGGTCTGGGCATATTGAGAGTCCCGTTTGTCCCATTCTGGGACCCAAGCACAAACCTTATGAACTTCGGAGATATCAGCTACCTGCCATATATGGCTTTGGTCTACCCGTTCTGGCTTGGGGGAATAGATATCAGGGAGGTTATATCCTGGCTCGTTATCGGAATTGGTCTCTTCATATTCGTCCTCGGGACTATCACCTGGTTCTACGGTAGACTACAGAGAAGAAAGGCCGTTGATTTCTGGATATACAGGCATTCGCGGCATCCCCAATATTTGGGCTTCGTTATATGGAGCTACGGGGTAATGCTGTTCGCCGCCCAACAGCTGGTTCCGATGGGCGGCTCAAATCCCGGGGCAAGTTTGCTCTGGCTGCTGACGTCGCTGGTCATAGTCTGGATTGCGCTGGCTGAGGAGAACAAAATGAGAAAGGAAGACCGTGAGGCGTATCTGCAATATAGAGCGCACGCTCCCTTCATGTTCCGTGTTCCCACCTTTGTTTCTGCCGTATTGACACTCCCCATAAAGCTTCTGCTTAAGAAGAGCCGGCCGGAAACGGGAAAGGAGCTCGTGGCCACGTTTGCGGTCTACACCACTCTGCTTATCTTGCTGTCCTCTCCCTTTGTTTTCCTGGACTGGCCTCCCGGCATCGGATGGTCTGACTGGCCAGGATTCATTCCTGGCCTTCCCGGACCCATAATGAATTTGTAAGCGAGCTTTTAGCGCGTTATCTTCGGGAAAATGCTATGTAGTCACGCCAGAAATGGCAATCCATGCAAATGTGTCAGTCAATATGCTATCGGTATCTTGTGCTCTTGTTGATGTATTAGAGCCTGAAAATTAACCTTAGAATCGTTAACAGGGTAGTAAGAGCAAGGCCGGCAATACCGCCGACGTCGGTAGCATCACCGATGTCGGGAGTACGACCCAACTCTATGGGAGTGGACAGAAACTCTCCCAGTCTTCTGAGTGTCCCGGTTGAGCGCCCGCCCTCGTATGATGCCACCAACTGAGCGATGTTTTCTTTGAGCCTCTCGTCTTGAGGGCCCTTCTTCGCCTGCATCAATTCTTGGCGGAATTGCTGATACTTTGTGAAAATGCCTCGATTGAGCCAGATTCCGTGGCACGATGGGCAGCGCACCAAGACAATATCCTTGGGGAAATACTTGTCAGTGAATCGGTACATTGCTGTCTCGTCCCTGGGGCAAATCAAGTTGGGATGCTCAATCGTGGAGGGAGTCAGTAGAATCGCGGTATTCAGTACCTCGATTCTCTCTGCCTCGCCTTGTTTTGCTCGAAATAGCTCCGACTCGTCGAACCAGATACCCCCACACTTTTCACACTGGTCAACAATGATTGGCTCACCGTAATGCGCTATTATTTGGACCTAGTGCATTTCGGCCCTATCGTTGGGACAAAGCATGGGGTCATTATATCTCACGGCATGTGGAAGGCAAAGAGACAATTTTCGGAAGTATGGCCTAAAGCTAGCGGAGCACCAATAAGAACAGCTTCTGGTGAAGGTCGAGGATAGGTTTAGGCTGTATCGTGCGATTCAGCAAAACGCCATTTTGTTAACGTTCGGCACCTTCTGGGCACACTATGCCAATTAAGCCTACTGGCGAATATGTATTATGTGTCCACAATGCCACATGCTGCACTTGCAAAGAACTGTAAGGCGTGCTTAAATTGTAACGTGAACAGATAACTGGAATAAACATGAAAGGAGGTATCGATAGCAATGATAGTAAAAGAATCGTCGACCCCACCCGCGTATCCTGTCACTTTGACAATCGACTACCCGGACAGAGCTCTTAATCGGCTAACCACATTCTTCAGGATCTTCACGCTAATTCCAATCGCTATTATCCTGGCTTTAGTAAGTGGCGCGACGGGCTTTGGGGACAGAATGCATGACTGGGACTTGCTATTTGCTGCGGGAGGTATCCTATTTCTGGCAACCTTACTCATGATTCTTTTCCGCCAGAAGTATCCCAGGTGGTGGTTTGATTGGAATGTAGCATTGGTCAAGTTCGGCACACGTGTTGCCACTTATATCGGTCTGCTTACAGATGTATACCCGTCAACTGACGAAGAGCAGGCGGTTCACATTGAGATCCCCTATCCAGACGTCCCGAAAGACCTTAACCAGTGGTTACCGCTGGTGAAGTGGTTTCTAGCTATCCCACACTACATCGTCCTGGCCTGCCTGGTGATTGCAGCCATTGTTTGCGTAGTGATAACCTGGTTTGCCATCTTGTTCACCGGTCGCTATCCTAGAGGTCTATTTGACTTCGTAGTCGGCGTAAGTAGATGGGGGCTGAGGGTAGCCGCCTACGCTTTCCTATTGACAACGGACCAGTACCCTCTCTTCAGTCTGGACTAGATTCGCCTGGCAATACTAGCCGTAGTTTCAGGGACGCCATAGTAATTAGCCCTGCTACAGGTTAGACATTCTGTCCACAGAATGCCGAGCTATTCGGGTGGTTCGGCCTGCGCCTTAGCTTGGGTCCTCACCGGTAAGCCCCAGATGTGGATGAAGCCGAGAGAGGCGCTGTGGTCGAAGACATCCCCCTTGTCGTAAGTAGCCAGGCTATAGTCGTAAAGGGAATAGAGCGATTTTCTACCGACTACTTGGCAGTTGCCTTTGAAGAGCTTGAGCCTTATGGAGCCGGTGACATATCTCTGAGTGCTTTCCACATAAGCGGCTAAGTCCTGACGCATACCTGTAAACCATAGGCCATTGTAGACAAGGTCGGCATACTCAGCGGCGACCCTGGCCTTGAAGCGGAGCTGGTCTTTGGTCAGCACCAAGTCCTCCAGGGCCAGGTGGGCTTTCAGCAGGACTACGGCAGCCGGCGCCTCATAAATCTCCCTGGATTTTATGCCCACCAGTCTGTTTTCCACGTGGTCAATCCGGCCTATGCCATGCCTGCCAGCCAGGTCATGAACCTTCTGGACCAGCGTAACAGGCTCTACCTTCCGGCCGTTAAGAGTTAGCGGTATCCCTTTTTCAAAGCCAATCTCCAGATAGGCAGGGCGGGCCGGTGTTTTTTCGGGCGGCCTTGTCCACAGGAAAACATCCTCAGGCGGTTCGTTCCAGGTATCTTCCAGCACACCACATTCAATGCCACGACCCCACAGGTTCTCGTCGATGGAATAGGGGCTGGCCTTGGTGACAGGGACGGGGATATTGTGGGCCTGGGCATACTTGATTGTCTGCTCCCGCGTCATCTTCCATTCCCGAGCCGGGGCTATTACCTTCAACTCGGGGGCCAAAGCAGCTACACCAACATCAATCCTCACCTGGTCATTGCCCTTGGCGGTGCAGCCGTGAGCGACAATCCTGGCCTTTTCCTTCTTAGCTGTTTCCACCAGAAGTCGGACGATGAGAGGACGCCCTAGAGCTGTGGACAAAGGATACTGCCCTTCATAGATGGCATCGGCCTGCAGGGCGGGAAAGACATAAGACCTAATGAAAGTCTCTTTGGCGTCCACAACCAGCGCTTTTATGGCTCCGACTTTGAGGGCTTTTTGTCTAATAGCCTCGAGATCAGGGACATTACCGATATCTACAGTGAGGGTAATGACCTTCAGGTCATACTTTTCCTGAAGCCATCTTACAGCCACGGAGGTATCCAGGCCGCCGCTGTAAGCCAATACTACTTTTTCTGCCATCTCACAACCTCCTCTGGGGAAACCCCAAGCCCTAATATCCAATTCCTAAACAACTTCAAGTTCCAGATGCTCCAAATTCGAAACCCGACACTGTCCCGGGTCTTCATGTTTCGGTCATTGGGATTTTGGATTTTGACATTGTTTAGCGTTTCGTATTTCTCCTAGGGCCTGCTTCAAAATGCCTGTCGCCTTGTCCACCTCCTTTTCTGTGATGATCAAAGGCGGCATGAAACGCACGGCATTGGGTTTCAGTCTGTTGACCAACAAGCCCCTATCAAGGAGGGCCAGTTGCAGCTTATCACCGATCTCCTGGTTAAACTCCAAAGCTATCAGAAGTCCCCGACCTCTCACGTCAGTAATAAAATCAAATTGCTGCTTCAGCCCTCCCAGTTTGGTCAGAAAGTAATTTCCGACACGCTTAGCCTGCGCCGGTATATTATGGTCAATAAGGTACTTCAGGGCGGCATGGGCGGCGGCGCAAACCAACGGGTTGCCGCCATAGGTAGAGCCGTGTTCGCCCGGGGAAAAGACAGAGACGGCTTCCTTGGCGAGGAAAGCGCCAATGGGCACGCCGCTGCCGATTCCTTTAGCCAGAGCCATTATGTCCGGCTCAACTCCATACTGCTCGTAGGCAAAGAGCGTCCCGGTCCGGCCGGCCCCTGTCTGGACTTCGTCCAGAATCAGCAGGATGCCCTTCTCCCGGCACCAGCTTTGCACCTTCTTGAGATAGTCGTCATCAGGAATGTTAACCCCACCCTCCGCCTGGATTGGTTCAAGGAGCACAGCGCAGGTCTTCTCGCTGGTAGCTTTCTTGATTGCCTCTACGTTGTTATATTCCACGTTGATGAAACCGATTGGCAGAGGGGTGTAAGGTTCCTGAAATTTACTTTGACCTGTGGCGGCGGTCATGGCCAGAGTCCGCCCATGAAAAGAGTTATGGGCAGTAATGACCTCGTAGGCGCCGTTGAGTCGAAGCTTGCCATACCTACGGGCCAGCTTTACTGACCCTTCGTTAGCTTCAGCGCCGCTGTTACAAAAGAAAACCCTGTTTAGGCAGCTATGCTCAACTAGAAGCCGGGCCAGCTCCAGCTGGGGCACCGTATAGAACTGGGTGGATGTATGCATCAAAGTTCTAGCTTGCTTTTCTAGTGCTTTTACGACGACGGGAGGGCAGTGCCCCAGACTATCTGTTGCCCAGCCAGCGACAAAGTCGAGGTATTCGCGGCCCCGGTCATCCCAGACTTTTGCCCCTTTGCCACGAACGAGGGTCACTGGAACCCTCTTGATCGTTTGAAGGAATAGCTTCTTCTCTAATGCTTGCCAATCATTCTGCGACAATTGTTGTACCTCCTGATTTAGTCATTTGCCGAGCCTTTCCGGTGATGTCATCCCGTAAGGCATGGGCAGTTCTGCCATTTATGATGCGCACGACCTTTGTTGTAGTCAAAGCTCTAAGGCTGGCTTCTATTTTGGGAATCATGCCGCCGGACGCTGCACCGGAGGCGAGCATATCCTTAGCCTCAGTCATGTTGAGCATGTGAACAATCTGTTCTGAGCCATCATGGATACCATCAACGTCGGTAAGGAACATCAGTTTCTCCGCAGCCAAGGCTGCAGCGATTTCTCCCGCCGCCGTATCTCCGTTGACGTTAAGCAGCATCACCTTGCCCTCAACCGAGCCGAAACTTATGGGCGCGACCACGGGCATGTAGCCAGCATTCAGCAGTAGCTTCAACAGAGTGGGGTCAACGGCGACAATGTCGCCAACATAGCCCATCTCAGGGCTCCTGGCGCTTGCCCAGAGCAAGTTGCCGTCGCAGCCACTCAGGCCTACCGCCTTCCCGCCTAGAGCTTGGATTGCCACTACCAGCTCCTTATTGACCAGTCCACCCAATGCCGCAGCCACTACCTTCAGACTCTCGGCGTCGGTAACTCTCAATCCATTCACGAAACTGGTAGGAATGTCCAGCCGGGCCAGCCACTCAGTAGTCACCTTAGCACCACCATGGACCACGACCAGCGGCTCGCCTTGTTTCTGAAGGTCCACCAGATCTTCCAGGGTGGTGTCATGGTTACCGAGAGTGCTGCCGCCTATCTTGACGACTATTACTTTCCTCTGCATTATGTTGTATACGCGCTGTTAATAGTAACATATTCTTCGGAGAGGTCGCAGCCCCAGGCGGTGGCTCTTCCATCTCCCAGGTTGAGGCATAGCCTTATGAGCACATTATCGCGGCTACTCATAGCCGATATCATTCCTGCTTTGTCGAAGGGGGAAGGGGACCCCTGTTTCATGACACAAATATCATTCAGGTAGACATCCAATCTCTCCCCTCTCACCCTGGCTCCACTTCGGCCCAGGGCAGCAACGAAACGTCCCCAGTTCGGGTCATTGCCATGGATGGCAGCTTTCACCAGTGATGAACTGGCTACGGCCCTGGCTGCCTGCCGAGCCCAAACGCGGTCTTCTGCCCCTTCTACCGTTACTTCAACAAGTTTTGTGGCGCCCTCGGCATCCCGCGCTATAGACTTAGCCAGATGAGTACAAACCTCATTCAAGGCTTCTTGAAAAGCGTCGCCATCATCAAAGTCAACAGGCTTGTTGCCAGCCAACCCATTGGCCAACAGGACTACACAGTCGCTGGGGCTTGTGTCGCCATCAATACTTACCATGTTAAAGGAGCAGTCCACTGCCTTGTGTAGTGCGGCTGGCAGGAAATCAGCGTTCACTACGGCATCAGTGGTGATAAAACAAAGCATAGTAGCCATGTTAGGATGAATCATACCGGCCCCTTTGACCACGCCGCCAACGGTGAACCTGCCTCCCTTTGAATCTACCTGGACGGCTATTTCTTTGGGTCTAGTGTCCGTGGTCATTATTGCCCGACAGAAATCGTGACCACCTTTATCCGTCAGCTTTATCCTGGGAATTGCAGCTCTGATTCTATCCATGGGCAAGAGCACGCCGATGACACCGGTGCTGGCGACAACGACTTGCTCGGGCGGTATGCCCAGCTTGGCTGCCGCTAGATTGGCCATTCCAGTGGCATCCGTCAGTCCTTGCTGACCCGTGCAAGCATTGGCACAACCAGAATTGACAACGATAGCTTGCGCCCGCCCTTTCGCTATGTGTCTCTGGGATAAGACAACGGGTGCCGATTTAATCTGGTTGGTGGTAAAAACGCCGGCAGCCTTGCAGATCACTCTGGAGCAAAGAATAGCCAGGTCAAGGTCGTCTGTACTCTTTATTCCGGCATGCACCGCCCCAGCTGAGAATCCGGAAACGGAAGTGACATTGCCTGAAGCAATCAAGTCAAACATCGGGTTCAAATATAGCAAGAAACCGAGACATCGTCTATTTCCGTGACCTCACAGCCCGACCGATTCCTCTTCAGGTTGCCTGGCAGTCCGGACGTGACCTATGGCCCAAGTCTGAAATTGCCTTCCCCTACTATCTCGCTCAATTCCCCGGCTAATTCGGGACAGTAATTCACCGTTATGTTGGGCATCTCGAGATTGGTTGTTTCACTATCGCCGACGACAATCAGAGAAACTCTGTCTTGCCCAGGATAATTCTTGAGGATATCTGCAATTCTGTGAAGACATTCGACGTCTTTCTCGCCGTCTTCCGACTGGTTGACATCTATCATGACGTGGCGACGCTGGGGTTCCTTCAGCACTTCCTGTCTCACAGGTAGGAGCATAGCCTCCTGACAGTTTAGCTGAACTTCGCCATCCCTGACCTTCACTACGCCCTCAATGCTGAGAATGTTGCCCTCCTGCCATATCGCCTGGGTGCTCTCGTAGAGTCTGGGCCAGGCCACGACCTCGATGCCGGCATCCAGGTCTTCAATTGAGGCGACGACAAATGGGCGATTATCTTTGGTGTGGGCCTGCCGTACCGAGACTACCATTCCCTTGACAGTCACTGTTTCATCAACCATGTCCCGATTGATTTCGCCGCAGGAAACAGAGCCTGGCGAGGACGCTTCCCTGGAGAGGAAGTCCAGAGGTTGAGAGAAATAAACCCCCAGCAGTTCCCTTTCCCATATAAGTTTTTGCTTGGGAGATACCTCATCCTCGCCTTGCGAGTAGCTAGCCTCGGCGGCGGGGGAGCTCTGTCCCCATAAGTCAAACATGCTGACCTGTCCGGATTCCCTGGCCCTTTGTTTTGTTTGAGATAAGGAGATGATTCTGTTTAAGGACTCGAGCAGCGTCTTGCGGCTGCCCAGCGAGTCAAAGACCCCGACTTTAATCAAGCTTTCAAATACTTTTTTGTTGATGTTGCGGAGGTCGGTTCGATAAGAGAAATCTTCTATGGATTCAAAATCCCCGCCTGAGTCTCGGCCCGACAAGATGTGCTCAATCGGGGAAGAGCCGACATTTTTGATAGAAGCCAGTCCAAAGCGAATGGCCACCTCACCCCCTCCTTCTCCATTTACTGGAGAGGGAGTCGAGGATGAGGTCTCAATGGCAAAGCTAGCTTGGCTCCTATTAATGTCCGGCGGCAGCACTTTGATGCCCAGCCTCCGGCATTCAGCAATCGCTAATGGGATCTTTTCCATGTTATCTGAATAAGTGTTTAGAAAAGCAACCATGTACTCGATGGGGTAGTTTGCTTTTAGATAGGCAGTACGGTAGGCAATAAGGCCATAGCTAACGCTGTGGGCCTTATTAAAGGCGTAACCGGCGAAAGGCTCGATCAGGGAAAATACCTCCTGAGCTAGTTCCGGGGATATGCCATTTTTCTTGGCTCCGGCGATGAAATTGCGCTCCTCTTTCTTCATCACCTCAGGTATCTTCTTACCCATAGCTTTACGAAGAATGTCAGCCTGGCCCAGGCTATAGCCAGCTAGAGCTTGGGCAATGAATAACACCTGTTCCTGATAGACAATGACTCCGTAGGTTTCTTTCAAGATTTCCTTCAGGATGGGATGCGGATAGTGAATAGGGGCAATACCCTGCTTGGCTTTGATGAAAGTAGGAATTTGTTCCATGGGGCCAGGGCGGTAGAGCGCCACCATAGCTGCGATATCGCTAAAATTAGTGGGCTTGAGCTCCTTAATATAGCGGCGCATCCCGGCGCTTTCCAGTTGGAAGATGCCTTTGGTTTCCCCTGAGGCCAGCGACTCAAAAGTCTTAGTATCGTCGAGAGGAATATGCTGCAAATCCAGGGAGATTCCACGATTTTGGGCAATAATATCTTTCACCTTAGTCAGAATGGTCAAGTTAGATAGTCCCAGGAAATCCATTTTCAACAGTCCCAGACGGGCGATATTCTCCATATGGAACTGGCTCATGACGGTGTGCTGTTCACCCTTCCCCAGCAACTGTAGTGGCAAATATTCGATCAACGGTTCATGTGAGATAACCACACCGGCGGCGTGGGTGCTGAAGTGCCTGACCATTCCCTCCAATTTCCTGGCCGAGTCAATCAAGTTACGTATTGCTGCGTCTTGTTGATAAATATCATGAAGCTCCCGGCTCTGTTCCAGAGCTCTATCCAGCGTTATGGTCAGCTCCAGAGGGATGAGTCGAGCCACGCGGTCAACCTGAGCATAAGGCATGCCTAAAGCCCGCCCCGTGTCTCTTATCGCAGCTCTGGCTCCCATGGTGCCAAAGGTAATAATTTGAGCTACGTGATCGGAGCCGTATTTCTGGTTAACGTAAGCCAGGACTTCATCACGGCGGTCATCCTGGAAATCAAGGTCAATATCCGGTAGCTCACGGCGCTCGACATTAAGAAATCGTTCGAAAACAAGCCCATATGCTAGAGGATCGACGTCGGTCACGCCCAGACAGTAGAGAGCCAGACTGGCAGCAGCACTTCCCCGGACGCCAAAATGGATGCCCCGTTCTCGAGCGAAGGAAATTATGTCCCAAACAACGAGAAAGTAATGGGCGAACCTGGTCTTCTGGATGACATCAAGCTCATGGCTAAGCCGTTCCTTGATCTGTGAGTCGGGCTCCGGGTAGCGTTTTGCCAGGCCCTGCCAACAGAGCTCAGTCAAGTAATCATCGGCTTTCCGGCCCCGGGGCAGTTCCACATGCGGCAGATGTAGCTTGGTGAAATCCAGTTCCAACTGGCACATATCGGCAATGGCTTGTGTATTCTCCACAGCCTGAGGTAGGTCCGCAAAAAGCTGTTCCGCCTCTTCGGGGCTTTTAAGGTAGAAGAAGTCGCCAGCCAGCTTGAGTCTCTTCTCATCATACACAGAGGTATTGGTCTGTATACATAGAAGAAGTTCATGGGCTGGAGCATCTTGTTTGTCAATGTAATGTACATCAAATGTGGCTACCGGCGGTATGTTGAGTTTGGTGGATAGGGAAACAAGCTCCTTGTTGATTTGCTCCAGTTCAGGGATAGGATGTCTCTGAATCTCCAGGTAGTAGTCGCCGAAGACTTCCCTGTACCACGAAGCTGTTGTGACAAGGTCGTCTTTTCGCCCTTCGAGGATTAGTCGAGCCAGTTCCCCGTGGGCACACCCGGAGAGGGCGATAAGCCCATCATGGTGGAGCTGGAGAAGCTCCCTATCCACTCTGGGCTTGTAGTAGAATCCCTCGAGGTGACTCTTAGTAACCAGCTGGAGCAAATTCCGATAGCCCTTTTCATTCTTGACCAGCAAAGTAAGATGGCGGGGGGTCTTGCGGGCTGGCTCTCGGCTACGGCGATCAGCCTCAGCGACATAGACTTCGCAGCCAATGATTGGTTTTATACCTGCTTCCTTAGCGGCTACATAAAAATCAACGACGCCATACATGGCACCGTGATCAGTGATAGCCAGGCTGTCCATGCCCAATTCCTTGGTTCGGGCAATAAGCTGAGGTATGCGGCACATGCCATCGAGCAAGCTGTATTGGGTGTGGACGTGAAGGTGGGCAAACTTCTGTGGCATTAGCTAGATTATAACACTTGCGCCAAGAGCTCCAGATGGAGAATTTCTGCCTGTCAAAGATTTATTTACCATCATAATGGACATGGCTATCGGCCTGCGCCTTTACCTGATTTCGTCCCAGGCTTTGAAGCTCATAACATGGTACCAAAGTAGGTTGAGATCAAGAGTGTGGATGCTGGGTTGTGGTTTTGTGGTAAACTTGGGAGAAAATGCAATACGATTCGTGAACAAGAGAAGGAGCCAGCCATGACTGCAGTCCGATTCAAGAAGATTTTTGAGCCAACGAACATTGGGCAGATGCGGCTGAAGAATCGCATAGTCATGCCGCCGATGGGAACCAACTATGCTGAGGCAGGCGGCGCAGTTAGTCAGAGAATGCTCGATTACTATGAAGCGAGGGCCAGGGGCGGAACAGGATTGATTATTGTGGAAGGAAGCGCTCCCAACCTGCAGTGCAACATATCATTTTGGGGGTCTCCCTCGTACCAGGCATCTCTGGGTGACGATAAGTTTATTCCTGGATGGCGAATGCTGACCGACATCGCTCATAAACATGGTGCGAAGATAGCTATTCAGATAATGCACGCCACCCTGGAGAACTGGGATGGAAAAGTAGTGCAGGTAAGTCCGAGTCCAGTAATAGTGCCCGCCAGGCTAATGGGTGTCTTTGGAGGGCCTCCTCATGAGCTAACTGTGGAAGAAATTGCGGAAAGGGTAAAGTGGTTTGCTTCGGCTGCCAGACGGGCCAAAGAGGCTGGCTTTGATGGGGTCGAGGTTCACGGTGCTCACCAGTACATTGTCGCCGCCTTTCTCTCCTCGGCCACTAACCAGCGCAAAGACAAATACGGTGGCTCAGTCGAGAATAGGGCAAGATTCTTGATAGAGATACTCCAGGCTGTCAGGAGAGAAGTAGGCCCGGATTTTCCTGTTTGGGTCAGGTTCAACGCTCAGGAGTGGGGAGTCGAGAACGGGATTACCATTGAGGAGACCAGACAGATGGTACCTCTGGTGGTGAAGGCAGGAGCCCAGGCACTTCACGTCTCGGCCTACGGAGCCGGGTCCTACATAACCACCGCTCCAATTCCAGATACCCAGGGCTTTCTGGTGCCTCTGGCTGAGGAAGTCAAAAAGCTGACCAAGGTGCCGGTGATTGCAGTGGGCAGGCTGGACCTTGAGCTTGGCGAGAAAATTCTCGAGGAAGGCAAAGCTGACCTCATAGCCCTAGGCAGGCGTCTTTTGGCCGACCCGGACCTGCCTAATAAGGTGGCCGAGGGCAGGCTTGACGAAGTTACCCCGTGTATAGGCTGTATGGAGTGTATTGAGCGGCTGGTCTTCGACGAACGAGGCGAGGGTGTAACCTGCGTTGTCAACCCCGGTTTGGGCAAAGAGAAGGCATATCAGACAAGACCCGCGGGGAAGGTCAAGAATGTGGTTGTGGTCGGTGGTGGCCCGGCGGGCATACAGTCCGCCATTGTGGCAGCAAAGCGAGGTCATAAGGTTACCTTGTTCGAAAAGGAGGCGAAGCTGGGCGGGCAGCTGAATATAGCTGCTTTACCTCCATTTAAGGGCGATATTTTCCCCTGGCTAGACTATCTGGTCAGTCAAGTTGAGAACACTGGGGTAAAGGTTGAGCTGAATGCAGATGCCACTAGTGAAATCGTTACTAGAAAGAAACCAGATGCCGTTGTCATAGCCGCAGGGGGTAATCCAGTCATGCCGGACATACCTGGCATTGATAGATCAAATGTGGTTACTGCCGAGGATGTACTCTCGGGCGAAGCCAGGGTAGGGCAGAATGTGGTCATCATCGGTGGGGGGATGATCGGCTGTGAGACCGGCCACTATCTGGCGAAACAGGGAAAGACAGTGACCATCATCGAAATATTGAAGCGAATGGCTAACGACATGTTCCTCATGACAAGGCGCCGTCTCATGGATGGATTGAAGAGTAAAAAGGTGACTATGCTGGCCAGCACGACCTGTGAAGAGATAAAAGAAGGCAGTGTTCTCGTAACCACTGCTGAAGGCAAGAAGGAAACTATTCCAGCCGACACAGTCATTGTAGCAGCGGGCTACGAGGCAAATGATCGCCTGTACAAAGCGCTGGAAGGCAAAGTGCCCGAAATATACTGCATAGGCAATTCTGCCAAGCCGCGGAGAATACTTGAAGCTAACAGCGAGGGGTACCAGACCGGCCTGGCTTTATAAAGGTTTCAGGCACACTGGTTGCCTGGGCGATTAGGTAGCCAGGCAGAGCTCCAGAGTATACCTGAGAACAATATTGCACATTTGCCTGGTTTGTTGGGCACTGAGAAATGTTGCTTCTTAACTCTACAGTATGCCTTGGACACCGCGCAAAGGGTTCTGCTCTTTGTTGATTGACACTAATTAACACTCCATATGATAGAATTCTCAAGGGGAGGGAGTGTATCGACCTCTCCCATAACTCGGCCAATCTTGGCTGAGGGTAGTGGGTCAATTTGAAAAACAAGTAAAAACTGCTTGACTGGTAAAGGATATGGGCATACAATTATGGTATGCCAACAAGAAGAGCAAAAGACGCGAACGTATTAGCTTCTCAAATCGTTAAGGAAGCCACAGGGGAATACAAGACGGACAAGAATCCTAACGCTGTGGCTCTGGGTAGATTGGGAGGATTGAAAGGTGGTAAGGCTAGGGCTGAGAAGTTATCATCTAAGAGGCGAGTAGAGATAGCGAAGAAGGCTGCAGGGGCTAGGTGGGGTAAATTAACTAGCTAGGATTATTTTCTGGTGACGCATCACCAAAGTCTTAGATATTGCTACAACCCTCTTGATTTCTGCCTTTGTTTGTTTATCGACTTGACCCCTAATATCCTTCAGTTCCATATCCTCAAATGGAAACAAATCAGTACAGTCTACATAAGAATTGTGGGCTAAGCATTTATGGCTTGATGCCTTTATGCTTACTTGGCAGGCTAATAGTTCTGGTTGTCTTCGAACAAACTGTCTAATATCGGTATTTATGAAGAAGCCCCAGGGTTTTGTGTCTCTGCAAGCAATAACAACGAATTTATCCTTTGGTTTTGGTTTAGCATAGTGGCACTTTTTAATGTGGCAGATATACCATATGCTAGACATATGTCATCTAGCCCACGTTAGATAGATGGTCTATTAAATCATCCGAATTTGTAAATAATTTTGCGATATGCTCAATTGGTATTTTGGCACTTCCTTTATTCCCCCTGTTGTCCCAACTTTTCTGCCAAGCATCATCATGAGTATCCCGTCTCATGCGCCAACTGGGTGTGTTAATAATTTGTTCTAAACACTCGACGTCTGACTTGCTTAAGTAATCAAGGTCTGGTTTTCTCAAGGGAATTACTCGATTACCCTGTACACTAATTCCATTAACTGGCGTTTTGGCCGCTTCTTTTAATAAATCATAGGCACTTGAGGGAGTGGCACCCTCTCTCATAGCGGAATATGAATCACCAAATATGAATCTGCCATATTGTTCAAGACTGCATTTGTCTGCCAAGTAAAGTAATTTACAGATAACATATTTGCCGGGGTCATTCAGGTTATTGGCTAGATACAATATTGCCTCAATGGCTTTTGTGCGGTTGAATTCAAATGTAATATTTGGCATCATTTTGCCCTTGACCCCTTTTATGAATTCTACCACCTTGAGATAAATTGTCAATATTGATAAAGCCATAGAAAAGGGTATTGCGACTATTATTACCATAGTTCTTACCTACATCGCTCTTGAACTGACAGAGGCACGTATGATGGATCCCAGTTTGCTGAATACAGTCTTCCCTGAATTCGATTTCCGGGGAATCGCGACCACGCCAGCCGATATCACCTTTGACAAGCAGCTTACACTGCACATGGACGGGCGGGAAGTCAGACTGCTGCACTTTGGGCCTGGACATACTATAGACGACATAATTGTGTATTTACCCGATGAAAGTATCATCTTTGCCGGCGACTTCATCTTCTTGTATTCCACCCCTCTGGGCATGGAAGGGTCCTTTGCCGGCTGGCTGAAGAACCTGGATGCCGTGACGAAACTGGGTGCCCGGACCTATGTTCCCGGCCATGGGCCGGTGTGTGGAGTGGAAGGGCTGAATCTGTGTCGTCATTACCTTTCCTTTGTCCAAGGCGAGGCTAAGAAACGATTTGACAAAGGCATGACCGTTGACCAAGCTG
>Ga0315288_10002539_pt1 | contig 23601 bp, 25 predicted proteins | sample YL17G11_20_MG_FD_203454 | JGI IMG/M metagenome (GOLD analysis project Ga0315288, IMG submission 203454) | Sediment microbial communities from Yellowstone Lake, YNP, Wyoming, USA - YL17G11_20 | ecosystem: Environmental > Aquatic > Freshwater > Lake > Sediment | place: USA: Wyoming | collected... | reverse complement strand
TAACAGGGAAGGTCGCGATGATTACAGGAGGTGCCCGGGGCCTGGGGAGAGGTTATGCCCTTCGACTGGCAGGATTAGGGGCCGATATCGCTATTGTAGATAGGAATCTACATTCAGCAGATGTTTATGATTTTGAAAGGCAACAAATGACCGCCCCTACGGTTATGGAAGAGTGCAGGGCCCTTGGGGTACGATCCATAGGGTTCGAAGTAGATTTAACCGACCGGGCGGCAACTGAAAAGGCGGTGGCTGATATTGTGGATCAAATGGGGCGCATCGATATTGCCATCTGTAACGCCGGAGGCGGTACGGTTACCTTTGCCGATGAACTTGAATCGGAAAGGGATGCATCCGGCAAGCCAATAGAGGGTAAGACTGGTGACCTTGGATTAACGGGAACTCCTGCTGATTGTCCCCAGCACATGTTAACCCGGGTGCTGGACATTAACCTGATGACCTGTATGTACACCTGCATGGCCGTTGCGCCTTATATGAAAGCCCAGAAATCGGGAAAGATCGTTACCGCTTCTTCCACTGCCGGTATTCTGGCCATGGGGGGATACCATCCTTACGGGACGGCCAAAGCGGCAATCATTCATTACACCCGTTCCCTGGCCCAGGAACTGGGGCCCTATAATATTAATGTCAACAGTATCGCTCCCGGCATAATCCGTACCGGGAGACTTGGCGACCGAAGCCAAATGGCCCAACGAACCCCCCTGAGAAGGGAAGGAACGATTGAAGATTGTGCCAAGGTAGTGGAATTCCTTGTAACCGATCTCTCCGATTATGTAACCGGGAAAACCATTACCATCGACGGGGGATTATGCGATCAAAGATAGGAAGGAGAATACAACATGTCTGACCGCAAACATATTCTCGACGGCCTCCGGGTGATCGAAGTGGACTCCATGGTTTTTGCTCCCTCGGCGGGGGCGGTCATGGCCGATTTCGGGGCTGAGGTGATTAAGGTGGAACCACAACAAGGCGACATCCACCGTTATGGACATCTGCTCCCCGGAATGCCCGAAAGCGAAATCCCTTATGCTTTCCAGGTTGAGAACAGAAATAAGAAAAGCATCGTTTTAAACCTGAAAATGGAAGAAGGCCGAAAAATATTGAGGGACCTTGTAGAGAAAGCGGATGTCTTCCTGACCAATTACCGTGCCCCGGCCTTAAAGAAACTACAGATGACCTATGAAGATTTCCGGGAGTTGAATCCCCGCTTGATTTATGCCTACGGATCAGGATACGGCGAGGAGGGCCCTGAGGCGAATAAACCGGGATACGATATGATCTGTTATTGGGCCCGGTCCGGCCTTGAAGCCCAGATGTTTCCCATGAATGACTGGCTGGGTCCCATTCCCTACGGATCAGGAGACCGCCCCAGCGGGATGAACCTCTTAATATCGATTCTCCTGGCACTTTACGACCGGGAGAGAACAGGTAAGGGCGCTCGAGTTTCAACCTCCCTTTTATCTTCCGGGGCCTGGTCCAATTCGACCATGATCCAGGCACAGCTCTGTGGGGCACGGTTTAATCAAAGGGTTCCCAGAGAACAGTCTTATAATTTCACCTATCTCTATTACCTGCCGGGTGACGGGCGGCCGTTGAAATTGAATATCCACGATCAGGAGAAAGATTGGGCGCCCTTTTGCAGGGCCGTGGGACGTCCGGATTTGGTCGATGATCCACGGTTCGCAAAGGTTGAAATACGCGTACAACACATGAGTGAACTTATTGCCATCTTCGATGAGGCCTTCTCCAAGCACGACCTTTCCTACTGGTGCAAAGTGCTCACAGAATACGACATCCCTCATTCCCCTATTCGAAACTATGAAGAGATCGCCAATGATGCACAAATGGCAGCAGCAAACGTTTTCGTAGAAATTGATCATCCTCGGTTTGGCCGTTTTCGTACTATAGATAGTCCCGTGAGAATCCAAGGGGCAGAAAAGGTAAAGCCCGGAGCCGCACCGGAACTCGGGGAACATACCCGACGAGTCTTGGAATCCCTGGGCTATTCCAAAGAGCAAATTCAGGATTGCCTCAATCGCGGGGTCGTCTTTCAAAAATAGCGGAGCCCCCCTTACCTTATATCACCCCAACAGTCAGACCGTCGGCCAATACCGGCCAGGAGGGATTCTTATAGATGACCCTGATACGTAAGGAAGGCAAAATCAACGATCACACCTTTTTGATCGATGCGGTTCACAAGGGTATCAGCGGCGGCCATGCGGTTTACTTACTGAAAAGCAGAGATGGAGGAACCTGTTTGATCGATGCCGGCACGAAAGATTCCGCCATGGTCCTCTACGAAAAATTAAGAGCCCTTGATGCCTGGCCGGTGGACAAGATCATCTTTACCCACTCGCACTGGGATCATACGCAGGGGATCGGGATTCTTCGTGATAAAGCTGCCGAAACCGGTGACGCCCCGGAAGTATTCGCATCGGAAAAAGCCATGCCCTACCTTGCAGATCAATCCTATAATATTTGTTTCGGTACTGATCAGGCGCCTTATCAAAACATCGACGGTGTTTTCGGCCTGAAAGACGGTGAATCGATCGATGTGGGCCGTGACCTGACGATAAAAATCCTCAACACCCCCGGGCACATGGTGGACCACCTTTCTATTTGGGACGAGAACACCGGGAATATCTTTGTGGGGGATGCCTTCGGGATGAAGTGGGCTGATGATCTCATCGTACCCAACCCGAATTCTCACTTCTGGAATGAGAAAGACTTTCTTAATTCCACAGACCTCATTAAATCCCTTGATGCAAAGACCATCTGCCTGGCCCATTTCGGATGCCTTAGTGGCGGAGATGCCCAAAGCTTTTTCGACGATTCCGTTTCATTCTATGGGAAGTGGATGGAGATCTTTTACAAGAACTCTGGAAGGTTGGAGGATATCCCCTTTCTGGTCGATATATTGTTGACGGAACTCTATCAACATATTCCCAAAGAGCTTAGGGCCCTTGTTCAACCCCCCTTGGCGGAAGCCGTAGAACTGGCGGCCGGCGCGTACGCTAAACAGCACCTATAGATTCTAAGACTGTAAATTTAGCCAAACCTATTTGAAATTTGGGTTTTACGGAAAGGGCATGTTCTAGGTTGCTCTTGCTCCACCCCGAGAATCCCCCAAATCCCCACCAAAAATGCCCCCAAACAAACCCAAGATCTTGTACTAAAATTGCCTGTTTAACAACTGCCTTGACTTGCCATCTTTAATTTTATAGACTCCCCAAAAACGGTTCGCCAAAACACGTCCATACGGAATTTACCCCCAGGTGACTATATGAGAAGAGGACCTCTGCGAAAATGGGCTTTGTTTTCGCTTATTATTATTGTCCCCATTGGTTTTTACAGTAAGTTCTATAGAGGACCAGCCGCGGAGTGGGTAAATGATTCTCTTGGCGGAGTTTTTTATGAAATATTTTGGTGCCTGCTAATTCTACTTTTTTTGCCAAAGGTTAAACCCTGGATTATTGCATTGTCTGTTTTGGTCGTGACCTGTATCCTGGAATTCATGCAATTATGGCATCCACCTTTCCTGGAAATATTTAGAAGCAATTTTATAGGTAGAACATTATTGGGAACAACTTTTACATGGACTGATTTCCCATATTATTTTTTGGGGAGTGGAATCGGGTGGCTTTGGATAAAGCATTTGCAAAATCTAGAAAATTGCTAATAAGAATATAACCCAAGTCAATGCTGGCATCCTCCTCCAACTTAATTGTGTCCGGGGAGAGTTGGTCAAAATGATTTTGAGAGAAAAATGGTTTGTTGTAATGATAGAGCCTTTTAATTTAAAGTGAGTCAAGAGGGGAAAAAAGAATCTTTGAAAGGAGAATGTAATGGCAAAAATCGAGTCCATCATCAAATCCGAAATCCAGCGCTTAGCCAAACGAGAAGTCCACTCAGTTTTTCGCCCTCTTCGGCGGGAAGTTTGGGGAATGAAACTCAAGCTTTCAGGTCTACTCAAGAGTTACAACAACCTGAATCGATGGGCTAAGGAACAGGCTCGCCAGGCTGAAAGCAGGGAAATTAGATTAGAGGCCAGCGCGGAGGAAGTAAAGGCATCGCGCTTAACTCCAGAAAGGGTTCGCGGCCTTCGGAAGAAGCTTGGCCTTTCGCAGAGAGAATTGGGCATTCTGACTGGTGTAACCATTGGGGCTGTGGCCATGTGGGAAAAAGGGAAATTTAGGCCCACAGGGGAAAAGAAAGCGTCTCTTGTGGCTCTGAGGAAATTGAGAAAGCGGGATGTGAGGAAGATGCTAGCGGAGAAGTCTGGAGCGAAAAATAAAGGGGAAAATCCTAAAAAAAGAAAGGCCAATATAAGGAAAAAGAGGACTGGGAAAAAATAGATGCCTGTAGCATCGGATTAAATCTTTGGAAATCTCCAAAAAAGTTAGGGGAAAGCTATGACGATGACCAAGTCGGAACTTGTGGAAATCGTGAGTGAGAAAACCGCTTTTACGAGGCAAGAATCTGCGGAATTTGTGGAGCAAATGTTCGAAATCATAAAGCAGACCCTGGAGAAGGGGGAAAAGATCAAAATCTCAGGGTTTGGGAATTTTGTTGTGCGGGAGAAGCAGCCGAGAAGAGGAAGGAACCCTAAGACGGGGGAAGAAATGACGATTGCAGGGCGGCGGGTGTTGACCTTCAGGCCCAGTCAAACTTTGCGGAAAGTTTTGAATCAGGGGGTTCTATCTTCATCGCAATTTGCGGAATCGCTGGATAGCTCCGATGAAATTGAGAACCTTTGATGGTGAACAGGTTCGAAGCGAGATGACCACTGATTTTCCAGTCAGCCAAGATCGTACCCCAATACTGCTGGCTGATGGTGAACCTTTCTCGCCGGAAGAAGCAGAGTTTTTCCTGGAATCTGCCACTCCAAAGGAAATGAAAATGCTGGAAGAAGGCGGTTACGATCTCCCAGCATGGGGAGAAGAGGAAGAGGGATACGAGGAAGCCGAAGAAATTGATTCGGATGAGAATTGAAATGGGGAAAGCGGTTTTCGAACCAGTCAAAAAATGGGGAAGAAGTTTACCGCCGTTACTGGAAGAGAGACCCTGAATTTGTTCTTGAAATCCGGGTTCGTTTTAAAGAAGACGATTAAAAATTATTATGCCCATTCTGTGGATGGATACTATATTACTCTTACAGAGGTAAGGAATGATCAAGATTGCCCACGTAAGTGATCTTCATTTTCACCAGGCTGCCATAAATAATAAGAAGGCGGTCTCTCTTCTTAAAAAAGTGCAAAAGGCATACCCTTTCAACACGGGTTACAACTACCTCCTCGTAACGGGCGACATCTCGGATGATGGAGATAAAGTCCAGTATGCCAAGGCATTTGCCGCTTTAAAACCATTTGTCGGCCATCTCCTCCTCACCCCTGGAAACCACGATTACGGCCCTCTTGGGAACTTCTATTCTGAAGACAGTGCGAAAGCTTTTGACGACTACTTACTTCGTAAATTATCGATCAACCATCATTTCATAGAAAAACAACCCATGATAGACGTCCTTGATGATACGCAGGGGACCCGGGTGCTTGCCGTCGGATTGAATTCCGTCGTCAACACCGAGATACCCTTCGATTTCGCTCGGGGTGAAATAGGAGATGAGCAACTCACCTCGCTACAGAGCATCCTTTCGGATTCCAAGTATGCCGATATGCACAAACTCGTATACCTTCATCATCGACCTCAGAAGTGTAATGACTGGTTCTATGAGTTGGTGGACGCAGAGGATCTTATGGCGATCCTTAATCAGACTGGCGTCGATATTGTGGCGTTCGGGCATACGGGTGGGAATATGGGCGGAAGCGAACCTACCCAAGCTCGGATAGTCCGGGTGTTCGTGAGAAAATTCGGGGTTAAATACCTGTTGAATGCGAATACTTCAGTCGATGCTCAGAAGTTCAATGAAATCACCTTTGATGGAGACAGCATCTCTGCCAAGACAGTGTAAACTTCATAAACGCCTACCGAGAATCGGGCTAAATCACCTATGTTTGTATTAATCACGTGCCGAGAGCCTGGAGTCTTTTCGGAAGTGCCGGGAATCCCGGGGAAAACGAGGTTGCAGGAGTCGATGAATCCCTGGTCTTAGGTGCCGAGTCCGAATATGGAGGAAATGGTTTTTTCCTTCACCATTTCATCCATTTCTTCGGGCGCCGGCCGCCTTTGATAACGGGCCGCCGCGTCGAGAACCTTGGGTAAGAGGGTCACGTCCCCCACGGTGATAAGAAAAATGCCGGGGTGGCCCAGCACCCAATGAACCGCCCTGTCGATGTCCGCCTGTTCCTCCAGCGGCTGGTACCAAGTGTTCCGGTTCTGCGGGATGATGCCCCAGGGACCGCGGGCGATGGATTTGATCGTCTGAACGGCCATGTTGCGCTCCCGGCACGCGCGGACAGCTTCTTCGAATTCCTTCCGGTACCGTTCGTTCGAGTGCATCCCGTAATTGTAAGGCAGGAGGACGGAATCGAAGTCAAAGCGTTTCAGGGCCCGTTTGTGCATGGCCGCGATCATCCACCCGTGCCCGGTGACTCCGATGAAGCGAACCAGGCCCTTTTCCCGGGCCTCGACGGCCGCTTCCAGGGCCCCGCCGGGCCCCAGGGCCGTGTCCCAATCATCCGGATGATGCAGCCCGTGGAGTTGGATCAGGTCGAGCCTGTCCGTCTTTAAACGGTCGAGGGAGCGGTGGATCTCTTCCCGCGCCTCCTGGTAGGTCCGTTTGCCCGTTTTGGTGGCCAGGAAGAAGTCTTTCCGATGCCTTGCCATCCAAGGCCCGATGAGGATTTCGGAATCCCCGTAACGGGGAGCGGTATCGATGTGATTCACCCCGTGCTGTAGCAAAACCTCCAGGGCCCGCTCCGCGTCTTTCGCGGTGGCCCGCATCAGGGCCGCGCCCCCGAAGATCGTCGCCGTGCTCATGTGGCCCGTACGCCCGAAGATTCTTTTTTCGATCAATTCCCTCTCCCCCTCCAATTGAATTGGGTACCTTTCAAGATGGAATAGCACCTGTTCGCCAGACTGCTTAAAGTGAACGGCACAACCGACCGTAGGCAGCCAGGGCATACATGGCACGTGCGCATTGCTCGGGCGTTTCGTACACTGGAATGCCTGATTCCATTAGCTTTTCGGCAACTACATCCTTGCGGTCATGAGTGGACCAGCGTACGCAGACAATCGGTTTGTTATATTTCCGAGGCAACTCGCAGAATTGCTTTGTTCCCTGTTCAACAATTTTCATCAGGCCATTTAGTACATGGTCTTCAATCACCTTCTCAATCCTTAAACCCCATAGCATCGGGTTAACCGGCACGTTGCTGATAACCCCGTCTATATAGTCGAGCTTGAGCAGCGTTTCGACGACGTTGGCCTCGTCCACAGCCGTGCGGTAGCTGCCTGCGAAGTCAACCGGGTTTCTTGGCATAGGGGCGTGAGGTGGCAACATTTTCATCAAATTGGCCGAAGTGTCCCTGTCCAGTTCAGGTACTTCGAGCCCCAGGTGCTGGCAGGCATCAATGGAGACGACCGCCTGGCCGCCTGTGCCGAGGATGCCTACGCGCCGCCCGGCAGGCACTGGCTGGCCGATAAGCGCCTCCGCCATTTCAAACGTCTGGAAACACTCGTCAGCCCTTATCAGGCCGAGCTGGCGACACGCTGTCTGAAATACTGCTTCGGAACCGGCAATCGATGCGGTGTGGGACATCGTGGCCCTGGCCCCGGCGGGCGAGCTGCCGCCTTTATACAGGATAATCGGTTTCTTTTTCAGGGCCTCACGGCATACATTGAAAAACCTCTTGCCGTCCTTAACTCCCTCTATGTACAGGATAATTGCTCTGGTCTCATCGTCGTACGACAGGTACTCAATATAATCAGCTGAAGATAGGTCAGCCTGGTTTCCGATGCTGACGAAGGTACGTAACCCATATCCTTTATTGTTCGCCAGTTCCGACATGTATCCGCCGAAGGTGCCGCTCTGGGAAATGAATGCAATTTTGCCAGGTTTCGGCGCAGCATCAAAAGCAATGTTCAAGCAGCCGGCCGCGCTCCAGATTCCATTGCCATTAGGTCCAACCAACCTGATCCCGCCGGACCTGGCAATTTGCACAACAGAATTCTGAAGTTCCATTCCTGAAGGGCCGGTCTCCGCAAAGCCTGCGGAAATAAGTACAGCGCCCCTTACACCCTTCTCCACACATTCCCGCATGACCGACGGCACATGCTGCGCCTGTACTGTAATAACGGCCAGGTCCACCGCATCGGGAATGTCCTTTACGGAGGCGAACGAGCGCAGTCCCAGTATGTTATCCGTCTGTGGATTGACCGGATAAATGGCCCCTTTATAGCCGGTGCGCATTGGACGGTCAACCATCAGGTAGCCCCATTTGCCTATGTTGTCTGAAGCGCCGATAACGGCTACTGAGCGGGGTTTGAAAATGCAGTCGAGTTGCCTGACGATGTCGGACAATTTGGAGCCTCCAGGGTTGCAAATATTCCTAATTATAAACTATTCTTTGGTTAATGTTCATTATTGCTGAGGGCAAACTGTGCTGCATGCGGTATATGTGCCGGATATGCGATTTTTTGACATGTACGATTGCTTCATGCATGATAACGATTAAAAAATGAAGGACTTAAGGTGAACTCATATCATGGTAAAAATCAGGTTACGAAGAATAGGCGCCAAGCATAAGCCCATTTACAGAATAGTTCTTGCAGACAGACGATTGATAAGAACTCGTTTTGGGTGGATCAAATATACAAAAAAGGAAATTGGGTGTCAAGGGAGTTTTAGCACTTTCTCAGAGGAGAAAAAGATAAAATCTTAACACGGGAGATCGGGGAGGAGGGAGAGAAAAAAAGGGGTTGAATTTTTTCTTAAATAATTATAATATCTTTGCAATCTCTATTGGTTTTGCGTTCAGCGGATTCCCACGGAAGATTTCAAGCAGTGCTGAGATGAGATTCTAGATAGGTGGTGGGAAAAAGACAAAAATAGGGTCGAATCCATTTATTAGCAGATAGAACAAATTTCCTCCTCTGCGTTCTCCGCGTGCTCGGCGGTTAATGGTATTGGTTCACGAGTCGCAGCTCGGGAGTTCAATTTAATGCGCGGTAACCAGCTAACCCGACTGTGGCGGGTTGTCCGGGCTATTGAAGCCAGCCCGAATGGACTGACCGTGGCTGAGATCGCGCAGCGGGAAGAAACTGGGATCCGCACGATCTATCGCGACCTGGAAGCCTTATTCCCGAGGTATCACGCAAAGGCGCAAAGAGCGCCAAGCGAAATATTCAAAATCTTATTTCCTCCTCTCAAGATCTTTTTACTGCTGCAGCATTCAAGGACCATTCTTTGCGTTTTTGGCGCCTTGGCGAGAGATAAAATGCCACGCAAAGCCGCAAAGTTCGCCAAGAAAACCGTTTCGCATCTCCCTGCCCTAAATATTTATTTGGTTCAATTCCTAGGCCTTTTTTCACGGCTGGGAAAAAGGGTCTTTGCGTTCTTGGCGCCTTGGCGTGAGGGGATTGGACGATTTCATGCGTCACAGCTTCAAAGTGATTCACGATGAGCTTTATACGGTGAAAGTTCGCATCTCTCCTGACTGGGCCCGGTGGGTAGGGGAGAAAATCTGGCACGAAAGCCAGAAGATCGCCAAGCAGCCTGATGGTAGCATCGAGATCACTTTCAGAGTGGCCGGGCTGGATGGAATCAAGCGCTGGATCCTGAGTTTCGGCCCGGAGGTTGTTGTTTTAGAGCCAGAAAGGCTCAAGAACATGCTTTGTAAGGATCTATCCAGGAATTTGGCTCAGGTTTCGACGGGCCCCATCGCTGTTAAATCAATGAAGGAGATTAGGGTAGTTTGACTTGGGACTTGAGACTTGGGACTTGAGACTCATGAGTGGAGACCAGATTGTCAAGGATAAAGATTTGACCCCCAACCTCCACGCAGCTAATGGCCCCACCCGCTGCCGGGCAAAAGAAAATCGGCTTCCAGTTGAAGGAGAAGCGGGTCTTTTATGGGCGTAGGTGATTGAATCTCAACCTTTATTTTTGCTTAGCGTTCTTTGCGCCTTTCATGATTTCTTTGACCAGGGAGGAAATCAGGAACTTATCACAAATTGTGATAAGTTCAGGTATCAAATCTTCCCCCAATTTGTTTGCTGAAGGTTGGCTGATTAGTAAAAGGGAAATCGGAATATGAGTGATCCAACAAATTTGGTTCCCACTGAAGTAATTGAGAAAAAGATATTCTTACTCCGTGGCCAAAAAGTGATGCTGAGCATTGATTTGGCAGAGCTTTATCAAGTCGAACCCCGAGCTCTTATTCAAGCTGTAAAAAGGAACATTGACCGTTTCCCAGAGGATTTCATGTTTCAGTTGACCTGGGATGAGGTTTCACTCTTGAAATCACAACCTGTGATTTCAAATGATCCCCGGGCAACGGCTTCAAGATCACAAATTGTGATCTTGAAACGAGGCCTTAACATAAAATATCCTCCCTATGCTTTTACAGAACAAGGCGTAGCTATGCTCTCCAGCGTTCTTCGCAGCAAAAGGGCCATTCGCGTAAACGTCGAAATCATGAGGGCGTTTGTGCGCCTGCGGAAAATACTTGGCTCCCATGCTGAGCTGGCTCGTAAACTTGAAGCCCTGGAGAAAAAATATGATTCCCAGTTCAAAGTGGTCTTCGAAGCCATTCGCCAATTGATGGCAGCTCCGGAAAAGGATCGGAAGAAAATCGGCTTCCAGCTGAAGGAGAAGCGATCCCCATATCTTGCAACGAATCGAAATCGTTAGGTGTCTCATTCTGGACTCTGGACCCGAGACTTATGACCCGGGACCTATTTTTACTTTGCGTTCTTTGCGCCTTGGCGTGAGGAAAGGTTTTCTAGGTGTTTTCTTTATCCTTAGACTTAAGACCCGGGACTCGTGGCTTTGGATTCGTGGATGGAGACCAGATTGCCAAGAATAAAGACCTGACCCCAAAAATGACCCCTGAATTTGTGGATGGTCTCATTAAGATGGCCGGAAATGGAATTATGTGAGGATTAAAATAAATATGTAGTAAATCTTACTGCAATTGTAGTAATATTAGCTACAAGTGACTATGAGCAAAACAACTGAAAAAATATTTGGGTCACGAATCAGAGCGAAAATACTCGGTTGGCTATTTACCCACCCGGATGAGTCTTTTTTTGTTCGACAAATTGCCTTAATTCTGAAAGAAGACCCCACCAACGTGAGCCGGGAGATGGCTAAGTTGGAGGACTTGGGCATTTTAAAATCGAAACGAAATGGCAACCTCAAGCATTTTCAAACCAATCCGGATTGTTCCTTTTTCAAGGAGTTGAAAGGCCTTGTTTTAAAGACGACTGGCGTGGCAGGACAGATTCGGGGCTCGTTGGATAAACTCGCGGGGATTGAATATGCCTTCATCTACGGGTCTTATGCCAAAGGCGAGGAGAGAGCGGACAGCGATGTGGACCTCCTGATCATCGGGGATGTGGATATGGATCGTCTCGATTCCAATCTGGGAAAATTGGAGAAAACGCTTGGCAGGGAAATCAATTATGTTCTTTATAGTCTGGAGGAATTCAAGTCCAAAAGAAAGGCGAAAGATGGATTTTTGATGGATGTATTAGCAGGCGAGAAAATCATGGTGATCGGGGCTGAGAATGGACTTGAAGCGCCTTGAAGCGCAGGGTCATATCGAGAAAGCAAACTTCAGCGGCGCTCAAATAACGTCCAATCTGAACCGGGCTCAGCGTGATCTCATCACCGCGAAGGCGAATCTGAAGATCGATGAAGAATGGGCATACACGATCGCTTATCATGCCATGCTTAGGGCTGGTCGGGCCCTCATGTTCGCTTTCGGATATCGACCCAGAGGAAAAGATCAACATAAAACGGTAGTTGAATTTTGCTCCGAAAGTTTGGGGAAAGATTTTCAGCATCTCACCACCCGGTTTAACCGGATGCGGCTAAAGCGGCGTGATTTTATCTATGAACCGGAGCGCCCGATACCCAAAACAGAAGCGTTGAAGTCCCTGGAGAGCGCTGAACAGTTTGTTCAAGAAATAATCCAGAGAATTGAAAAAATGAATCCCCAAAAACGGCTTATCCCATAGGGGGAGGCCACGAATAGGCTTACGGCGGGCGAAGGACGATTCGAAATTTCGGGGGCACTTGGGAATCAGGACTCAGGACTTTGGCTCGGCAGTCCTTGGCGTTTTTTGCGCCTTAGCGTGAGACGCAGTTTTTGGCATGAAAGCCAGAAGATCACCAAGCTCCCAGACGGTAGCTTAGAGATGGCCTTCCTAGTTGCTGGGTTGGATGAAATGAAGCGCTGGGTTTTGAGCCTCGGCCCGGAAGCCGTTGTCTTGGAGCCGGAAAAGCTCAAAGAAATGGTGCGTAAGGATTTATTAAAGAATTTTGCTCAGTATTCAAAGACCCCTGTCTCCATTAACTTAATGAAGGAGATGAGGGCAATTTGACTTGGGAATGAATTTGGATTCTAAAGTTAAGAAATATTTTTAAAAGTGGTTGCGAAAGTGGAAATTTTCAACTACGTCCCCCACGCCAGAAGCTGTTCTGACCCCATTTTTCCTTCATAAAAGGAAAGTCTTGTCCGAAGTTCATTTGAGAAGTTCTTTCTGAAGTCACCGGACGACATAATTCTGTCGTTAGGTAAACCACTGGTTTTACCAGTGCGACTTAAAAAGGTTTGACCGTTTGATAAAAACTATTATGACGCAGAAACAGTTACTTTTAATGCAGTAGAAAATCCCCGTCTGTAAGGGCATGAAGATTCAATGATTTGTTGGTTGCGGTTTTGCCGCCTGAGTACCTCAGTGCGTTTATACTTCCAGGTATTGCCTTTTAATCTCGGGCTGTTCGGCAAGATCTTTGGGCGTTCCCTCAAACCCGATCTTTGCTTTGCCCATAAGATAGAGACGTTGGGCCAAGGCAAGGGCTACCTTGATGTTGTGCTCCACCAGCAGGATTGCCATGCCCGCCTTGTTGATTTCACGGAGAACGTCACGCACCTCCTCGACCGTAACCGGTGCCAGACCTTCCGTCGGTTCGTCGATCAGGAGCAGATCGGGATTCCCCATCAGGGTTCTCGCTATGGCAAGCATCTGCGCCTCGCCACCGGAAACCTGGAACCCCTTGTTGCTGCTGCGTGTTTTGAGAATCGGGAAGTGCTTGTAAATACGATCAAGGTCCCAGGCGTCGGCTACATCGTGCGAGAACTTTCCCTTTTTGATACCCAGAAGGAGGTTTTCCATAACGGAAAGATTTGGAAAGATTTCCCTTGTCTCGGGAATATATCCCACCCCCAGCCGCGCCGATTTGTGGGGCGGAAGATTAGCGATATTCTGTCCCTTGAATAATATCGTTCCCGACTTTGGCCTGACTAGCCCCATGATACTTTTTAGGGTCGTGCTTTTCCCCATTCCGTTCCGTCCCAGAAGACAGACAAGTTCACCCTTGTCGACATTGAGAGAGATGCCCTGCAGAACGTGGCTCTCACCGTAGTATGTATTGAGATCTTTAACTTCGAGAAGCATTGTTAAACCTCCGTTCCACCCAGATAGACATCTCTGACTTGCTGGTTATTCTTGATATCCTCCGGCGTTCCGGTAGCAAAAATCTCACCGCGGTGCAGAACCGTAATTCGATCGGCCAGTGAAAAGACGACATCCATATCGTGTTCGATGATAACCATGGATTTTCCGTCACTTAGCTTTCTGATCAGATTCACAGCGTCGTGTGTCTCATCCCGCGACATACCGGCCGTCGGTTCATCGAGCATGATCAGATCAGGGTCGGAGGCTGCTGCCATGCCGAACTCCAAGGAGCGGTTTTTCCCGTAAGACAGTGCCGCAGCAGGAAAGTTGCGTTCATTATGAAGGTTGAGCTTCTTCAAAAACTCATCGGTCTCTCTCGTGATGTCATCAAGCTTATCCACTCTTTGCCACACGTTGAAACGGATTCCCCGCTTTGCGAGGATGGCAGACCTAATATTCTGGAAAGGGGTTTGCTTTGCAAAGGTACTGGTTATCTGAAATGATCTCGCCATTCCATGCCGGAATAGCTCGTAAGGAGCGGTCCGTGTGATGTCGTGTCCCTTAAACATTACTTTTCCACGTTTGGGAATAAGAGATCCGGTAATAACATTGAACAGGGTTGTTTTCCCAGCACCGTTCGGCCCGATTATGGCGTGTCTCTCTCCCTTTTCTACCTTCAAATTGACATCGAACAAAACCTCCAGACCTTTATAATCAAAGTAGAGCCCATTGGTCTCTAATATATACATTGGATATCCCCGTCTAAGCCTTTCGTTTATTTTTTAAAACCCATCCCTTAATGGATAACCAAATTCCTATGCTACCCATTGGTAGGTACATAACCACAAGAATGAAGATGATCCCGTTGACCAGGTCAATACGCTGCGTATATCGAGATATCAGTACGTTTATGCCCTGGAGGATACCGGCTCCAAGGATGGGCCCGAAGAAGCTGCCGATACCCCCAATGTAACAGGCCATAAGGGGATAGAAGGAAACAAAGATGGTGAGGACACCGTCCGTGGAGACCAGATGGTGGAAAAGTGCATAGATGCCGCCGACAAAACCAGCCAATGTTCCCGATATGATAAGAACCAAGGCCTTGGAATGCTTGACCCGGTATCCCAGGTAGTGGACGCGCAGGGCATTGTCACGAATGCCGACGATAACGGTCCCGAAGGGTGTATTAACGAGCCACCACATCAAGAAAGTCACAGCCCCCAAGACGATCAGGGAAAAGTAATAGAAATTGATGGGATCGGTGATATTGACATTGGTGAATCCCAAGTGAATCGGCGGGGTGCTGTAGCCGGCTATGCCGTCTTCACCACCGGTAATTTCTCTGAATTTCAGACAGATCACATACATGAGCTGACCAAAACCAAAGGTCAGCATGGCGAAGGCGGTTCCCGTGACGCGGGCAAGCAGCGGGGCGACGGCACAGCTGAGAAGAAAGGCGGCTAAACCTGAAACAAAGATCACACCGATCAGGGGGAATCCCGGCATGTGTTTCAGTGCCAGAGCGGCTGCGTATCCGCCAAGGCCTAAAAACATGGCATGACCAAACGTGACCAATCCCGTATAGCCCATCAAAAGGTTTACGGTAAGAGCGAAAACGGCATCCAACATGAAGGTAACAATGATATTGGTGTAGACAGTACCTACTACGTGAGGGACAATTACTGCAACGACTAACCCCATAACCCAGTACTTTAAAGGCCTCAATGTTTTACTCATCACTATTTCTCCCTTTCTCCGAACAATCCCGCAGGTTTAATTGCCAGAACAAGCACCATAAAGGAGAAGGTTAAGACCGGCACCAAGCGGGGAACAAATTGAACTCCATAAGCGTTCAACTCCCCGATGGTAAATGCCGAAATAAATGCACCCACCAGACTTCCCAGACCTCCAGTGACGACGACGACAAAACAGTCCATACCCACTTGGTCAGCTATGCCCGGGAAGACAGTGAGCAGAGGCGAGGCACAGACACCGGCCACACCTGCTAGCCACGTCCCGAGCCCAAAAACAAGCATGAAGACGATCGGTGTATTGATTCCTAGTGCGCTGACCATCGCGGAGTTTGTGACCGAAGCTCGCACAATCATTCCGAGTCGTGTCTTGAAGAGAATTAATGCCATCAAGGTAAGAATGACGACCGCCATGATAATGATAAACAGTCGGTACTTGGAGTACTGGATTCCTCCAATGTTCACCAGCCCGGAAAGGGACTGGGGGACAGCGATGTCCAGCGATTCGGTACCCCAGAATGCCTTGACGGCCTCAAGTATAACGAGGGCCATCCCCAGTGTGAGAAGAAGCTCTGCCATGTGACCCATGGCATGCACATTCCTGAGAAGAAACCGTTCACAGAGGATCCCGAAAAAAGCGGTAACTATTGGTGCTATAATCAAAGCCAACCAGAAATTACCCGTTACCACTGTGATCGTATAAGCAAAATAAGCTGCAAGCATGAAGAACGAGGCATGGGCAAGATTCAAGATTCCCATCATCCCGAAAATAATAGTAAGACCCGATGATACGAGAAAGAGCAACATCCCGTAAACCACCCCATGTATACTCTGAATGATGTACATCTCAGCAACTGAAATCATATGCTAGATCTCCCCTTTTTAACGGATTTCAAATATCATTCAATATGATATAGCGTAAACATCTTTTGCCGCCATTGTCAATGGGAAGGCAAGAGCCTGTTGTAAACAAGTAGAACTGTCCGCTTTGCACTGCTCAGGAAAGTTTCGAAAGTCGTAGGCTGAAGCAGCTTTTCTGAGGAAGTTGCGGCGGCGGAGTTACTCTACCTTTCCTTTTTCCCTCCTTTCCAGCCTGCCATTTTCATCATAAACAGCGAGTTTCCGTGGGCCATGAAAAATGGCCAGAAACCCTCTTTGTAACGATAAACTCTCACCTTGACCCTGACGTAGTGACAACGATACTTGTCGGTAAGGATCTGCAAGGTTTTTCTCTCAAAGCTGACCCAATTATCAGACAGCTGGTCTGGGTGTTTAGGACAGGAGGCAGGGATTTATAAGTGGGAAAGTACTCCTGGTTCATGTTCAGGCAGCGGCCTATCTCTGCGGCTTGGTGCTAAAGTAAACTATAGCCGGGGTCTTCCTGCCAATGTTTTGGTGCGATCTCTTTTCGTTGTAGAATGTGAAATAAGTATCAAGTCCTTTCTTCACATCCGCCATTGAAGAATACGCCTTCGGGTAACCATCCTAGTACTTGACGCTTTTCCAAAGCCGTTCGATAAAGACCGTTGTCCATCCAACGGCCCTTGGCGTACATGTTGATTGAAATGCCTCTTGAATGAAGAGTTTCTGTAAACACCACCAAACTGCCGCGGTGAACTGGCTGCCCTGGTCCGTATTGAAGATCTCGGGGCAACCCTATTTCTTGATCGCTTCTTCCAGAGCGTCAACGCAAAATGACTCCGCAGCGTGTTGGACAGCCGCTAGGCCCAACAATCCGACTCCTCCAGTCCATGATCGCTACAAGATAAGAGAACCCTTTGCCATAGGAATGTAGGTTATATTGGCGGCCCACACATGATTCGACCTTCCACGTCATAGCCCTGCCCACAGTCCGTTGCGAATCTTCCGCCTCCCGTAAAACGGGTACGCCGAATGGATCTCGCCTCTCCGGCGCGTGATTCCTTCTCGGTCTTTTGCTCATATGCCGCTCCTCCGTACCCTCATTGTAGAGCAGCTTTATCACGCATGTCATTGTCCAGTTTTGCCAGACCAGCTCTTGCATACCTTATTGAAAGGTACCCGGACATGGACGGCTGGATATCGTGCATGAAACGCTATTACTTTTTACATCGATCCAAATCTTCCGGAACCGGGGGCGTGCAATATTGTGCCGGAATTACAAAAACCTTGCCATATCCAGCTTCCCCTCCATACCACTTACTCGGATAGATCATTTCAGTTACAAATATATCCCTAAGGACTTGGTGATCGCAGGCCCGCATTTTCACCACACCGTTCATCGCCCGGTATTCGTCACCCTCCCAGGTCGCAATGATCTTTTCAGAGTTGGTGCTGCCTGCCCGTTCCATCACATCAAAAAGCCAATAGAACATAGAAATGGTCGCGCCGACAGCGCCGAAGGGGTATTTCCAAAGTCTGTTCGCGTAGTTTCCTCCCCATTTTGGCTGGATGTCGCAATACATCTTCACGAGTGCTGTATTTCCCGGTGTATCGATGGCCAGGCTATGATCGTTACACACAACCAATCCGATAGCCTCTTTTCCCGTGACGGCACCACTGAGCACGGCGGGATCCGGTTCATATCCCGCTATACCCTGAGTAATCCCCATCTGACGAGCTTGTTTGATCAAGTTCATTATATCGGGGCCCCAGTTCGCGGTCAAAATCACCTCGGCGCCGCTTGCCTGAAACTTTGTAAGATAGGGAGCAAAATCCTTCAGGAACAACGGGTGATACTCCTCACCGACTATTTTTGCTTCCGGTTTATATTGCTTCAGACTCTTTTTTACCGCGTCGGCCCAGGCATGACCGAATGCGTAGTCCTGGCAGAGAATATAGAATTTTTTCTCCGGCCGTTGTGCATAATAGTAGCCGATGGCGCCGAGCATGGTCGTATTCTGGCGGACTCTGAAGGTGTAACGGTTAAAATTCCTGCCATCCATCAGTTCATCCGAATATCCTGCATAGCTCATGAAAGGGATCTTATATTGCTTGGCAACATTTTGAACCACGAGAGTAAGATGGGTTCCGGTAACACCGGCCAGGATATTAACCTTGTCTTCAAGACAGAGCTTCTCGGCAATTTTTTTTGTCTCAGCCGGTTTAGACTGGTCGTCCCCATTTATAATTTGAATCTTTTTCTTTTTTCCGTCAACAATAATACCTCCTCTTTTATTGATATCATGGGCGACCCATCCCGAAGAGATGCTGTAGGCGTCGCCGGCCAATGCTCCAGGACCGGAGAATGCTTCAATAAGGCCTATTTTAATGGTGTCGCCGGTGGGAACTAGGGGTTTGTTCGGATTAAAATCGGACATGTCCGACATTTTGCTGACGTCAAATCCGGGCATGCCAGCGGAAAGATTCGGAAATGCTAATGCCATTGACACAATCAAGCACAGACACCCTAATGCCGTGATACTCGTGTGGTATAGATTCTTTTCCATGACTACCTCCTTTGCGTATTCACGCGTTTATTATATTCTGTTTATGATTTGCTCTTTTGTTTTTTAACTTCTTCATCCCGCAAAAGCCTTCGGAGAACCTTACCTACGGCCGATTGGGGGAGTTCATCTCGAAACTCCACCAGTTTGGGCACCTTGTAGCTTGTCAGCTTCTCTCGACAGAAAGAGATAATATCTTCTTCCGTCGCCGTCTCGCCCTCTTTTAATACCACGAACGCCTTGACCGTCTCCCCGCGGTATTCGTGAGGCACACCGACCGATATGGCGGCCTTGACTTTTGGGTGTTGATGCAGGACTTCATCTATCTCCCGGGGGTAGATATTGAAGCCGCCGGCGATGATCATGTCCTTTTTACGATCAACGATAAAGAAGTAGCCGTCCTCGTCCTGAGTGGCGATGTCGCCGGTGGAGAGCCATCCATCCTTGATCTGCCCCGCCGTTTCTTCGGGATTGTTCCAGTAGCCCTTTGTCACCGTAGGCCCCTTGATGACCATCTCGCCCGGTTCGCCGAGCGGAACGTCATTGACGCCCTCGGCGAGATCGACAAGCTTGATATCCGTGTCAATGACGGGTATCCCGATACTGCCGATCTTTGAAAGCCCGAGCAGGGGATTCAGCGTGCCGGCGCAGGTGGTTTCGCTCATGGACCATCCTTCGCTGTAATAGATTCCCATATCCTTTATCCGATTAATAATTTCCACAGGCATGGGGGCGCCGCCGGAGTTCAAAAACCCCAGTTTCCGATCGAGGCCGAGCTCCCCCGCCCGGGGGTGGTTGATGATGGCGGAAATCATCGTGGGCACCGTGGGAAAGGCGAGGATCTGCTTGTATCCGGCGAGCAGTTCCATCATCTCGTCGATCTGGAAATTCGGCACCAGGATCTGGGTGGCGTAATTGAACACCGAGAGATTGATGACGCCGATATTCCCGTAGATATGGAAAAAGGGAATCGCTCCCATCCAGAATCGCCGTTCCGGCGGAGTCAACTGGACGATGGGACTTAAGAAGAGCGAAGCACCGACGGTGGCCGCGATTACATTGGCGTGGGATAAAACGGCGCCTTTAGGAATTCCCGTGGTGCCTCCCGTAAACTGAATGAGCGCTGGATCTTCCGGCATGATATTCACGCGGGGACGCCGCGTGACGACGCACTTTTCGAGAACGAAGGAAAAATAGAGCCACCCTTCCTTGAGATCCGGCGACTTCGCCGCGCGGCCTGACCGGGAATAATCCTCCAGTCGCGTCACAATCATACGCTTAATCTCGACATTCCGGGACAATACGCTGATTGTTGACATGGCCGTATCGATGGTAAATAAGGTTGAAATACCTGTCGTGGTAAAGACACCCCTCAACTCTTCAACTGTGTACAGTGGATTGAGATTCACCACAATGGCGCCGAGGGAAAGGACCGCATAGTAAGCTATAATATATTGCGGGCACGTGGGCAGATGAAGCCCCACACGGTCGCCTTTCTGAACCCCCATTTCACCAAGGGCATTGGCCATGCGAAGCACCTGCTGACGCAATTCCCAGAAGGTCATCTCCGCACCCAAAAAATGATAGGCTGCTTTGTCAGGATAGGCGTTTGCCGGAAGCTGGAGGATATCCGGGACGGGCAAACGTGGTATTCTCATCGTTATGGGCACATTGTAATCGTAGTGACGGTGCCAGGGTCTATAGTCCATTGTCTACCTTTTGAAATCTACATAACCCCAGGATAATCAATGCCACTTTATCATTACTCCAAATTGATGTCAAGGGGGAAATGCCCTTTTATTATGCCCTTTTATTTCCTGCGGGTTTTCCCTTTCGATCGGGATGAAGTATTTCAACTCCCGCGCTTTTCCCCGGGCTAAATTATTAATCCTGAAAATAGCGAGGTATTCGTTGAACGGCGTTTTGAACTCCCGAATTTCCCACAGAGAAGTGAGAAGCCGTGTTCGACGCCCCAACCCCGCCTGACACCAGCGATGTCTGCGGGAAGTAGCTCGTCCTCGAACCGGCATCAAAGTGACTCTGCGGGAGAGACAAAGGTCCGACGCGAATATTCTCGATTGGCGCCCGCCTCAGGCAAACTTTCTCAAGCATACGGTCACCATAGCGGCTTCATCCAGATTCACTCCCGCGGCGACGAGCGTTTGCAGCGCCTCTTGCAGGGCGATGCCGTAGCGGCCATGGAGCACCTCGTCTAAACAGGAACGCAGCTCCATGTCACGGTATGAGGCTGCCTGGAGGAAATTCCGTGACGTGTATACAGCGGTTGGCATGCCGCCCATGTATTCGATCACGGGCCTGAGCGATGATAGCCCTTTCGCTACCACCACTTCAAAGCCGACACTTTGTGCCCATGTGAGGGTCTCATCTAGGAGCTTTATACCTATGCCTCGCCCGAAATATCTTGGGTCACGCGCATCTGTGTCGTCGAGCTGGCCCACATGATAGCAGAATAATGCCAGGGTCCGCTCGGGCAGGGGCGGCGCATGTCCCTGAAAATCCATCCAGTAAAGGGGGTCCTGAAGTCCTTTGGGAGATCGGGTATCCGGGATGTACGGCCTGAATTGGAGCTGTCCTATGTGCGCTTCCCCTTCGAATGCAAGCATCGCCGAGGAACCGCAAACCGAAATCCGCTCAAGGACCTCTTCAGGCGTCCCTTGGTGCTGGAGGGGAACCCGCCTTACATCGTCGGGTTTGAGCAACCGGAACCGAAAACCGCAAAATTGCGCCTTCATCGACGGCCTCCCATCGCCGCAACACCGCCATATTCTGAACGGCGAATCGCTATTCTTCTTCGGCATTGCCGCATTGATAAGAACTCGCTTCGGAGTAAGTTGAATATATAAAGGAGGAAATTGTGTGTCAAGGGAATTTCGGCACAAGATCTTGGATTTGATTGCGGGAAGGGGGACATCCTATAACGTTGGTTCTGAGTGAACTTACGGTTAATGGATTGAAGTGGAGGGATTGCTGAATCCGGCAGGTTGCAAATGGCTTTCTGCAGGAAGCATGGTTGAAGCTGGGAAGCAAGGGTATTTGGGGAATCCAATAGAGCCAAGTGATGCAGTTTGGTTGCATATTTTTGAGGGGAAAGAAAATCTGACGGAGATTCGCCAGGGTTTGGCAAGGGGAAATGCGGAGTAAAAGGGGTCAAATCTTTATCCTTGACAAAATACCATGCAAGTCTTAAGTTCCAGGTTTCCAGTCGAAGAGGACGTAGCTCCGATATTTCCGTTGATGAGGAAGTGAAATGGCATTGATATTTCGGTATTAATTCGCCGCCCCCTTCTGGGGTAACAGTTTATAAACGGGGTCAGGCATAACTAATTAACTATTTCTTCTTCTGGGGGGTCGGGGGACCGGGGGACATCATGCCTCCTGCCAAGAGAAAAATAATTTAAGTGAAATGGGGTACGTAGGTTCTGAGTGAACTTACGGTTAATGGATTCAAGGGAAGGCTTTGTTGACTTCGCCAGGTTGCAAATGGCTTGGAGGAGAGGGAATAGTTCGGAGGCAAGTGGCTTCAGAACCCACGCCCCTTCTTCCATAAAGGTGAAGGCTAACCTCAATTGTTCCCAGATTATGCATGGCTCATTGGCCATCGGTGTCACAACAAGCCTTCCTTAGCATGCAACCGCTTTCAAGGCTGGTTTTGCCCTTGGAGAAAGGATTTAAAGGCAAGAAAACAGATTCTCTTGAAAGATATCTATTTGAAAATCAACGGGTTAGCTGGATGCCCAGAAGGAACGGAAAGACCTCTAGCGGATAATAATTTGGATTCATTGAGGAGATATGACTTGAATTCGCCTATGTTCTGAGATAAAATAATCTTACAAGTAAGACAGAAGAAGGAGATCGCTTATGCAGGTTTACGACGTAACCCGTCTATCATCCAAGGGTCAAGTGGTCATTCCCCGGAAGATTCGGGATGCCCTGGGCCTTTTAGCCGGTGAAACTTTTCTGGTGATGGGCGAGGATGATACGTTCATTTTCAAACGCATGGCTGTTCCACGCCCGGAAGAGTTTCGAGCGCTTGCAGCGCGCAGTCGGAAGGCTGCCCGTAAGGCAGGGTTAAAGAAGAAAGATGTTGAGGAAGCAATCAGGCGTGCGCGGAGATGAGGGTTGTTCTCGACACAAATGTACTCGTCTCGGGAATATTCTGGCGAGGGGCTCCCCATCAAATTCTTCAAGCCTGGGCGGAGGGCGAGATCGAACTTCTCTGTTCCATTCCCATCTTGGATGAATATCGGCGCGTCTTAGAGGGCGTTGGAAAAGATCTCCCAGGCTTCGACCTAGGAGCGTGGATGCGCTTCATTTTCGAGCATGCCATTTTCATAAGTCCTTCAATCTCGCTGTCGGTCATCAGAGAGGACCCTTCAGACAATCGCATTTTGGAATGCGCTATTTCTGGAAAAGCTGATGCCATTGTCTCCGGTGATGAGCATCTAAAGAGTCTTCGTCATTTTGAGGGAGTAGACATTCTTTCCCCAAGGGAATTTCTGATTGCGAGAGGGACGTAGTGGAAAATTTGCACCTTTCATTTGAGTGGTTCCTTGGTATGAGAAAGTTATACCTTGTCAAGGCAGATTGGACGCTCCTGCATGGAATAGGGGATTTAGGTTCTGAGTGAACTTGCGATTAATGGATTGAAGCGGAGGCGTTGCTGACTTCGGCAGGCTGCAAATGGCTTTCTGCAGGAAGCATGGTTGAAGCTGGGAAGCAAGGGTATTTGGGGAATCCAATAGAGCCAAGTGATGCAGTTTGGTTGCATATTTTTGAGGGGAAAGAAAATCTGACGGAGATTC
>Ga0315288_10002538_pt1 | contig 23601 bp, 19 predicted proteins | sample YL17G11_20_MG_FD_203454 | JGI IMG/M metagenome (GOLD analysis project Ga0315288, IMG submission 203454) | Sediment microbial communities from Yellowstone Lake, YNP, Wyoming, USA - YL17G11_20 | ecosystem: Environmental > Aquatic > Freshwater > Lake > Sediment | place: USA: Wyoming | collected... | reverse complement strand
GGGTTATGCCGGCGCTCTCCTGCCCCCTGTGCTGGACGCCGTAGAGGGTGTAGAGGGCCTTCAATGCGACGTTCCGCCTGGAGTAGACGCCTATTACGCCCTGCATATCCTTCCGTAGTGCGGCTGTGTATTAAAAACTGATTGGGCTATTAGTCGACCATCCTCATCGCTTTCCTGGGCGATAGGAGGAGGGGGGGCAGGTAGGCGGGGATGTTGCTGAACGGGAGAACCTCGGGCTTGAGGCTTATGCCGAGCTCCTCCTGCATGAAGCGCCGCCTTGCTTGAATCCGGCTCCAGGCCTCCGGGTAACGTGAGGCAAACTCGTTCCTCAGCCCCCCGTCGGCTAGGGCTATGCCGTCCTCGATGTTCGTCGTGAAGTACTTCGTGCCGGTCGCGGGTATGATGTCTGTCTGGAGGGCCATGCCTGACTTGAGGCTCGCGTCCGAGCCTTCGTAGAAGGGGGAGGAAACCCATTCGTCGAGGTGGATGAGGTGTCCGGGGTTTAGGTGGACGCCGAAGAAGGGCTCCCCGATATGGCTGCGAATGACGTCGTAGAGCTCCTCGCCCCTCACACCGATGCGGATATGCCCGTACCAGTCGGCGACTGCCTCGAAGTAGGGCGCCACGAGCCTCTCAACGTAGTCCCTGATCCCTGTTGGCAGCTCGCCTTGTTCCTTGACCACGAAGCCGGCTCTCGCGTTTAGGGCTCCCCAGACACCGTACGCCATCGTCATCGGATCACCCACACGGATGACCCGGCTCGACGGGCTGGGGAGGCCCATGAAGGCCCTTGGCCCGGTCGACAGCATCAGGTGGCACGAGAGGGGCATACCATTAAGCCTCATCAGCCTCACGGCCTCGTACTCGGTCATCCCGGGGCGGAGTTTGAAGATAACGTCCCTGATCGCCTGCGACGTGTGGGCGGCGGCGAACTCGAATCGGGCGAGCTGGTCGACGTCGTTCACGGCTCGGAGGCCGCTCCCGGGGTCGGTCAGCAGCCTGTTGGCGTTCAGGACGTTGTCGTGGCCGGATACGCCCCTCATGGCTTCTGCTATGTAGCTCGGCACTTCGAGGCGCGTCTCCGGGGACTCGGTCTCGGCGTTTGAGTAGTATTTCCATCCGGCGACGCCGACTCTGGAGCCCTTCCCGGCGCCTGAACGCCTAAGTGTCTCCTCTAGGTTCGGGCTGCTGCCCCTTGGCTGCTCGGGAAGACTGAAGCTCTGGTATAGGACGACCTCAATGTCCTCCTTTATGGGGCTGATGCCTGCGTAGCCGATGCCCTCGTTCCCGACGAGGAGGACGGGCTTCGCGTCAGGTTTCCGGACGTTCATCAGAAGCAGAGCCTCCTCGAACCGGGGATCGTAGCCCGTCAGGTAGGCGATGTTGGCGTAGTGCTCCCTGTCGCCGTAGACGGCGAAGACGTCGTAGCCCTCCTCGGCCGCCCGCTCGATGAGGGCTCTAAGCCGGCTCCGATAGGTGTCAGGCGGGATCACCGGCTCAACGGTGGGCAACCCGAACTCGGGTATGTCCAGCTCGGCAAGCTCGGCATGGCGCGCCAACGGAGTCTTCCCTTGGAGAACGTTCCGTCGTGAAGCTATTTGACTTCTCACATGGCGTTCACGATCCGTGTTAGCTGGAAGCCCACGACTTCGCGCGCGCGAAGCTATAATTAATGAAGAAGCTTTGTTATTCGCTGGATTCTTGAGAGACGAACGTAAAACTTGGATTCCCAGAACACCTAATTTTGATTTCTAACTTCTATCGAGAATTTCTTTTCTCTTTTCTTCTTCTGTGCTCGATAAATTATTTAAATTTAAATATTCACGCGCGCTCAAGAATTCTTTGCGGGTGGTTCGTAATGTCAACAAAAGAAATTAAGGCGCTCGCGCGTCATATTGTTGAGGAAAACAACAAGGGAAAGGCGGCTGCCATGGCAGTAATGGACGAGTCATATGCCACTGACTTCGTCATGCACGGTAGTACCGAGAGCGAGGATATACACGGTCTCAAGAACGTAAAACAATCTATGAGCGAGTACTTAAACGCGTTTCCCGACTTACATTACACCTTGGATGACATAATCGTCGAAGGGGACAAGGCAGTGGTACGCTGCACAGTGACTGGCACGCACAAAGGTGAATTTATGGGCATCCCCCCAACAAATAAGAAGGTGAAGGTGCAGGCGATCGCCATCGACCGTGTCGTTGGCGGCAAGATCGTGGAAGAATGGGGAATTTCTGATACTCTGGGCTTGATGCAGCAACTCGGAGTTGTACCCACGCCTGATAAGGGAACATAACCTCACTGATACTATTCCGTTTCAACTTCCGCCTCTTTTTCTGTTAATATAAAGTTTCGCGCGCGAACGCATCGTTACTATTATCTGTTTGTTTGTCTGTCTGGTTGGTTGTTTCACTGTCACTGTGGGTGTAGAGAGAGAAGGTAAAATTTTATCCTCCAAAACACAAAATTAATGTACTTCCTTACTTTAACTTTCTACTGACTATTCTTATATACCTTTTATGACTGGCCTGAATGTCCACTTGAAGTAATCGAATTGAAAGAAGTGATTCAACAATTAGAAATTAAATAATTCATGTGCATTATTTTTTTCTTTCGCTTTTTTTCAATGTGAGATTACGCGTATACTCGTACTCGTAAACAGAAATTTTTTAAATTGTATGATCTAATTTTAAAATATGTCATCTATTGATTTTTTTAAATCATCTATCAATGAAATTCAAAATAAATTAGAAAAAGATAACATTATTTGTGCTTGCAATTTAATGGATTCGTATTATGAAGTGTTTAAAATATACGTGTCTAGAAGCAGATATATCGTAGAAAATAAATTGGAAACTGAAAAATTGGATAATAAATACTTTAATAATATTGATGATAAATATGGCTTTTTATATGCTATGTTTTATGATGTTCTAATAACATGGTATTCTGTTTTGTTATTAGCATTTTCAGATGACGTTCATTCGGCATATTCATTATTAAGAAACATTATAGAAAGAACCATATATGCGCAATATTTTATTTTAGATTATGATAATCATTTAGATTGGTTAAAAGAGAAATATAGAATATCAATTACAGGTAACAATGGTGTAATAGATAAACTTTCAGATGAATCGTTTATGAAAAGTAAAATGGGTAAACCTTATTATCCATTTATGGAAGGTGCTTTAGGAGAGGTTATAAAAAGATTATATAACGAATATTCAAAAATAATTCATGGAAAAGTGATGAAAAGTATTGATTTTATTGAAGCACAAGTTATCGCCGGTGATGATATAGATAAAAAATTAGAATTTATAAATAAGAAAAATAAAAAAAATTTATTACAATTTTTAAAAGTTTTGCCATATATATTTGATATAACATTATTCATATTTTCTTATAGCTTAATAATAATTACTAATTTCAAATATATAACTGAAAAATTTAATGATGATGATGAATTAATTAAACATCTAAAAAATTTTAAGGAGACTTATGGCCTTCTAGAAGAATTTATAAATAAGAAAAAAATAATATAAATAACATAAACATATAATAACATCTAAAATATGAATATTCTGTCATGAATAGGTTCAATCGCTCGAATTAGGAAACGTTTAAGGTGAATTAAAAAATTTGACAATCATCTTTTAAGACCTAAAAGACCCTTATAAAACACCCAAATTTGATTTATTTGGAATTGTAATTCTTGGAGTCCATTTTTTTATTCATTTCGCAGAAACTTCGTAAATTGAAAAGCTTTCTCGTTGATTAGAATTTCAATCATTCAATCTCAACATTTATAATCCTTTTAACTTCAACTTTGGTCTCGAAGAATTTGTTAAGCACATTAAGCAGGGCTAGTCTCGGAGTCTGTCAAGTATTCTCGCTTTCATTTCTTCCCGTAGCTCGCTGACTCGGTCATTATCATTAAATCCTTCTTGTCGATACGATTTAATATTTTTAATTGAAACTGAATTCTCAACACTCCTAGAATTATTGGATTAGAAGAAGAATTAAGTAAATGTTAAATATTAATGTAAATAAATTTAATCGAGTTAAAATGGTAATCACTATTGCGGGTTACAGTTTTGGGGGTCCATATTCATCGCCATCAACCTTGTATGCGGAACCTGGCGTCTATGTCATACTTTGTAAATCAAATGATACATACAAAGTTTTAGACGTTGGAGAATCGGAGAACATGAAAGACAGGGTCGAAAATCATGACCGACAAGACTGCTGGAAAAAGAACTGCAAAGGTACAATTGTATATGCTGAGATTAAAGAAGCGGATGAAGAGAAGCGTAAAGCAAAAGAAAAAACCATCCGTGAGAAAACAAATCCACCTTGCGGAGAGAAATAAAATTAATCCGTTCACACAATTCGATTTTTTTTCACAATTAAATGCGCGCGCTCACGCGATTGCACGATTATCTCGCGCGCATCTCTCACTTTCTCTCGTTGCTACTCTTATCTGTCCCTTTCTTTTTGTCTGTCTGTTTGTTTGTTCGTCTGTCTGTCTGGTTGTTTCCCTGTCGTGGTGGGTGTAGAGAGAGAGTGAGTGTGAGAGTGGTGATAAGGGAGTGGAAGAGATACGTAGGGGCGGAGAGAGAGAAGGTTAAATTTTAACTCCAAACCCCAAAAACAGGAAACCCACACCGCCAAATGAGGAAAACAATAAAAAATCACAACTCTTATCCTCACTAGAATCAGCATCTGCGCGCGCGGTGGATCATGACCTTTGACTGACTACTTCGTCGGAGTCGACAGCGGCACCCAGGGGACGAAGGCCCTCGTCGTAGACGGCGAGTCAGGGCGCGTCCTCGGCTCAGCCTTCAGGGCGATGGGGCTGATCGAGGGGTTACCCCCGGGACACAGGGAGCAGCACCCCTCCTCCTGGGTTGATGCACTTGTAGAGGCGGTCAGGGAGGCCGTCAAGGTCTCAGGCGTCGAACCCACTAAAATCAGGGGTCTGGGGGTCTCGGCTCAGCAGCACGGCTTCGTACCATTGGACGAGGACGGCGACGTCATAAGGCCGGCGAAGCTCTGGAACGACACAAGCACGGCCGATGAATGCAGGCTCCTTACCGATGCCCTGGGCGGCGAGAAGGTCATAGAACTCATAGGAAACACTATACTGCCCGGCTTCACCGCCGGCAAGATACTCTGGCTCAAGAGGCATGAGCCGGAGAACTTCGAGAGGCTCAGGACCGTCCTGCTGCCCCATGACTACCTGAACTTCTGGCTCACTGGCAGGTGCACGATGGAGTACGGCGACGCCTCAGGCACGGCGCTCATGGATGTCAGGCGGAGGAGGTGGTCAGAGGAAGTGGCTGAGGCCATCGACCCCGCCCTGATCGAGAAGCTTCCGAGGCTTCACCCCTCGGATGAGCCCGCCGGCTACCTGAGGAGCGAGGCGGCTGAAAGGCTCGGGCTGAGGGATGTCCTCGTCAGCGCAGGTGGCGGGGACAACATGATGGGCGCCATCGGCACAGGCAACACGCGACCGGGGATAGTCACCGTCAGCCTCGGCACCTCGGGCACCGTCTACGCCTACTCGGAAAGGCCAGTCGTCGACCCGAAGGGGGAGGTCGCCGCCTTCTGCGACTCCACCAACGGCTGGCTCCCACTCGCATGCACGATGAACGTGACCGTTGCCACGGACCTCATCGGAAGGCTCTTCGGCTACGGCCACGAGGAGCTCGAGGAGGCGGTTGCGGGTTCGCAGCTAGGCGCGGGCGGACTCCTGCTCCTCCCGTACCTCGGCGGGGAGAGGACCCCCAACATCCCTGAGGGAACCGGCGTCCTCTACGGCGTCTCGGCGGAGAACCTCACAGCCCCCAACATGGCCCGCTCGGCGATGGAAGGGGTAACGCTGGGGCTGAATTACGGCTTCAACAGGCTCAGAGAGCTCGGCGTAGACCCCTCGGAGGTCAGGCTCACCGGAGGCGCCGCGAGGAACACGACCTGGAGGCAGATAGCCGCGGATGTCTTCGACGTCGAAGTCGTCCGTATCAGGGTCGAGGAAGGGGCGGCGTACGGTGCCGCCATCCAAGCCCTGTGGACCTACAGGCGGCACATCGGAGAGAGGACCAACATCTCTCAGCTCACCGACAGATTCGTAGAACTCGACGAGGAGAGCAGGACAAAGCCCGACCCGGAGAGAGCCGAGTTCTACCACAGACTCCAGAGACTACAGGACAGACTGAGCCTAGACCTGAGAGGCATGTTCACCGCAACAAGCAGGCTACCCACCACCCCTGGCCGAGGCCGAGCCTAAAAAAAATTTTCGCCTTATCCATGGTAGCATAGGATAAGCCTGGAGGAAGACCCGCGTCACACCCCTCGTTAACCATTTAACCCCACGAGAGGAGACTTCACTGGTGTAGTCTTTTGCTCGATCTGCGTCCCCAGAAGGTTGAGCCGAGCCGCGAGGTCATGATCCGGCGCCTCGGCTCGGAGCTCGTCCCGAGGTTCTCCGCCGGGGTCTGGTACTTCTACCCCCTAGGGAACAGGTTCCACGAGTCCTACGTGGACAGGGGCACCGTGGAGGAGACCCTAAACAGGATCAAGAAGCTTCGTGACGATGGCTACGTCGACTCCGGCTTCGGCGTCGAGGCCCATTACCCGAACGAGGTGAACTGGGAGAACCTCCACCTCTATAAGGAGCTTGAGAAAGAGACGGGCATCAAGATCGTCACCGCCATCCCGCTCCTCTTCTACGACCGCCAGTTCGAGTTCGGCAGCCTAAGCAACCCAGACCAGAAGGTGAGGAAAATAGCCGTCGACCGGCTCAAGGACTCGCTCAGGATCAACAAGGAACTCGGCACCGACTTCTGCGTCGTCTGGCCAGGGATCGACGGATATGAGAACCCATTCGGCCACGACTTCTATGGTATGTGGCGCCGCTTCGAGGAGGGGGTCGCCGAGGCAATGGACGAGGTCCCAGGCGTGAGGGTCGCCCTCGAGCCGAAGCCCTACGAGCCGCGGGGGAACAACATCTACAGGAACACGGCGAACGGTCTTCTCATGGCGCGGAACGTCGAGGCGATGCTGGAGGCGAGGGAGAACATGAAGCTGCTGAAGCAGGGACACGCGCTTGTCGGGTTGAACCCAGAGGTCGGCCACGTCCTGATGGGGCACGAGGAGCTCGCCTACGCGTTCGCCTCCGTCCTGAGGGAGGGGCGCCTCGCCCACAGCCATTGGAACAGTCAGCCCCTCGGCAACTACGACCAGGACCTCAACGTCGGCGTCCTCGGCCTCGACCAGATGATCGCCACCCTCCTCGTCTACAAGATGTACGACTACAGGGGCTTCTACGGTATCGACATAAACCCTGAGCGGATGCCCGCCGAGAAAGGAATAGTGTTGAGCATGAACGCCCTGAAGGTCGGGGCCGCCGTTGTGAACCAGCTCGACTTCGAGGCCCTTGTCGAGGCCATGTACAGCCCAGCAAGGAACAGGGGATTGGTCGAGGAGGTTCTGATGGGGGCACTAGCCCCGAGATCGGTGAAGCTGAAGACTCCGCCGAAATAAAAACCTCTATTTTTAAGGTTACAATTCATGTCCTGTTGGGCTCGTGCCGTCCAGCTACTTTGAACCCAACACAATGGAGTCAGGAATGGTTTTTTCAATGACTTCTTAAATAGGTCGTCTAAGCCTTTGATTCAGAAAAGGTGTAGGCCTTGAGGGTGGCGGTCGTCGACAAGGAGCGGTGCAGGTCGGACAAGTGCGATACGGTCTGCATCAGGTTCTGCCCCATGGTCAGGACGAGGCGCGAGGCGATCAGGCTCGACGACGACAAGAAGGCGTATGTGGCGGAGATGATCTGCAGCGGCTGCGGCATCTGCGTCAGGAAGTGCCCCTTCGACGCCCTCCGCATCGTCAACCTCCCCGACGAGCTTGAGACGGACCACATCCACCGCTTCGGCCCCAACGCCTTCACCCTATACAGGCTGCCGACCCTCAAGCGGGGGAGCGTCGTCGGGCTCCTCGGCAGGAACGGAATAGGGAAGACGACGGTTCTGAAAATACTCTCAGGGGAGATTATCCCCAACCTCGGCAACTACAATGAGCCGCCGACCAAGGAGGAGGTTAAGGAGAATTTCGCCGGTGAACCCATGCACGACTACCTCGAGGCCCTCTACGCCGACTCGATACAGGTCGTCCACAAGCCACAGTACGTGGACAAGATCCCGAGGATTGTGAAGGGAACCGTCGGAGAAGTCCTCGGTAAACTAGACCAGAAGGGCCAACTTGAAAAGGTGACGAAGGACCTCGAGCTGGATCAACTCATGGAGAGGGACCTCGCCGTCCTCAGCGGCGGCGAGCTCCAGAGGGTAGCCATCGCGACCGCCATCATCAGGGACGCAGCCGTCTACCTATTCGACGAGCCGAGCAGCCACCTCGACGTCTACCAGCGCACAAGGGCGGCGCGCGTCATAAGGGGGCTCGTCAACGAGAAGAAGATGGTCGTCACCGCGGAGCACGACCTCGCCGTCCTCGACTACATGAGCGACGACGTCTTCCTCCTATACGGTGAGCCGGACGTCTACGGCATAGTGAGCAAGATACACACGGTCCGTGAGGGCATCAACATCTACATAAACGGCTACATCCCGGACGAGAACGTCCGGTTCAGGGAAACTCCGATAATCTTCCATGAGAAGCCGCCGAACGTGCCGAGGGGCAAGGCGAGGCCCCTCCTCGAGTGGACAGCACTGAGGAAGAGCTACGGGGACTTCACCCTCGACGTCGACGCCGGCAGCATCGGCATCGGCGAGGTCGTCGGCATCCTAGGCATGAACGGGATAGGTAAGACGACTTTCATCAGGATCCTCGCGGGGGTCGAGAAGCCCGACGAGGGGGAGGTGAGCAACCCCAGCCTGAAGGTGAGCTACAAGCCCCAGTACATCAGCGGAAGCGTCAGCGGCACAGTCGAGGACGTCCTCAGGAGGGCTGCGGGCGAGAAGTACGCCGAGGCATGGTTCTCAGCGGAGATCATCGAGCCCCTACACGTGAAGAGGATGCTTGAGCGTGAGGTCACGGTGCTCAGCGGCGGCGAACTCCAGAGGGTCGCGATAGCTGAGTGCCTGAGCAGGGACACGGACATCTACCTCCTCGACGAGCCGAGCGCCTACCTAGACGTGGAGGAGCGCCTGGCCATGGCGAGGGCCATACGCCGCATAACGAAGATGAAGGGGGTCACGGCCTTCGTCGTGGAGCACGACATCGTGACCCAGGACTTCATCGCGGACAAGCTCATGGTATTCACGGGCGAGGCCGGCATCCACGGACGCGTGGGTCACCCACTCAGCCTGGAGAACGGGATGAACACCTTCCTGAAGCAGATGAGCATCACCTTCCGCAGGGACGGCGACACTAAGAGGCCCAGGGTGAACAAGCCTGACTCGAAGCTCGACAAGGAGCAGAAGAGCTCTGGACGCTACTATTACTCGGGCTGAGACCGGGTGAAACGGCGAAGCAAAGCCCTCCACCTGAGGCAAAACATCCATATCCGGGTTGAATTGGATCCCATTAATTGTCAACGGTGCGTTAGAGAAATCTGACAGGGGCGCTTCATCTGCGGGATCATCACCGTCGAGACCGGCTCCGCTGAGGAGGCCAAGCGCGCGCAAGCTATTTTGAACATGCAACCATGGAAAAGTATATTCAGTAAATACTCTCCTATCTTAACCGGTGTGGCAACCATGAAAAGTGAACCTCCCGAGATACTGAGGATCAAGAGCATCCATCAGAGAGCGAAAAACTGGGAAAACGAGGGGTTCAAGGTCAAGGCCAACATCGGCGGATGGGACCGACCTTCAGAGGTCGAAGGGCTCATACCCGATCTCACAGGAGTTAGAGGAGACGATATACGCATCGGCTGCGTCGAACTCGAAGAGGACGCGGTAATCGATAAAACAAGGTGGGACAAGCTAACCGCGTACTATGCGAAGAATAAGAACGCTTCACTCCGACTCTACTCCCTCTCGAAGGACGGCGTCTGTTCGCTCAAAAAGATCATCCCATAGACGATCTCGACTACAATGTTCGTAATCACAAATTCCAAATATGTTATATTAACCCGCGCGCGCCCAAGGTCCTCTAGAAGCTAACCACCATTAGTGCGCGCGAGGTGTGGTTTGAGGCATGAAGCAGAGGTGTGGCTGGGGGACGAACGACCCCGAGATGCTCAGGTATCACGACGAGGAATGGGGCGCTCCGATCCATGATGACAGAAGGCTCTTCGAGATGCTCGTCCTAGAGGGTGCCCAGGCGGGGCTTAGCTGGTCGACGATCCTCCACAGACGCGAACACTACAAGAGGGCCTTCGACGGCTTCGACCCAATCAAGGTTGCTGCCTACACGGAGAAGGACGTTGAGAGGCTTCTTGGTGAGCCTGGGGTCATAAGGAACAGGAGGAAGATCGAGTCCGCCGTGAACAACGCTAGGAGGTTACTCGAGGTTCAGAGGGAGTTCGGCTCCTTCGACGCCTACGTCTGGGGGTTCGTCGGCGGCAGGCCGAGAGTGAACCGCTTCACGAGCTTCAGGGAGATGTCCGCTGAGACCGAGGAGTCCAGGGCGATGAGCGCCGACCTGAAGAGGAGGGGCTTCAGCTTCGTCGGCCCAACCATCTGCTACGCCTACATGCAGTCGGTCGGGATGGTGAACGACCACCTCGTCACCTGCTACAGGCACGGTGAGCTCAGCGGATAGACCTTATACATCTTCGCCTCCTAGTAATCAACGACAAATATCACCGGCTAGGACGTGACGCAGCTTGCTCGACGAGAACCTGAGACCGACCCCGCAGTCCTTCCTGGAGAAGGCCGAGGACCCCAAAGAGGCCGCTTACATACTCTTCGGCGCACCACTGGACGCGACGGCATCCTACAGGAGGGGCTCAAGGTTTGCGCCAGCTGCCATAAGGCGTGAGAGCCAGTATCTTGAATCTTATAGTGTCAGAACGGGTCTAGACTGGAAAGATCTGAGCCTCGCGGACGCGGGAGACCTTGGCTGCGGTGACTTAGGCGGGGCTTTGACCCAGATCGAGGAACTCGTGAAGAAGTTGTATGAATTGGGTAAGGTCCCCGTGATCCTCGGCGGCGAGCACACCGTGACCCTCGGCGTGCTGAGGGCTTTAAAGCCCGAAACCGTCATCGTATTCGACGCCCACCTCGACCTCAGGGACACCCTCTTCGACGAGAAGCTCTGTCATGCAACCTACCTGAGGAGAGCCTATGAGGAACTCGGCTTCAAGCTAGTCGTCCTCGGGGCGAGGGCTCTCTCATCCGAGGAACTCGGCTTCGCCGAGGGCGAGGACAGGATCAGGGTAGTCACGGCCAGAGAACTAGCGTCAAAGGGTGTCCAATACGGCCTGAAGGCCGTATCCGAGGCCTTGAAGGGGGTTAGCTCAGCCTACGTGAGCATAGACATGGACGTCGTCGACCCCTCTCAGGCACCCGCAGTCGGGAACCCGAGCCCTGAGGGTCTGAACGTCACCGACCTCCTCGACCTGGTCGGCAGCTTCATGGAGAAAAGGTTCGTGGGCTTCGACCTAACGGAGGTCTCACCGTTCTACGACTCCGGCCTGACATCCGTCCAAGCCGCCTACGTCGTCCTTGAGACCCTTTACTCATTTGAGGCCGCGAGACGGCGTCGAGCCTAAGAGACCATATATTGGACCACGTCTGATTGTTAAGCGAAATGGCGACCCCTGACTTTGTCGTCGATGAGGGCGTGGAGGAGATTCAGCCCCGGGGCAGACTCGCGCCCGAGAACCTGCCGACGAGCTACCTCCTCTCCGCGGGCTACGACGGCAAGATGCAGAAGGCTTACCTCAGGCTCTACGAGCCCGTTTCCCAGCAGGTCTACCTCTGGTACGACAACACTGACCACCTGCCTTACTGTATCTCGAAGGAATCGCCTGACGAGCTGAGGAAAAACGACAGGCTACTCCGGCACGAGGGTTTTCTGACGCTTGAGCAGGTCATGAAGCACGACCCGCTGAAGGACGAGGAGATCAGGGTGACGAAGGTTGTCGCCAAGGACCCCCTCAGCATAGGCGGGGGTAGAGGTACGCCGATAAGGGGCATCATAGGCGACAGCTGGGAGAGCCGCATCAGATACTACCAGTGCTTCATCTACGACCGCGGCCTCATCGTCGGGATGCCGTATAGGGTTGAGAACGGCAACCTCGTCGAGGGTGGTTTCAGGCTCCCGCCTGAGGTCGAGGCGGGGCTCGACGAGAGACTCAGGGGGACTGAGGAGGACCTGAGGGGGAACATGAAGGAGTGGGCTCGCCTCCTCCAGTGTCCTGTGCCCCATATAAGGAGAGTCGCAGTAGACATCGAGGTCCGAGGCTCCGTCGCGAACAGGCTGCCGAACGCTGACGAGGCGATCGACCCGATAAACGCCGTGAGCTTCGCCGGCTCCGACGGGCTGAGGAGGGTGATCCTGCTCAACGACTCGGGCGTCGACGTCGAGGAGCCCGGGGTCGACGGCGCTGAGGTTGTACTCTACAAGGACGAGCGGAGCATAATCGAGGCGACCTTCGACGTCCTCGACGACTATCCCGTCGTGCTCACGTTCAACGGCGACGACTTCGACATGAAATATCTCAGGAACAGGGCTAGGAACCTTGGTGTACGGGATGAAGAGAACCCCATCGTGCTGGGGCGCCGCTTCGCCTTCCTCCGCAACGGCGTCCACGTCGACCTCTACAAGTTCTTCCTCAACCGCACTATTCAGGGCTACGCCTTTGGCAACAGGTACCGAGAGAACACTCTGAACGACGTCGCCTCGAGCCTCATAGACATGAAGAAGCTCGACTTCGGCGAGATCAACCAGCTCAGGCTCGACGAGCTGGCGAAATACTGCATGCGGGACGGCGACATCACTTACCAGCTGACGGCGTTCAACCACGACCTAGTGATGAACCTGATCGTGCTGCTGACCAGGATCAGCAAGATGATCATGGAGGACGTCACGAGGCAGGGGGTCAGCCGCTGGATTCTGGCGCTGATGGAGTACGAGCACAGGCGCAGGGGCTGGCTGATACCTAACGGAGACGACATCCTCGCTGCTAAGGGGAGCGCCACGACGACGAGTGTCATCAAGGGGAAGAAGTATCAGGGCGCGATAGTCAGGGAGCCGAAGCCCGGGGCACACTTCGATGTCACCGTCTGCGACTTCGCGAGCCTCTACCCCTCGGCGATCAGGAACTGGAACCTGAGCTACGACACGGTGCTCTGCCCGCACCCAGAGTGCAGGAGCAACCTGATCCCCGGGACGCCTCACTGGGCGTGTACTAAGAAGCGTGGAATGACGAGCCTCATCATCGGCAGCCTCAGGGACCTCCGAGTGCTCTGGTATAAGCCGAGGGCGAGGGACAGAGCCCTAGGCGCCGAGGAGAGGATGTTCTACGACGTCGTCCAGCAGGCCCTCAAGGTGTTCCTGAACGCGAGCTACGGCGTCTTCGGCGCCGAGAGCTTCCCCCTCTACTGCCCGCCATTGGCCGAGAGCGTCGCGGCGGTCGGCCGCTACGCGATGACGAAGGCCGTCGAGGAGTCGCAGAGGCTCGGAATAGAGGTCATCTACGGGGACACGGACAGCGTCTTCCTCGAGCGCCCAGCGAAAGAGCAGCTTGACAGGCTGGTCGGATGGGCGGATCAGGAGCTCGGCATCGACCTCGACGTGGATAAGACGTACAGGTATGCCATCTTCAGCCTGAGGAAGAAGAACTACCTAGGCGTCTACCCCGACGGCAAGCTGGACATCAAGGGGCTGACTGGGAAGAAGAGGCACATACCGCCGCTGCTGAAGGACGCCTTCGACCAGCTCACCGCGATCCTGAGTAACGTCCAGAGGCCTGAGGAGTTCCCCGAGGCTAAGGAGAAGATCAGGCACCTCGTCGAGGACACAAGCAGACGGCTTAAGAACAGGGAGTTCGAGATCCCCGATGTCGCCTTCAGCATGATGCTAGGGAAGTCGTTGAGGGGATACGACACGAACCCCCAGCACGTTAAGGCGGCTAAGATGCTTGAGGATCAGGGCTACGAACTCAAGGAGGGGGACATCATCAGCTACGTCGTTACAAGGGACGACGTGAAACCCGCGCAGCTCGCCTCGAAGAGAGATGTCGACGTCGCCAAGTACGAGGAGTACCTCGAGTCTACCTTCGAGCAGCTCCTCGACGCCCTGGACATGAGCTTCGATGAGTTGGTGGGGCGTCCCAGGCAGACGGCCCTCGCGAGCTTCTTCGGCCGATGAAGTGAACTACCCACCTCTAAAGCGCGCGCAAGTCATGGGCTTTCTTGAACCCGCATCGTAAAGGATATTTACCGAGGAGCGCCTACACTGTTCGGTCGATATGACCGAATTCGTTGACATAGCCAAGATACTGGACGGAGGATACGACGGGGAACGGGTCTCTGTCCGCGGCTGGCTGCACAACAGCCGTAGCAGCGGAGGGATCCAGTTCCTCTTGGTGAGGGATGGGACAGGTGTGCTCCAGTGCACCCTGAATAGGCGCAGCGTCGACGAGGAGACATACAATAGGGTCGAGAAGCTGCCCATAGAGTCAACCCTCGAGCTGTCCGGCGTGGTCAACGTTGACCAGCGTGCGCCTGACGGCCGTGAGCTCTCCGTGAATAATCTCGGCGAGGTCAACGAGGCGATGCCTGACTTCCCGATAACGAAGAAGGAGCACGGCCTGGAGTTCCTCATGGACAACAGGCACCTCTGGGTCAGGGACCCCAAGCTCCAGAACATCTTCAGGATAAGGGCGAAGTTCATGGACGCGGGCAGGCGCTGGTTCAACGAGAACGGCTACACTGAGACCCAGAGCCCCATGTTCATCACCGCAGCCTGCGAGGGGGGCAGCACCCTATTCGAGGTGAAGTACTTCGACAGGCCCGGCGTCTACCTGAGCCAGAGCTGGCAGCTATATGCCGAGGCGATGATCGCGAGCCTCGGGAAGATATACACGATTGCGCCGAGCTTCAGGGCCGAGCCCAGCAGGACCAGGAGGCACATCAGCGAGTTCTGGCACCTAGAGGTCGAGCAGCCCTGGACGGATCTGGCCGGCATCATGAAGGTCGGTGACGAGCTGGTCAGCTACATGGCCCACGTGCTGGCAGAGGAGATGCCGAGGGAGGTGAAGGCGACGGGCAGGGACCCGAAGGAGCTGCTCAAGGTCGAGCCTCCCTTCCCCCAGATCACATACGACGAGGCGATAGAGACCGTTCAGAGGGACGGCGTCGAGATGCTCTGGGGCGACGATTTCGGCTGGCAGCAGGAGGAGCCGCTGACGCGGCACTTCGACTCGCCTTTCTGGGTGAGGGGCTTCCCGAGCGGCATCAAGCCTTTCTACCACATGCCTGACTCGAAGAAGCCCGAGGTGACGCTCTCCGCGGACCTGATGGCTCCTGAGGGTTACGGTGAGATCATCGGGGGCGGGCAGAGGGTCCACGACTACGCTCAGCTGCTTCAGAGGGTCCTGGACGACAACCTGAGGCCTGAGGACTACAGCTGGTACCTCGACCTCCGGAGGTGGGGGACGGTGCCTCACAGCGGGTTCGGCTTAGGCATTGAGCGTGTGCTCTGCTGGATGCTGAAGCTGGAGCACATCAGGGACGCGATACCTTTCCCGAGGGACATGAGGCGGGTCTTCCCGTAGGCTTGTGTCGTGTAGCTTAGGATAACAGGAAAAATTTTTTTCATGATCATGAGGCGAGGGTACCCCGCCCTCCCCCCTTGTTTTTTCGGAGCGTTTTCTCGATTCCTCCTGGCGAGAGGGGTCTGCGCGCGAGGTGGAGCCCTAGAGCCCCTCCTTCTCCTCCTTGAGCGTGTACATCCAGTAGCCCAGGCTGACCTGCCAGACGCTGACGCAGATGGCGGAGATGGCCTCGGGGAGGGCGACGCCCCGCCAGGGGAGCATCCAGATGACGATGCCGAGGGCGGCGGCGCTCCATGCGAGGATAGTGAAGTGTTTTTGGTCAGCCCTCCAGTGATAGACCCCCATTATGGCGAGCATGACGGCGAGGCTGGAAAAGAAGGCGAAGCTGACGACGTAGTGCCAGGGCTCGATGGTCTCGTTGACGACGCCTATTAGGATGAGGAGGACGGCTGAGGCGAGGTGGACGGCGCTCCCCGCCCTGCCGACTGTGCTACCCTTCGTCAGCTCGAAGAGGCCCGCACTGAACATCATCATCACCGCCCCCGTCAAGGGGAGCCCGGAGTTAAATAAGACAGCCTCGAAGCCGTCTACGCCCAGGTCACTGAGTGCGTTCAGGGTCCAGCTGAACCATGGCGCCTGGCTGATGGCGAGAAAGACCATGATGAAGCCGACGACCGGCGTGAGCATGCCGAAGAAGCCGCAGAGGCGGAGTATCCGGACGTTCATGGTGAACTAGAGGGGGGACAAGGATTCAAGTTTTACCTTTAATCCTAAAACGTGTTTAATTTATCAGGCGCGCGCGGTCAACATATATAGGTTTTAGGTGAGTATTTTGTTACAGATGGGTCGCGCGCGAACGGGTTAGCGCGCGAATTAGATAACATTTAATAACAATTTTAACAGAAGACTAGTTAGAGGTTCTGAAAATGAAGAGCTTCGTTAAGGTCTATGGCCCCCCGCTTCTGAAGGCCATCAAGGCCCTTGAGAAGGTCGCAATTGGATTGCCTGAGGTCTGCATATGGGACACATTCATCGCCTACTCGCCCCCGTTAAGCAACTATGATGGCATATCGGGCTACTTCGCCGGTGTCGGCGAGGTGCCGGAAAAGAGATGCAGCACGATCATTAGCAAATCTGGTGAGAGCCTAGGCGAGCACGACTTCTACTTCGAGTGGTTCAAGAAGCCGACAATGAACGAGCTGAATAACCTCATCGAGAAGATCGATGAGGCCCTCGCGCCCCTCGGTGTTAAGTACACGCTTACCACGAAGTAAGATCCACCCTCAAAATTTTTTCTACTTCCACGTGGCCGTATAGTGGTTAATGTAGGCGTACTTCTCGAGGGGTAGCCGCTCGCGCGCGCGAGCGCCCCCTCAGAAGGGCCGCCGAGCCTACTTCAGGTACGTCCTCACGCCCCTCGACTCGAGGAGCCTTGAGAAGCCTGAGGACCTGATGGTCGTGACCAGCATGTAACCTATCACCGCGACGGCGACGAGGCTGCTGAGGGTTATGCTCACCATCATCGCCGCCCAGACAGGGAGGCTGAAGCCGAGCTCCGGCGGGGGGAAGAAGACCCATAGGTAGCCGCCGACGACGAAGCCGATCACCAGCGAGCCAGCAAAGCAGGCAGGAAGAAGCCTCGTCCTGAGCTTGAAGATCAGGGCCGCCGCCAGAAGGTTCGCCAACGGGCCCAGGACGACGTCGAGGGGACCTAAGAAGTAGTAGGCGTTCCCAACGAGGGCGCCTAGGCCCACGCCGAAGACGGCAGGCCAACCGAGGAGGGCCGCCAGCGGAATCAAGCAGTCGGCGACCCTGAGCTGGATGGGACCAAAAGAAACAGGGGCGAGAACGATGACCAGGGCCGCGTAGAGCGCGGCCACGACAGCCGTCAGGCTGATCTCTCTCACGTTCAACTCTATTGCCTCCCTTCACCGGGGTTTCTACGGCGGAATCGGGTGGGAGGCCCCACTCACCCGCCACAGAAGCAGAGCGGGCACGGAGAATATAACCGTTCCCAAAGGCGGCACCGCCTTCCAGAGGCTCGTTCAGGTGCTGGAACCATGTCTGTGTTCCATCTTCAGTGTGTAGGAGCCATCACCTTACAAGGGAATATAACAGCCTTCGGGCACGCATCAGTCAGGGCTCGCCAAAAGGGGCTAACGGGTTTCCTCACCTTTCTCCCAAGTCGCCTTCAGCCCCCCTGCAAAGGGAGCCCCACTCTCCAACTTTAATATCCTCATTCTAATTGATCAGCCATGGAGACCATCGACCTAAAGAAGGAGCTTAAGAGGTTCTACACGGCCAAGACCAGACCGGAGATAATTGACGTCCCTGAGGGCAGGTTCCTGGCGTTCGACGGCAGGGGCGAGCCAGGCGGGGAGGAGTACACGATCGCCCTGAACGCCCTCTACGGCGTCGCCTACACACTGAAGTTCGGCCTGAAGAAGAGTGGAGTCGCCGACTTCACGGTCATGGGGCTCGAGGGGTTATGGTGGTGGGACGACCCGACCATCGTATGGCTAGAGGACGCGCCGCCTAGGGCGACCTGGAACTGGAAGTCGATGATAAGGATGCCGGATCTGGTGACCGAGGAGATGGTGGAGGCCGCCAAGGCTGAGGTAAGGGGGAAGAGGGGCCCCGCCGTCGACAGGGTCAGGCTCGAGCCTCTCCACGAGGGGCTCTCAGCCCAGATACTCCATGTCGGGCCGTACAGCGACGAGCCGAGAGACCAGAAGATACTTCACGCCTTCATAGAGGAGCAGGGCTATAGGCTGAGGGGGCGCCACCACGAGATCTACATGGGTGACCCGCGGAGGACGGCGCCTGAGAGGTTGAAGACGATCCTCAGGCACCCGGTGGAGAAACGATAAACTGATCGTCATCATCTAAATACTCCGGTCACGTTTAGAGGTGCGTAGATCCGCCAGGGACAAAGCTTGATCGACTACCACGTGCATGAGCGGCACTCCAGGGATACCAGATCAGCGACCGTCGAGAACTACGTCAGGGCGGCGGAGGAGAGGGGGATAGACGAGGTCGCCTTCACCACCCACCTCATCACGGCGGGCCCGGATGTCGACATTGGGATCAGGCTCCACGAGATACCAGAATACCTCGAGGAGATCGACAGGACCCAGGAGACGACGAGCGTCAGGCTTCTCGCCGGCCTCGAGGTCGACTACTTCCCCCAGGAGGAGCGGAGGCTCGAGAGGATACTCGGCGAGCACAGCCTCGACATCGTCCTCGGCAGCACCCATTACGTCAACGGCGTCGACATAGGCTCCAGGAGGCAGGCGGAGGAGTTCTTCGCCGGAAGGCCCATCTCAGAGGGCGCGGACGAGTACTACACGGTCTGGAGGAGGGCGATCGAGAGCGGCCTCTTCGACGTCATGACCCACCCAGACTACTGGAGGAAGTACATTCACATCTTCAGGCAGCCGGTCGGCTGGGACGACTTCGGCTCAGTCGTCTACGACTGCCTCGACTCGCTGGCAAGCCACGGCGTGGGGATAGAGGTGAACACCTCCGGCTACAGGCACGGAGTCGGCGGCAACTTCCCCCTCCAACAATTCCTCGACGCTGCGTACAAGGCTGGGGTCAGGACCGTCACAGTCGGCAGCGACAGCCACACGCCCAGCCAGCTCGGCTACAGGCTCGTGGAGGCCGTGGAGCAGCTCAGGAGGGCCGGATACAGCACCCTCAGCTCCTTCAGGCGGAGAAAGAACCACACCATCCCAATTTGACCGGGCAGCCCAAAGCTCTTAGACACCATTCACCTCAGAATAGGGCAGGAGAGAATTTTCATGGAGAAACCTGAAGGGAGGGTGTTCGAGATCATCGAGGAGAACAGGGACCAGATGATACGCCACCTCCAGGAGCTCGTCAGGGTCGACACGCAGACACCGCCGGGACATGACTACGACAAGGTCTGCGGCCTGATGGCGGAGAAGCTGGGCGGCCTCGGCTGCGAGGCCACCATCCACGAGGCGACGGAGAAGTATCTGAAGCTCTCGGGGGCGAAGCTGATGGGCCTAGAGGGGCCGAGGAGCAACGTCGTCGCCAAGCTCAAGGGGTCGGGGAAGGGGCCGACGCTCCACATCAGCGCACACATAGACACCGCGGCCATCCAGAAGGAGGGGTGGACCAAGGACCCACTGGGGGGAGAGGTGACGAAGACGACGACCTACAGCAAGAGCCCCTACGACAAGGGGGGCGGCTACATCTGGGGACGCGGCGTCTCAGACGACAAGGGGGAGGCGACCGCAATGACCTACGCCCTCCAGGCGATCCTCGAGGCCGGCGTCAAGCTCAATGGGAACCTCATCCTGACGGGAAACTGCGATGAGGAGATAGGCGGCGTGGCCGGCCTCGGCTACCTCATCAAGGAGGGAACAGTGAAGGCGGACTACGGCATCCAGCTGGACGGTGGGCTCAACGGCATCGGCCTCGCCGCCCAGGGTAGGACGAGGTTCCTAGTCAGGACCCACGGGAAATCCTATCATGGCCAGATCCCCGTCCTCGGCGTTAACGCCATCGAGAAGATGTCGAAGATCAACGTCGCCCTAAACGACTACTGGAGGAACGTGCTACTGAAGAGGCAGGTACCCGTCCCGGGCATAGAGCTCCCGGAGGACCTGAGGAAGGTCGGGGTGAGCAGCCTCACGGCGATGCTCAACATAGGCACCATAAGGGGCGGCGTACAGGGCGCGACGGTTCCCGACCTATGCGAGGAGGAGACACTCAGAGGCATGGTGCCTGGAGAGACATTCGACGAGGTGAAGAAGGAGTTCATCTCTGTCATAGAGGGGGTGAAGGCGACCGACGCCGACCTCAGATACGACGTCGAGGTGATCAACGCCCGCGAGGGCTACGTGGTCCCGGCGACGGATCCCTACGCCCTTAAGGCTCAGGCGATCATTGCAGAGGTCGTCGGGAGGAAGCTCCCCTTCACGGGCACCCTAGCGAGTACCGACATGAACTATCAGGTCGTAGACGGCGGAATGCCATGCGTCAACTTCGGCGTCGGCGGCCCCTACTGCAACGGCCACAGGCAGGATGAGAACGCGTCAATAGATGAAATAATCGACTGCACAAAGGCAACGGCCCTCATGATGATGAGAGTACTGGGCACTGTCTAGCCCACCATCCTTTCCAGCAGCCTTATATCCGGTAGGTGTTTTATTGGCTCTCACGTCATACTTTTTAAGGTGTTTCACATGGAGGAGCACAGATTCGGGAAGTACCTCAAGAACTTCGACCTCGACTCATACTACCTCGGGATGAACTACGCCTTCATCGAGGTGGTGGCGTCGGGGTGCAAGAGGCTCGCCCTCAGCCCGCCTCTGACCGAGGAGGAGCACAGGGAGCTCAAGGAGCCGACGAGGCTGATTGCCGAGGAGTACGGCGTCCTCATGAAGGCTGACGGGGACTTCCTGACGACGAGACTGTTCAACCCAGAGTACACCAGGGGGAAGATCGTCGTACTCTTCGCCCACGACGAGGGCGTCCTGAGGGAGTACGATGCGCTGAAGGACCTGAAGTCGAGGGTCGGCAACGCCGTGGAGACGGAGGTCGCCCTGCGGTTTGGGAGGCTCCTGAGCTACGACGATGAGACGATAAACAGGCTGATTAGGAAGCCGCGTTTCTAGGCTACGGCGCCGGCCTCGTACCCAGGGTCACGTCCACCTGGATCGTGTTGCCCCCGCGTATTATCGTGAACTTGACGACGTCGCCCGGCCTATTGTTCCTCTCCATGTAGTACATGAGGTCGTAGAAGGTCCTGAGGGCGGTGCCGTCGATGGCCGTGATCACGTCGCCTCCGATACTCGTCCTCGTGCCGTCTATCATCGCCTGCCTGTCGCTCCCCTTGACGCCGGCGGCTGCGCATGGGCCTCCGGAGGTGACGCTGACGACGAGCGCCCCCTTCGTTTCCTTAGGCAGGTTCATCGCGTCTATTATCCCCGGCGTGAGGTCCATGCCCGATATCCCGAGGAGTGGATGGGCGTAGCTCCCAGTCTGGATGAGGCTACCGATCTCACGGATTATCGTGTCGCTCGGGATGGCGAAGCCTATGCCGCTGAACTGGTTCGTCTCGCTCAGGATGGCGGTGTTGATGCCGACGACCTCGCCCCTCAGGTTGAGGAGAGGGCCGCCGCTGTTCCCCGGGTTGATGGCCGCGTCGGTCTGAATCACGTCGACGATCTTGTAGTCGCCCGTGGCATCCATCTCCCTCCCGACGGCGCTGACGATGCCAAGGGTCATGGAGTCGGCGAGGCCGTAGGGGTTCCCGATGGCGACCACGTAGTCGCCGACGACCAGGTCTGAGGACCTCCCCAGCTTCACCGGCTTCAGCTTGTCGGCGGGCACGTCGACCTTTATCACCGCCATGTCGGAGTAGGGGTCCCTGCCGACGACGGTCGCCTTGGAGGCTGTGCCGTCGATGAACGTCACTGCTATCTGGGAAGCCCCCTCGACGACATGGTTGTTGGTGATGATCCTCCCCTGCTTGTCATAGACGAAGCCACTCCCCTGAGCCTTGCCGCTGGAGATCGTGACGACGATCAGCACGACGCTCTCCCGGGTCTGGTTATAGATCTGGTTGAGCTGAGCGTTTGAGACCGTGTAGTTGCCTCCTGGCTGAGAGCCGATCTCCCTCATGAGGGAGGCGATCTCGTTGGTTGCCGTCGCCAGCTGAGCCTTGAGGGAGGAGATTTCGCTATTAAGGACAATAAATTGGCTGTTAAGCCCCGAGGTCCTCTGGGAGTAGTCGAGCCAGATGTAGCCCAGGACGCTGACGTTCAGGATGATGAGGATGACCATGATCGCCGGATACCAGTTCCGGGACGAACGCCGCTCGGACTCATGGAACCATTCGCCGCTCATTAAGATCACTAAAATAGCCCCACGGCATCCCCGGATAAAATGTCTTCCGTTCAACGAAAAATTGTGGGAAGGAACCGCATCGCCCTAGCTACTGCTTCACATCCCATAGCCTGGGCTTGCACACGATCTCCCTGATCCTCACGTCGAAGAACCTGTGGGTGTTGCTGGGAAGGAGCACGATGGCGGAGTCCGCACCTCCCCCGGTCCCGCCTATGGCGACGCAATCCTCGTCCGTCCTGAAGTAACCGGCGTCCGCCGCCATGCAGGCTACCTCGCAGGCGACCTTCACGCCCGCCCCGAAGAGCCTGAGGACGTGCGCGATGACCTCGTCGACCTGGATGGCGCCAAACTTCCTGTTCACGGCGCGGCCTAGGCCGCCGAAAGCGTGGCAAGCCCTCAGGATCTTGCCGCCGCCCTCCTCTATGATCCTCCTGTTCTCTGGGAGGAGTCTGTCCTGGTTCGGCTCCATGAAGCCGACCATGCCGGCGACTATGACGAGGTTGTACTCCTTGAAGACTTGGGACGCCTTCACGCCCGTGACGCCGCTGTAGGAGGCTACAACCACATTCCTTATGCCCAGCTCGTCTGCCCTCCTCTTGGCGAGCCTCAGGGTCTCATCCGTGTTGACGGCACCGGGCTCCTTGAAGTAGACAGTCCGACATACCTCATTCGACAATTAATGCACCTTCAATAGTGGAGACGATAGGTCTTTTTTACCTGCCGATTACCGGCGCGTGCGGCACAGACTCGATTAGTAAACCTTAAGCGATGTGCGGAAATTTCTTGAAGAGAGAGAATGAAGAACTTAGAAATAAACCTCGACGACGATATTTACAATTTCTTGGAATTCCTGGAAAGAACTAGATTCATTAAAAATAAAGAAGAAGCAGTACAAAAAGCTATGATGTTCTTCAAGAAATTATCTATGCACGATTGGTTACCAGATATTTACCGCATAGGAAATAACAGGATTTTGATAATGGATAGGGGCATGCTTCTCGATATTTTTGAGCTCCTAACAGAGA
>Ga0315288_10002537_pt1 | contig 23614 bp, 19 predicted proteins | sample YL17G11_20_MG_FD_203454 | JGI IMG/M metagenome (GOLD analysis project Ga0315288, IMG submission 203454) | Sediment microbial communities from Yellowstone Lake, YNP, Wyoming, USA - YL17G11_20 | ecosystem: Environmental > Aquatic > Freshwater > Lake > Sediment | place: USA: Wyoming | collected... | reverse complement strand
GTTTTTGCCTCGTTAAGAAGGATGTAAACACAATACATGGCACACCTTGCAGGCGGACCCGTCAAAAATTCTGAAAGAATTTTTGACGAGGTCTCGCCAAATTTTGCTACGCAAAATTTGGCGGAGAGGCCGGGATTCGAACCCGGGGTACCCTTGCGGGCACACACGGTTTCCAACCGTGCCCAATCGGCCGCTCTGGCACCTCTCCGCGCGGGGACGTCGGCGGTCGAGACGGTGGCGAGGATACCGCCGGGATGCTGGCGCGTCAAGGCGGGGGATGAACATTGCGGATTTCGGATTGCGGAGTGCGGACCCGCCGTCGCCCTCCGGGCTATGGCGGGCAAGTTGCGGAGTGAACGGCAACGGCGAACAAGCGCGGCGGCAGGAAGGTCCCGCAGATTCGTCCCCGCCGCGGCGGGGACTCATCTGCGGGCTTTAACGGCACCCGGCGCGCGGGGGGTCAGGGGGCGGGCGGTTCCTGCTTGCGGAAGCGGCCCTCGGATCGGCGGCGTTCTTCCTCGACGAGTTCTCTCCACGCCCCGGGCTCGACGTCGGCGATCCACTCGGTGGGAATCCGGTCGTAGTCCACGCGGTACACCAGGAAGGTGTTCTCGGGCGATGGCTGTCCGGTCGGCGGATAGACGCGCTCCAGGTACGGTCGCTCTGCAAGCGTGTCGAGCCACGACTGCGGGTAGCCCGTGGGCTCGATGTCGGGGGACCAGTTTTTGATGCGGCGCGTCGGATGGATGGCGATGTATTGGATCTCGAAGTAGCGGAGGACGCGGGTCTGGTTGCGCTCGGTGGTGCCGAAGAAGTAGCGAGGGACGGCGGCGGCCCAGATGAGCGGCCGGCCCGTCAAGGCCATCAGGCTCTCCTCGTGGTAGAGGATGCGGGCGTCCTCGGGGGTGTGGAGGCGGATCCAGGTGTAGCCGGCCTCGGTTTCGGGCGACAGGCGTCTCAGTTTCCACCAGACGTAGGGCGGGACGGAGAGGAGTTGCCCGGCCATGGCCAGCGCCAGGAGGGCCACGGCGGCGCGGGCGAACCACCGGCCGCCCTCGGCCCGTGGAACATCCCGTGGGGAGCGAAGGGTCAGCCGGCTTAAGTGGCGCGCCGCCAGCAGCGAGAGCATCAGCGTCGCCGGGTGCAGGTACCGCACGTCGTAGGCGCGGCGGAGCATGACCACGTAGGCCGCGATGTAGGCGAACAGGGGGAGCGCTGCGACGAGCGTCCAGGCGCCGATGGAGTCGGGCAGACGCGCCAGCGCGCCCAGCCGGCGCCGCAGGAAATCCCGGACGAAGTCGCGTGCGCTCTGCCAGGCGGCGTGCACCGCCGTCGCCGACCCCAGGACCGCGATCACCAGGCCGCTCGCGCCGAACATCGACAGCACCGCCAGGGGATTTCCGATGCTGAGCGGCACGGCACTCCTCTTCGGGGACGGCAGGTTAAGGCCCGGGAACGAGAGCGGCGTCGCATAATAGCGGATCATCAGCGGTCGGCCGAAGTGTTCCATGTGCCAGATCATGTCGGGCACGAGCATCGCGATTCCGACGGCGAGGGCGACGGCCAGACGGAGAAGGCGTGCGGGCCAGGTGTCGCCGGGGCGGAGGATCGCCGCCGCAAGGATCGGCGGGATGAGGACGGTGGCGACGGGCGACTTGGTGAGGAACATGGCGGCGAGGGCCAAGCCGAGGACCGCGCCCAGGCACACCGCCGACCACAGTCCGCGACCGGAGAGGACGCACGCCATCGCCGCCGCCGTGAAGGCCAGCAGCGGTATCTCCTGGTAGAACACCATGCCGAAGAGGACGTTCATCGGGATCGTGAGCGCAAGGGCCCAGGCCCAGAGGGCGGCCCGGTGGCCGCCGAGCGCCCGGCCGGCCAGGTAGGTCGCGATCCCCAGCAGGAAGACGAACGACGCGTGGTAGAGTTGGGCGCCCACGAGCGAGGTGTAGCCGACCGCGCGCCAGAAGACGGCCAGCCCCATGTGCCAGAGGCACGCGTCATAGTAGGGGACGGCGCCGGGGCCTTCCTTGAAGAAGGCGGGGTCGTGGTCGACGCGCCAGGTCATCGTGAGGAAGTCGCGCAAGGAGTGGGTCTGGTCGAGGGCGGTCCAGTAGTTGGCGGCGCGTCGGAAGTGGCGGGCTTCGTCGCCGATGATCGGTTTGGTGCCGATCGTCCAGGCTGCCAGGTACGCGCAGACGCCGGCCGTCGCCAGCGCCACGAGGGCCAGGCGCCGCCTCGAGACGCCCGTCTCGCCGACGAGGCGGACGCCGGGCGAATCCGGAACCGTCGGGGGGGCGTCGGTCATTCGGGGGCTCCGGGGGCGGGCTCGGGCCGTGGGGCCTCGCCCGGCCGCGCGAGGCGTTTCCACTCCTCCGGCATGCGGTCCTCGTCCACCGAGTAGAGGAGGAAGCCGTCGCTGTCGTACACTTTCGTCAGGTAGGACCGGCCGTCGAGCGTCGCGATCCAGTCTTCGGGGTAGGCGGCGGGAATCTCTCGCGGGTCGCTGGTGGGCATTCGGCGCGTCGGGTGGACGGCTATATAGCGGACGTCGGCCGACAGCAGCAGCAGGGCTTGCGTCTCAGCGTCCACGTTGAACAGGGTCCGAGGGCTCAGCGCGCCCCAGATGATCGGCCGGCCGGTCACCGAGTAAAGGCTTTCTTCGATGTAGAAGATGCGGGTCTCGGGCGGGGTGTTTCGGGCGATCCAGTCGAAGGCGTCGGCGACGGCCGGTTCGAGGGAGCGCTTCTGCCGGACCCCCCACGGGACGACGAGGAACTGGCCCGCCGCCGCCAACGCCAGCGCCGCCGCCCCCACCCGCTTCCACGAGAACCCTCGCGGACGCCGCCATGGCAGGCGGACGGAGGCGAGCGGCCCGGCCACGAGGAGCGCGGCCGGAAGGACCATCGGATAAAGGTACCGGACGTTGTAGGCGTGGCGGAGGAAGATGAAGAAGGCCGCCAGAAAGGCGAGGATCGGCAGGCCGAAGAGGAGAGCGGCTTGCAGTTGCGGCGGGGGTTCCGGGCCCTTGCCGAAGAGGCGGCGTGCCGCAGCCCACACGGCCGCGGGGAACCGCGCCAGCGCCAGGCCGACCGCCCAGGGGAGGAGGACCAGCCCTGTGGCGCCGAGCAGTTGGCCGGCCGCCAGCGGCTCCAGGATGCCGTGAGTCTCCCATGCGGGTGTAGGGGTGAGCACGTTGCCCATGCGGTCGCCGACGGCCTTGGGGAACGGGACGAACCGCGGGTTGCCGCGAAGCAGCGGCCGGCCGAAGTGCTCCGTCTGCCAGACCAGTTCCGGCCCCATCAGGAGCGCCACCACGAGGGCCGCCATCGCCAGCCGCACCAGCCTCTCGCGCCACCGGTCGCCCAGGTACACGACCGCCACGGCGAACAGGGGCGCCACCAGGGCGGTCGCGCTGCCGAGTTTCATCAGGCACGCCAGTCCGAGGGCGGCGCCGAAGGGGACGGCCCAGCGGCGCAGGAGGAAGTAGAACGCCATCGCCGCGCAGGCGAGCATCGGCACTTCCATGTAGAACGCCATGCCGCCCAGCACCGTGGTCGGGACCGAGAGCACCAGGGCCCAGGCCCAGGCCGCCCCTCGCGGCCCGTAAAGTTGCCGTGCTGCCAGGTACGTGAAGACGCCCAGCAGAAAGGGAAAGGAGGTGTGGTACGCCTGGGCCGACGCGACGCCCGGCCCGCCCGTCAGCCGCCACAACTGCGCGAGCGTCAGGTGCCACAGGCACGGGTCCCAGTAGCCGATGTAGCCGACGCGATCCGGCGGATAGAGGGGATCGTAAGCGAGGCGGCGCCCCGCTTCGTAGTAACTGATGGCGCGGCGGAGGTGGGCGCTCTCGTCGCCGAGGATCGGCTGCGTGCCGGCCGACCAGGCGTAGAGCCAGACCGCCGCCACGGCGCTGGCGATGAGGAGGAGAGCCAGTTCGCGCCGCGCCAGAGGCGACCGTGGCGGGGCGTTGATCGTCGCGTCCATGGTGTGGCCATCTATAGCAGAAAGGCGCGGCGGCGGTAAGCCTTTTTTGGGCGAGCCGGATTTTGCGCCGCGCCTTGCTTATTGAACCCCCGGTGAATACACCGGGGGCGCCGTGTCGCCGCACGAGGCGCTTGACAGCGCGTCCCGCATTGCTACCTTGTAGTCGCGGCGGCGTGCGGCGTTCGCCGCCCGGCTTGCGCCTTCGTCCCGGCGCGCCGGGACTACGGCGGACAAGTGCCGGGCGCTATCGGTCTGTCTCGCGGCGAGGTGATGTTGAAAGGCACGGGAATGGCGGGGAACGTGGGCAATGCACTTCGCGTTCTGTTCTGGCGTGTGATGCTTCGGCTTCGCGGCGGCCGGCTCGGACGCCGATGCGTCGTCGAGCGCAAGGTGTGCCTGGCGTCGCGGCCGGGGTATCCGGTCCTCGTGGGGGACGGGGTGCGCCTGGGGCGCGGGGCGATCCTCTCGACCGCGCGGACCGGGCGGATCGTCGTCGAGGACGGCGCGACGATCGGCGCGGGCGCCGTCGTGACGAGCGACGCCGAAATCCACATCGGCCCGGGGGCGGTCATCGGCCCGCACGCCGACATCGTGGACTTTAACCACACGTTCGACCGGATCGAGGAGTTGGTGGAGTTGCACCCGATCGAGGCCCGCCCGATCCGCATCGGGGCCCGCGCGTGTGTGGGCGAACGGGCCAAGGTGCTGTGCGGCGTGACGGTCGGCGACGGGGCCTGCGTGGAGGCGGGGTCGGTGGTGACGCGCGACGTGCCGGCGGGGGCCTCGGCGGGCGGCGTGCCGGCACGCGTCCGCGCCCCGGCCGGCCGCGGCTGACGGGTTTGCGGCGAGGGCCCCATCCGCTATAATGCGCCCTTCGATGGCCGTGATTCTGACGGAGATTCCCATTGGCAGCCGAGGTCTGCAAGCGCCAGTCGGACGACGCCGAGGTTGCCGATTTCCTGGCCGGTCAGGACACCTACCTCTTTCAGGAGCCGGTCTGGGGCCAAGTCCTTTCCTCCCTCGGCCACGAGGCGGCCTACTATTGCCTCGAAGACGGGGGGCGGATCGTCCTGGCGCAGCCGGTGCTGCACATGCGGCTGGGGTTTTTCCACCTGCTGTACGGCGGGCTGCCGTACGGTTTCGCTGTCGGCGACCTTTCGCGGTACCAGGAACTAACGGCCGGAATAGCCCGCACGGCGCGCGCCGAGGGCGTTCACCGCATCCGCCTGAGCCGCTGCGCCTGTGACCCCGACATCACCCCTGCCGGCCACGTTCCCCAGGAACACCTCCAGCACGTGCTGCATTTCGGTGGGCGGTCGGAGGAGGAGGTGTGGCGGGATTTGAAGCGGCGGGTTCGGCACGATGTGCGCGTGGCGCAAGGGCGCGGGGTGGTTGTCAAGGATGCGGTCGGCGAGGCCGACCGCGACACCATCTTCCGCATGTACTGCCAGACGATGGCGCGGAACCGGACGTATATCGTCTGGCCGCGGGCGCTGATAGAAGAAGTCTGGCGGCTACTGGTGGAGCCGGGCCGAGGCGAGATGATGATCTCCTGGCACGACGGTGAGCCGCTTGCCGCCATGATCACCTTCTACGACGGGCCTCGGTGCTTCGCGTTCCTCGGCGCTTCGAGCGGGACGAAGCGGAACCTTCGACCGAACGACCTTCTCTTCTGGGAAGCGATGAAGCGGGCGATGGCGCGCGGATGCCAAGACTTCGATTTCATGATGTCGTCGCGCGACGACGAGCCGCTCATCGCCTTCAAGGACAAATGGGGGGCGACGCGCCATCCGTTTCTTTTTTTCGAGAAGGACCTGGCCTGGCTGCGGTGCTGGGTGTGGAACCTGGCGTTCCGGGCGGCGCGCACCCGGCCGGGAGGCGCGGTCCTGCGCTGGCTCCGGCGATAGGGTGAAACGGTGACGGAAACGAAGATCCAACTCGGCGCGGAGACTGGCCGGGCGACGCCTTCGCCCGCCTGGGCCGCAGGCATCATCGCGCTGGCGGCGGGCATCGTCCTGGCGGCGGGTCTCGCGAGCGACGGCGTCAAGGGCGACGAGGCCTATTACTCCATGTTTGCCGAGGCATGGTACGACGCGGGACCGTTGCACCGGCCGGTGTATAACCCCCTGTATCCGTCCGGCGAGGCGGGCTACTACTACACGACGGAGCCGCTCTGGCCTTTTGTCTGCAGCCTGGTCTGGCACGTGACGGGGGTGCACGCGTGGTCGGCCCAGGCGCTCCAGGCGGGGTTCTACGCGCTGCTGCTGGCGGCGGTGTACGGCCTGGGGCGGGACCTCCTCGGTCCGCGGGGGGCGCTGGCAGCGCTCCTGGCGACCGTCGCTGTGCCGATGGTCGGCGCGTTCTCGGTGCTCCTGTACACGGACGTTCCGTCGGCGGCGCTGTCGGCGTGCGCGGCGCTGGCGCTTCTGAGGAAACGGTTCCTCGCGGCGGGAGTGGTGATGGGTCTGGCGTACCTGACGAAGCGGAACGCGGCGTTCCTTGTGCCGGCGTTGGCGATCTGGGCCTTCTGGACCGAGGGTTCGGGGTGGCGCCGGTTGGGTCGGGTGGCGGCGTTTGTCGTCCCGGCCGTCCTGGTCACGCTGCCCGACTGGTTCTGGCGGACGGCCCACCTGCCTGCCATGTACGAACCGGTGTCCCTGCCTTATATCCTGACCCGTCTGCGGACGTTCTTCGCGAAGCAGGCGCTGGTGGCGCCGGGGAGCGGCGGCGGCGCGGACGCCGCGACGGTCGCGGAGCGCCTGTGGACCTGGCTCGGTCCGTCGGCGGGCGCGTCGCGGCTCAACAATCCTATGGATTTGCTGCAATACCTTGGGTCCGTTGTGCCGGCGCTTCTGGCGCTGTACTTGGTGCGGCGGGCGTGGAACCGGGCTTCGCCCCGGCGGAGTGGGGCTTCGCCCTGGCGGAGCCGGGCCGACGCCAAAGTGTGGCTGGCCGTCGCCGTTTACGTCGTCGCGCTCCTCGCGATGTTCACGCTGGACACGGATATTCGCTACGCCATGCCGGTGATTCCGTTGGTGGCGGTCGTGGCCGCGCGCGGCCTGCGGGGCTGGTGCGAGAAGCCGTGGGTCCTGGGCCTCGTGGGGCTGGCGGCGTTCGGTCACCTGGGTGCGACGGCGTGGCACGTCGGGGTCCAGCGGACCCTTACGCCCGGCCAGCGGGCTGTCTTCGAGTACCTGCGGACCCGCACGCCGCCGGATGACCGAATCCTGTATCCGGGCGAAGTGATGGTCGCCCAGGCCCGGCGCCAGGCCGTATGGTCCCAACTGAAGAATCCCGAGACGGACCGCGGGTGCATCACGGGGTTCCTGCGCGAGACGGACCCGGAGCGGATCCGGAGGTGGCTCCGCGCCAACGCCGTGACGCACATCTGCGTGGATGAGCGGCGCGTGTACGTGGACCGCGGCGAGGTGGTGGGCTTCGGCTATCCGCGGTCGTTCGTCGAGAGGCTGCCCACGCTGCCGTTCCTGGAGCGTGTCGAAGGCGACTGGCCCGGCATTGAACTTTGGCATGTGAAGGGCGAGCGGGCGTGGGATGACGCGCCGGTCCCGGCCGCACGACCGGCCGAATAGGATTTCACTGTGGCGAGCCTCATCCGAAAACGCGCGATGGACGATCCCGAAGTCGCGGACTTTGTGTCGCGGCACGAGACATACCTCTTTCAGGAGCCGGTCTGGGGCGAGGTGCTGTCGGCGCTCGGCTATCCTCTGGCGTACTATTGTCTGGAGGACGATGGGCGGATCGTCCTCGCGCACCAGATGGCGCGCGTGCGGGTGGGATTCTTTGATTTATTGTGCGGCGGGATGCCCTACGGATTCGCGACCGGCGACATGTCGCGCCTCGACGACTTTCTCCGCCTGCTGCCGGAGGTGGTCCGCGCGGAAGGCGTTCATCGCATCCGCCTGAGCCGGAACCATTACGACCCGCCTTTTGAGCCGGAGGGGTACGACGTCCAGGAGCACGTCCTGCACATCCTGCACTTCGCGGGGCGGACGGAAGACCAGGTGTGGAAGGATTTCAAGTGCCGCGTGCGGCGCGACGTGCGTCTGGCGGAGCGGCGCGGCGTGGCAATCGAGTCGGCCGACACGCCGGAGGCACGCGACGGACTCTTCCAAATGTATCGCGACACGATGGCCCGCAACCGCACCGTCGTCACGTGGCGCCGCGCGATGATCGAGAAGGCGTGGGGCCTGTTGGTGTCGCGCGGCCTGGGCGAGATGCTCCTGGCGCGGTACGAGGGCGAGCCCGTGGCAGGCATGGTCACGTTCTACAGCGGCGCCCGGTGCTTCTATTTTTTGGGCGCCTCGAGCGGCACGCACCGGAACCTCTGCCCGAACGATGCGGTGGTCTGGGAGGCGATGCGGCGGGCGCTCGCGCGCGGCTGCGAGGTCTTCGACCTTATGACCTCCTCGCGCGACGATGCTCCGCTGATAGAGTTCAAGGCCAAATGGGGCGCGACGCAGTACCCGTTCTATTTCTACGAGCGGGACCTGTCGCGCTGGCGGTGCCGGCTGTTCGATGCGGCCTACCGGGCGGTGCGGACGCGGGTGGGCGGAGCGCTGCTGCGGCTGGTGAAAGGGCGCGGCGACTAGGGGCCGCCGTCGGACGGGAGAGCGGCAGCCGCCTTGGGCAACGGCCGACTGGCGACTTGGCCGACGAGATAAAGCAGCCCCACCGCCGCGTACAGAATCAACCGCGACAGCAGCAGAAACGACACAAACTCCGGCTGCGGGTACCCCAGATAGCCGAACAGCGCCACGGACGTGAACTCGCTTAACCCCACCCCTCCCGGAATGGGCGACAGAAACATCGCTGCCGCCCCCACCACCATCACCGTGAAGACGACGAGGAAAGTGATCTCTTTCTCGCCCGGCGGGACCACGGCGCACACCAGCAGCCAGTTGGCCCCGATCATCATCACCCAGATGCTCACGAGCAGGGCGCTGAAGAGGAGGACGGGCCCTGGGCGGAGGATCCGCTCGTTGGCGTCGTAAAACTGTTCGAGGCCGTGGGCGTGCTTTTCCTCGAGGCGCAGGAGCCAGGCGACGGGGGCCCATCGGCGAAACGGCGCCAGACACGCCCGCACGAGGCCCACCAAGCCGGCCGTCAGACGCCGCCGGCTCAGGATCACCGCGACGGCGACAAAGGCCGCCAGAACGATCAGCAGAAACCAGAGCCGACCGCTCCTCGGGTCGCCGCGAAAAATAAGCCACGCGGCGAGGACGGCGGCGAAGACAGTCCAGAGGCTCTCGAGCACCCGGTTGACGAGGGCAACGCCGGTCAATGGGCCCCCGCCGCGCATCAGCATGGGCACGACGAGTTCGCCCGCCCGGCCCGGCGTGAAGGTTCCGACCAGGTACAGCGTCGAGAAGAGGCGCAGCGATTGCCGCGCGTCCACGGGAACCCCCGCCAGACAGGACATCAGGTGCCACTTGACGAAGAAGCCGGCGAGGGTGGCGGCGAAAAGGCCCATGGCGCCGGCGAGCAGGCCCGGATGGCCGAAGGCGGCAAGCATGGCGCTGGCGGCCTTGACGGGGTCCGCCCGCCAAACGACCCACGCGAGCAGGCCCAGGCCCATCAGAAGCCATGCGATTCGCCAGGACGTGCGTTTCACGCCGGGCTCTTTCCTTTCTCGGAGGAATCGCCGCGAAAACGGACGACCCGCGCCGGGACGCCGACGGCCACGCCACGGTCGGGAATGTTCCGGTCGGCCACGGCGCCGGCGCCGAGGACGGCTTGGTCGCCGACTTGCACGCCCCGGAGGACCGTGACGCCAGCGCCGAACCAGACGTCGCGTCCGATGCGGACAGGATCGGCGGCCAAGGGGCCGCCCTCCAGGGTGGTATTTGCCGCGTCAAAGTCCTCGATGTGCACGTGCGGGGCGATGATGGTGTCGCGGGCGATGCAGATCCCGGCGGCGCTTCGCACGATGCCGTACTCTCCGACGTACACTCGGCTCTCCAGGGTGATGCGCCCTCCGGCGGCGGTGGAGAGTACGACGCCCCTCTGGAGCCGCACCCCCTCGCCCAGGACGATGGGCCGGCCGCGCCCGCACTCCAGCCGAACGCCCGGCGCGATGGCGCAGCGCCGGCCGATGCGCCCGCCGCGCAAGGCGAGCCGGAGACGCCAGGCGGCGACGCGGCAAAAGTTGGCGAGTTTGAGGATCCAGTCGAGGCCCACGGCAACGCCTTTCGCAGACGAGTGCTCTGTTGAAAACGTGCCGTTGTTCTCCCTCTCCCCTCGTGGGAGAGGGTAGGGTGAGGGGAAAAGGGGGCTGCCGCACGGCGCTCACCCTCACCCCGCCCCTCTCCCATCAAGGGAGAGGGGGGTTATGAAACAACCTCTATCGCTCGCGGATGACCCTGGCGGGCACGCCGGCCGCGAGCACCATGGGCGGCAGGTCCTTGGTGACGACCGCCCCCGCCGCCACGACCGTCCCGTGCCCGATGTGAACGCCCGGGAGCAGGATCGCCCGGTACCCGATCCAGCAATCGTCCTCGATGGTGATGTCGTCGGTGCGGATGCCCTGGGAGAGGATGGGGGCGTCGCGATTGTCGAACACGTGATTGCCGGTGACGGCGGCGGCCTGGCGCGTGAAGAGGACGTTTCGGCCGATGCGGATGGTGCTGCGGTGGTGGCAGAAGAGGTCGCAGCCGGTGTAGATGATGGCGCCGTCGCCGATTTCGATCCGCCCGTTCCCGCCGAGCGTGTCGATGGTGGCGCGGCCGATGAAGCACCGCCGCCCGACCTTCACGTTCCAATCAATCGAGGCCAGCGGATGAATGAGCGAGCCGGTGCGAAGCGCGAGGTACGTGTTGACGAACGGCCGGAAGAGGAGGAACGTCCGCAGGCCACGCTTCAGGGTTTCCCAGAAGACGTGGGTTCGGACGCGGCCAAATTGTTCCTGCGGCGTTTCGGGCATCGGCGGCGTCCTCCACGGTCTCCAGGAAGGTATCGGAAGGCGGGCGCGGCGTCAAGCGTGTGTGGGGCGGCGGCGGGGGGCGCCGTGGGGCGGGCGGCTTGACCTGGCCTCCCGCGCCCGGGTGCCGCGAATGGCGGTTGACACCCCCGTCGGCCCAAGTAGAATGGTTCTGGCGCACTTGGCCGTTTGCGGCCGGCTCTCCAGCGCACGTGGATGTTCGGCGAAGGGGCAGAGAGACCCCGCCAGGCCGGGTGGGCCGGACCTGCGGTCCGACGCGAGAGGCTTGGATGATACCCATACACCCCCCGCCGTTCGGGCTCGCGGTTCTGCTGCGTGCGGCTTTCGGGCGGCGGCCGGCCCTGCAGGAGGTCGAGGAGGCCTATGCGGCGGGATGCGGCATCGCGCACGCGGTCTGGCTTCCGTCCGCCCGGGCCGGCATCGCTTGGTCGCTCCAGGCCGCGGCCGACCCCGGCGTCGCGGTCGCTTGTCCTGCCTACACGTGCAAGGTGGTCCACGAGGCCGTGATCCGGTCGGGCCTGCCGATGCGGCTGGTGGATGTTGGCCCCGAGGGGTTCCTCACGGACGGGGCCGCCCTTGTCGGCGAGGGCGGGGCGGCCGTCGTCCTGTGCGAGTTGTTCGGCCACACGTACGACCTGGCTCATCTCGCCACCCTCGCGCCGTCGCCGCCGCGCCTCCGGGTCGTGGATATGGCGACGATGGTGCCCCTGCCGGAGGTCGTCGGGCGGCTTGCGGGCAATGACTTCGCCGTCGTGAGTTTCGGCATCGGCAAGAGCATGTACGCCGGGTGGGGCGCCATGGGCCTGACGCGCGACGGCGCCCTGGCCGCCCAAGTCCGCGCGCGGCGCGACGAGGCGGTCCAGCCGGGGGGGGCGGCCCTGGCGCTTCGACGCGGGCTCGTCATGGCCCTCCGGACGGTCGTCCATCACCGGGCGCTGTATCGCGCGGCCAAGGACACGGCCCTGGCGATTGGTTGGCTTCGCCGCCGGACCGGCGGCGTTGAGCCGGCCGCCGGCTTACCCGACCAGTGGGCCGAGGGACACGGGCTTGACGCGGAGTGGTTTGCGCCGGCGACGAAACTCGACCGGGCCCTGATCGTCCGCAACCTCGCGTGGGCGGCCGAGTTCTCGCGTCGCCGACTGGCCCTGGCCGAGCGATACCGCGCGGCCCTCGACGGGGCCCGCGGCGTGGTCCTGCCGCCGGCGTCGCCCTATGCGCTCAGCCACTTCACCGTCCGCGTTCCGCCCGATGCCCGCCCGGTCCTCGTCCGGGCCCTCTGGAGGGCCGGTGTCGACGTCGGCACCCTCTACGAGTTTCCCGACTATCTGGATCAGGAGGCGTTCCCGAACGCGGCGCGAATCGGGTCGGAGGTTGTCAACCTTCCGCTCAGCGTGGACCTGTCGGACGGGGACGTCGGTCGGATCGCCGACGTCGTCCGGCGCGTCGCCGCCGGTTGACATTGTTCGGACGACGGGTAGAATCGCCTCCGTGGGACTGGCGCGAACAGGAATGCGATGGTTGACAAAGCGGCACAGGCGAGTTGGAACGAGTGGGCGAAGGAACGTCCAGATGTATTGGAGAGCGTTCAGCGCGGCCCCGACCTCGATCAGAGCCGCCGCGTGGCCGAGGATGTGGCCCGGAAACTCCAACTCGGCCCATCGGACGTTCTGCTGGACGTGGGTTGCGGCAGCGGCCTGTTTGACAGCCTTCTGCGGGAGTTGACGGGGGCTCGCGTCGTGGGGGCCGACTTCGCCCACGCGCAGTGCGCCCTGGGTCGGCGCCATTTTCCCGACATGGGGTTCGTTGCGGCCGCCGCCGAGCATCTGCCGTTCGCCGACAGCCAGTTCAGCCGCATCCTCTGCTACGGCACGTGGATGTACGTCGAGTCCCAGGAAGAGACGCTGCGGGGGTTCCTCCGCGTGCTGCGCCGGCCGGGAGTTATCCTGCTGGGGGACCTGCCTGATCGCCGGCTCCGTCACTGGCTGTACCTGGAGTATCTGAAGCGGCTTCCGGGCCACCTGGTGCGGCCGTGGCGTTGGTTGCGGAAGGCCCACGACGCGCGTCACCAAGCCACTTGGCAGTGGGTTGACATCGAGGCGACCGTGGCCCGCGCCGAGGCGCTCGGGTGTCGCGTCGAGGTTCTGACCCAACCCCCGGGGCGCCAGTACGGGATCACGACCTACCTCTACCGGCGGGACGTCCGCCTCTGGGTCGACTAGCCCGGCGCCGAGGACCACGCCTTGAAGCGTCTGCTTTTCATCACGGCGTTGAACCCGGAACTGGAACTGGACCTCCGCCAGCCGTCGCTCGGGGTCCAGTACCTGGCGAGCGTGATCCATCGCGACCGTCCGGGACGGTACGCGATCCGCCACGCCGACCGCCGGGTCGAGCGGGCGATGGACGAGTTTCGCCCGGACCTCGTGGCCGTGAGTTCCACCAGCGCGTACTTCGGCCGGGCGCGGGCCTACGCCCGGGCCGCCAAGGCGCGCGGCTTGCCCGTCCTCGTGGGCGGCATCCACGTCTCGATGCTCCCCGGGTCGCTGTACCCGGAGATGGACGTGGCGGCGCTGGGCGAGGGCGAGCGGACGATCCTTCGGCTCCTGGACCTGTGGGAGGAGACGGGCGCGTTTCCGCACGACCGGCTGCGCGAGATCCCGGGCGTTGCGTTTCGCGAGGCCGACGGGTCGGTCTTCCAGACCGAGCCGGTGACGCACATTCAGCCGCTCGACGAGATTCCGTTCCCCGACCGGACGCTCGCGCCGGTGCCAAGGCATGCATACATGTTCACGTCGCGCGGGTGTCCGTACCGGTGCGCGTTCTGCGCCTCGACGCGCTACTGGCCGGGCAAAGTCCGTTTTTTCTCGGCCGAGTACGTCGTCGCGGAGATCGAGGAACTCATCCACCGCTACGGCGTATCGCTGATTTCGTTTTACGACGACCTCTTCTGTGCGAACCTGCCGCGGTTGAAGGAAATCGCGCGGCTGTTGGAGGAGCGTCGGCTCCTCGGCCGCGTCAAGTTCACCTGCAACGCCCGCGCGAATATCGTCAGCGAGGAAATGGCCGAGGTCCTGCGGGCCATGAACGTCGCCAGCGTCAACATGGGCCTGGAGTCCGGCTGCGAGGAGACGCTCGCGTTCCTGAAGGACCGCGTGACGGTCGAAGAGAACCGGGAGGCGATCGACATTCTTCACCGCCACAGGTTTTTCGTCTCGGGGTCGTTTATCATCGGCTCGCCGCACGAGACCGAGGCCCAGATGATGGAGACGTACGCGTTCCTGAAGCAGGCGCCGCTGGCGATCACGGACGTCAACATCCTCATCCCGTATCCCGGCACGCCCATTTGGGAATACGCCTTCGGCCGCGGCCTCGTCTCCAGCGACATGGACTGGAGCCGGTTGACCTACGGCATGGTGGTGGACCCGAAGCACCTGATCAACCTGTCGGAGCACCTGACGGCGGAGGAGTTGTGCCGCATCCACCGCAAGTTCCTCGTCCTGCGGTACCGGAAGGTCCTCTCGAACATCATTTTCCACCCGTACCGGATGGACCTCGTGCGAACGGCCGGCCGCGTGGCGGCCGGCGCGGTGACGGGCCTGGCCCGGCGTGCGTGGCGGGCCCTGCGGGGACGCAAGACGGAAAATGGTTAACTTAACCCGTTGCAAAAACGAGACTTATGAAAATGGGGTCTGACCCCATTTTCGCGGAGGCGAAGGAATGGCCAAGGTGTGTCTGGTGTCGAGCGCCGGCGGGCATCTGACGCAGGCCGTCAGCATTGCCGGCGAACTTCAGGGCGAGCACGACTTCATCCTCTGCGTCACGGGTTTCGAGGGCGTTCGGCAGAATGGCGAATTCGAAGGCGTGTCGAGCGTTTACCTCGCGCCGTTCTATTGGCAGTACCAGATACCGTTCGGCGTCATTCTGAGCCTGCTGGCATCGCTCTGGATGTTTGTACGGGTTCTTCGCCGCGAGCGCCCGGACTTCCTTGTGACCACGGGCGCGGAGATTGCCATTCCGGCGCTCCTGGTCAACCGGCTCTTTTTCCACCGCCCATCGCTTTTCATCGAGTCGGTGTCGCGGATCGACACGCCGTCGCTGACCGGTCGCATCGCCTACCATCTGGCCGACCGCGTGTTCGTCCAGTGGCCGGGCCTTTTGCGGCATTACGGCCCCCGGGCGGAGTACCACGGGAGGCTCCTGTGATCTTCGTGACCATCGGCTCGTCGGAGAAGGGGCTGGACTTCACGCGGCTCGTCGAGGCGATGGACCGCATCGCCGGGCGCCTCGGCGTCGATTGTCTCATCCAGCGCGGAGCCATCGATTACGAGCCGAAGCATGCCCGCCACGTCCGTTTCGTCCGCTTCGACGAGGCGCTGCGGCTCTTCCGCGACGCGGACCTCGTCGTCGGACACTGCGGGGCGGGGACGGTGCTCAACGCGCTTCTCTTTCGCAAGCCCATCATCCTCGTGCCGCGCCGAAGGGACGCGGGCGAACTGGACACCGACGACCATCAGATGCAGTTGGCGCGCGAGTTGGCCGAGACCCAGGGCGTTCGCGTCGTCTGGGACATCGAGCGGCTCGAAGACGCGGTGCGCGAGGCGCTTGCGTCGCGCGACGTCCGGCCCCAACCGAGCGCGCACCGCAAGCAATTCATCGAAGCGATCCGGAAGTTCCTGGCCTCGCCGCGCTAGGCCGGCGCGACCTCAGCCGGGTCGATGAACCGCCGGAGCCACAACTCCAGGTTCAGCGCCTTCCAGATGGTCTGGTAGGAATCGGTCCTTCCAGCCTGGTGGTCCTCGAAGAGGGCGAGGATGCGCTCGGGGTCGAGGTAGGGCCGGCCGTGGAACTCGGGCGAGGTGAGCACCTCGCGGACGAAGGCCGACATTTCCGGCGTGCGAAGCCAATCGTTGATGGGCGTGCCGAAGCCCAGTTTCCCCGCCCGCGTCCGGATGTCCTCCGGCAGGACGCCCCGCAGCGCCTCCCGCAGGACGTATTTCGTCTGGCCGCGGTGAATCTTGTAGCCGCCGGGGAGGTTCATGACGAACTCGACGAGGCGGTGATCGAGGAACGGGAGGCGCGACTCGATGGAGTAGGCCATCGAGTTGCGGTCCTCCTCGCGCAGGAGTTGCGGCAGGCTGACCTCGAAGCGCATCTTGAGGGCGCGGTTGAGGGGCATGCGGCGGTACATCTCCTCGGGGACGGTGCTGGCGGAGGCCCATCGGCGGGCGAAGTCGGTCCGGATCGGCACGCGCAGGTAGCGCTGCGTCAATCGCCGCTTCAGGAACTTCGGTGCGAGAAAGAGCAGGGGCGCCAGAAGCCCGTCCCACACGCCGCGATGCCGGCGCCGGTAGCCGCCCACTTCCCGCGCGAGTTCCACCAGCCGGCCCCGCCCCGCCAGTTCCAGGAAGTGGTATCCGTAGAAGAAGAAGTACCCGGCCAGGAGTTCGTCGCCGCCCTGGCCGTCCAGCAGCACCTTGATGCGGTGCTCGCCGGCGAGGCGCATGACTTCCCACTGGCCGTAGATGCTGGGGCCGCCGAAGGGTTCGTCCTGGTGGTAGATGAGGCGCTGGAGGTCCTCGAGGAGTTTTTCGGTGTGGCTGGTGGTGCGTTTGGCGTCCACGCCGGTCCGCGCGACGACTTCGTCCACGTAGTGGGACTCGTTGACTTCGGGTTTGTCGGGGAAGGTGAGGCTGAAGGTTTTGTGCCCTCGGCTGCGGTCGGGCGCGCGGGCGTGAAGGCCGCAGACGATGCTCGAGGAATCCAGTCCCCCCGAGAGGCACGAGCCGACCTCGACGTCGGCCCGGACGAGGCGCAGGAAAATGGCGTCGTAGAACAGGCGGCGGAACTCGTCGCAGGCGGCGGCCAGGCCGGGGTCCGCCGGCTCGCGGAGCGGGATTTCGTAGAACCGCTCGACGGCCAGGCGGCCCGAATCCAGGTCGAAGGTCGCGCGATGCCCCGGCCTCAGGGCCCGGACGTCCTCGAAGAAGGTCGCGTCGGTGTGGTTGTAGCAGTTGTAGGCGAGGTAATCATAGACGGCCAGATCGTTCGCCCGGCGTGGAATGTCGGGGCAGGCCAGAATCGCCTTGATCTCCGAGGCGAAGGCGAAGCGCCGGCCGGCGTGCCAGAAATGAAGCGGCCTGACGCCGAATCGGTCGCGCGCGAGAAAGAGCCGGCGCCCCTTGACGTCGTGGATGCAGAAGGCGAACTGGCCGTTGAACCGCTCGACGCACGCCGGGCCCCACGCCTCGTAGCCGTGGACGATGATTTCGGAATCGGTTCGGCTGCGGAAGCGATGGCCGAGGGCCTGGAGTTCCTGCCTGAGGTCCGGGGCGTTGTAGATTTCGCCGTTATAGACGAGCCAGAGCGAGGCGTCCTCGTTGGGCATGGGTTGGCGGCCGGCGTCGGAGAGGTCGATGATGGCCAGCCGCCGGTGGGCGAGCGTGACGCCGCCGGCGACGCGCAGCCCCTCGCCGTCGGGCCCGCGGTGGGCCTGGAGGACGTTCATCCGCCGGCCGAGGTCGCCGTCTTCCCAGTTGAATCCCGCGATGCCGCACATGAGGGCAGGGTTCCTTGGAGTTGGCGGCAATTATACGGGGGCCCGGGGAGGCGTTCATTCCTTTTTCCGCCGAGGGGCGGGCGTGGGCCGGCTCAGGCGCTTTGGGGTTGCGGCCGCAGCGGCGTGCGATATATTGCTGTTGGTTGGATTCGCGATCGAACGGAACAGGACATGGCGGAAACTTCCTGCACCAAGTCGCCGCGGTGCGTCGTCATCGGCCTGGACGGCCTGACGTTCGACCTCCTGGACCCGTGGATGGAGGAGGGGGTTCTTCCGAACCTGGCGAAGGTGGCCGCGAAGGGGGCGCGGGGCGTTCTGCAATCGCTGGACGTGCCGCTCAGCCCGCCCGCGTGGGCGACGATCACGACGGGCCGCGACCCGGGCGGTCACGGCATCTTCGGGTTCCTGCGTCTGCGGCCGGGCGGGTACGAGACCGAACTGATCGACGAGCGGACCTGCCGCGCGCCGCGCCTCTGGGACCACGTCGGCCGCGCGGGCCTGCGGGTCGGCGTCTTCAACGCGCCGGTCACCTGGCCGCCGCGCGAGGTCAACGGGTATCTCGTCGGCTGTTTTATGACGCCCGACGTCACGAAGACGTTCACGCATCCGGAGGCCCTGGGCCGGGAACTTCACGAGGCGGTCGGAGGGTACCGGACGTGGACCAGCCAGGTCTATAGTCCGAGCACGCCGCTGCCCTACGTGCGAGAACTCGGCGACCTGGTGCGGATGCGGGTTCGGGCGATCGAGCATCTGTTCGAGACGCGGCCGGTGGACTTCGGAATGTTCGTGTTCATGGAGTCGGACTGGCTCCAGCACAAGGTCTGGCACGTGCTGACGGACCCGACGCAGGAGGCGAGCGACCTGGCGCGCGAGGCCCGGGCGGTTTACGAGGCGCTGGACGCGGCCGTAGGGCGGATTCTGGAACTCGCCGGCCCGGACTGCAACGTCCTCGTGGTGTCGGACCACGGCGCGGGGCTGCACGACCGCGTCATGTACGTTAACAAGTGGCTCGCAGACCAGGGTTTCCTGGCGCTGAAAGATACGGCGCGGGGCCGGCTGAGGCGATTTCTGGAGCGGCGGAAATTTCTGCCCCGGGCCTATCGGCTGCTGTCGTGGTTGCGGGGACGGTTCAACTGGATCGGCCGGCTCGTGCCGAACGTCCTGGCGGAGCGGGCCATTGGCTTCGTTACGTCGAACGAGGACGTGGACTGGAGCCGCACACGCGCCTACGCGCGCGAGGCTTTCGGCGAGATCTTCGTCAACCTCAAGGGCCGGGAGCCCCAGGGCATCGTTTCCGAGGGCGCGGAATACGAGGCGGTGCTGGCGGACCTTGAGAAGCGGCTCGCGGAGGTGCAAGACCCGCGCTCCGGCCGGCCCATCGTGACGAAGATGCGCCGCGGACGCGACGCCTACCAGGGGCCCTTTGTCGCGAGCGCGCCCGACCTCATCTTCGTGCTGGACGATTACCACTGCACCTGTGCCGTGCAGTTCGGATTCGACGCCGAGGGGTACTTCGGCGGCGTGGAGTTCTGCGACTCGGGCACCCATCGCCCGGAAGGGGTGTTTCTGGCCTGCGGACCGGACGTGCGGGCGGGAGTGCGGCTCGAAGGGGCGACCGTCGCGGACGTGACGCCGACGGTCCTGCGGCTGATGGGGGCGCCGATTCCGGAGGACATGGACGGCCGGCCGTTGGAGGAGATGGTTACGGAGCCGTTCCGCGCCGCGCATCCGATTCGCCTGGCGCCGAGGCGCGGGGTGGCGGCGTCCGCGGCCGCGGAGCCTTACGACGAAGCGTCGCGCCGGACGGTCGAGGAGCGCCTGCGCGAGTTGGGGTACCTGTAGCGGGCCGTCCGGCTACCAGTCGTCGGACGTTTCGTAGCCGACTTCCACGAGCAGGGGCCCGGCCAATTCCTTGAAGATCCGTTTGTCCTCGTCGCTGAAGTCGCGTCGCCATCGGCCGGCTGCGCTTTGCTTCATGGGGCCGACCGCTTCGACGTTGGCGGGGAACCGGGTGGCGTCGCGCGGCACGTCCTGGAAGTGGAGGACGTTTTCGTCCCACGGCTCGCCGAGGAAGTCCAGGATGCTTTGCATCGTTTCGCGGGGCGAGGCGACGAGGTCTTCGTACTTCACCTCCGTGTACCAGGGCTGGCGGCGGTAGGGGCGTGCGGTCTCGACGGCCTGGACCCACCGGCCGATGCACCAGCGGATGGGATGCCAGTTGTGCGTCGGGACGAGTCGGCCTCGGCGGACGACGTGGCGGGGGTGGGTGCGGAAGGAGCAGGCGACGTCGCGGCCGTCGCGGAGAATGTGGATGAACCTGGAGCGCGGAAAGGCGGCGCGGATGAACTCGAGGCTCAGGAGGTTGTCGGGGGTTTTTTCGGCCCAGCGCGGTTTGCCGGTCCTCTCGCAATAGAGGCGGAAGAAGAGGTCGGCGAATTCGGCGCGCGAGCGCGCCTGGCGGAATAGACGTACGACTTCGGCGCGAGGGATGTCGAAGTTTCGCGCGAGCCGGCCGAGAAAAACGGGCTTGTCGAGAAACAAGTCCGATTCGGGCCCGCACGAGAAGCGGCTGTGGGAATCGAGCATCACCCTGAGGAGCGTCGTGCCGCAACGCCCGCTTCCGCCGAGGATGGCCGGCTCCGCGTCGGAGACGAACGTCCCGGAGCGCCGGTTGGCCGGATACATCCGCCCCACGACCGTCAGGGCGCCGAGGGCCAGGCGCTGAGCCTCGCCGGAGAGGATGGACAGAAGTCTCGCCATGATGGGCTCCTCAATAGCCGTTTCCCCGAGGGCGCGCCGCGGCCGCGGATTGCCGCGACACTACGATCCGCCAGATCGTCTGCAGTTCCGCCAGGGTGACGGGCGGCCGGACGATCATCAGGACCGCCACGATGCCCAGCGCTGCCGGGACCGTGACCTGCGGGCCGAGGTCGGGGAAGTAGTGACCGGCCATCCAGCCGCCGCACAGCACCGCCGCCCAGACGGCGGGCAGGATCGTGTCAGCCCAGCAATGGATGCCCAGGAGTTGCTGCGCGTAGAAAAACTGGAGGACCGTCGTCACGAGGCACCCGAGGACGAAACCCTCCATCATGCCGAGCGGCCCGAAGTGGATCGTGAGCGGGACGCCCGTCGCCAGCGTCACGACGAGACGGACGACCTCGATCCAGGTGACCGCGCGGGCCTGCATCGCGCCCTTCAGCAGAGGGTTCGTGATGACCTTGAACGAGTCGAAGAAAACGCCGACGACGGCCATCGCGAGAAACAGGCCCGCTTCCTGGTAGGCGGCGCCGTAGAAGATCGCCAGCAGCCGCCCCGCGAAGAACGAGTAGAAGGTCAGGCCGAGGAACGCGACGAGCCCGACGATCCGCGTCGAGGCGTGCGCCAGCGCCTCGAGCGACTGCCGCCGGGCATGGGCGTGCGCGAAGGCCGGCAGCAAGACCTGCGAGATCGGCAGAAAGACCATCATCGTCAGTGCCGCCAGGGTCAGGGCGTTATGGAAGGCGCCGACGCCGCCCGTCGGGCTGAACCGGTTCACCAGGAGCCGCAGCAGCACCGGCAGCAGGCAGGCGCTCAGGTGCGGCAGGTAGAGGTATCGGCTGGAGGCGAGCAGCCCCCGGCCTTCCCATCGCCCGCCGACGCGAAGTCCAAGGCCCTGCTTGTGCAGGAACATGACCATCAGACCCAGCGTCAAGAGCACCATGACGACCGACCAGACGACCCAGCCCCAGACGGCCATCCGCACCGTAAACCCGAGGGGGATCAGGGCGAGGAGGACAACGACCTTGAGCGGCTCGCGGACGATCGCGGCCAGGGAGGAGTACTTCATCTCCTGGCATCCTTCGAAGACGCTGGTCGGAACGCGGACCAGGGCCATAGGCACGATCCACAGCGCCGAGAGGGCGATGAAAGGCGCCGACGCGGGGCTCCCGATGATGCCGGCGATCGTACCGGCGCCCACGAACGTGACAAGCGCCGCCGCGGTTCCGGCGACCAGGAGGATCGCCAGGGCTCGCAGCGCGACCGCCGGCACCTGCTGCCGGAGCCCGCGGCCGAGGAGCGACGCCACCAGCCGCGTCGTCCCTTCCGTCAGCCCCAGTTCGGACACCGACAGGAAGAAGACGCCGACGCTGGTCGCCAGGATGTAGGTGTCGTACGCGGAGGTGTCGTGGCCCTTCGTGAGGAGGTGGGATGCCACGACGTAAGAGAGGAACAGCCCGACGCCCCCAAGGCCCTGCGCGAGGAACAGGTACATCGTGTTCCCCGTGATCTTGCGGTACAGAGTGGTGTTGTCCGCTTGGGTCATGGGCTGCGTTCCAGCGGAGGCGGGCTGTCAGTCCCCGGCGCGTCGCGAGCCGGCCAACGGAAGTCGCCATTCACCTTCCACAAGGAGATTGTGCCAGACCAGTCGCCCGCGACCTTCTCGAGGAACGGAAGGTGTGGAAGGAGGTCCACAAAGGCGCAGGGGTATCCCCCGCGTTCGGCTTTGGCGAGCGGCCCGGAGAGGATTCGGCTCTTCTCCACGCAGATGTAATCGACCCGGTTGGCCCGAAGGAGAGTCTCGATCCTCTGCGGATCGGTCAGGAACCAGAGTTCCGGCAGGCATCTCTGCCCCGTCTCCGGGTCGGTCAAGTGGTTCCAGACGACCGGCCGGCGGGCCTCGGCCATGATGACTTCGCCGGGATACATCACCCGCGTTCCTTCGGGCGTGTGCGTCCGGAGGTAGGCGAACACCGCCTGCTGGCCGGGCGTCAGACGCCGTGCCAGGTTGACCCGCACCGCGGAAACCCCCAACTGGGCAAAGGCGACCACCGCCAGCGCGACCAGCACCCACCGCCTGTTCCACCAGCCCCTCAGGCCCCGTGCTACCATCACCGTGAACAGCGGCACGATGGGCATCACGTAGCGGACGTCCGTATCCAGTGTGAACATGACGAGGAGCGTCACGACGTAAAAGGCGATGAAGAGCCAGAGCCAACGGTCCGCCTTTTCCCACGCGCGGCGCGCCACGTACGCCGACGCAAGCAGCGGCAGCACCCCGCCAAGGTACGTCAGCAGATGAATCGGATTGTTGATGTTCGACGGCAGGCGCTGGGGAGAGAAGAACGTCGTTATCCGCGCGAGAATGTGGGCCGGATTGACCGGATCGCTGGCGCCCGGGATCCAGTGGCGCCGCCACGCCAGGTCCGGCAACACCACGAGCACCGCGGGCAGGAGGAAAAGGCCGACCCGGCGGGCACGCTGCCACAGGGAACCTTCCTCCAGAACGATCCAGAGCGCCATGGGCGGCACGAGGAAGGCCGTGTTCCGCTTCGTGATGTACGCCAGGCCGACGAGAACCCCCGCCCAGAAAAAGTGCCGCCTCAGGAGGAGCACGACCGCCGCCAGGATCACCGCCGTCGCCGCCGTGTCCACGTAGAGCATGACCGAGAACGCGCCGACCATTGGGACGCTGATGGCCGCGAGCACGGCGACGAGGGCCCCTCGCGGCCCGAGGAAGCGGCCGCCCAGCCGCCACACCAGACCCAGGAACACGGCGTAGATCACCGCCTGGTAGGCCTGGGCGACCCACGGCACGGGACCCGTCGCCCGCCACAGAATGCCGAGCAGCATGGGCCAGACCGGTTCGGTCACGTAATAGTAACCCGGCGGGTCGCCCGTCGGGTAGAGGGGATGGTGCGTCGGCCGGTGCCAGAGGCCCGCCTCGCCCCACGCCCGCGCCAACATGGTGTGATAGACCTCGTCGCCGAGGACGATCCGGCTCGTGGCGCCCGCAACGAAGACGACGGCCGTCGCGAGGAGAATGGCCGCCAGCGCCCACTTCCAGCCGGCCGGCCACGCCTCCGCATCCGCCGCCGGACGCAACAAGGACCCTCTCGATGGTGTCGGTTCCTGCACGCGAGGTTTTCCTCGTTTTCCCGTGGGCAATGGGAGAGAAGCAGGTCCGATTGTAGTCCCAAACGGGGGGAAAGCAACCGGCCTAGTTCTACAACGCTATCTCAACGCAGAGATCGCAGAGAGCGCAGAGATAACCTCTTCTTTCACAACAACTTGTCCCGGCGCGCCGGGGCACGGGCCGTGTGGCACGGCGGGCCTTGCCCCGCCGTGCGCCCGGCACG
>Ga0315288_10002535_pt1 | contig 23623 bp, 22 predicted proteins | sample YL17G11_20_MG_FD_203454 | JGI IMG/M metagenome (GOLD analysis project Ga0315288, IMG submission 203454) | Sediment microbial communities from Yellowstone Lake, YNP, Wyoming, USA - YL17G11_20 | ecosystem: Environmental > Aquatic > Freshwater > Lake > Sediment | place: USA: Wyoming | collected... | reverse complement strand
ACAAGAACTTTATCGTGTTCCTCGTTGCTTTTAACGACAGAAAAGAAACCAAAATCTGTAAATAGCCACATGACGGACATCATAATCCGTCATGTGGAGTTTTTACATTGCGTTGCAGAATATTCAGATTAACTGAATGACCGAAACATCATAGAATTAGAATAGAATATTCTGAGTTAAACGTCAATATCACGTGCCGTTGATTGTCGAGCTGCCTGACATTGCAGCAACGAGGAATGAAATTCCATCAGATACAAGCACAACAGAAACACCAACAGAACCTGACATCGTAAACTTGCTTCCCTGACCTGCAGCAGAGAACGAGCTCGTCATACCGGCTGGGCCTGCAAAAACAAGTGTTCCTTGTGCTTCTTGAGAACCAGTAAGCACATGTTGGTGTGCTGAAAGATTACGAAAGATGAAATTTACGCCAGGCACTGATGAAGCCAGCGGCATTATCTGTGTAGTCGCAGTTGAACTAGACAGCGTATATAAACCGCCAGTTGTAATGATTGAAGATGTAACGACAGCATTAACATTCAGCTTTGCTGGTGCTGATAAAGCTGAATCGATCTGTAAGCTGTCGGAACCTGATTCCATCTTTATGCCAAAGACGGGTGATATTGTAACTTTCATGAGTGAAACTCCTTAATCGATATATATCGATGAGATCACAAAAAAAAGAAAAATATCAGATAATTTAATACTTGCCGTTTCGGTATGTTCTTGCTTCAAGACCAGGATCATCGGGTTCGTCCATGAAAAATTGCTTGCCTGTTCTCTTGTCTGTTGCTGTCAATGCTCCAGCAGGTGTACATGAAAAATTAAATGCCTTATCAAAATCATCAGATGAACTGCCGGCAAGGTCATCATAGCCTGCTTCAGCTGACAAATCATCAAGCATTGTATCGCCAAATCTGTCAATTATATCCGATGCTGTCAACGAAGAATCATCGTGTATCTCACGAATGACAGACCTGATGCATTTTCGAAGTTCATTTAGCGTTATTTTCATTTAAGTAAATATCATTACGTTATGATATTGAAGTCAAAAAGAAGTTGCTGCTGCCAAAATTGCAAGATCTCTCTGCTTGCCAACGTGATTCGTTGTCTTTCCAATGAGGCGTGCTGCTTCATCTGGCTTCACCCATTTTATCCTGCTTGTCTCGAAGTCGTGTTCACCTGTATCTGACACAAATGACATCACGAAAAATCGATTCATTGTTGTGCCGCCTGGGAAGTCACCAGGAACACGTTTCACAATCTTCGCGATGATTCCTGTCTCCTCTTGAACCTCACGCAATGCAGCTTCTTCAGGTGTCTCTCCTGAATCTGGTCTGCCTTTTGGGAATGTCCAAACATAGCCGTCATAGTGTCCTGAAGGTTCACGAAGAAGCACACGACCTTGTGAATCAAAGACAACCCCACCATATGCAGGACGAAGTGTTGTTTTGTCAAGTTCTTCTCTGATAACTTGACGAAGTTGACCCAGCGCGATCTTCATAATTAGCTTTCTCTTTTGAGTGCAGAGCCATGCATGCTACTTCTCACTTCACAATATACTTGGGCATCAAACATCTTAGCGGCCATGTCATCATTCTTTTCTGATAAAAATGATTGTCTGGCTCGTGCATAGTATGTTTTTGCACGATTGAATGTATCGAAGGCTAACTGATGATAAGATAACGCTGAATACTGTTTCGCCTTCGACAGCGCTGTGTCTGCTCTCTTACGTAAGAATACGGCATCATTTTGGATTTCTTCGAAGATGATACGACGCAAGCTTCCAACATTGATCTTCATATCAATCGTCTCCGAAACTTCCGATGTTTAAAGAACCAGAGATCTTCTCGATAGCCCGCCGAACACACATGTTCACGACATAAAGACCCAATGGTTCGTTTCTTAGCGAAGTACGAGACAATCTACCGCTGAGCTGTTGCTTGAATTCTTCTATCCATGCATCATCAAAGTCACCTTTGGGAGCCATTGCATATGCACGAAGATATAGCTTCTTTTTTAGACTCGAAAGCTCTGTTTCTGTCTTCGGTTCATTGGCTTCATAGTAATCTAACAGATTCCTGACTAGACCAACAGCAAGAGGAGCCGGCTGAGGAGCACCCTGAGGCGGGATGTAGTAGTCAGCAGGCGGCGTCATTTCCTTGATTAACTCTTCTCGAATGATCTTTCGTAACTGTGACTCTGTAATTTTCATGTCTACTCTCACTAACGAAAGATAAGTATCTTTGATTCATCAGAAAACAAAGCTTAAAATACTGGCTCCACAGCCATAGATACGTGACATTCTTGCCTCTGATGCAACCTGTCGTTCTGATTTTCCTTCGCATGCTCTAAACTTAAACCTGTCGTACCGCATCACGCCATCTGTGTACCAATAATCGATGTCGGTCTTTGAGACTTCCTGAAATCCGACAGCCTGATATCCTTTGCCTGAACCGATTCTCTGATCCACATATGTCATTATCCGATCGTGACCTGATGTCTTAGACCATGTTGTGGCTGCTGACATCAACTTTGACAAACCTCCTGGTATTGTCATTCCTGGTAGAGAAGCAAATCGTGCGACCTCGATGGCACTTCCGTACCGTTTTGCATTCCTGGGAACACGAAGTGACGAGAGTGAACTCCGACGACCTCTCAGATATTCTTTGCTCGATTGACATTGTTCCCAACATCTTATTTTCAGAGATTTTTCTGAGTGTCTCCTGTGTGTGCTTTCGTCCATAGAACGGGTTAGCAGAACCCGTCATTAACGAAGCAATAGCTGCTATTCGAGGATCTGTTTCTTTGGTCTCTCCCTTGTTCCATGCCTCAGCTTGACCACCGATCTTTCCACCTTCGACCATTGCTAGCCGAGCATGATCTTTGCAGTACTTCTTGAATGAAAAAGACACATATCTCACGGGCTGCCCGCAGACAGGACATGTTGGCCTTGTCCCGCTGTAATCCGTTTCGATTGTGTACTGTTCAGAGCTTAGCTTATGAACTGATCTGAGATGATCAGAGAAGCGTTTCAAGTTGTCATTGTGAAATTCACAGAGCTTACAGTCCAATGTTGATATACCCTTACTTAGAATACAATTCTACACATGATAGTGATCTCTTGATAAGACAAAAGCTACGCTATGAAATAAAAAGTTAAAGACAGCTTTTTATTGTTTTTGAAAAACTAAAAATGGCTCCGACCGACTTCCAAAATTTCCGCGAGCACGTGAATGTTGATAATTTTGTGAAGCAATTTCAAAAGAAAAAGAAAACGCCTCCCTTTTGAGGAGGCGTTTTTTACATAACTAGTTGTTTTTGTTCAATTAAATTATGTTCATGTCGAGAACTGTCACGGTCCCGTAAAAATCAGACCGGACAGTCTTCTTGCCATATCTCGTCATCACGCCCTTGCGAGGAGTGAAATCTTCCGGCGCGAAGATCGTCGGAGTCACGATGAGAGGCACATACGGAGCATAGACATAGCCTGTCTCCAAGTAAGAGCCGCCCTTGTAACCAATGAGAATCTTGTTGCGGACGAAGTACGGATCCTTATAGACCGTGAAGCGGTTCGACAAGGTGCCGACAGCCTCAGCTCCGATCGTGAAGGGTGAGCTGATCTGCCCCTCGCCGTCGATCGAGAACTTGGGTTTATAGAGGATTGAGCTCTCGAGGATCGTGCAAACATCAGGGCCAGTTACCATGAAGTTAGCAGAACCACGAAGGGTCTTGCGATGAATCGTGTTCGCAACGTCGATAACAGTCTCGATAAGCGTTTCGTACCACTCACGGACAGTGCCCGTGAACTGCGGACCGATCTGCAATGAATCAGCAAGTGACTGACGAGCGCCAGAAACCTTGTTGACGAATCGACCAGGTGATCGGCTCCAGTAGTAGTTCGCACCGTTCGCCTGACTGACGAGGTCGTTGAGAATCTCGCGGTCGATCTCGAGAGCAATCTGCTCGCTGAGAATAGACGTGAGTTCAACCTCGGCGTCCATTGAATGGTACGCATTGAGATCCTGAGCAAGTTCCGGGCTCCACTTTGCACGGAGCTTACGGGTGTCAGCAGTGATTGAGATCGCCTCAATCTTGATATCGATTTCAGGAATGACCGGGCTCGGTGTCGCACCGAAGTCAGATTCAAACGAAGGAATCGTTACCGTCGCGCCGCTGCCGGAGTCTACACTAAGCGTCTGTGTGAGAGAATATGACAAAGTCACTGCACTTGAAGAACCGCTGAGAAGCGTGCCGTTCGCGCCTCTGAGAAGTGTCATGAGATGAGTTCCACCGAGAGCATTCGGTGTAAACGTCGTGGTACCCGCATTCCAATCGCCGCGCTTGTTAAGACGACGGAGGTTAAGAACACCAGTTCCACCCTGATAGTTCTGACCCCAGGCAACACCATTCGTAGGTGTACCAACAACGCCTGCAAAGATAGCAAGCTGCTCGGGAGAGAGCTTGTCCATATTTGTCAACGTTGAAAGATCTACGATGGCGAATGTCGTATCAAGTGTATTCGAAGCAAGGTCAGTTTGAACTTGGCTATCGAAATCCGCGAAGCGAGCATTCGTACCTGAGAACATACCTTCGTTGCTGATCATGAGGCCAGATGCCCATGTGTCACCGTTCGCGCCGCCGAATGCACCGACTGCAGTAAGCGTCTGACCCGTGAATGAACCAGTAACTCGGGAATAACCCGTGTTAACGAGGTCATACATACCACCGGTCGCGAGAGATCCGCTTTGGATTCCCTTACCAGTCGGGTTGTTATAGATCGACTGTCCACGAGTGTAGGTCGAATTTGTCGTGTCGCCAGCCGCTCTGCCAACGTTGCTACCATATGTGTAGTCAAGGTAGAAGATGAGACCAGAGGGAAGTGACATCGGCTGAATCGAGACGAGCTCGTTGGCAACGAGGCCACCGAATACTCGACGAACGATTGGGAACGCGATGTTGCTAAAACCCTGAATCTGACCACTTCCACCCATGTTGCCGCCGCCGCCGGAAAGCGCGTTGCTCTCCTTAAGGACCTGAGCAGCCTGGTTTTCGAGAAGCTGAGCCATAACCTCACGCTTCGGCCCCTCAAGGCCACGAAGCAAGCCTGTGCGGCTCCACTTCTCGGTGAGTCGGGCACGTTCAGCACCTACGTGCTTCTCGCGAATGCCCTGTGCGAGCTGATCTAAGCTAAAATATTTCATGTAATACCTGATTTTCTTTTTGTTGGTTTGTTGTTTGCAATCTCTAATTCAATCACTTAACGATGCCTGCCAAGCGAGCCCATCGATCTGCCTCAATACCCTCATTGAGGTTCTGAGAAGATGTAGATGAACGAGTCGGGCTAGACGCTGAGCCAATCACGCCACGAGATGTTGACTCATTCAACTTCTTCGTTGCTGTACCCTTAAGGGCTGTGACAAGACTCTCGTATACAAGCTTCACCTCACGTTCAGTCCGCGCCTCGTCAAGTCGCTCTATTACAGAAGCCTTCTGGCGTCGTGTGAGTGACTCATTCTGAAGAAGCTTGTTCGTGAAGATCAACTTCGCGTTGAACAGATTCGTTTCTGCCAACTTTGTGCGGAGATTTGCGGACTCCCCAGCAGACCGTTTGGATGCACCATTTGAGGTGCTTCCTTTGCGGGAGGCTTCTGAAAGCATTCCCTTGAACTTGTTTGTGCGTGTAACTGACGCATTATAGACGTTGGCAAAGTGGACATATGCCTCGTGCATCTTATTTGCATGCTTCCGAGCAGCCTGACGCTCTGACATTTTCTTTGCAGATTTCGCCTTCTTCTGAGCCTCAGCCTGACGCTTCTTAGCCTGCGTCGCCTTCTTTCGAGCCTCAGTCTGAAGTGCAACTTCTCGAGATAATCTACGCTTGATGCCCTCGACAGTAGCACCTGGATTTGCCATGGCGGGTTCTGAGTCCTCTGTATTCTCGAGATCATCATCCTCATCCATGGTCAGCGTGCCGTCTTCTTGACCCTCTTCAAGGTCATCCTCGTCCTCGTCATTTTCACGAAGCTTGACATCAACGAATGGATCGCCATTGTCTTCGTCAGCAAAGTCATCAGAAACATCGCCCGGGCCATGACCCCATGACTGAGGCTTTGTTCCTTCATCAGACTCACGAAGTGACTTTATTTTGCTGAGTTCATGACGAAGCATTCTGCTGTCTATTTCAACGATTGTATCGTCGCTTAATTTTCGTGATTCCATTTGTGTATCATCCTCTGAATCTTCATCGCCCATGTCGAGATCAAGGTCATCAGAACCTTCGTCTCCGCCTTCGCTGTCTTTATCGCCCATGTCGAGATCATCAGAATCACCGTCACCATCAGGTGCAAGATCCTCGTCTCCTTCTTCATCACCTGTGATCAGATCAACCCCGATAGAATCGAGATCAACCTCATCTGGGAGGCCGGTAAGTTTAAGAGTGACATCAGACTCATTTATCTTGTTCTTTTTCATTTTCTGCTCCGTGAGCTTCTTAAGGCTTGTGTAATTTCTTTCGAGTAAAGGTTCATAAATTTTCTTCTGTGAGTCTTTCATCTTCTCTTGAAGATAGGCATACATATCTTCCACTTCAGAAATGATAGAAGAAAGACGTGTAGAATATGCATTCGTCTCCTTTAACATTCTGCTTGCTGAGATCATAAGTTTTGTGCTATGTTCAATTTTTTTCAATTTTGCCTCAAAAACCCTTGATGGATCTTCGAGGAGACCAAGTTTTTCTGCAGATTCCATGCTCAGCTCATATTCAGAGCCGCCTGCTGTAAGAGCATCAAGATCTAGAGTGACCTTGCCCTCCTCGTCAGGCATTGATATAGCATCAGCACATACATCTGAGTCGCCAATTTCTCCAGAGACGTCTATTGGTGATGATTCTAATTCATCTGAATCAGGAGCCGTTATTTCAGGAAATTCGCCAGGAACTTCCTCATCCATTAGAAGATTGTCATCTTCGACTGGTTCCTCATCAAATCCGCCAAAATGCTCTCCCATCAACTGATTCTCAATAAAATCCTTGATTCTCGGTGTAACAGCCTCGAGGACAGCACGTTTTGCATTGTCTTCTGCTACTTCCTTGAGCTTTTTAACATCCGCCAAGGCTTCTTCGTACAACTTCTTACTCATGTTACTTCTTTCTTAGATGACTTAACTATGTGCTCAGATTGAAGATTTTCCGAGTTCGAGTGTTTTTGCAATCGGAGACTTGCCGATTAGAGGACTCGTGACTGTCGGAGATGTCGTTCCAGTGCCAGGTGCACCAGGTATATATGTCTCGCCCTTCATGTCTTTAACAGATAGGCCAGGATTCTTGTCCTTGTCCATCGGATCAACGCGCGTGACGCCGGGAGGACCTGCACCAGGTGAAGATACGTCAGGAACGAAAGAGTTGGCAGGATCTCCTGCTTTTTGCCATGTGACGTCCTTACCCTCAGCTGTATCTGGGGGCTGAATTTGTGATAGTTTTCCTGTAAAGATAAGATCTACGCCCGTAGGAAACATTTGAGGATCTCCTGCTTGCAGGCCACTCTCTGGGAATATTCCGCCGACGCCAGTTGCATTAACATTTGCAATTGCTCGTTTTACAGCTTCAGTAGCTGCAGCAGTTGCATCAGTCTGATATACTGCGCCATAGATGTTGCCTGCTTCGTTTTCTGCACGAGCATTAAATAAGTCACTCAACAGCTTATTACGTGCACTCGCAGGAGGAACGTAATTTGTGTATCTACCTGATCCGGGTCCGCTCATTGTATTATCCTTTCAAAATCAATCAATCAATCAAACTCTTTTTGAATAGCGCTGACGCGTCTCTTGAATTTTAAGAATACGTTGACGAAGACGCATTTCTTCGATTTTAAGAGCCTTCATAAAATCAATGTGCTTTTCTGCAGTCTTTTCTGTTCCATGCTCATCAGCATCAACTTCTTCTGAGTCTTTTGCACGGTCCTCTGTTGATTCCATGTCGCCAAACTTGGCAACTTCCTCTTCTATGATCCTGTGAAGCAATTTGTTTGTAAGTTTCATTGATATTCCTTGATGTGACCAACTCTAAATATACTGACCAAAAAAAATATTAGCGATTTAATGCTTTTGTGAAGGTGCAAATGCAAGATTTGCCCATCTTGATGAAGCATCTTCACCAAATAGCTGTTCAGGACTTGCTGCAGCAACTACTTGTTCAACGAATCCGCCGGGTACAGATACAGCAGCCGACTTTGAATCACTTTGCAACATTTTTGGTAATGTAGTTGCCGCAGTGTCTGCTAACACTGATTCCAAAGCTCTATTACCACCTGAAGACTGTCTTACTGCCTCACGCAATGCAGAGGTAGGTGCTCTGCTTGGTGCAGATTGCTGTCCCCTTTTTTCTGTAAAAATAGGCTGCTGTGATGGTTTCATAATATTCGAAGAATTATCTAATGATCCACCGAGGCCCTCCTGTAGCAACTCTACGAGACATTCCTTCACGATAGATTTCAAGTCACCTTTTGTTAATTTCATGTTTGTCCTGTCTGTTTAGTTCTTGTTAGATCTTTATCAGTCAAATATTGATAATTTAGTCCTGATTGTCTTGCCTTGACATATTTCTTATATTCAGCATGACAAAAATAACATATGAGCGTTTTTATTCCTGTTTCAGGTGAATTTCTCATCTTCTTCATTTGACATGATCGCGAACAAAAAGTTCTAACTTGAATCTTGCTGCTAGGACAAATATTGCGTTCAAATTGAGCTTTACATGTTAAGCATGTAAAATTTAGCTTCATAAAGTTATGCTATCCTGTTAGCATTGTTGTAGAATAAAATGTCGTTAAGTATGCGATTAATCTTGTCAGACTTGTTAAAAATGTGTCTAAGTTCATCGTGAGACACAGTTTTTCCTTCTTGCATCATGAATGCACCAGAAGTTGAAGGTTCACTAACATAATCCCAGCATATGAGCTGAAAATCGTCCTGAACAACATGATAATCACCTTGCTTCTTAGTTGATCCGACGCCACGGGAACTAATTCCAAGTTTCACTCCGCTCTCAACAAGAGACTGCAGAATTTTTCCGGAAGGCGTGTCAAGTAATTCAACAGTACCCATTACAGTGCCCTGTTCAATATAAGCAGATCTAACTATGTGAGATACATTTTTAAGATTTACAACTGAACTTTCTGGATGATCACATTCTCCAAGCGCCCTGTTTTCATTGATAAATTTCTGATAGTTTCTTACTTCGCGCTCGAGGACATGCATCGGATAGATTCGCCCATTTTGATTTAATACGTCTGCCTTTTGCAGGATCCCTTTCATGATTATTTTTCCGTCGTTTTGTTCACGAGACTCTTTGATGGTTCCGACTGAATAGTCAAAGGTCTCGTACGAATTTATAAGCTTCAAGTCAGACATTTTTCATCTCTCCAATCGTATCTATATATTTCCACCGAAATCCACCGCTGATTTTTCTTTCACCACGAGCGACCTCACACAGGTGACTTACGTTGGTGTTTGTTAGCTTAGATGCTTCCGTTGCTGACTCGAATCGAGCAATGACTCGACCATCCAGGCTGAGTTGTAAGACGGGTTTTGACCGAGGACACTTAAAATTCGGATCTGATCGATGTAGATACATGGCTCTGCGCTTCTTCTCAGCAACATCAGGTCTGACCTGAGCAAGCTTCTGAGCCATGCTATTCTTCATCTTTGATTCAGGTGTATTATGGGCTGTCTTCTGAAAGTCACACATTCTTCTTCGTACATCAGGATCAGACAATGCCAATTTCGTGGCTAGTCTGTGACGCTCCTTCGCTGCTGGTGACATGTCTCTAACACCTCGTCCACCAGGCGTCTCGTTGTATCCTTCGGGTGATCTAGTCGATAACTTTGCTATCCAATGGATCTCGGCAAAACATGCCTCTTCCACAGAGCCTATATTCTCCTGTATGACCTCATGTGTCCATGCCGCCAGGCCGTATTTCCTGATGGCGTTCTGAAAGTGATATTTTCTACTCGGATTGTGATTATAACATCTGAATGCCAAACTGACGTGCTCGCTCCAGCGTTTCTCCATGGAGTTCTTTGTAAAACCAATGTATGACTTTCCAGTCTCAGTGCAGACATGTCTATAGACGATGTAGGTCATTGTAATTACTCAGTTGATTCGAGTTCGTCCTTCAGATTAGAATAAAGCATAAAACGAGTCACCATTTCATCGTCAATGTTATCAAAATTTTCCACAGTCAGTGCAGCCTTCGTTTCATCCAATTTTTCTCTCAAATATTCACATGAATTCATTCCAGCACTTGCCGGTTTCATTGCTTGACTATATGAATCGATGAGAGTCATCACAGATTCTTTGATTTCCTCTAGCTTAAGCCTGATTGAAGTTTGATCTTCTGAAGCCGTTGAATATGTGTATGCTTTTATGAGTGATTTCTGTTGTTCATTGAGAACATCTGCATATTTTTCATTCAGCTTCTTTGACATCACTTTCATTAGAAGACGTGCAGTTCCTGATGAATCTTCTGAAATTACGGAATCTTCTACAGGCTTCTTTACTGTAGTGAGATATTTCATCACTTGATCTTCGTACTGTGCTTGGCTGAGAAGATCCTTTGTAGAAGCAGACCACTCATTGATTAACATCTGTATTGTTGCAAGTTCTCTGTACTCAGAGACATGCTGATCATAGAAATTTTCATCATTGATCATATGATTGATGTTTTTTATCAAGAGCGACTTTTCTCTGTCCAATTTTTCAGAATCAAATGCTATAACAGCATTTTTTGCCTCAGATAATATTGAAGCAGCAACGTGTTCAGAAGACACAGTTGTCTTCATCAAAGCGTGCATTAGGCGAAACTCTTTATAAATTTCTGTGCCGGGCTTGAAATATTTTCTTAGAATTTTTAGAGCAGTTGACGATTTTTGCTTCTCGTCTTCGACGAGAGCACGTGAAATCGTATGAACCAAAAATTCGTAAAGAAGAAGCGAATTTCTCTTTTTCTGATGCTTTCTCATTTTATCGTCACTTTCTCTATTCGTTATCCTCGTCGATGATGAGGACCTCTTCGTTTTCAATATTGTCGGCTCCTTCTAAGTATCCTGCGACTTCAGTTAGAACTGACTTTGACTGTACTGTTGGCATTTCACGCGTGAATCTTCTTTGCATATTTGACAATGATCTCATGACATCGCCTGTAATGACTGTCTTATGAAGTGGTGCAGTTGATTCACCGAAAGGATTTTTGACGAGAGACTTCATCCAGCTGTTGTCAAAAGGATCATCGTCACCCTTTGAATTCGTCATCTTTGCAAAATCAGGCATATGCGTTTTCGATGCGCCATGATGTCTTATCCTGGATCTATTATAGAGGACTTTGTCTAGTTGGCGCTGAACATTTACGGGTGTCTTTACATTTGAAACACTTAACTTAGCAGGAAAATCTTCATCATCCTCTGGGTCATCGCCTGCTGTCATGAGACTTACTGCAGGATTATTTGACATCATGTCATGGCCGGCAAAGAGATCTTCTCCGCCTGATGCCTCGCCACCTTTATCTTCTTCAGCGCCGCCTTCACCGGCTCCGCCAGCCGGTTCGGCATCTGATTCGCCGCCGGCGTCATCACCGCCAAACATGTCTTCTTCACCACCTTCGTCATCGTCGCCACCTTCATCTGTTGTGGCATTTTCAATCATATTGTCGACAAGCTTCTCTTTCAGTCGATGATCATCGATTGCCTTACACTGTTCATCATTGAGACCCCATATCTCTCTACGAACAAAGTCCTTGCTCATATGACCCTCTGGAGCTGTGCCGGCGATCTCGAATTTGGCTCTCCACAGTTCTAGCTTTTGCTGCTGTGCAATCGTAGAAGGATTTGAAAGGCGCAGTGTGAAATTCTGCAAATCTTCAGAATCAAATCCGTGTGCGTAAAGATGTATTATTGCGAGCTTATTGAGCTCAGAAATTATAGTCTTTTGAACGACACTTATCGTACGTGAAAATCTTATATCTTCCTGAGCCAGCGTGGCCTTGCTGTTTGATACAATCACACAGTTGTCTGCCCATTCAATCGATTCTGTTAAGTTGTTAGATTCTGCAGGTACAGTAGTAAGTGACGCGGCAAAATTGTGATGTCCCTCTACTTCGAGGTCATATACTGGCACTGCGACTGGAAGATCGACGATCCTAACTTCAGTCACGACATGGTTACTGATTCCGATCTGTTCAGCCGCTTTCTTGGCAAGTCGAATGCCTCCCCACTCTAATTGAACGTATTTGAGCAAGGCCTGAAATCCACAGCGATCTCGATAATCTGATTCAAAAGCAGCTTTAAGGGTTCCATGTCGGGCGAGAGATGAAAGGACTGCACCCTTGTTCAAGTTCCAAACGATATTTCGCTTGAAGGAACCCCAATTTTTGAATCCTGCATCCATCATTCGTTTTTGTACGACAGCTGTAGAGACACCCAATGCATCTGCAACTGTGTTGACAGTGGCTTCTGACATAAGACGACGTGCAGCATATGCGACATCCTCGTAAGTGATGTCATAGCCGCCGCAGCGATGAGCAAATCGTGCTTTCGGCATATTGTCATCCGCAAACTTCGACCAAGAGAGCCCTTCATCTGACAATAGCCTATCAAAAACTCGATATCCAATTCCCAGACGAGAGATGAGTTCTTTTTTAGTGGATGTCGTGGGAGCTGTCATTAGAACATCTGAATATGCGATATCATGATTGAATCGAGGGTTTCCCTTCCCTACGTAACATTTGTTGATCTTGTTCAGTGTCGCATGCAGTTGCCGATGAATCTTACCGTCCTTGATGAAAAGTAGGTTACTCGGATCGTTATTCAACTTATCAAAATTGACATGATGGATAACATTCTTATTCCTCAATGCAGGGTATTTGCTCGTTCCAGCGACACGATGAGAATACTGCCACTTGTTTGTATCTGGGTCGAGGAACTTGTGGTAACCATCGAGGTAATCACCCGTGGCTTTTGACGACAATTTCGAGTACATAGGCATGACAGCATCACCAGGTCTCAACTGGCCTGCTGGTCGATATCCTGCACCGTTGCGCAACATGATGGGATGCTCAGGTGTTGACCGAAGCACAGAGCCGTCATCGAAGACAACGTCGACCAGCTTCGTGACTTGTTTTGTCTCCCAGGCCTTAAGGATCCTACCGGGAACAATTTTGCGCTTGACATGATCCCAGGCATATGCATGATGACGCCCTGAAAAAGCTTGAGGATCCAGTCGGCACTCATCGGACAACTCTTTGATTGTCAATGCTCTGTTTCCTGCACGAGCAAATGTAGGAATGCAAGTTGTTGAAACTAAACAACTAAGTGATTCATCGTAGCCGAGATATGCCCGAGGTATTTTAAGCGCTGCGAATAATTTTTTCTGTATGTACGCCACGTCTTCAACGGCTGCTGTATTTTGACCGCCGGCGAGCGTGTCTATTTTTGTCCCACTGTCATTGCCGCGAACAGGGATGAAATAATCTTCGTCAACTGAGTTCCGTACAAATACTCCGGAGTAAATGTCATTTTTTTGATTTTGATCAAGAGACGATCCACCGGTTGAAATAATATGTGTTGAATTTTCAACTGTAACACCATACGCTGGTGCTTCCCAGTCAGTGAATCGAACGGCAATTACTTTGTGATTTTTAAGTTTTCCAGATGCACGATAAGCATCATAACAAATTCGTCCACAAAATGTGCGACCCGCTGAAGTGATCTTGCTTCTTGGATTGACAACATATTTATTATCGCAATTAGAACATGAAACTGTCGTCTTGGCATAGTAACCGCCTGTTGCAAGGTAACGTGAGTCAAATTCATTTTTCGTCAGACCGTTTCGCATCATAACTCGATTTAAGTCATATGTGCTAATACCAAAAGCTTGAGAAATATGCTTGCGAGATGTGGGCCTGTTTGTTTCACAATATGCAGCAATCTTATCGAGTGGTGCTCTATTGGCTGCAACATAGTCCTTAACTTCTCTCAAGTTACTAAAATTGTAACGTCGAAGGATCTTCAAAAATGAACTCTTGCTAAGTTGATCTGAAAATCCATTTTTGAATTCAGGATTTAAGTGCTTAAGATAATCCTTGAAATCTTGTGATCTGTTTAAGCATGCTCTTACCTGATGCTCTCTAGCAGTTGAGCCAAGTTCATAGATCACAGATCCCACGTATCCAACAAATCTAGAATCTGTCTTTAGTGTGAGAGAATCAACTCTTTTCTTGCGAATAACAGGTTTGTTCCAACAATCAGTTGCAATCTTGGAGAAATCGTATTGTTGATGTGTTTTGATGAATGTTTGTCTTGATTTTTCTCGACCTCGAGTAGAAACGTTACATGCTTTCACAATGTCAGCATGAAGGATACTGTGTTCCTTTTGAGTCATTTTTTGCAAATTATCAGGTCGATTATCATGCTTGACATGATTAACGTGATGAATTACATTTGGCAACTTACATTCGCCATATTTCCATTCACCTGATATACGATGTGCTGAACGATATTTTCCAAGGCCTGGATCGTAAATATCGACGTACGGATTTATTTTTGAACCGTAGCGACTAGTGAGTGACTGATTAGTCTTCGTATAATAAGGCATGAGAGAATCATTCGGCTTGAGATCTTTTGCCTTAATTTCAGTGCCATCTCGAAGAAGCCACCCATGATCAGGCGTTGTCCTAATGATTTGTCCGTCATCAAGTTCAACTTCGACAAATTTTGTTGACTCGATTGTCTTTCCGGCCCAAAGAATCTTTGTAGGGACAACGTGTTGTTCTTTATCAAGAGACCATGTCCATACATTATCCTTATATACATCCCAATTTTCTGACAAATCTGAAAATGTTTTCTTTGTACCATCACACAAGTATATGTAATCATTACCAAAATGACAAAGTGGGTTATATCTAAGATCGACGCGACTTGTCTTAGTATCTACAACCTGTGTCGATCTCAGTGCTGTCTTCTGTTGTTCTACGTACATCTCCACATTTTCAGGCGGGATATTCGCCACATCAATATAGAACACCCTTCTTTCAGGTGCTCTAACAACACGATACACCAACATTGCGTCCTCAATGAGTATCAGCTGACGCCATATTCTTCGTGCAGGTTCAATGACTGATGAACCGTATGGAAGAAACATGTCATTTCCTAGAAGTCGAAAATGTGTTACTTCCCAGTTTTCCAATGTTCGATTTCCGAGTGTGACCCAGCGATAACGAACAGCCATTGGATCGTTAGGATCGAAGTTCTCTTCTCTTTCTATCTCATTTACAGGAATTGGAATTGCATTTATGACACCGTGTTCGGGTGACACGTCATTATAGAGGAAGCAATCTCCGTACTTACAGTTTTCGAGACAAATTCCTGAATCATTTTGAACAGTTAGCCCATCATAGTTAACCCTATTCGTTAAGGTCATAAATCTGTGTCTGTCATGCTCTCCAACAGGACCAAGAACTTCCATACAATAGACGTCTGATGTATTGGACAGTCTCTCAATCCTGTCAACTTTGTGGTTCATATACGATGGTGATTCTTTTCCGGCTTGTGATGGATGTTTCTCTCTCATTGACGGGACGATACCTGTCATCTTCTGGCTCTTTTCGGCTCGAATGAACCGCGGAGTCGACTTGTCAATATCATTATGATGAGTTACTAACCATCTCCCGTTCTTTATCTTTCCTTCTTCGAGAATTTCTGCGACTCGACTGTGTGTATAAACATACCGACCAGATGCAGGATCGTAGACCTCTTCATATCCATCCATAGCCGCGGCGGCAGATCGATTACTTGTTTTTCGATAGAAAGGCATTAGGCTCTCACCAGATGAAAGATGTTGTGCTTCCTTGCTCGAACCGTCTCTCATCGTAACTCTGTGATCAGGTGTACAATCAACATATGAACCATCATCCAGCCAGACTCTGACAATTTCACTATCTTTTCTTGTCAAGTCACACCACGTAACCTTTCCAGGTACCATTCGATGTGTCACATCCTGAACAGAATAAACCCACGGTGTCCAATCGGGGTTTGCCTTCATCTTTTTGGAAAGATTCTCTATTGTCAACGTGGACCCATCCAGAAGTGGTATGTATGTGTCTTTGTGAACTGGCAAGTTTCTCGTCCAGGAACGTAGATTGAATTCTACGTTGATAGTATTGTAGAAGAGATCTTCGAGTATTTCTCTGATTTTTTCATTATCAGAATAGATGTGAAGAGATCGTCCTTTGTCATCTACTGCGCAGGTTTCATCTGAATTATGAACAATGATGCATGATGATGCTGTAGGTTCACTTGCTATTGCAAAATTATGCCACCGATCTACTTGCAAATCGAATACATCGTCAAATCCGTCTGGTATAACAGATGCTACCTTATGATTGACATGTACATCGCCATTTAGTTCGGGTGAAACATGTTCAGCAACAATTTTATGTGTATAAATCAAACCATTCGCTGGCTTGATCTGTTCATCGCAATCAATTCTATCTTCTGTGCTAAAAGATGATATCTTTGCATACATTGAACGAATGCTATCTGCGGGCATTAGATCTTTTGTACGCTTATAAGATCCATCTGTAAGTAAAACTAGATGATTTTCTGTAAGTCGTACAGATGTGCCATCATCAAATGTAATTCTAAAGAGCTGTTGATTAGTACCTGTCTTTACGACACGTGAACATAGGCCTGGAACAAATTTGCAGTTATCATTATCAAATGAATACACTTCGAAATTTTCACTCTTTGAATCAAATAGCTCTTTAACTGTAAGTTTAGTGCCATTGAGCAAAGGAATGATCGTATCTGGTGCTAAACAATAAATGTCTAACGCACTTGCAATTTCTGCTGTGTTATGAGAGATAACTGTATCTGTTGCAAAGTTCTTATATCCGTCAACTGTAAGGTCATAAAGAGGAATCTCTCCATGATATTCAATTGAGACCACTTTATGATTTGCATAGCTCTGAGCAAAATCATTGAAACCTTTGAATCCATTCTGAGATAATCGAGATAGAACAGTGTTCTTGTTCACAGAGAGTGCCTCAGATAGAAGAGGCAATGTCATGTCTTTGGAATAGATGTTACATACATCCTGAAATGTTACTGGGTGATTATTCGATCCTTTTGGACGACCACCTCTTTGATCTTGCCTTGTTTGAAATCCCAGATTATCTCTAAGCTGCATCCATGACAATCCTGATTTTCGCCACAGGAACTTATCTAATACATTGACAGTGCAGCCAAGCTTCATTGATAATGATAGCTTCGTATCATTCTGTGAAGCAAGAGAAGTTATCTCACTTAGCGTAATATCATTGATTGTTCTAGATCGATCAACACTATTAGGCACAATATGATCTGGATTCTCGTATGTCTGCTTAAAGGTTTCGAAATTATTAAATCCATGATCGGCAAGTCTGGATTTGATAAGATTGAAGTTTACATCAAGCGCCGATGATACTTTGCTCATGTTAAAGCCTAAAGACTCACATGTTTCAAGGATCCTACCAAATGTAACATCTAGACGTGCTGTCGGGGCATTTTTTACCATCCGTCGAGCATGGTCTTTCTTAAACTTCTCAATCCATTCGCTATTTGAATCATCCCACTTCTTAGCATTAAGTTCAAATGAATGAAGTCTTGTATGATCAGATCGAGACATTACCCTAAGGTTCTCGATTCTATTATCATTTTTGTTAAAATTGACGTGATGCACAACCTCATCATCTGTTAATTGTCTGTCATTAACCCACGAAGCAACTAACTGATGTTCACGAACCCAACCGTGTCGTCCCTCTTCAGGATTTGTCGTATATACCCATCTGTAACCAGATGATTCAACATTTTTAGAATCAAAGAGATCCTTCCTATAGAACGGCATCATTGTGTCGCCTAATTTGAGATCCTCTATTGTTCTATATGATCCATCTCGTAGCATAAGTCTGTGATTAGCAGATGCAATAATTGATAAACCACTATCAAATGTCACACGAAAAGCGTGATCAACACATGTTTGTCTAGCCTGCTTACCCCACGCAGGAACTATCTTTTTCTTCTCATGATCATATGAGTAAACAACAAACTTATACTCTGGGTTCTCAGCACATCTTCTTGCAAGCTCCTCAATAGTCACAAATCCATCAAGTTGAGCAATTCTGGTTGCACCATCGATGCAGTACTCCATCTCGCCGAAATCTTGATAACGCATCAGGCGCTCTGTAAGGTTATACGCGTTGGCAGTGATCGAAGCATACGTCGGCGACATCGATTTCTGAAAAAGCAATGTTCCGCTGCTCTTTGTCTTGTCAGCCACAGCAATGGTAGTATCCAGATTGCGTAACTTCCGTCTTACGACAGGACCTGATCTAAACAGTCTAGTAAGCTTCTGAAATAAATTTTGGTCAGGTTTTGCCATTACATAATTCCTAGTTTCTTGAGATCAGACAAATACCAAAGAATTGCATTGTCATTATGAATTGATTTAAACCAATCCCACTTTTGTTTCTGCATTGGCCGAATCCAAGCACCTTTTATCTCTATGAATTTTCCTGCAAATTCACCAGACAGAATTTGCATATCAATGAAATATACCCTGCCACCAAGACTATGATTGCGAGGTATTACAAATGATGGTTGCCAAATATACTCAATCTTATTATCATTAAGCCATGCTACTACTGATGATTCATATGAACCGACAGTAACAACTTCATCATTTGTTTTCCAGTTATAAAAAACTTTCTTGTGGCGTCGAGATCGATCTGTTTTTCTTCTTATTTCAGGTGATTTTTGCGCATTGTCGACACCGAAATTTTTCATAAGAGTAGATTTGACTTTATTCTTTATATCTGTTCGTTGCATAGGATTTGAAACACCATGCAGCAAAAGATGATCTTTTTCAAATTTTATTCTTACTATTCCTTTGCTCAGCGGCGTAAGAGATCCATATCTCTTCATACAAGTCAATCGAGCGTTATTCTTTGCTCTGCTTGGATGACAATGACCACGAGTCACATTATGAACATATGCATGCCATGCGCCAAAATCTTTATCAATGAATGTTGCTTTTTTGCTTGATCCCGTGTAAGACAAATCAATAATATCAACATTTCCAGCATGTACTAAATCTAGTCTAGATCTAATTTCGTCGACTGCTACGATTTTTGCCATTTTTCTTGCCTTGTCATTCTGGACAAGACCCTTGTTCAGTTATCTTACTACGATTTCTGTGCTTTGAGTGTAACTTTTTTCATTGGAGGCTTAGTAACATCGACATATTGCATTGGAGATGCAATAATTCTATCAAGCGACTTCGTAATGCCATCAAGATGATCAGCAAGATCTGCCTTGACTCTTTCAGATGCATTATTTTTGAAATTTTCAATTGCATTCAAAAGCTTTGATGCGCCTGACATGTTTTTTGATGCAGCGTCATGATTTGCACCTTCTGTGATGCTAATCATCTCTTCTCTAATGATTTTTTTGAGTTTGTTTAGTTCGATCTTTGGCATTTTGCACCTCTAGCTGGTATATCTATGCTCTTCACTTGTAGAGCCATGAAAAATCTAACGTTGAGCCTGGTTTTATTCGTTGACGGCCGGCAGTATTATAAGAAGAAAATCCTTGCATATTTGCATTTTGTACGGGTCTAACTTCGTCAATTCCTCCCGGGAGTTCCGTACTTAATCTTACTCCTTTTGACGTTGCAGCGAGCATGGCATAAGCCATGTCCATTCCATTATTTCCAACCTGACCATCACCACATGCTAGCCAGATACCAATTGCTATGCTCATTACAAGGTCATCATGCGCATCTTTTGAGGCCTGTGCCTTCGAACCATTCCAAACGAATGCTTGCAATTGATCATAGAGTCTTTGTGACGGTGTTTTTAATTTCCCATTTCGAATTGTCTCTTCAAGTTTTGCAAGAATTTGGCCTCTTGTCTTCGTCTGTGTTAAAAACCCAGGTACCTGTTCGGGATTTATTGGTCGGTACTCAAATGGATTACCGTTATTATTTGCGTAATATAGACGTGGGTAACCCATGTCTTTTAGCTTTGTGCATGTAAAATATCCGAATGTATTTTGTTCTGGGCACAACAGTGCATCGTTGTAGATTTTCCCGTACTCAAACAAAAGATCTGCCAACTTATCAGGAGGTATCTTTCCCATGAATTCTGCAACGACTTCGCACGTTTCATAATCAATGACATGAAATGTTGAAAAATCTGCTGCGTCTCCGCGGGATACGTCAGACGATATAACATATTTTCGTGTCTCTTCGCAATTTCGCCATATCCAAATTGCATTTTGTGGACCTGTTCTTTCAATTGGCGGTCTTATCATTGCTCTGAGCTTGTCAAATTCAGATGGTTGAAGAAATGTGTCGCCTGATGATATAAAATCACACAAAAACTCCTGAGCTACCTTGCGCTTTGGAATATTCTTTGTTTCTTTGTCAAACCAAGCCTGATCATGTTCAGGGTGTACAGTCCATGGCAATCTGATTGGATTGAAATCGTTTGTCGAAGTTTCTGCTTCTGTCCAAAGCTTATAATATTGACCGCCGACGCCATTTGGTGTCGACAAAATAATTGCATTTCCACCAGTTGAAAGCGTCGGGTAAAGAGATGTCCAAATTTCATCAAAATCTCGAATAAATGCGCAATTAGAACTAACGATGCCGTTAGTATAGTACTGTCGACCATTTTCAACATTGATCAGATCAAAAACATGTTCTTCATTATCTGATGCTATGTCAATCTTTGTCACAGAAAGAACAACGTCATCTAGTAACAAATCTCCGGGTAACAAATCACAAACTTGAATGAAGTTTCCATCAATATTTTTTACCTTGTGTTCTGACGTACACTTCAACGTCTTTCCACTTAGACATGTCAAAAAATATAGGCCTGTGCGTACAGCCTTCTTTATACCGTCAAAATTTTGCCAGCCCCCAGGTGTCTTTACTTGGTAATGTGTGTTGGTAATGTAGGACATCTAAAATTTAGTTTTGCCTTAATTTCTTGGTGTGAATCTAAAAATGAATCTATTCGCTCTCGATTTGCATAAAACCAATGTTCATCAATCAACTCGAAATTGATACCTTTTGTTTCAGCCCACTGTCTTGCAGCATCAAATTTGGCGATCTCTTTCGGTATGTTTTGACGACTTGTCGGTCGAATCTCAATGAGTTTTTTGTTGATTGGTGAAAAAAAGTCAACGATGTACACCCTGCTATCGCCTTCAAACATATACGGTATTCGAATCGACTCATACTCTAGTTTTTCTCCAGATCGTTCTACTGTTACAAGGTAAAAAATTGCTTCCCATTTACTTCTAAATCGCAATAACGACTCTTCGTAGTCTAGTGAAAATGTAACTGATCGACGCCAGTTATTAGAGTTGGGCGTGAATTCGCCTAGTTCAATTTTTTTCTTCATTGTAGCAGATTGATTCTTCTTCATCTGCGCTCGAGACCCGCTGTCTTTTAATCTTTGTTGAAATACAGGATCCTGATGTGTTTTTTTGTTTGATTCTGAAATTTTTCGCTTACATTCGTCTGTCATCCAGTCGCGATCAAGAATAACATTATTACTTTTTCGAGTATCGATTCTTTTTTTCTTTTCAGACTTCGTCTGAATTCGACATTTGGCCGCCGCAGAAATTTTTTGTCGAAGTCTTTGTGCAGTCTCATAATCAAATTTGTCAGAAAAAGAACCAGAATTAGAAGCACCTATCTTTTTTGCAATCTGTTTCTTCTTTTCATCAGAAAAATTAGCGTGCATTTGTGTAGATAATTGAGATCTAAACTTAAGAATACAGACAGTCTTCTTACATGTTGGTCGAAATCGCGATTCACAAAAAATGGGAGTGCGAAGATCGTTACAAAATTGACAAATTGGCGGTTCTGATACATCAAGCTTTAGACACAAAAGACGTAAATACAATGATGGTTCGTGGTCATTCAAAAATGACGTTTCTTTTAACACAAACTCATGCAAATCTTCTAAATTACGACATACAAACCAGCTTGCGCTATCTTTACATGTTCCTGCCAAAAATGATCCATTGACATTTGTCAATGTTTGTAGTGCTTCACTGCGTGTCCATATCCTCGTCATCTAACAGATAGATATAGCTTGTGTCACGATTTTTCTCTTCTTTGTGAAGAAGATCATAAAAATCCAACATCGATAATTTTGTTTCCAGACCTGTTGTTGAATCTCTAATATCAATCATTGTCTCTCCCGAAACACATTCATCAACAACAAGCAATGCCAATGCTTCAGATCTGCCTGCGTCAGGAGAAGTTGGTACAGCAGTTATTGTAGATCCATTTGTGAAACGAATTGATTGTTTTGTTGGTTCAAAATTTGTTAGAAGCAACCAAGATGGCAAACTGTCAAGTATAGTCTTTACCTTTTTAATGAAATTGATTGCTGTGTTAAGCTTTGTTGCAATGATTAGACAGTTTTTGTCCTTCTTAAAAATTGCATACCAGACACAATATGCTGCGGTTATTGTTGATAATCCAAGCTGTCTTGATTTTAGAACAATGTTGAATCGATGCTCTTGGAACTGCTTAATGCAGTCATCTTGAAAATCATATGTATCGAGTGGTATAAGTCCCTTAAGCGGATGCTGGATCATGCAATACTTCTTCATGAAGTGTATTGGATCCCTTCCACAACGCAATATTTCTGCAACCGTTGCCTGTCGAGACATCGGTGAAGATTTTGTAGACGAAATGCTCATGCAAGCGAGAAGATCGTCTTTCTACGAAAATATGCTGTTCTTTTGGGATTATGGACGTTAAACCCTATTATCTCTATTGAATCTGAAGAATCCTCTTCCTTGACGGTAAGGCTGTCGCCTGATATTTCTTTGTAAAGCTTCTTAATGTTCTTAATGTGCGCATCAATTATTTGAATTGATTCCTCAGAACAAGAACGTTTCATCAGTATCATTTCTTTTTCAGAAACAAAGTTTGTAATTACGTTATATGAAGCTTGAAGTCTATCACCTCCGAGAATCAAAAATTTGACTGAGTATGATGCTGTTTTGGGAGTCGATGATCTTCCCCACGTTGTATCGATTGACTGAGCCAAGGCTGAAAGATTTAGTAACTTTGACATGAGAGACTCCTGCAATGTAAATATAACACACTTGCAGCTATTGTTCGTTTTGTTTTAAACTTTCTGATGAAGGCCTCCAGCCACTTTTCCACCTTGTCATATCCGGATATACCCACCGTGCTGCACATTTATCACAACAACCAAATTTGTGATATGAATCCTCATCATATAATGAACGCATCATTATATCACAAATAGGACAGAATAGCGGTTGCACAGAAGCTGAAGATTCTTTTGGCTTGATTATGAAAAATCCTCCCGGATGATCTGCAATGATTCTGTCATTGAGATACGGTTTCCATTCCAGTCCCATCAGAAATGCTCCACAAAAGAGTCCTTCTCTTTTTTTGATATTTCAATGACATGATCTGCTACGTCCTTGATGCCATCAATATGCGTGATAACTACTATTGTTCTAAAGTATCGTTTTAGAG
>Ga0315288_10002534_pt1 | contig 23626 bp, 39 predicted proteins | sample YL17G11_20_MG_FD_203454 | JGI IMG/M metagenome (GOLD analysis project Ga0315288, IMG submission 203454) | Sediment microbial communities from Yellowstone Lake, YNP, Wyoming, USA - YL17G11_20 | ecosystem: Environmental > Aquatic > Freshwater > Lake > Sediment | place: USA: Wyoming | collected... | reverse complement strand
CTTTGATTTCTTTATTTGATTTCATGGTTATCAACTATTTTCAAAATCACAATCTCTACCACATATTTCACATGTTCCATCAATGTCATGGTTATCTGAATCATGACCACATATCGCACAGTTATAACTCATTCATTCAACCTTCTTTATCTCTATTGTAAATATAATTTGCGAAATCTACCATAATATTAAAATTTTTATAAGTTGTTGAACCATCGAAATTATCCTTATAACAACCAATCCTTAATTCTGTTGATTGATAAGAATATTGAAATCCCATACTTCTACAAAAATTATTACGTTCTTCTTTGTCATTATATTTTTCGAGTAAATATTCTATTTTTATTGTTCCTTGAGTTATTGGTATGCATTGAAAAGAACTATAATTTTTATCATATGACCTTATTTTAATATCAATTAAAAATAGAGAAACTAACACAATAAACCCTAAAGAAAGTAATCTTATCATTAAAGTATTCCCTTTGATTTCTTTATTTGATTTCATGGTTATCAACTATTTTCAAAATCACAATCTCTACCACATATTTCACATGTTCCATCAATGTCATGGTTATCTGAATCATGACCACATATCGCACAGTTATAACTCATTTCATTCCCACCAATAATCACATCTATTTTTTGTCCAATCCCATTTATCCTTTTCATCGAATGGATAATAATAACATAATAACGGCATTTCAGGTGTTTTATAGACTTTACATGAATTAGTAGCTTCATCAAAATTATTGCATTTAAAACCAAATATGCTTTTACTGCAACATAAACCACAGTTAGTGCATGAACCATGCCTTTTCATTATGCTTTGTTTCATCTTATCCCTATTGAATGTCAAATAATATCTTCGCCTGATTATCTTCCATAGTTCATTTAGCATCATCTTTCGCCTGTTTTAATTCTTTATTGTATTGTTCTAATTCTTCCCTTGTATCTATTCCCTTATTTAATCTTACAAAATAACTACCTGTTGGGAATATCTTTATCTTCTTGATTATTTTCATTCCTTAACCTCTTTCTTTTTTGGAATTTTCTATTTGCACTTCTAATTCACTACTACCACAAAAAGGACAGAAATTTAAAAATATCCCTCTATCCTTTTTATTAATCTTATAAGCAATACCCATATCTCTCTCTATTCCTGTTTTTGTATTGATGGTTCGTATAAGAGCAAATCCTATGTTTTCACTCAATCTGTTCCCTAATGCACTACACAAATTTAATTTATTACCGTTCCTTTTACAATTAATCATCTTTCTCACCCAAAAGGGATTTTAATCTCTTTACTACATGTTTTGCATAATTATCTCCACCAGAACCAAGAAAATCAAAGTGTTTAATCAATTCCTTAATCTTCTCTGTCCATCTTTGATTTACTTCTTTTCTTCCCTCTTCTCTTACATCAACATAAGATGTACCAATAGGTCTACTGTAAGTCAATAACTTGTGTTTCAATCTTTCAATATCATTCTCTTTTTCTATTAATTTATCTGTTAAATCATTCACAGATGGTGATACATTCCATTTCTCCAATTCTTTTATCTTCTGTGAATACTCTTTGTCTTTGATTTTAAGCAATTCTGATATTGCTCTGATTTGAACTTCATTAAATGTCCTACCTTCCTTTATGTCTTTCAAACCTCTTTTTATAGATTCTTCATCAGTTGAAAGATTCTTGATTTCTTTATTTGATTTCATGGTTATCAACTATTTTCAAAATCACAATCTCTACCACATATTTCACATGTTCCATCAATGTCATGGTTATCTGAATCATGACCACATATCGCACAGTTATAACTCATTCATTCAACCTTCTTTGATGAATCTTTCAGAGGCTTTGCCTCGATTGAAAGAGTCTTTTCTCCTTTGGAATTTTCTTCTATCGAGGGTTTTACATTTCTCATAAAACCTAAATCATTAGCTAATTTCATAGTTCCGTCCCATTTTCTTTTGAAATCTTCCATATCTTTTAGAAAATTTAATACTGTGTCTATTTTATCTTGATTAGGATTAAGTTCGTTTCTATGATGTATTCCTTCTAAAATCTCTCTAATGTTTTTCAAATTACTGCTAATATCCATTAGTTCATCAGCACATTTTTGATGTATCCAAAAATAACCACTTGTTGAAATATTATCTCCTATTTCACACCAAATACACCATGCTTTATCCATCTTTCTCATTCTCCAAAAGGGATTTCTTCAAAGATTGTAATTCTCTCAACATTGAATTAAGTTCATATAAACTATCCTCATGGACATGTGCAAAAGATTTACAATTTTCATAAGTTTTGATTTTATCTTTGATTATATCTTCAATCCTTTGAATGATTTTAGATTGGGTTAATTGGATTAGTCTTTCTAATTCTTCCTTATTAAACAAAAGAGAATTATCACTAATCCATTCTTTCTTTTCTTTTTCTATAAATTCTTCCAGTATTTCTTTTTCAAGCGTCATCTAATCCTCTTGAAAACTTTTAATTTATTTTCTAACCATTCATCAAGTGTTATTTTATTAGGAATCTTTGATTCAGTTGAAATATTCTTAATTTCTTTATTTGATTTCATGGTTTAACCTTCTTTAACATAGTGTCTGTTATGTAACCACCACAACAGCTATTGGATATACTTAAGTGACAACCAATTATCTTGCCATTATCAGGCTCAACAAAACAATTACAATACTCCTTTATGTCTACCATTTATCTACACCTTTTCCTCTTTGGAATTTTCTAGGAGTTTAATTAGTAATTTTAAATGCTTGATATACTCTTTGTCTGGATTCTTTTTGCTCTTATCTTTCTTTACTGCCTCCTTTTTCTCGAATACTTCTATGTCAAGAACTATGTTGAACTTGTCAGCTATCCTTTCTATCTTGCTAACTGCAAATTCTATGATTTGCTTCTTCTCTTTATCCAAATGGTTTTTGATGAAATAGCTGAAAGTCCTCTGGTTTGGTGTTTGCAATTCATTGTCTTCGTTTTTAAAGAAACCCAAGTTCAATGAATCTTCTTCATGAGTTTTCAAATATTTGGCAAGTTTTATCTGCGATTTTATTCCTTTGAGTCTCATGAAAATTAGAGATTTTATGATGGATGTGGTAGAGTATTCGAACTTGGGATTGAAGGAAAAACTAAAATCCAAATCACTTAGAATATCCGATATGCTATGATTTTTTCTGTCAGAGAAGGATTTGTAGATTTCCCTCTCTATGCAAGCCTTCCTGAAAGGCTTATTTATTTCTAAACTACTATTATTACTTGTGGGATTCGTGTTTTCGGACATGGTTCTCACCCAAAAGGGGTTTTAATCTCTTTACTACATATTTTGCATAATTATCTCCGCCAGAACCAATAAAATCAAAGTGTTTAATCAATTCCTTTATCTTATCTGTCTGGTCTTTCAACTGGGATTTTAACTGATTGATTTGTATCTCTCTTAACTCCAGATGTTGATTCAACTTTTCAATCCCATTCTCCAATTCTTTTATCTTCTGTGAATACTCTTTGTCTTTGATTTTAAGCAATTCTGATATTGCTCTGATTTGAACTTCATTAAATGTCCTACCTTCCTTTATGTCTTTCAAACCTCTTTTTATAGATTCTTCATCAGTTGAAAGATTCTTGATTTCTTTATTTGATTTCATGGTTATCAACTATTTTCAAAATCACAATCTCTACCACATATTTCACATGTTCCATCAATGTCATGGTTATCTGAATCATGACCACATATCGCACAGTTATAACTCATTCATTCAACCTTCTTTGATGAATCTTTCAGAGGCTTTGCCTCGATTGAAAGAGTCTTTTCTCCTTTGGAATTTTCTAGGAGTTTAATTAGTAATTTTAAATGCTTGATATACTCTTTGTCTGGATTCTTTTTGCTCTCTGCTTTTTCCAATGTGTTTTTCAATACCAAATAATTTTTAGCTTCTGAATAAGTTTTATTATCTCTATCATACCAAAACCAGATTATGAATCTTTGTAAAATGTTCATTCTTCATTCAACCTTCTTTATCTCCTTTGGAATTTTCGGAATCGCAAAGTTCACGGCTAGGGGATTCCCTAGCAGAAACCAACTTATCATTGCTAATAAGTCCTTCCGTTTTTTCCGATTCCAAAAGATTTCTACTGTCTTCAAAAGAATGCAATCCTTTATGATTCCGTTTAAATGAACATGGATACTCTTTTCCTGTTTCTTCAGAAATTAATGACATATCGCATAACTCATTCTCCAAAAGGGATTTTAATTTCTTTACTAATTGCTTATCTACCATTCAATCAACTCCAATAAATAACCTTTTTCTAATAATTTTGGGTTCTTTTTAATCATCTTTAAAATCTCACTTAATTGAATTATCAAATCACTATCTGTTATCAAACTCGTATTTGCTGTCTTATTTAAAAAATGCACCCACAAATGTTCATTTGGTGATATTCCATTCCATTCTGCAATCTCAATCAAATTTCTGACCTTGCTTGGTATTTTAGCATATTCTAATTTATCCCATCTTCCAACAACTTTTAAATTCACTTTTCTTTCCAAAGGCTCTTTTTTCTCTTTGATTTCTTTATTTGATTTCATTCATGCCACCGATATTTCCCTTCTTTCAAAAGCTTCATGATTATGTATAAGTATGGCTTTGCCTCTGACTTTTCATGATAATGGAATCCTGACATTTCAGATCTCCTCCTTCTTTTCTGGAGCTGTTTTAATAGCCAAACCAACTCCCAAAAGAATTAAAATAATTATCAGAATAAATAAATATTTTGAATAAGTAATGGGAGGAGCAGAGCAGTATTGAGCAGTTTCAAAAGCAGATCCAATTAAAAGAATACCTATGACTACTCCAATTATTCCAAGAGCAACATCTATTTTTTCCATTCTCTCCAGTTCTCCTCCATAGTTCCTCCATAATCCTTCTTCCATTTTTCTATCCTTCTTTCTTCCAGCCATTCTCTCAGCCTTTTAATCACATCAGGAAGGTTTATTATGATGAATCCCATGATCAAAAAAAATTCAACTGCATAACTAAAACAGGCAACACTCATAGCTTCACTTTCCTGATTATATTACAGCATCTACACTGGAAGATATTCACATTCTTGTTGGCGTCATGGCCTATAAATTTCATTATGAAACCACAACATATAGGTTTAAACATCTTTTGTTGGCCTCCAGCTGCTATAAGTTGTGCATGACTCTGCATATCTCTGCAACCTCATGATGAATCAAAACCTTATTACACTCCCTGCATACTGAATCAAAATCCAGATCCAGGATCTCTATCTTCCTATGCTTGCAGTGATCCTGGTAAAATGTCATTTTATCATCCTCTGCTCCTTGGATTATCCAGCTCAGCCATTATGGAATTAAGCTTGTTCCTCAGGGAGTTGTGGTGGCTCGATTCTGTTTGAGCCAGTTCTGAGATCTTGTTCTCAAAATAGGATTTCATGTTCTTCTTTGAGAGTTGTTTTTCCAGATCATCTATGTCCTGGTTTATTTTTTTGAATTTAGCTCTGAGCTTTGAAAATTCCTGATCGAATAAGATTATCTGCTTTTCAATAGGAATCCTGGTATGCTCTGTTATCAGCTTTCCTCCAGCTTCTATTAATTCAGCCATTCATGATCACTACTCCTATAGCATCAACTACATTTCCCTGGAATTGCCTCTTAGTCAGCTGCAGATAGATCTTCTTCCCTATCCATCCGTCAGTTTCATTTCCATAAGCCTCCGTAATAATCTGAGCATTAGTCTTGTTAAGAGCCAGTTTCTTCTCTATCTTATCCAGAGTCAGAACGATCTTCTGCTTTGCATGGGTATCTCCTCCGATCATCTCAACCTCAGCTCCCAGTATTACTATAGGCTTGTTGACTAATTTCTCCAGCTTCACACTGGCTGCATTTAAATAATTTCCTCCATAGATCTCATTCACATCTACCATTCCATAACACCTCATTTTTTTTCAATTCATATAAAGGATTCTATATCCTTGTCATGTTTAACAAGCGCCAGTAAAAAATCATCCCAGGTTATCATGTGGCCATGCAGCAACTCACTTTTAGTCTTTCTTTTGAGCAATTCAGCCTTAGTGGTTTTATATACGGAAATCGAATCGTGCTTATGGGATTTCATTTCTTTCTTAGGCATGGTAAGATTTTTGATTAATATATATTTAAAGGATTTATATGATTTAATTTATTTATCATTTCCATCTTATAACTGGAAATCCACACTCAGCACAATCTATTCCTGTATAATGTGCTTTAAAACTATCCAGGAAATTTTCCTGAAAATCAATATACCAGCCACATTTTCTGCATCTAAACCTGATATTTTCTTCTTTCAACCCATGCTCTTCTTTTGGATAGACTTCTATTGTATTTGTGAAATCATTCTTTAACATATTTTCCCAGCCACATAGCGACTTTTTCATTATCAGGATTTAATGTAAACATCAGGGTTGCTTCATTATAAGAGCCAAACCCTAGCTGCTGTGTTAATTGCATAAGGCTCCTGAGCCACTTTCCTCCAATAGATCCATACATCAGGGATTTTTTATTGAAATGAGTTAACAATTCAAACCTTATTGTTTCAACACCAAAAGTAGATCTCTTATGCTTAGCTATCATATATTCTATAAACTGTTCTATAAACTCTTGCATAATTACACCTCTTTTTTATTTTTTCTTTTTTAAATTTAAATAGATTTATGTATATCTCCATTTTAACATTCACTACTAAGTAATAATAAATTTGTTGATCAATATAGATATTAACTGAGCCTCCTGTGATTATGATTTAAAAAAAATATTTCTATAGATATGCGTTTACCTAATAAGAAGAAATAGGAAAATAAAAAAAAATATAGGGTTTGTAATACATGAGTATTACTCTCTTCTATCTGTTAATTAGTTTTAATGAATATCCATTATTTAATTGAAATTAAATAGGTATCCATTAATTGAATAGTAATACCAAAAAAAAAACTATCTAAATCTATAAAAATCTTCAAAATCAAAGCTTATTCATGAATTTAGTTCCAGGCCTCCCTCCTTATCATAAGTTTTATAATTTTGTTGATGTGTTGAGGAACCAACAGATAGAAGAAGACATGGATTGTTTGATAGGAGTTTCTGGGATCAAAGGAATAGGGAAGAGCAGCTTCTCTGGAGGAGTTGGAAGATGCTTTGTTGAAAAATACATAGAGCCAAAGTTCTCCTGGGAAAAATATACTGCTTACACTCTGGATCATGTCTTTGAAAGGATAGATAACCTTCCTGAGTATTCTGTTATAATTGGAGATGAGGCTGTCAACTTTGCCCTGGGAGAAGATTGGATGAGAAGGCATAATAAAGAGCTGAAGAAGATCTTCACAAAAGTAAGGGATAAGCATTTCATCTTCTTCTTCAACATCCCTGATATTTGGTGGCTGGATAAAAAGTATCGTGAAGGCATGATGAACTTCTGGATCCATGTAGCCAGGAAAGGCCTGGCCATGCTGTCACTTCCAAACATAGCTCCAGGGATAGAAGACCGTTGGTATAGAGGCTGGTTGCAGAAGACATTCAACAAGAAAATAATCAATTACTTCACGCCTCAAAAGTTGTTATTTAAGCTGCTGAGCCAATATCCTTGCAAGTGGGATATATTCCAATTCCCAAAGCTTCCTCAACCGATCTATGATCTTCACTTGCAGTTAAGAAACAAATACTCTGCAGTGAAGGAGAGCCAGGAGGAAGATTTATTGAAGCTGGAGTGGAAGGCTATTCCAATTTTTAATCTTAGAAATAATTTTCCTAAAATTGCTGAAGCAATAATTAAGGCTGCTGAGAATGGAGGATCCATGACTTATGAAGAAATCGTGAAGAACTTTTATTATAATCCTTTTACAGAACAGCCTTTTATAACTCTTGCTACAGCCCAACAAACTCATGATAGATTCAAAGCTCTTCTTAATGTTTCTAAATTAAAGTAAGCTTATAGTATAATTTTATTGTATAGCCATATTCTATTATTTAATAATAGCTAAAAGAAATATTTTTAAAAATTTAGCCATTTCCTCCCTGTTTATCAGTATAGAGTGCTATACTCATACTCTCTCAGGAGTGAGCCTTTATCTGCAGAAAACTCCTCTGAGTTGGCCTGGATCAATTAAAAAGCCTGGCTAACCAGCTAACTTTCAATACAGTAACACTGCTCAGCTGCAGAATCCCAGTAATAGAACCCAACTCCTTCCTCCTGGGAGCAATAGGTTCCACAAGCTTCCTCTTTCCTTATGACTTCCATCCCTAAGCTGATAAGATAAACCAGCAACCCAGTTTCAACTGCTACTATGACTAATAATATAATAGATAAGAGCTTCCAGTTCATTTTAAATCACAATATTAAAAAACCAATAGTAAATAAAATCACACCAATTACAATTAAAACCTTCTCAGTTAAATTTACTTCTTTGAATATCTGAATGAAACTTTTTTGTGGTGTAATTGTTGGCTCTAATTCTTCTTCCAACTCTGCAATTTTCTCTTTTAATTCGGCTATCTTATCTTCTATTTCTTCTTCCATAATTAACTCCCAACTAATTAAGTATTTATAATTATCTCATAACCTTATAGCAGCCAGTATTCCTTAGGCTTTCTGGGTTCTTCTTCCCTGGTTTTATATCCCAGGATCTTCCACTTCCTCATGTTCCAGATATTTGTTTGGGTAGCATGAATATCTGCTCCCAGCTCCTTTGCTATTTCCCTGATTGTCAGAGGCCTTTTGATCCTCATCATAAGAGTTATTATTTCAGCCTGGCTCATTAGGACCCTTCCTCCTGAATTTCTCTACTACTTCCCTGGAGGCCTCCTCCTTCTTAATGTCATCCAGATACTTTGAAGTGGTTTCTATAGACTTGTGGCCTAGGATATTCTTAACCAGGAAAATATCCTTAGTCTTTGAGTAGATATCTGCAGCCAGGTTTCTCCTGAAGTCATGAGGCCTGAATCTTTCCAGGCCTTCAACCTCTTTAGCAGCTTCAGTCAGCTCATTCAGATAATACTTATAGTTGTTATCTACCCAGGTAGTCAGCTCACTGGAAGGAATTCCTCTAAGGAATAGAAATTCATCCTTCAGGGTTGCTATGGAAAGAACTATTTCTGCAGCCTCAGGCATGGGAATCATGAATGTATTAGGATTTAATCCTTTTGACCTTCCAAAGTAAATGGTCAGGCCATTCTCTTTAATCTCAAAATCCTTTCTGTTTAAGCTTAAAACATCCTGAGGCCTGGCTCCAGTATAATACTGGATCAGAGCAACAGTTCTATAAACTGGATCTCCAACTTTTTCAACCAGCTGAAGCTCCTTCCTGGGAGTAGTATAGATCCCATGCTTTTCCTTTGGTTTCTTTTTTTGTTTAACTACATCTAAGTAATCCTTCTCTTTATTCAGGAACTTCAGAAATAGCTTGAAAGGGAATCTATAATAGGAGATGTTCTTTCCAGCCAGGAACTTATTTATATCTTTCATCTCTGTAGAATCATCAAACTTTCTCAGGAATTGATTGATCACTTTAACATACTGCTTTCTTGTTCTGGGTAGTAGAGCTGAATTGGATTCCAGCCATTCTCTAAATTCATCAGAAAGTCCTTCAACAACAAACTCATCCTGATCCTTTAACATGGATATCACTCAGGCCTCCTGGCTGCTCATCTATGAAGGTTTCATCTTCTTCTGGAACTGGAGCCTCCTCTTCCACTGGAACTTCTTCCTTCAATGGTTCTTCCTCTTTCTTCTCTTTCTTCAAAGGCCTGAGATCCTTTTTCTTTGGATTCAAAGCATACATCCTTAAAGCTTCATCAATCCCTTTGATCCCTTTGACTTCTGTTCTGAAGAAGAACTTCCTCTTCTGCATGAAACCTATGACTAATTTTTGCAGATAATCCAGGATCTTCAGGAGAACCAGGCATATTGCAAACACATTAGGATCCTCAGCAAAGAACAACTGATAATATTGCTCATAGAGATCCAAATGCTGTTTGATCATTTCATTTTCCTTATCCTCAAACAAAGGAAAGACATTATTATATATCCCAGTCAGGACTGCATGGAAGCTCTCTATGTTTGGAACACATTTATTACTGTAAGCATCTATCCTGATTTCATCCAGTTTCATGAACATAAGATCCAGCCTTCTGTTAGTCAGGAGTGAAGAGTGGCTGGTTACTTCCTCATTCTCCAGGTCTATATCGTAAGGATCTTCAATCTCAGCATACTCTCTTTTAGTAGTCATAAGATCATGTTATTGCTGTTGGAACTGGAGATATTGTAGTTGGAGGAGCTGTTGAAACAACTCTTAGAGGCGCTAGTAGATCTTTCAGCTGGTTAATATTAACTGAGTTTGATCCTCCAGAACTGTTTACAGTGGAATTGTAAATAGCTAATCCTAATAAACCACAAAATATCATAACTCCAAAAGCTATGAGCCACTTTGAAGATCCAGAATTTCCTTCAACTTTCTTTAATTCCTGGGAGGCTGTTCTCCTATTTATCTCAGCTTCTATCAGATCTGCCCTGTCATTTCTGTTGAAGTAATTATGGATCTTATCCAGAGAAACTGTTTGGCCTAGGATCTGGATCTCAGGAACTGGATAAGCTGCTGGATTCACACCAGGATTTTTTTTAAACCATTCATCATAATCTTGTTTCATCCCTAGCAGAAATTCATTCAGGTCATCATTATTTTGGATTCCTAACAGCTGCAGCTTATCTACAGCTCCAGCCATCTCTGAATTTATTGGTATCGAATGATTCCCATAAGCAACAACCATAGGAACCTTTGAGATCTTCTCAAAAAAAACATCATTAGGATCTGAAAGATAATATCCCTGATCCTTCACATGAAGCAAAGCTCCCATCCTTTCAGCTGGTTTGAATCTCAGGAACCTATCCTCAGCTGGATTCAATATCATGACTCTTTTTTTGAATGAGGCTTTTAGAAATGCTAGAGCTGGAGTTTTTATCATGAGGATAAACAGAAAAATAATTGACGCCCAGAGGCCAAAAAATAAAGTCAATCCTAGAGGAGAAAGAAAAACCAATTCTATTGGAACTTCAGGGAAGCCAAACACTATTTCTCTTCTCCATCTTTTAATAGCTTAATCAAATATTTTTTTATATTTCCTTTAAATTCTTCATAGAACCATTCTAAAGGATTTAATGTCAGATAATTAAGCATTATAAAACTAATTCCTATTAAATCCAAACCAAATAAAATAAAAATCAGCTTAGTCATTATCAAAGGATCTAAAGCTATAGTTGGCCTGAATATTATGAAATTGATTCCACTTCTAAAACCATTATAAAAAACAAACAAACCCAAAATAATTATGAATGAATAACTAAAAATAATTGGCCATGTTAATTCTCTTTTTTTCATTTCCCAAACATCCTCCTGAAGAATCCTGACTTGGCTGGAGAATTATCTCCCGACATTAGTTGCTTGAACTGGGTTTGCTGGATTATCCTTTCATTCAATTTGTTTCTGTCAGTTGTTCCTAATGACCTTCTTAAATTAGCATGAAATATCATTCTTGTTTGGCCTATCTTCAGATACAATTCTGGAGAATGTTTTGAAGGAGGAAGGGATCTCAAATATCTGCAGATCTCGGCCTCGTATAAATTCTCCTGGATATTGACATCCCTATTATCAAAGAAAGTCAACTTATAGGTTTTAGAAGCAATAACAAACAGAGGAAAATCCTGGAGGTTCTTTTCAACTATGTGGTCATTTAACAATTCCCTGAGAGATCTTAAACTTTCATTTCTGAGGAGGAGATCTTCAGGAGAATCATAAAACCCTGAAGCTCCTGGCTGGGTAATTGGAGGTAATAATAACTGAGGTGGAAAATAATCTTCAGTCATGAGTATATCTATGAGATAATTGGTTTATAAATATTACAGTTCGTTGTGAGATAGTTGCTTCCTATCAGTTTCTAATTGCTCCCCCCATCCCCAGAAAGTCATAACTATAGAATAGATAAGCATAATAAGGCCTAAGCCAACATAAAGATAAGAAACAGAATCCTCCATTATGACTTTGGAATCACACTCCATAGTGGAATTGGTATAAGGGAAATCACAGTGGTTTATTTCTATATTGAAACTGGCTAGAGCCAGGAAGAAAAATAATACAGCTGAGAGATAACCAAAAATAAGAAAGTCTTTTCTCCAAATTGAAAGGATCATGAAAATAAAACTCAGGATAGAGAACAAGATCCACAATTCAATTAACATAAATTAGAATTGCATTTCAGCATTTAAAAATGAAACACTTCTAGAAAATAACCATTCTTTCATCATGGATCTGATTTTAGATCTACCTAATTGAATCAAACATATTCAAAAAAAGAAAGAAAAAAGAAGGCTTAAATTAATTTGCTAACTGCAAAGGCTCCCATGATCGTTGTAATTATTGCTAGAGTAATCATGACATAAGGAACCATAGATCCTATTTTGTTTCCAGCTATGGTTTGGTCATAGATACTTTGGTAGCTGCTGAATCCACTGTTGCTGTAAGGAGTGCAAGTTCCATAAAGGGTTCCTCTCATGGTCTTATTGTAAGTATCTACTATCTCAGTATTTTTATTGAATCCTGAATAAGTGTGGTTATAACATCCAGTTATAACACACTGCATAGTAGTATTTCCTACCCATGTTATAGAACCTTCTTTGCAAACTATTGGAAATATATAAGTTGCTCCTGTTCCAATAACTGCTGCTGGAGTCAAAGTTTGATTTGCTGCTGTTCCTTCAAAGGCTGTTAATGAGTTCCTGGCCATGTTGTCAACTACTGTCAAACTGATTAAGAGAGTCAAAGGTATAGCTACTAAGCTCATGACTAAAAGCTTTGGATCCATTCATCACACCTCGGATCCTTATTACTCGATTAGTCGGCTGATTCCAAAGGCTGCTAATATAACACTTATGATCGTTACTGCAATCAACACATAAGGCAATAAAGAGCCTAGCTTATATCCAGCCCAGGTTTGAGTGTTGATTGAATCATATGTGGCGTTAGCGTCAGTTGTCCATCCAGCTCTGCTTATGTTAGTTCCAAAGTTGGTATATATCGCAGTGGATAATATCAAAATCATAGGAACTACTAGCAAAGCATATACTAGGTTGTTCATGTTTTTTACACCAATAGATAGAATCTCTTTTATGGTTTATAAATGAGTGTTTAACAATTATCTCTTCAGGTTATTCTTTTTAAGGAATCTCAGGCCATTCTCTAAGGCATCCTCTATAACTGCAGATCTGGAAGGATAATATCTTTTAAGGAGATCTATCTCTCTGCATAGGCTCTCATCAACCCTGGATCCCAAATATCTTTTGCTCATGCTAATCCCTGGATTTAACTAGGCTGTATATCATAGAAGCGATTCCAAACAGCATCAGGCCAAACCAATACTTCTGATAAGCTGAAGAAACCAAAGGCATCAGAACTGAGGAAGTCATGAACAAGACTAATGAAACATATTCCACTTTTTTTGATTTGTAATAAGTGAAGAGCATGGCCATTCCTATTAAAATCAGATACATTATTTCCATGGACACTCCAGCATTTACAAAAGGATAAAAAACAGCAGTGAAGAAATCTCCAGATAATAATGAATCTATCCCAGCCATTTTATTCAACCTCCTTTAAGGATCTTCCCAGGATGAACTGAGCCAGGCCTATTGCTTCAACAAATAGAACTATGGCTCCAATACCCAGGGCAAAGTTTTCAGGAACTCCAAAAGTAACAAGCAATAAAGGAATCCAAAGGATATATTCTTCCAGTGGAGTCATAACAGCATTTACAACTTTTGTAACTGCTTTATATGATAATCCCAGGACATAACTAACTGGATCTTCTCCAGAAACTTCCTCAGTGGATAAGGCTCCCTTAGTCTTGTTCTGCATTTCAGAAATCTGATAAGTTCGATCTTTATAGAATTTGACTCCTCCAGTGAATCCCAGATCACTCTGGGCAAAGCTCCAGAGGAATCCTCCAAATAACTGGATGATCAATAAAAATAATGCAATTTCATAAAACTTCATGGCTGGTTCCTCCTCAACTTTAACTCTATTAGAAATGCAAAGAACAAGCCCAGGCCTATTGCTGCAGCTGAGAGAGAGTATTGCTTCCAATAAACTAATAGGCCTATGAGAACAACAAAAACAAAAGCTCCAACTCCAGAAAACTTTTCAGTGAACAGCATGGGAACAGGAAGAATAAAAATGAATGTGAGCCAAACAATTCCAGATCCTCCCAGGTTCGTTATAATTGCAGTCAGTGGAAAAACAACTGGATATAGCCAGGATCCTAATAAGCTGGTTATTACTTCATAAGTATCATTTCCAAACAGGCCATGATGAATGGAATATTTTACTCTGTAAGTTCCATTAGGATCAGGAACTATGTAAGTGAAGCTGACTCTGGATCTGTTGGTTGAAGAGGCATAATAATACTGGGTTCCATTAGTGTCATTATAAACCCAGAACTCAACCAGGTTAGTGTTGGATCCAGGATCCAGCCATGTAAAAACTATTGCTCCTCCAGTTAGGTTAAGATAAACAGAAACATTTCCCTGAGTTATATTTGTTGTTGTTATATGGCCAACGACTACAGTTTTAGAAAGATCTGAAGCTTCAATATATAAAAATCCAACTCCTCTCTCTTCAGCTCCATTATCCACATACAGCTGGTATTTTTCTCCATTCACTAAATAAGCAACAGCTTTGCTCTGAGCATCAAAATTCATTTCAGTAATTGTTTGCTCGGTTCCTTCCATCCATTTTTTGATCTTGAAAATGGATCCAGAAAAATCTCCAGTATTATCCTGGAGAGTGAAAACCATTTCTACAACCTGATGAAGATTAGCATCTACCAAATAGAAGTTTTTATCTTCAACTGAGGATCTTGCTATAAGATTTCTCCAATAGATTTCTGTTGAAGAATAAGTCACAGTGATTTTAATATCTGCTAATTTCTCAAAGGCTGCAACTAGGAACTGGGTGTCATTAATGTCTATGGTTGTAGATCCTCCTGAGCAGTATAAGGATATTGAGTTGTTGGCTCCTGGAGGAAATAGATAAGTTCCTTCCAGCTCATCAAACAGATCTATATTGTAATAGGGATTTACTTCCTCATAAGTAGTGAGAGTATCATTTGATCCAGCAACTTCAAAAGTATTGTTTGGATAAGAAACTCTGTTTATATAATTACCAAAATAAACATAACCAGTTCCAGCTAATCCTGAATTGTTTATTATTATCAGATATCCGTTAGTTACATTCTTCCAGATATTAGGAGCAGTTGCATTAATCCAAATATCAGAAAGATCTGATCTGACTAAATGGTTTGAAACTAATGTAGTGAAATTTAAAACCAAAATAGGCTCTGTTAGATCTATGGATTTTCTAAATGCAAAGGTTGTATTATCTGAGCAGCCAAAACCTCCAGAAGTAACTGCTAGATTATAATAGGAAGATCCTGGAGTATAGTTCATATTATCAGAAGCAACACAAGTGAAATTATAATTCCCATAAGTCAGGGTTGCTGAATAGGGATTTGAAACAGTTATTCCATTCTTATATAAAATTCTTGTTAAAGGAGAGTAGATAGAGCAGCCGATAGTAACTGGAGTATTCTCTGCAACACTCCAGGAAGGAGAAACAGATAAGACTAATCCAGAATCATTTTTATTCACTGTTAAAAATCTAGTTACTGGAGAGGCTGTATAATTTTCATGAGTGTAATTGATAGTGAAGTTATAATAACTAGCTCCCAGTTTCATCAGATAAGGATTTGAAACAACAGTTCCATTTTTAGATAAAACATAACTATCAGTTAAAACAGAATCCCAACCAGTAACATTTACTCCAGCTCCATAAGTTATAGTTGTATCTGCGTTGGTTCCATTAAAAGTAAGATTTAAAGTTGTTGGCTGCTTCAACACTTTTATATAAAGAGTTGCAGAACTGGAGCCATGACTTGCATTTCCTCCAAAGTTGGCCTTGATCTCAAAAGTATTATTTTTAAACCAATTTATATTAGTCATGTTATAGGAAATCGTGGTATCGTTGTTAAATAAAATAGCGTTAGAAGTCATTTCAACATTCAGATTAGTTACATTTATTTTGGCTGTTATGTTTACAATATCTCCATAAGTCATGGTTAAATTACTGGCTGATCTATTAAGCCATAGATCTATTTTTGTCGGAGTTCCTGGAATATTATTTTCTTCAGCTCCTAATCTTGTTGCATTATTGATTCCATTATAATATTCTTGCTGCAGTTCCAACTGGGTTTTTGTTGTGTTATAAATTCTAATCTCATCAACAGAGCCTATAAAAGTTCCTCCTCCTATCATCATAGGAGCAGTATTTATAACAGTTCCAGTGATAGAATCAGCAACAGAGCAATCCTCTACACCATTTATATAAAGTTTGTAAGTTCCTCCCTTATTGTAAACAGTGGCCACATGATACCATGTATTTAATGTTAAAGCTGTTGCTCCAGTGCAATAAGGATTATTAGTTCCATCATACATCTGGATTTGAATCTTCATTGTGTTTCTGGGAGCAATCTCATAATTATATCCTGTTCCAACTTTCTGTATTGTAATAGAATTTGCTGCACTTGTTATATTCAGCCATAAAGTAATAGTATAGCTACCAGCTAAATCCAATAAATCATTATCAGGGATTATAGCCACATCAGTTGACGTTCCAAAATAAATGGAATTATTGAAAGGAGATCTAGCATAAGAATTAGTTCCTATGGAACTGTTGCTCAAACCATTCACACTATCTATCATTTTTCCCTGTTGGCCAAAGTGATAAACTGCAACAGCTGAGGATCCAAAAATTGAAGAAACACAATTCCCAGTTCCAGAATTTTCATTCTCCCAACATTTCTCAGTAGTTGCATTAGCTATTTGCTTATTTCCATTAATACAACCAGCATTAGAACAGTAAGCATAATTATTATTGGATCCGTTTATGGAACTCCAGATTATAGTTTTACCTAATCCAAAGGAATCATTTATGCTGAAAGGATATTGATTATTTCCTGAAGTTGTATTAACCGTGATTTGATATCTATAATTATAAGCTCCAAACCATGCAGAAGCGTCAGGGAAAGATAAGACTAAGAAAAACCCTAAGACTAACAGAGCTATTTTCAATTTCATTTTCTTTTGCTCCACAGTGGATCTGCTATGCTCTATAGCAGATCTGAAAGATTTGTTGCTCTCTGCTTTATTTTTTTAACCTGGCCAACTGGCCTGGGTATCAAAGCTGAATGTGTTCCATACAAAGCATTAGATATTGCTGCATGGTCAGGCCTTAAGAATCCTTTTTTAATTGCTCCTCTGAATCTTCCTCTAGCTCCTCCTTTGAATCCTCTTTCTCTTTCCTGTTTGAATTGAGCTTTGGTTTGTTGCTCCAACTGTTTTCTGTATTGCTCTGCATAGATCTTTCCATAATGCTGCTGAAATTCTTTCTTTCTGATAGTCGATTCAGCTATTTTTCTAGCTCTGTTTTCATCCGAACTTCCTTTCAATTTCCTGTATAGATATCCTTTCAATCCCATTTTTTAACCTCTATAAACATACATAGGCTCTTTCTTCTGGGTTGCTGCTATGATCCAGATTCCCAAAAACAGCAGCAGAACAAAAGGCCAGTATCTCCAAACATTTCTAACATACTGGATCTGATTAAAAGCATTAGTCTTTTGAGAAGAGTTGGTTTCATTAATGAAAGTAACCAAAGTTGGAGTCATGGTTGCTAGAACTGGACTCCATAACTGGTATAGAAAAATAAATGCGTAGCTTATGACAAAGCAGAAGAGAATGACAAACAGAGCCATAAGGTTCATTTAATCCTCCTCCTTCTGAGCTGCTATTATTCCGACCATCAAACAAACTATAAGCATAAAAACTGGAAGGGATTTCCAGATCTGATATAACTGGGTTTCTGTTAAAGCTGAATAAGTTGCTATGTCATCAGTGGAAGTGTTGGTTAATCCTTTTAAGGAATCCCTTCCTGATTCCATAGCATAATCTATAGCAGCATAAAATATTCCAAAGCAAAATAGAAATGTGATGATAGCTAGATAAAGATAGGCAGCCATTTTAACTACCTCTTCCTTTTTCTATGAGATTTTTTCTTGCACATTTATTATCTCTTCTTTTTTTTCTTTCCAAACCCAAAGGCCATAGAGATTTCTTCTGGAGTAGTTGCTACTGGCCAGTTCCTTTCAAAGTATCTGTAGAACCCTGGCCTGAATTTCCTCTTCCCAAACATCATATTCTCCAATTCAAACTCAGGCCTTATCACTCTTCCTGGAACCCTTCCAGGATAAACCTTTCCAACTTTCCCAATTCCAGTTACTCTAGTTCTTTGCTGGGTTGCAACATTATACCTTAGAGCAGTTTCTAAAGCCAGCTGCTGTTTCTGTTGCTGCTGTTGTTGAGGAGGAGCAAAGATCAAACCTCCTCCAGTTCCACTCCTGGATCTTTCCTTCTCTCCAACTTTTGTTCTTTGTCCAACTCCCATGGCCTTCATCATTTCAGCCTCTTGTTCTTCCCTGGTTAATTCCCTTTGTCTTTGGATCACTCTGGATTCCAGGACATACTTAGGCTGAGGAGTTCCAACTCTGGAGAAAAAGGCTCCAACATTAGAAATAACTGGAGGCCTCTTGGTAATTTCAGGCTCAGCTCCCATCATGACCAATTCAGCTGGAGCCATTTGAATAGGGTTCCAGGCTGTTTTAACAACCTGGCTCCTGGCCAAACCAGGAATAACTTTGGAAGTCAATATTCCTCCAATAGAGGAGGTTGAAGTTCTTCCAACAGTTCCTTCAACTAATGCAGTGAAAGGTTTAGTTGGCCTCATCAGATTCCTTATGATATCAGTTGGGGGAGGAGCTTCTGCTGGAGGAGTTATTTGAAAACCATGAGATAGAGAAGTTCCTTCTTTGGTAGTAATTTTCATAACATTTTCAATAGATCCAGTTGGAATAGTTATGGCTTGATTTTTTCCTGGAGGAGTTTGAGGATAGAATTTAGCTCCAGTTCTTTTAGATAGATCCTCCCTTAAACCTTCAATACTTGTTATTATAGGATGAGTTGTTTTTGCTGCAGCTCCAACTATATCTACTGGCTCTCCTTTTATTCTAAACCATTTTAATCCTAGAAAATTCACTTCCTTTGGAGCTGTTACTCCTCCTGATATTCTAACATCAGTGAATCCTGGGTGAAGTGGGTTCTCTTTGCTGTAACCGATCCCTTCAATAACCGATCCAATATCTTCTCCTTTCCCAGTTGGAGTAACTCTTATTTTTCCCTGAATAGTTTCTATTGCTGCTTTCTCAGAAGGTATCAATTCAGAAGTTTGATGAGTATTAATCTTTCCAGTTGCTATGGTTTTTCCTTTCCTTAGAAATGCAACATTCTCTCTTCCAGTTGCAATATCAACATCCAAACCTTTCACTCCAGCCCTTTCTACAGTTTTTCCTTTCTGGGTTGAAACCAAACCAGCTTCAATAGATTCAGGAGTTATTTCTCTTTTGGCCTGAATGTATTGGATTCCTCTTCCAGTTGCTATAACTGTTGGCCAAACCAAAGCTCCAGCCAAAGTTCCAGCAACTCTCTGAGGATTCTTTTTAACATAACCAGGAAGCTCTTTTATTTTCCTCCATAGTTCTTCCCTACCAGCTTTCATTATAGGATCTTCCCTGAAGAAATTCAGAGGATCTTCCCTGACACTCTGGATTCTATGAGATACAGCCTGACCAAAAATATCTCCCACATTCCAGGATTTAACTATTGCTGAAGGCTGAGCTGGAAATGTTTCAACAGCTGTTCTGAGAAAAACTTTATTCAAAGGAACCTCTTCATCTTTGGTTCCAACATTTACTTTTCCTAATCCAATTTTCTGAAAGAACCCTTCAGAAATTGCTTCTGCTTTTTCAGTAGAAGTTTTTATCCTTTCAGCCTCAGTTGGATATAATAAATTTCCAGGCTGCTGAGCTTTTTGTTTGTAATATTCCCCTTCTTCCAGCCTGTAGTAAATATCAGCTGCCCTTTTATCTTCAGGAATATCTGCTTCCTTCCATTTCTCCTTCCAGGCTGAAGCAGTCCTGACATCTTCCTTATTGACTATATAAAAAACAGCTGGATCATTCTTAACGGATTCATATTCAGTCTTAGAAATCAAACCAGTTTTATAAGCAATACCAGGAGAGACTGAAGTTTCTTTCCCAGCTAAAATCTTTGGAGGTTCTTCTGCTTTTGGAGTCGGCTGGGTTCCAGCAGTTAATATATTTCTTCTGGGAGCCTGAGCTATTAAACTTGGAGATAAAATTGATCCTTTAGCAGCCTGTTTTTCTATCCACCTGACTTTCTCCACTTTCTCTTTAAGAGTTGGAGATAAAACTGCTCCCTTCTGCTCCTGTTGTTTTATCCATTCTAATTTCCTCTGCCTTTCTGCTTCTGCTTCTGCTAGTTGCTGCTGGGCTATGACATCTTCCCTTGTTGGAGCTTCAGGAGTTATGTAACCCCATTCAATCAATTTAGAAATCCTTTGCTCTTTTGGAGTATTTCTTAAAGTGAAATACTGCTCCCTGGAAACTTCATACTGCTTTCCTCCGGCTCCGTAACGATAAACCATGAATTAGATTTCATTTCTGTAGTTTAAAAATGAATTTGAATTGCTTTTCAGTTATGGCTCCTCTCTCCAGAAAAACAGATCTGAGTTCATGGGAAAAAAAAATCTCCTTTGCCTCTCCCAGCCTGATAAATCTTTTTAATATCTTGGAATCCTTTTCATCTCTCATCAGGATCTCCTGGATCTGATAGTCAAAAAAATACCTGGAACATAACGGACAAAGAAACCTTTTAACTAACTTGTGGCCTCTCTCAAAAGGTTTTTTACAGTGTGGACAAACTATAAAGTTTGGGATCCTCATGTCTTACAACTACACACTTCCTTTATAGTTTTTAAGATATCAACCATCATGGCCTTTTCAATAATAGTATAGTTCCTGTTTCTGCTCCAGAGGAAATAAACTATTGTTGCGTTCATCAAAAGAAATAAAACTATTAAAAAGAGCAGCCATCTTTTTTTAAGGATCAAATACTCTTCTCCAAAAACATCTTTCATTCACTCAACCTTCTTTATCTCCTTTGGAATTTTCTTTGATTGATTCTTTTCACATTTTATATATTTAATAACAGTTCTGCTAACATAAAGTCTATTTCATTATCTATATCAATGCTTCTTTCGACTGGCATCACATATGGAATAATTTTACTAGGGTAAAAACTTCTATATTTACGCAGATTCTGAGGAGTCGAAATATAGATAGCTCCATTTGGAGCATATATGTAGTTCAAATCTTGCCTTCTCTTTTTGAGATAATCTCTGTCACATATAGGTTTCAAATAACCATTTGCAACTTCAAAACTCCAAAAAATATTTTTCTTTTTACAAACACTCACTACAGATTCACAATCATTTTTCAGAAATGTTTCTAGTGCATCACGTATATCTTTTATTGTTCTTAATGGCGATGTTGGTTGTAAAAGAATAATTATATCAAAATTACAACCCCTTTTATTTAGAAGATCTAAAACATGCAAAACAACATCAATTGTGTGGGTTTTATCTTCAGCTAATTCTTTTGGTCTTTTTATTACCTCAGAGCCATATTTTTCGGCAATCTTCGCAATTTCTTCATCTTCAGTAGAAACTATTGTTCTGTCTATAAAATTAGATTTTAACGAAGCTTCTATAGTATAAGCAATTAATGGATTTCCAGCCAATGATTTTATATTTTTTCTTTTGATATCTTTAGATCCACCACGAGCTGGTATTATGGATAATATTTTATTATTTTTTAACATAGTGTCTTGCTCCCCTAAAATTAATTTTATTTCCAAAGTATAAGTCATAAAAATTTTTTATCAAATTGTTAGCGGCATTCATGTTTTTTGAAGTATGCACGTAATAATCTGTTATCAGTTCTTTGTTAGTTTCAAAAAGTATTTTATAAAATTTTTCTGCTGGGATATCTGTAAAGTTGACTGTCAATAAATCCGAGTTCTTAAATTTATTAAAAAAGTCTTCTGGGCCAGATATAAAACCTCTATTTAGAGCCTCATAGTATAAATCAGATCCTGGGTATGGTGTTACAGGTCTGATTGTTCTTAGTTGATCATGAGTATTATATTTCTTTATTAATTCTACGTCTTTTTTTAATGATTCTTCAGTATCACCTTTGTTGCCCCATATAAAATTCAAGCCCAATCCGATTCCAACTTTTTTTGCTATTTCTGCAGCTCGAATATTTTGTTCAACTGTAGTTCTTTTATTCATTAAATCTAAAACTTTTTGATCGGCCGATTCCATTCCAAAATTAAGAAATTGACAACCAGTTTTTTTCAAACATTTAGCTAATTCTTCATCAAAAACATCTACTCTAGCATTGCATGAAAATTTTATTTTAAGTTTACTTGATTCTAAAATACTAAGAAAATCAAAAATTCTTTTTTTTGGAAATACAAACAATTCATCATCCATCATAAAATAATTTACTTTATATTTTTCTTGCAAAATTTTCATTTCTTCAACAACATTTTCTACACTCCTGAATCGTATCCATTTTTCCATCCTATAACAAAAATTACATCTGTTGATACATCCTCTACTTGTTAAAATTCCTAAAGCTCTGTCTTTATTCGTCATTCTAAAAAGTTTGAGACAAGTCGTGTATTTATCCATAGGAAATAGCGACCATTCTGGAAAGGGTATAGAATCTAAATTTTTAATTGGATCTCGTCTTTCATTGATTACTATATTATTGCCATCACGATAAGCTATGCCTTTTATTTTTGAAATATCTCCCTTATTTGCTTTACATCTTAATAATTCAACGATTGTTTCTTCAGCCTCACCCATTACAACTACGTCTGCTTTAGTTTTGTTCAGCGTGTATTCAGGAATAGGAGTAGGTCCATGTCCTCCAAGAACTAACCAAGCATTTTTCTTATATTTGTTTATAGTATCACAGAGATCGATCATCGTTTCTTTGAATCTTGCTGCTAAAAACCCTACTCCAATTAGGTCAAATTTATTTTTTGATAAAAATTTAGCTAACTCTTCATTTGTATAATGAAATATATCTTGACAATATATTTTAACATCAACATTATTTTTCTTTAATATTGCGGCCATATAGCCTACACCTAATGGAAAATGATTGTCCTCTTGATAAAGGTCATGAACTATGAATAACACTCTACAATTTGCACTCATTTTTATCAACTCGGTTTATTTATCATTCCATTAATCAATTTTACTATTCTTTTGTAAGCAAGCCCATCTATTCTATAAGCATGTTCATATACAAAATTTTTCATATTATTTTGCAATTTTCTCTTTGATTTCTTTATTTGATTTCATGGTTATCAACTATTTTCAAAATCACAATCTCTACCACATATTTCACATGTTCCATCAATGTCATGGTTATCTGAATCATGACCACATATCGCACAGTTATAA
>Ga0315288_10002533_pt1 | contig 23629 bp, 22 predicted proteins | sample YL17G11_20_MG_FD_203454 | JGI IMG/M metagenome (GOLD analysis project Ga0315288, IMG submission 203454) | Sediment microbial communities from Yellowstone Lake, YNP, Wyoming, USA - YL17G11_20 | ecosystem: Environmental > Aquatic > Freshwater > Lake > Sediment | place: USA: Wyoming | collected... | reverse complement strand
GCACGTGCGGCACCAGGTTGTCAGCAAAGATGGTGAGCCGATGCAGGTCATTGAAGTGGCCAGGGCCGTGCCCATCAAACGCAATCGCCAGGTCGGCCGCGCTCAGTTGCGCGCGCTTGAAGAATGCCACTTGCAGGTCGCCGTAGGGCTCGATGTCGCGGAAGTAGGGCATCTCGATCAGCAAGTGCACCAGTCGCTCGGCAGAGCCGTTCGCGGCCTCGACCAGGCGCAGGAAGCTGCCGTCGAAGCGCTGGCCTACGTAGTAGCCCAGGTCGTGAAGGGCTGCAGCGAAATGTCGCATCAGCTCGGCAATAGGCGCGTTGTCCGCATCCTGGCCAAAGATGCGCGTGCACTCCTGGACAGTGAGATCGACAAGCTGCTGGGCGCTGAGCGGCCCGTGCGCGCGAAAGTGGTCGTTGAGTGAGGACGCCACGCTAAAGTAGCCCGACATGCCCGGTCGCTTGCGCAGGTGCGGGAAGTAGCCGGAGCCAAAGTTGATCGAATCCAGCGTGAGGAAAAACGCCACCGTCCCAGCGCCCTGCCCTAGGTAGTGGCTAGCCGCGTCGTGCTCGGGGCGAGCGATGACCTCGAGCGACAGCAACGCCGCGTACGCCGCGATGCCGTCGCTGACGATGCGCACGTGCGCCGCCCGCTCCGCCACTTGCTGGCATGCACCCCGCACCTCATCCAGCAAGCCTGGTATCCCCACTACCCCATTACCCATGACCCACCACCCATTGCCCCATTACCCCATTGCCCCATTCCCTCATTACCCCACCACCCGCTGCCCGTCACCCGAGACCCGTCCTCCCCCCGTCCCGTTCCACCCCCGTACGCCCTGCGCCAGCAGCAGCGCCAGCGCCGGCGCGGCCAGGAATACGGCTTCGAAGAGGTGCACCTTGGGCCCGTTGAAACCAGAGTTGAACCAGGCCCACACGTCGAGCGGGTAGAGCGCCAGGGCCAGGGTGGGGGCCAGCACAGCGTAAGCCGTGTCGAGGCGCTCGCGCCGCAACGCCAACAGTCCCACGATCGGGATCAGGTACCAGGAGTAGAGCGAGCTAACCAGCAGGAAGAAGAGTAGCAGCACGTAGGCCAGGGCGCGTTCCACGTCCCTGCACTTCCACATGATCCAAGCCGCCAGCAGCGCAAAGAGCGCCACGCCCCCCAGGCGCAGCGCCACCTGTGCGCTGTGCGGGGCGTGATGCAGCACCAGTTGCTCGTCGAGCACCGAGTAGAGCGAGGCCGTGCGCAGGGTCTGCTGCACCTCGACGGCCGTGCGCATGCCGCTCAGCATGCCACCGTCGGCCCAGAACGGCAGCGTCACGGCCAGCACCAGCAGCGCCGAGAGCGTCAAAGTAGCGACGACCTGCCGGCGAGTCCAGCGCTGGCGCAGCAGCGCCCACAAGTAGACCGGCACCAGCGCGGCGGCAAAGGGCTTGATCAGACAGGCCAGCGTAAGTAGCGGCAGGGCCGCCCAGGGGCGCTTCTTCAGCGCCAGCGCGGCTGCCATCAGGAAGGCGGCCATCAGCACGTCGTTGTGCGCGTTGGCCACGGCCTCGAACAGCAGCCAGGGGTTGCATAAAAAGAGGTAGAGCCCCAGCCAGCGCCCGCGCTGCTCGTCGTGGTAAGCATAGATCACGCCGCCGATCAGCGCCACGAAGAGCAGGCTGAAGAGCTTGACGCCCAGTAGGGCACGCAACAGGTTGTCGAAACCGGTCAGCCAGGAGGGCAGCGCCGAAAGCACCACCCAGGCCGGCCCGTATCCCAGCGGGGCGTGGAAGAAGGAGCTGAAGCCGGTCAGCGGATCCGTGGCCGTCACCACGTCCAGCGGAGCCAGGTAGGGGTTGAGATGGTAGACCAGCGGCAGCTTCATCTCAAAGACGTAGGAGAAGACGTCGATGGCGCTGATGGGGTAGAGCAGCACGTTGACCGCGGCCGAGCCGACCGCCAGCCCCAGGATGGCCCAGCGCAGCGTGCGCGAAATGTGCGCGGCGCGGCGCAGCAGCCAGTATCCTAGGGCGTAGAGTAGCCCGAGGCCCACGAATAGCGCCAGCGTGGCCCGGATTTGGGGCGAGTGGAAGTGGCCGGGGATCTTGTCCAGCGCGAACTTGGGGGTCGACCAGTGCGCCGGCAGCGAGTACCAGCGGTACAGCGCGGCCCAGCCTGCCAGGATCAGCAAACACAGGACGACGAAGAGCGCGGTGTTGAAGGTCGCGGGTGGCGGGTTTCGGGTTGCGCGTTCCGCGTTGGGCTCTGTGTGTTCCTTGTCGGAAGAAGCCTGATCCATTGTCCGCCATCCATAAGCCGTTCAGTGTGAGACGCGTTATGCAACCCGCAACCCCTCACCCGCTACCCACTACCCGTCACCGGGCAGCCGTGTCCTCCTGCATAATCCCGAACACGTTCCCCTCGGTGTCCTCACAGTAGGCCATGTAGCCCACGCCGGGGACGGCCATCTTGGGGCGCAGGACCTTGCCTCCTGCGGCCAGGATCTTGGTCACAGACTCGTCGACCGAGGGCACGTCGATGGTGTTGATAGTGGTCGCGCCGGGGCTCATGCGGTGCATGATGCCGCCGTCGATGCCAGGCTGGCAGGCCTCGCCCGTCATGCACAGCCAGTAGTCCTCAGGGCCGGCCCATTTCTGGATGGTCCAGCCGAAGGCTTTCTGGTAGAACTGCACGGCCCGCGCGGGGTCGTCAGCATTCAGTTCGAAATGGAGCACGCGTGGCATTTTGCATCCTCCTTCCGATTGAGCGCGTTGATTCTAACGCAGAATGCTTTGCCGACCAAATCGCGCGGCAGAAACGGTTGCAGTTGATCCTTGGGGCAGGCTATGGCCGCCTTTCATCTATTGTTCATCTGGCTGCTGTATGCTTGGGAAACTCGCGGCTGTGCGGGAGCACGGTGCGAAACGTTGTCTGAACGGTTCAAATCCAGTGCACAAGGAGCAAGCCATGAGACTCAGACCAGTGTTGATCTGCGCGTTGCTCGTGTTGGTGGCTGCAGGAACGTCCTGCGACGTCCTCGCGCCGAGTTGTACCTTGCGCTTTGCCGGCGCACTCACGGAACCGCGCTCGGACCCGCGCGCGGGCGGTCCCTACTATTCGATGCCCGTGCAGGGCGGCGAGGTGCTCCTCCAGCTTGGGGCCTACATTGAGGACCTGGAGCGCTGGTTGCCGCCAGGGTTTGACCCGGAAGTACTCCCGCCTGAGATCTGGGCCATGCTGCAGGCAGGGTTGAACGACATGTCCAAGCCTCTCGGCAGGGTCAAGGTGCAGATCTACAGCCGCGAGGATCCAAGCCAGGTGCTCTATTCGTTCGACGGCGACTGGCAGAGCTTTGCGGCGCAGACCAATGCCGAGGCCAGGTTCAGCGGCCCTCGCGCGATCTTGATCAACGTGCATCTCAACGTCCCGCCCGGAGAGACCTGGTGGATCGGCAAGATCGAGGCCTATAGCGGCTCCTTTCGTGGCCATGCCGACATGTACCTGATCCAGGGCGGCCTCGATGCGTGGATCGCCGCCCACGGCGGAACCTGGTAGTCAACGGGCCCGTCGCAGCCTTCGCCGGCCCTGGGACGGCGCCTGTCGTTTGCGGGCTACTCGTACACTTTTTCCTCACTGCGCTCGGCCTGGGCCGCATCAGGCTCGACGTCGCGGCCGGCGGGGCCTGCGGACAACAGCTCCTTGTAGTATTCATGCTGGATCACCAGGTCCATCACCTCGTTGGTGCCAGTCCAGATCATGATCAGGCGCGCGTCGCGCAGCAGGCGCTCCACGGGGTAGACATCGGTGTAGCCGATGCCACCCATGATCTGCATGGCATGGTTCACCACCGTCCAGGCGGATTCGGTGGCGAACTTTTTCGATTCGGACACGAGCCGGCGCGTGCGCGGAGAGGCCGGCTCGGCGTCGGCGGCTGCGGCCGTGGCGTGGATCAGGCCGCGCGCCGCGTCGAGCAACGTGACGCTGTCGGCCACCCGGAAACTGACGCCCTCGAAACTGCGGATCGTGGCGCCAAATGCCTTGCGGCGGTTGCTGTAGCGCGCGGCAACCTCGATCGCGGCGCGCCCCAATCCCACCGCGCCCGCGGCGCTGGTCAGCCGCTCGGGCACCATCATGCGGTAAAAGATCTCGGCCGCGCCGTTTTCGCGCCCCAGCAGGTTCTCGGCGGGCACACGCGCGTCGCGGAAGTAAATGCGGCCCGTGCCGCCGCCGCGCGTACCCATCAGCCCGTAGACGTGCTCGACGTCCACGCCCGCGCCGCGCTCCACCAGAAAGGCAGAGATACCCTTGTGGGGCGGGGCCTGCAGGTCGGTGCGCGCGTAGACCAGCAGGTAGTCCGCACCCTCGGCACCCACCACAAAGCGCTTCTGGCCGTTGAGCACCCACTCCTGGCCATCGCGGCGGGCCTGCGTGGTAGTGCCGAAAAAGTCCGAGCCGCCGCGCGGCTCGGTGAGCGCCTCGGCACAGGTCAGCTTGCCCTCCAGGGTGGGCCGCAGGTATTTGGCGCGCTGCGCGTCGCTGCCAAAGACGGAGATGGCCTCGCCGATGATGCTGGGCAGCGAGTAGAGGCAGGCCAGGCTGGTGCCCAGCATGCCCACCTCCTCGATGGCCACCACCTCAGCAGTCCAGGGCAAGCCACGCCCACCCCACTGCGGGGCAAAGCGCAAGCCGAGCAGGTTGCGGCGGGCGGCCTCCCGCAGGTACTCGCGCGGGTAGCGCACGCGCTCAGCGTCCATGTCCAGCACGAGCTGGCGCGGCACGCCGCGCACGAACTCGCGCACTTCGTCACGCAGGGCGCGCGCCTCGGCGGAGAGCAGAGAGTCCAACATGCGAGCCTCCTTAGGAGATCCAGACCATCCACGCCATCGGCATCCACGGCTGCGAGAGTATTATAGTCGAACGGTGACGGATGTCAACGACGCAGATTCTGCAACCGACAGTCATTACCCGGCTACGCACATCCACCCAATCCGGGGCCTCCCGCTCTGGATTCAGCCGCCGCATCGCCCGGCCTTTGTTGTCGGCCAGTGTCAGAGATGTGTCACGTTCATGCATCCTTTACGCCGCCTTTACGCCCGCTTTACGCATACTGGAGTATTATGTGTCGAATGTTGAGATTGAGGCTCGCCCGGGCCACACGGCCCCCTGGCGACGCTTCCAGTCCAGATCAAACCGAGGAAGGTGAGAATGAACGCAAAAAAGTGTCTGTTGTTGGCGAGCGTGTTGGCGTTGCTCCTGCCGGCCACTGCCTCCGCCGCGCTGTTCAGCCCAGTGTCCGGCACAGTACAGTTCGTGGGCGGCGGGGCCGAGAAGAGCTTCGATAAACGCATCGGCCCATACTACTCGATGCCCGTGAGCGGGGGCGAGCTCACCATGCGCATTGGCGCCTATAGCTGGTTCCAGGTCGACGCACCTCCCAGTGTGCGGGAGGCATTCGGAGTGGATGCGCAGGAGCCACTGCAGGAAGACCTCAGGGGGTTGATGGAGCCCCCGACCCTTTCGTCGGTGCGGGTGTGCATCTACGACCGAGAAGACCCCAGCGATGTGCTCTACGCCTTCGAGGGCAGCATGGCCGATTTCGTGAGCCAGCCGGGCGTGGTGGTAGCATTCAACAGCCCCTGGGCCGTGCTGATCACCAAGAGTGTGACGGTGCCAGAGGGCCAGACCTGGTGGATCGGGAAGCTCGAGACGTACGCGGACAACTCGCGCGGGCACTGCGACGTCAACCTGATCCAAGGTGGGCTGCAGGCCTGGATCGACGCCCACGGCGGCACGTGGTAGAGCAGGTATCCCGCTAGCCGGACTCATCTCGTCGAATATGTAAATCACAACGTGTATCCGGTCTTCGCTCCGGGCCACGCAGTCAATGCTGCGTGGCCCTTTCTTTGTCGGATCGCCGGTTCCAAGGCAATCGCACTGCCGCTTTCGTGCGCACAGACCCGTAGCGCAACTGCCGGGCGGGCAATAGGGGGCCGTTTCCAGGCCAAGTGCACTGCCGCCGTGCTGATCGAACCACGCGCGCTGAAAACGCGGTATAATGCATGCCACAGGAGGTGCTGAACATGCAGGGCAGACAGAAGGGATACCGCGTCATGGCCGTAGTGGGAGCGGCGCTGGGCCTGCTGGCGTGGGCCAAGGTGCTGCTGTTGTGCATGGCCGCACTGGTGCTCCTGCCGCTGGGCCTGGTGCTGGGCATCGGGGAACGGAACCGGTATGCGACCGGATCGCAACGTGTGATAAACATCGCGCTGCACCTGCTGCCGGGCGGGGTCGCCGCCGCGCTGGGCCTGGTAGCCCTGTTGGCAGGCGGGCTGCTCCTGTGGTCCGCGCGGGCTGCATGGCGACGCGCGGAGAGGTCATGACCGGACAGGTCGCGCCAGGGCAAACGGAGACCCGTCGTGCCGCGGAGCGGGTGGCGGTGACGACACACGCCCCCAGGGGACGGCAACGATGAACGATCTGCGGCGCGGGCTGTGGGCCGCATTGCCGCTGACGCCAGGTCTGTTGGCTTTTGGCCTGCTGTACGGCGTCATGGCGCGGCAGGTGGGCCTGCGGCCAGGGGAGGCGCTGGCCATGTCACTCATCGTGCATGCCGGGTCGGCGCAGTTCACGGTGCTGGGCATGTGGGGCGCGGCCGGGGCCGCGCCAATGATCCTGACCACGCTGGTAATCAACCTGCGCCACCTGCTGATGGGCGCATCCATCGCGCCCTACCTGCGTGGCCTGCCCGCACGCTGGAAGGCGCTGTTGGCGCTGTGGATGTCCGACGAGTCCTACGCGCTGGCCATCGCGGCCTACGAGGGCGGCCGGGGCAGCCACCTCTACTTCCTGGGGGCCAACCTGGGCATGTACCTCATGTGGGCTGCCAGCGGGCTACTGGGCGCTGTGCTGGGCGCGGCCGTGCCGGACCCGGCGCGCTACGGTCTGGACCTGGTCTTTCCGCTGGCCTTCCTGGGGCTGACGACGTCGTTTGTGAAGGACCGTCGGGGCGTGGCGGTGGCGCTGGCCGCGGGCGGTCTGGCGCTGCTGGGGGCGCGCTGGCTACCGGGCAAGTGGTACGTGCTCGTGGCAGGGCTGCTGGGCAGCGTGCTTGGGCTGCTGCTGGAGGAGACGCCGCGGCCGTGAACACGCTGCTCGTCATCGCTGGCATGGGGCTGGTTACGTTCTTCACGCGCTACGCCATGATCGCGGCGCTGGGGCGCGAGCTGCCAAGCGTGGTGCGGCGCTGGCTGCGCTACGTGCCGGCGGCGGTGCTGGCCGCGCTGGTGGCCCCGCCCGCGCTGGCTCCTACCGGGCGGCTGGAGTGGGGCGCGCGCGGTTGGGCGGCGCTGGTGGGGGCGCTGGTGGCCTGGCGCACGCGCAGCGTATGGTGGACCATCGTGGGCGGGCTCGCAGCATTCTGTTTGCTGCGCTGGCTGGGACTATGAAGGGGACGTTTTGACCATCATTCGACCCATGCACAAAGACGACATCGACGGTGTGCTGTGCTACCATCTCAGGGAAGGGGGTTCCATGCGAGAGTATCGCTTCCTGCAGTGGGACGTGTTCACGGACAGGGCGTTTGGCGGCAATCCGTTGGCGGTCTTTCCGGAGGCCGAGGGGCTGAGCACGCAGGAGATGCAGTCACTGGCGCGCGAGATGAACCTCTCGGAGACGACCTTTGTGCTGCCGCCGCAAGCGCCGGGGGCCGACTTTCGCCTGCGCATCTTTACCCCGGCGGCCGAGCTGCCCTTTGCCGGCCACCCGGTGGTGGGCACGCACTGGGCCCTGGCGCACCTGGGGCGCGTGACGCTGCGCGAGCCTGTCACCACCGTGCGGCTGGAGCTGGGCGTGGGCGTGCTGCCCGCGGACCTGCAAGTCGCTAACGGGCGACTGCAACGCGTGGTGATGACGCAGGGGCGGCCTACCTTCCACGCTGTGCTGCACGACGTGCGCGAGCTGGCCGAGGGGCTGGGCCTGCCGCCCGAGGCCATCACCGAGACGGGGCTGCCGGTGCAGGTCGTCTCCACCGGCATCCCGCAGATGATGGTGCCCGTGCGTTCGCTGGCCGAAGTGCAGACACTGGGCGCCGACCGGCTCAACGTGGCGGCGCTCAACCGCGCCTGCCGCGCCGTGGGCACCGAGGACGTGCTGGTCTTCACGCGCCAGACCGAGAGGCCCGAAGCCAACGTGCACGTGCGCAACTTTGCGCCGCTGCTGGGCGTGCCCGAGGACCCGGCCACGGGTAGCGCCAACGGCGCGCTGGGGGCCTACCTGGCCCACTACAAGGCCGTGCCCTGGAGCGGGCCCACGTTGCGCCTTGTGAGTGAGCAGGGCGCGGAGATGAGCCGGCCCAGCACGCTCTACGTGGAGGTGGACGTCGAGCGCGGCGAGCCTGTCGCGGTGCGGGTGGGCGGAGAGGCCGTGCTCGTGGCGGAAGGCGTGGTGCGCTTCTGACAGCAGGGCTGCACTGAACGCACGCTGAAGCGTGGACTACCAACAGTGGACTACCAAACCACAGGTGCGAAGAGACATGCATGGCCATGCCTCATCCGTCTATCCGTGGTGATCCGTTGCGCGGGCGTCAGTTGCGGTTTCCACCCCACTCCACTATAATGCCCTCATCCCTCTCGTGCGGTTTGTCTTGTTTCGCGCAATTCGTGTGCTCCCAGTGAGGCGGCATGGGCACGACGGAAGAGCCACAACACAACGCGCTGCTCTCGCGCAAGATCAGCGAGCTGGCGCTGCGCATCCAGGGCACACGCCTGGAAGCGCTCGTCGCGCAGCTTTATGACGAGTTGGAGCGCGCGGGCATCGGCTTCCACCCGCCGGTCTACCTGGCCGACGAATGGGGCTGCCCCGACGACGTGCCGGTCATCGGCATCCCCTTTTACCTGGCCGACCCGCAACTGGCGCGCCTGGAGGGAGATCTGACCGGCGTGGAGGCCGAGACCGAGGCCGAGGTGATGATGTACCTGCGCCACGAGGCCGGCCACGCCTTCAACTACGCCTATCACCTCTACGAGCAGCCCGAGTGGAAGCAGCTCTTCGGGTCCATGGACGAACCCTATTCGGACGAGTTCAAGCCGGTGCCCTTTAGCCAGCGTTTTGTGCGGCACGTGCCGGGCTGGTACGCACAGAAACACCCCGATGAGGACTTGGCCGAGACCTTTGCTGTGTGGCTCACGCCCGATTCGCGCTGGCGCGAGCGCTACGCGGGCACGCCTGCCCTGCAGAAGCTGGAATACGTCGACCGCACGGCGCGGCTGTACGGCTCACAGCCACCGCTAGTGACGGGCGCGACGCCCGACACCCCCGCGGACACCCTGGACGTGACGTTGGGGGAGTGGTACCACGCGGCTGACAACAAGGGCCGCACCTGCCGCCTACCCGGCCTACTCGACGAGGACCTGAGCGCACTCCTCCCGGACGATGCTGGCCAGCCGGCCGCCGACGCCATCCGGGCGCACCGCGTGCAACTCATCTTCGAGGTCAACCGCTGGACGGGCGTCAATCGGCGCGTGTTGGGCGTGCTGCTGGACGAACTGGTGCGGCGCGTGGAGGCACTCGGCCTGCACGTGGAGCCCGAGCAGGTCAACGCACGCATGCTCAACCTGGCCGTATTCGTCACCACGCTGGCCATGAACTACCACTACACCGACGCTTTCGTGGAATCATAATCCGCAGACTATGCAGGTTTGTGTTCTGTGTGTCGATCCAATCGCAATCCGCGGATCGTGAAGGGGGGACAATGGAAGGGTTGAGAATCTCGGTCTTGTTCTACGAGGACCGCAGCAAGGGCGCGGCCGAGCGCGACGAGGTGGTGGACGCAGTCGCGGCGGAGCTGACGGCCGGCGGCCATCAGGTGGCGCTGCTGGGGGTCTATGACAATGCGGGCGAGCTGCTGCAAAAACTGGACGAGCAGAAGCCGGATCTGGTCTTTAACCTGTGCGAGACCTTTGCCGGGCGCGACAGCAATGAGGGCAACGTAGCCGCCGTGCTGGCGCTGCGCGGCCAGCGCTTCACCGGTACGGGCCCACTAGGCATGATGTTGCGCCAGGACAAGGCCATCACCAAGAAACTGCTGCAGTTCCACGGCGTCAGATGCCCCAAGTTCGCCATCTTCGATCCGCACAACCTCGAGTTTGCGGGCCGCATGCACTTTCCCCTCTTCGTCAAGCCCATGCGCGGCGACGCCTCGATTGGCATCCACGACTCGTCCCTGGTGCGCGACTATGACGCATTGATCGAGCGCGTCAATGCAATCCACACGCAGCTCCAGGACGCGGCGCTCGTGGAAGAGTATATCGAGGGCCGCGAGTTCTACGTGGGCGTGCTGGGCAACAGCCCGCCCGAGGCGCTGCCCGTGATCGAGCTCGATTTCTCCAAGCTGCCCTCGCAATTCCCGCACATCTATGGCTGGGAAGCCAAGTTCGACCACACCAGCCAGCAGTACGACACGGTGAACGCCATCGTGGCCACCGACCTGCAACCAGACATCCGCGGCCGCATCACCATGGCCGCGCTGGAGGCCGTGTACGCCCTGCAGGTGCGCGACTATGCGCGCGTGGACATCCGTCTTTCCGCCGATGGCACGCCCTATGTGGTGGAGGTGAACGCCAATCCTTACCTGGAGCGCACGAGCGCCTTTTGCATCGCCGCGCTGCAGGCCGGCATGGGCTACAACACGGTGATTAACCGTATTGCGCACATCGCGTGGGACTGCGCGGAGCAAAGTGGGCCGTCCAAGGGGCTGGCGTGCAGTCTGCCGGGGAAGGCCGGGTAGCGGGTTTCGGGTGGCGGGTGCCGGGTATCGGGTACGGGGTGCCGGCCAGCAGTCCCTGGCTGGCTGTTGACAGCTAGTCGTTGACGGCGGACACCTGACTGCAGACTGCCAGCTGTCAACCGAAGTGCAGCCGGCGTCGGGCTGCTACTTGACCGCCACGACGTCGTGGTAGGCGATGAAGCAGCCGGTGCGGGCCAGGCGCGGCAGGTAGCGGTCGGCCGCGCGGCCGTTCAACGCGCGGATTCGCATCCCCAGGGGCAGACTGACGTGCAGGACGTGGCGCGGCAAGACGATCGCGCCGTGCTCCAGGATCTGCACTTCGCGCCAGCTGCGGAAGAGCGCCTGCACCTGTCCCCGTGTGTAGACCCGCACGGGCCCATTGCGCTGCGCATCGCGCAACAACCTCTCGCGCAGGGAATCCTGCACGCCCTCCAGATTCCACAGGTTGGGAAAGCTGGCCACAAACACCGCCCTGCCGCCGGGCTTGAGCACGCGCAGCAGCTCGTTCACAATGCGCGCCGCCTCGGCGCGCGGCACGTGCAGCAGCACCGCGCTGCTCAACACGCGGTCAAAGGTGTCACTGGCGATGGGCAGGTGCGCGAGATTGCCCTTGTAGAGTAGCGTGCGCTCCGAGACTTGATGCCGCCTAGCCAGCTCCGCAAAGCCGCGCAGCATCTCCCACGAAGCGTCCACTCCCAGTACGCGCAGCGCAGGGAAGCGCCGCAGCAGCAGGATGGCGACGCGGCCGTAGCCACAGCCCGCGTCGAGGAGGGTCTCAGCGTCTCCATCCAGATGGGCTTCGATCCAGACGGGGTACTTGGCAAAGGGGTCGCTCGACGTGCTGGCTGCGGCGGCCCAGATGGCGTCCTGGCTGGCCATGCGCGACCAGGTCTCCTGGGCGCGCGCGTCCGGATCGGACTGGCGCGGGCGCAGGATGCCCTCGTCGTCTGCGACGGTATCGGCAAAGCTCGCGGCGAGTCGTTCCAGGATGGGATCCATGGGCACCTCCGGTGGGCGTGGGCAGGTTGGCATGATCCATTCTAGCGCAGGACGCCCCGACCGCCAACCCCATCAGGCGACCACGCCACAAAACGGCGTGACGCCGCGCGAGGCGCGCGGCGGAAACTGGAGACTGCTTACCGGCGACTGGTTACCGGCAACTGGAGACCCTCCCCTACGGCGCCTCGATTGGACCAACCCGCTCCGGATGGCGTGCTTTGCTGGCTCGGGGCCCCACCAGCACCGCCATGAATCGGCGGTGCTGGTACTGGTACTCGGGGATCGCACGCGCATGGTCATCCAGCACCGCCTCCGCAGCTACGGGTCCTCACACCAGCTGCGATTTCTCTGAGGTCTTGCCCCACGTCTAGGTCGCCAGCACAAGCAGGACAAAGACCACCACGGCCACGCACAGCATGAAGAATGCACCCAGACAGCCCAGCCCGGATTCGGCGGGCGTGGCCGCCATCACGATCGTGACCTGCCGGCCACGATTGACCTCGGCCTGCAGGAACTGGATGTAGAGGGCAAGAACGCCGATGACGGCAATAGCGACGAACGCGAACACGCTCCCGAACGTCAGCGTAACCATCTTGGCTGCACCTCCTTTGCATGCAACTCCTGGTCGCCCAGACGGTGAGCTGTTGGTCCGGCGCCTGCCCCACCGGAATGAAGGGGCGAGGGTCGGACCTGCCAGTGCCTCTTGCGCACTCATAGCATAGCACGGAAGCGGGCCCAGTGCTTGCCATTCGCATGCCACATGTTTCCCAGGATGCTGACAGAGTCTCGACAATGCACAGGGGGCCAGGGAGGAGAGGCACCAGCGAGATGGCCGCGGCGAACGAGTTCGTGGCCTGAAACGCACAACCCGCTACAAGCAGGTTGTGTCCCTCTGCTGCCCAGATGCGCGGCTCGACTGGTGGCGGGTCGGGATGCACGTACGCTCGCTGCACTACCCGTAGCGCCGTGAATCGGTGGTGTGGGAGCCCGAGGCCGGCTCGGGCGTGGCCCTCCAGTTCCACCTCTTCGGAGTAGTGCGGGTCCGTACGGAGCACCTTCGTGACACGAGCCGCACCGCCGTCAACAGCCGCTGCCCGAGCACGAGACCGCCGGCCGCATTCCTCCAGCACCGCCACCTCGAGGCGGTGCTGGTCCCCACACGAGCGGCCTTGTGGCTCCACCCACCCCGCCGTCAATCTGCGGTTCTGACTGCCCCACCAGACTCCTGCACCACAGCCGTCTCGGATCGGTGAGTGTTGTGGCGGCTCATCGAATGCTCCGCAGCCTGCCGTTCACCACGCCCACGTCAAACGCCTTCGCATCGAACGAGCCGCCCCAGCGCGCCAGCGCCACAGGGTGCTCAGGGTCGGCGGGGTCGCGCAGGGCCTGCAGCAGACGGCGATAGGCCGCCGGGCAGCCGCAGTCCTCGGGCGGGGCGGCGCGCTCGCCCTCCAGGCACAGCGGATAGTGCGTGTTGGGGGCGGCCGGCACGAGCTTCTCGACCACGATCTCGAACCACCAGCTCTCGCCCGCGCCGTACTCGTAGGCCAGCTTGCTGCGCGGGCCGGGGGCCACCTGATTGAGGCGTGCGCCCTGGTCGCTCTTGGGGCCGCGCTCGTCCTCGGGGTCGGGCGTGCCATAGTGCACGCGGTTGGCCACGAACTGGTGCGGCTGCGCGCCGCTCCATCCCAGGAGGGCCTGCAGCGTGCGGTGCAGCCGGTGCAGCGTGATGTCGCCGCGCACGTGCACGCGCCGCCACACGGGCGGGTCGCTGCCGTGTAGGGTGATGCGGAGCTGGTAGATGGAGGGTTGGTCGAGTTTGGGTGCAGTCAAGGTGTCTTCCCCGTCCGGGCTACGGCCATCAACGCCCGTCAAACAGCGTGAGCTGCTGCAGGCCGCCGGGCGACTCCAGGGTGAGTTTGCGCAGCCCACGCTTGCCCTCGTCTACACCGCCCAGGCGGTTGACGTTGTCGACGATGGTGGGCAGGCAATAGTCGGCCATGCGCTCCTGAAGCTCCTGGGTGCCAAAGCGCAGCACGCGCCAGCCCATGGTCTCCAGATCGTTGTCGCGCGGACGGTCCAGCGCAGCAGCCTCGGGGTTGGCATGCCAGGCGTCGCCGTCGGTTTCCACGTCGATGCTGCCACTGCCGCAGTAGATGGCAAAGTCCAGGGCGTAGAAACCTCCCGTAGGGTCAAAACCCAATCGCCCGCGTGTCGCCTTCCTGGCGGCCCGTCGCGAAGCTTCTCCGACTGGCACGAACTCCTGGCGCTCGGCGGCAATGCGCAGGCGCTTGAACTGCGCCCAAAGCATATCCTCCAGCGGGCTCTCGTCGTACAGATCGTTGATCTCGACGGCAGCCGCGAACTTGGCCCCCGTGGTGGGGATGAACACGATTCGGTGCCAGCGCCGGCTGACGATGGGCACATCGAGGCGATGCACCTTGCTGAGGTGAAGCTGGTAATAGAGGCGCTGGCCCTTGCCGTCGCGAGGCTCGTCGGGGAAGAGCTCGTGGCGGGGCCTGGTCTCGCATTCGACCACCCTGGCGTAGTAGTTGACGCGGAACGCATCGGGGCCAAAGAGCTTGGTCTGGTAGAAGGCCAACCATTGGGGCGGCCAGCGCTCCTTGAGCCACTTGTCTGCGCTCGCCACAGGGATGCGGTACCAGCGGTTCTCCTGGGCCATGGCCAGATCGAGCCAGTTGTTGAGGATGGCCACCAGCACGCGATCGGTGGGCCTGGGCTGAATGGTCATGCCGCATCGCTCCAAGCCAAATGCGTCCTTCCCGCCCACGAACTGCGATTGGACACGTCCCGCTCAAAGGTCAACAGCGCGGTCACGCCACCCCCATTCATGGCAGGGTCTCACCCGCTGTTCGAGGACAAATCGCTGTCGAACGCGGGAGGTTGTCAATAGATTGGTCTGCCATCCACGAATCGACACATGACTACGGAGCACGTATCGTTTCCTGCGATGGCCGTGCCTGATGGCAGGTAAAACTCTGAAGCATGCATCCAGGGTCTGCTCCGTGGTCCCAGTGTCTCCGTGTTCGGTTTTGTCAGCCGCCCTCACAGTTTCGGCACGCGCCACTGATGCAGGGGGTCCTGCAGCTCGGGCTGCGTGACGCCAGGCAGTAGCGCTTCGGCCTCTGCGATGAACTGGTTGTAGAAGCGGTCGGCCACCTCGAAGAAGCCGTGCCACTGCACATAGTCGGGCCCCATCATGGCCGCGCCGTGGCGTGCGCGCCGCCCTTCGTGGTGCCACAGCAAGTAGTAGGTCCACTCGATCGGCTCGTCAAAGTCGAGCGGGGTGAGCTTGCCCGCGCCGCGCAGCTTTTTCATGATGGCCTGCGCGGGCCCGGAGAACTTGATATTGTACAGGTTGACGGCGTCATCAAACTGCGAGAAGAAGTTTTGGTAGAAGCCAGGCGAATGGCACTGCGAGCAGACCTGCTGCATGTCGGCGCGGCGCACCTGCCAGTTCTCCTGCTTGACCGAGATGGCCGGGCGCAGGGTCCAGGAGATGCGCAGCCCCACGTCGTGGTTGACCGGCACGCCCGGCAGCGCGCTCATGTGGCAACTGGCGCAGGTGGGCGCGGCGGAATAGTCCACGCCCAGCACCCACGGCCGCTGGTCCAGCTTCATCTTGTCACGGTTGGCCACAAAGGCCACGCCGTGTTTGCTCTCGTCAAAAATCTCGATCTGCGGGTGGTCTGGACCCATGTGGCAGTTGCCGCAACTGTTCGGATCGCGCGCCACGGCCACGCTAAAGAGATGGCGCGTGTGGCAGGTGGAACACGCGCCGCGGCTGCCATCGGGGTTGATGCGCCCGATGCCGGTGTTGGGCCAGCTCGCGGGCAGCGGCACGCGGTTGGCGTCGAGTTCCACCTTGGCCCCGTGGCACTGTTTGCAGCCCGAGATCGCGGCGGCCGCGCCCTCGACCTTTTCGCCCAACACGTTGTCCAGCGAGGCCAGAATGTCGCCGGCCTGGGAGTGGCGGCTGGAGGCGAACTGCTGCGCCTCGGTGGGGTGGCAGCGCGCGCAGTGGTTGGGGCTGACGATGGCCGCCACGGAAAAGCCGTTGTGGGCCATGGCATCCACGTCGGTGGGATCGGAGCGGTGGCACTCGTAGCAGCCCGTTCCGCTGGCGGCCATCTTGCTGCGCTGCCACTCGGCGATCTGGGCGCTCATGAACCCGTTCCTGGTGTGGCAGGCGATGCACTGCGCCGACTGAGCCGAGACTTGGGCAGCCGGCGCGGCGGCGGGCGCGCCCGGCTTCCAGGAAAAGCCCCACTTCCACCAGGCCACGCACAGCAGGATGCCCGCCGCGAAGACCAGGTTGGCGTAGGCAAAACCGACGAAAATGCGGTGCGCCGAGGGGCCGTGGGGCTGAGCGGGCGCTGTGGCGGTGGCCGTCTGCAGCGTGCCCGCGCTGGGCACGCGCTCCAGCATCTCGGGGCCGTGCGGCGCGCCCTGCAGTGCCGCCGTGAGGTCCTGCCCGGCCTGGTGCTTGCGCGCGTGGCTGCCCTCGCGCCACAGGCGGCTGGCCGTCACGTCGTAGAGCTTGCCCGCCACGGCCACCAGGGCCTTGCGGCCCTCTCTGCCATCAAACGTGGGCAACGACTCGGGCAAAATCCCGTCCGCCGCGGGCGCGGCGGGGGCTCGCGCGCGGGCGCGCATGCGCCGGTCGAGCACGCGCGTGGCGATGGCCGCTAGGATGACCATGAGGGCGAACTGCGCCAGCTTGATCAGGAACACTGTGCCGAACGTGCCGCTGAAGACGGAGCCCGTCTCGCGGTAGTGCAGGTAGGTCAGCACGCTTCCCGTGGTGGCCATGATGGCGATGCTGATCCAGCCCAGCTTCTGCTCGGCGCGCGGAATGCCGCTGGTGAGGGTCTGCGGTCGCACCATGACGTGAATGTAAAAGATGGTGCCGAACCAGGCCACGGCGGTGACCAAGTGGATGTAGCCGATGATGAGGCGGATGGTACGGTCCACGTTGGAGACTGGCTGCGTCGCGGACGTCACGCTGACGGGCCATTGGTGGCCGCTGCGCGCAAAGGCGGTGCCCGTCGCAGTCAGGGACCCGCCTCCCTCCGGGCGTTCGTGGCACACCCCGCAGGTCTGGCCGGTCTGCTGGGCGTACTGGGGCGTGGCCGCAGCAGCGGATCTCGCCAAAGCGGAATAGATGATGGCGATCACGAAAACGGCAGTGAGAGCGATCAGGATTCGCGACGTCCGTCTCATCGGGCCCCCCTGCAGGCGCGGTTTGAGCAGATGATAGCATAGCTTTTGGCCGGCTGCAAAGTGACACGCGGGAGGTGCACGGGAGAAGTACACGGATGCTCACGGATGACACGGATTTGCTCGGATGCTTAGTGTCTCCCTCCTTGATCCGTGTAGATGCGCTGAATCCGTCGAATCCGTGAATCGAGGGCCGCCGGCAGACTCGGCCACAAGGGGCTGGCATGCGGCGTTGCCTGTGCTATACTTGGGCTGACCAGTCAGCAGTTGCGGAGGTGTTATGATGCTGAAGGTTGAAGAGCAAGCCACCCTGCTGCGCATGGCGCGCGAGACGCTGCAGCAGTACCTGCAGGACGGGAGCATGCCGGACTATCCGGACGCGTCGGAGGGGCTCAGGCAGCCCGGCGGCGCATTCGTGACGCTCAAGCAAGGGGGCGAGCTGCGCGGCTGCATCGGGCAGTTGCGGAGTGAAGCCGAGCTCTACCGCACGGTGCAGGAGATGGCCATCGCCGCCGCCACCGAGGACCCGCGCTTCTACGCCGTGAGCCTGGCGGACCTGGCCAGCCTGCAAATCGAGATCTCGGTGCTCTCGCCGCTGCAGGCCGTGCGCAGCCCCGACGAGATCGAGGTGGGCCGTGACGGCCTGCTGATCGAGCGGGAGGCCTGTTCGGGCGTGCTGCTGCCGCAGGTGGCCACCGAGTGGGGCTGGGAGCGCGACGAGTTCCCGCGCCAGGTCTGCCTTAAGGCCGGCCTGCCGCCCGACGCCTGGCGACGCCCCGACGCCACGCTCTACCGCTTTGGCGCGCAGGTGTTTGGAGAGCGGTGACTACAGACAGCAAGGGCCCGGTCTCTGACTGCAGAAACCGGGCCCTGCGAGACGCCTAGCCAAAGGCGCTCAGCAGGAGCGTTGCGCAGTACAGCAGCCTCTTCTCGCCTGACACGGTTCGCAGCAGGAGAGTCTGTCGCGTCGTCCGCCATTATGTCCTCCGTTTTCACAGCGACTCCTATCCGCGGCAGAGATGCTGTTGCGCTCGCCTTTCTCGCCACTCCCCCTTCTTGGCTCTCTACCCGCCCAGGTACGCCTCTCTTACCTTGGGGTCCTTTGCAAGCTCGGCAGTAGCGCCCTGCGCCGTGATCATGCCGGTCTCGAGCACATAGCCGCGTGTGGCGAGCTGCAGCGCCATGTGCGCGTTCTGCTCCACCAGCAAGATGGTGGTGCCCGACTGGTTGATCTCCTTCAGGATGCGGAAGATCTCCTGCACCAGGATGGGGGCCAGGCCCATGGAGGGCTCGTCCAACAGCATCAGGCGGCCGCGCGTCATCATGGCACGGCCCACGGCCAGCATCTGCTGCTCGCCGCCGGAGAGCGTGCCCCCCACCTGGTTCTTGCGCTCCTCCAGGCGCGGGAAGAGGTCAAACACGCGCCGATAGTCCTTGGGAATCTCGCCTTTGTCCTTGCGCGCGTAGGTGGCCAGCTTGAGGTTCTCCAGCACAGTCAGGTTGCCAAAGATGCCACGGCCCTCGGGCGCGTGCGAGATTCCCAGCTCGACGATGCGGTGCGCGGGGTAGACGCGCAGGTCCTTGCCGTCAAAATTGATGCCGCCACTCTGCACTGAGATCAGGCCCGAGATGGCGCGCAGCGTGGTGGACTTGCCCGCGCCGTTGGCGCCGATCAGGGTCACGATCTCACCCTCGTGTACCTCCAAAGAGATGCCCCGCAGGGCCTGGATGTTGCCGTAGGAGACCACCAGGTCCTGCACGGAAAGCCAGGCGGTGCTTGCGCTCATCACGCCACCCCCTTTCCCAGGTACGCTTCCAACACGCGAGGATGGTTCTGAATCTCCTTGGGCTTGCCCTCAGCGATGGTCTCGCCAAAGTCCAGCACCAGGATGCGCTCGCAGATGCCCATCACCACGCGCATCTGGTGCTCGATCAGGATGATCGTCAGCTTGAACTCGCTGCGGATCCACTGGATCAGCTCCATCAGGCGCTTGATCTCGCCCGGGTTCATGCCGGCTGCTGGTTCATCGAGCAGCAGCAATGTGGGCCGTGTGGCCAGCGCCCGCGCGATTTCCAGGCGGCGCTGTTCGCCGTAAGGCAGGTTGCGCGCCGGGACGCTGGCATAGCCCTCCAGGTGAAAGATGCCTAGCAGGCGCACGGAATCGGCGCGGATGCGCTGCTCCTCCTGGCGAAAGCGCGCAGTGTGCAAGAGAGAGGCCAGCGGGCCGTAGCGCACTTGCGAGTAACAAGCGATGCGCACGTTGTCCAGTACGCTCAGGTCTTTGAAAAGGCGAATGTTCTGGAAGGTGCGCGCCACACCCCTTTCGATGATCTGGTGCGGCCGCAACCCCACCAGGTTCTGATCCTGCAGCAGGACCTGCCCCTGCGTCGGCCGGTATACGCCGGTGATCAGGTTGAACACAGTGGTCTTGCCCGCGCCGTTGGGCCCGATGATGCCCATCAGCTCGCCCGGCTCCAGCGCAAGATTCAAGTCGGAGACGGCCTTCAAGCCGCCAAAGTAGTGGTTGACGCCCTTAGCCTGTAGCAGCGGCATCGGCTTCCACCTCCTCGGGCGGCGAAAGCCAGCGTGACTCCCGCAGACCAAAGATGCCCCTGGGGCGGGTGATCATCAGCACGACCAGCATCAGTGGTCCCACCACCCAGCGCCAGACGCCCAGCGGGCGCAGCAATTCCAGCAACACGGTGTAGATCGACGCGCCCAGAATGGACCCGGTGATGCTGCCCACGCCGCCCAGGTAGACCATCACCAGCACGTCCGTGGACTTTAGGATGGTGAAGCTCTTGGGGTTGATGAACTGCAGGACGTGCGCAAACAGGCCACCCGCGACCCCTGCGAAAAAGGAGGAGATGACAAAGGCCAGGATCTTGGTCTGGCGCGTGTTCACACTGACCAGTTCGGCAGCCACCTCGTCCTCGCGCACCGACAACACGCCGCGTCCAAAGTTGGAGAAGACAAAGTTGCGCAGCACAACGATCGTAATCAGCACCCAGATGTAGACCGATGCCACGTTGGTCAGCTTGCTCATGCCCATAAAACCGCGCGGGCCGCCGATGGCGTCGATGTTCTCGAGCACACTCTTGATGATCATGTTAAAGGCCAGGGTCACGATCGCCAGATAGTCGCCGCGCGTCTTGAACGACGGCAGGGCCACCAGCAGACCCGCCAGCGCAGCAGCCAGCCCACCCAAGACCAGCACCAGAGGAAAAACGAACGGCCCCCAGACCTTGGGAAAGAGCAGCACCGTGAGCAGAGAGGACACGTAGGCTCCGATGGCCATAAAGCCCGCGTGGCCCACCGAAAACTCACCCATGTAGCCATTCACCAGATTGAGGCTGATGGTGAGAATGATGTTGATCCCCACGTAGATGATGACCTGCTGCAGGTACAGGTTGAGAACACCGAGCTGCGGCAGCAGAATCGAGAGCGCCAGGCCCGCCACCAAAAGCGCGGGAGTCAGCCATCTCTTCGCCAGAGGAGGCATGCCACGTTTCTTCATGATCGCCTCCTACACCTTCTGCTGCACCACGGGCACGCCCAGGATACCCGTCGGCTTGAACACCAGCAGGACCAGCAGCAGGGCAAAAACGATCAGGTCGCGGTAGGTGGAGGGGAGAAAGGCCGCCACGAAGATCTCCACAAAGCCCAGGATGTAGCCGCCCACCATCGCGCCGCGGATGTTGCCAATGCCCCCCACCACGGCCGAGATGAACGCCCACCAGCCAATGCGGATGCCCATGTAGGGGTCGATCATGTAGGCGATGCCGTACAGGATGCCACCCACTGCCGCCATGGAAGATCCCAGCGCAAAGGTGATGGAGATGATGCGGTCGATGGGCACGCCCATCAGGGGCACCACCGACTTGTCAAAGGAGATGGCGCGCATGGCCGTGCCGGTCATGGTCTTGCGCACGATGGTGTCCAGCACGAACATCACCACGGCCGAGATGGCCAGGATCACGATCTGGATGGCCGAGACGGAGACCCCGCCCAGGCTCAGGTTGATCCTGGGGATCACCTGCGGCAGAATGCGTGGCTCTGGACCGATGGTGGCCAGGGTCAGGTTCTCCAACACCAGTCCCACTCCCAACGCCGTGATGACAGCCGAGATGCGGGGCGCGTTGCGCAAGGGCTTGTAGGCCACTCTCTCGATGAACACGGCCAGAAGCGAGGTGCCAGCCATGGCCACCAGTAGCGTGAGCACAAAGACCACCGCGTTTGGCAGGTGCAAGGAGCGCCCCAGCAGGAACGAGGCGGCAAAGAAGCCAACGTAGGTACTGACCATGAAGATGTCGCCATGGGCAAAGTTGATCATGCGCAAGATGCCATATACCATCGTGTAGCCCAGGGCGATCAGCGCGTAGACGCTGCCCAATTGCAGCGCGTTGAGGACCTGTTGCATGATGAATTGCACGGCATATCCTTTCTTGAGGGACTGCCAGCGGATGTGAAATGGCTCCGCTGAGACAACCCAGAGACTAGACACGGAGGCGCGGAGAAAGACACAGAGAAGGCTTGGATATGTTTGTGTGTCTTTTCCTTCTCTGTGCTCTCCGTGCTCTCCGTGTTTCGATCCTACGGTGCAGCGGAGGTAAAGTAGGTGAACTTGCCACCCTTGATCTGGATCACCACGGCGCTCTTGACCGGGTCGCCAGTGCCCTTGAACTGCATGTCGCCGGTGACGCCCTCGTACTTGGTGATGGCGGCCAATGCATCGCGCACCGCCTGGCGGTCGAGCTTGCCCGCAGTCTGGATGGCCTGGAAGGCCAGTCCCAAGGCGTCGTAGGTCAGAGCGGCGACGTCGTCCGGCGTCTTGCCATAGGCGGCTTCGTAGCCCTTGATGAACTTTTGCGCCTTGGGTGTGGCGATGTCCGGCGCATAGTGCGTGGTAAAGTACAAGCCTTCGCAGTCCGCGCCGCACAGCGAGACGATCTCCAGGTTGCCCCAGCTATCGCTGCCAAAGGCCACGCCGGTGTAACCCAACCTGTGGGCCTGCTGCACCTGCAGCGGCACTTCGTTGTAGTAGTTGGGCAGGAACAGCACGGCGGCGCCCGAGGCCTTGATCTTGGTCAGTTGGGCGGAAAAGTCCTTGTCGCCGCCCGTGTAGGTCTCGAAAGCCACCACCTTCTTACCGTCGGCCTCGAACGTCTTCTTGAAGATCTCGGCGATGCCCTTGTTGTATTCGCTGGCCACGTCGTACAGCACGGCGGCTGTCTCGGCCTTCAGATTGTTGATGGCGAACTTGGCCGCCACCACGCCCTGGAAATCGTCGATGAAGCAGGCGCGGAAGACGAACTTCTTCCCAGCGGTGGTCTTGGGGTTGGTGGACCAGGGGCTGATCATGGGCAGCTTGGCATCCTCGCACACGGTGGAGGCGGGGATGGCGTTGCGGCTGGCGTTGGCGCCAATGTGCACCAGCACACCGGCGGTGTTCAGCTTCTGGGCGACGGACGCCGCGGACTCGGCCTTGTCCTCGTTGTCCTCCACCATCAGCACGATCTTGTACTTTTTGCCGCCGACCTCCAGTCCGCCCGCATCATTGACTTCCTTGGCAGCCATCTCGGCCGCGTTCTTGCAGGAAGCTCCGACCACGGGGATGCTGCCGGTCAGTTCGGCGTTGACGCCGATCTTGATCTCTGCGGGCTTGGCCGGCCCGCACGCGGTGGACGCCGCAATCAGGAGCAGGACGAGCAACAACAGCGCGACTTTCTTCAACATGGGGTTTCCCTCCTCTAATGCTGGTCTAGTTGCCATACCGACCTACACTCAAGATCGCTTTGCCTGTGGCGATCACCTCCTTCCGTCAAACAAAAGCCCTGGTGACCCGGTCTCCTGACGAGACCGGATCACCAGGGTGCACAGCATCCTGCCGAAGGATTTCGCTTGCATGCCGGCTGACGCCCTGCGACTGAGCCTTCGGGAAGATACTCCGCAAGGCCTAGCCCCAGGGCCACGGAACGGACTGCCCTGCATCTGAACGTCGTCTTTGACATGCGGCAGGAACTCCCATCGTTGCGGCCGAGGTATGCGGCTACGTGTGCGTCTGGATGTGGGGTGTGTTGTATGCCAACGCCTAGGAACGCCCGTCATTGTAGCACCAAAGACGTCGGCGGTCAAATACCGTCGGAGAGCGCAGAAAGCACGGAAACCCGGCCTCAGACACGGAAAACCGGGGTTCGGTCTTCAGGACCCTGTTTCACACGGCGCATCACCCTGCTACCCGACGTATGGAATCGTGAGCGGCCCATCCGGCAGAACCGCCACGCGCGGGCGCCCGCCCAAGGCATGGATGCGCGCCTCGACCGCGGACTGCAGGTCGGCGACCGGGTTGAGCTTGCAGGCCTGCACCGTCCCTGGGTCCATCGAGCACAGCAAGCCAATCTCGTACTTCTGCATCAGGTATGCGTAGACCTGTGCCTCCCACTGATCCAGGATAGGCTCAGGCAGGTCGATCACATTCTGTAGAATGTCGTCGGGCGTTCTACCAACCTTTATCAATGCGCCAAAGTTGCCGTGGTCAGGGATACCATCGCTGCATTCACTGGCGATCAGGATGCTCCCACCCGGCTGGGTGATGAGGGTGGCAGAAGAAATGCCCT
>Ga0315288_10002531_pt1 | contig 23631 bp, 21 predicted proteins | sample YL17G11_20_MG_FD_203454 | JGI IMG/M metagenome (GOLD analysis project Ga0315288, IMG submission 203454) | Sediment microbial communities from Yellowstone Lake, YNP, Wyoming, USA - YL17G11_20 | ecosystem: Environmental > Aquatic > Freshwater > Lake > Sediment | place: USA: Wyoming | collected... | reverse complement strand
GTATCATCGAAACGAAGTATAGTAGCAAGCATACGCTTATGGCTCTTGGTTTTCGCCACTTATCACCCATTCTGCCCACAGCGATACCTATGAAGGTCGTGCCGGCGAAGTTGATTGAACCGAACAGTCCCACGTAAAACTCGCTGAGTTTGACTTGTTCTGCGAGGAAAGTGGGCACGAAAGTTCTCCCCACGGTCATGAAGAATGTTATAGCGGTGTAGAAGCCAGCCCAAACCAGCATGAGACGCCAAAGCCGTCTCTCATCAGGATTACGCATATCCTTCTTTTGGATTTCCGTCTCTTTCTTTCGTGGATGTTGACTGTGCAAGAACAGGAATATGCCAGTTGCCACTGCACAAAGCAAGCCAGACAGCCGGAGCAGCCACTGCATGCCTATGATGGTGGCTATGAAAGCGCCCGCTGTGGGTGCGAAAATGTAGCTGAATGAGTAGCTGGACCAAACGAAAGACAAGACAGATGCTAGGTTCTTCTTGTTATTGACAGCGGTGATTACGTAGGCGTTCAAGGCGGGAGCACCGAGCATTGAAACGCCCCAGCAGATTGTGCCTGGAATTAGTTGAGTCCAGCTTTGTGCGAACGAGTAGAGCAGTGGGGCAAATACCCACGGAGTCCAGCCCAAGATCAAGATTTTCTTGCGATCAAACCTGTCAGAAAGCATTCCGCCTGGAAGAGGTGCCAAAGCAGATATGCCGTAGAGAATGGAGAAAACTAGGCCTAGCTGTATGTAGTCTGCCTGTAATTGCCTGATATACAATGGGAAGACCCAGAAGTATAGGCCTTCGCCGAAGGCTCCTACTACGTTGGAGATGCAGATGAGCCAGATGTCCCGAGTGAAGGATTTGAATGGAACGCCGAACGATAGAATACGCATGTAGGTTGCCAACCTGGACAAGATGCTTCGCCTCCACTTATGCTCAAGATTCCACCATAGGAAAGCTAAGGAAACGTTTATTCTTTTGCCACTTCAAAATAGAGTCTCACTTTGCGACCCACGTATCGATTGCTTTCTCCATCGCTTCAACCGCTTCTGCAAGTCTCGGCTCATCTGGATTGATTGCGCCAAGGCCAAGTCTGATCCTGTCTGACCTTGCAAGCTCATAACCGTCTTTGAAAACGAAGAATGATCCAGGAACGGGAGCTACGCTATATCTTGGAATCGCATACTCGTTTATCCACCTGTAAGTATCTTTTATGGGCAGCTTCACCCAGTACGTGACGCCGAACTTGCTCGGCGAATACTCCAGTCTCTTCTGTTCCAGCCACTTTTCAGTCTCGTTCTTGATTCGCACCCATTTCCTCTTATGTTCTTCAAGTTTCTTCATGGCTTTCTCCAGAAGCTCGACAGCAACCAACTGCACTACGTTGGGGCTGTTGCCAACCGTGTTCAACACATCTGTATAGAGTTCGTCGATAAGTCCACTATTAGCTAATGCAGTTCCAAGCTTCAGTCCGCCTAAACCATAAGCCTTCGTGAAGCTCGTTGTCACTATGCCAAGGTCTTTGTTAACAGAGAAAACGGTGGGCACCGTGCTCCGATCGAACTCCGCGTATATCTCGTCACAAACCACAAAAAACCCGTATTCCTCTGCTACTTCCATTACTTCCTCTAGCTCTTTTCTGTCGGCTACGGCGCCGCTCGGAGCATGAGGATTCGTCAACACAAGCAACGCGGTCTTTTCTGAGGCGATCTTCCCTAACTGATCTACATCAAGTCTGTATGCTTCTTTCTCCTTTCTTTCTAGTCGTTTCAGACGCGGAAAGTTTTCTTGTACCTGTCGCAGTAGCGGCTCATAAGTAGGGTACTCAACTATTGCCTCGGTTTTGTCTCTGTTTCTTTCAGCGAGACAACGAATTACGCGCGCGTTTTGGCCGGATGCGCCTTCGCTTGAAATGAAGACGTTTTCAGGTTGCACGTTGTACCTGTGCGCGAGCAGCTTGGCGGTCTCTGGGTTTCCATGAGCATAGTTGGCGCTCAAGTCAACTTCGCCGAGGTCCAAATCAAACTGGAAATAGGCTAGACCGCTTGATCTGAAATCATACTTCACTTTTGGCACATGAATGTACCAGTCGAGGTATGATGACGGATGCTTCACTTTGCAACGCCTTATCGAGTTTAGAACGTGCTTGACCCTTATCTTTTTCCGTCCCATGCTTACGCTTTTAAAGTCGTGAGGACCGCAGTCCTTTGGAGAGAGCCATGAAGACTACCCAAACAGAAGAAGGCGTGATCGTGGAGGTCTTTGTGAGGCCGAAGGCTAGGAGTTTCATGATCGTTGTTGAGGGCGACGAAGTCGTGGTCTTCTGTGAAGAAGAACCAGTCAAAGGCAGGGTTAACAGGGAGATAGTCAAAGAATTCTCCAAGCTTTTGCGTCGGAAGGTTGAGCTTCTGTCTGGTTTTACATCTAAGCGAAAGAGGTTGTTGATCAGAGATGCTGAGAAGAGTGAGGTTGAACGTGTTTTGCTGGGGCAGACCGGTTAGTGTCGGCCTTTGAAGCGCAATATGGTAACTATGCCGCCGAAAGAGTTCTTCAGCATTTGCCCTTCTTCTGTCTCGCTCGATATGATTTCGACCTCGGCGTTCGTGTATTCGGCCAACTGTGCAAAGTTGTCAACCAAGTCTTGGTTTTCCGATATTTCCAACGCTGGCGCCCTGCATTTCGGGCATGGTTTACCAGAAAGCTCTTGTTCGAAGCTCATCAGATTCTGGTTCTTGACTGTTTGTTGTTCCTGATATTCGCACGCGCTGCATTTGAGTGTGACCCTTGAGACCTCTAGCCCGTCTGAAAGCAACAGTATTCTTACGGCTCCAGAGTCTAAGGATCTGCGAACGTCTTCTTCACCGTAAGTCACCATTCCGGTATCATGTCCAATCTCATAAAGAAACTGCTGCATCAGCTTCTTCTCTTCAATGTAACGCACTTTTCGCATTATCTCCGGAGCCCTGTCCACAACTTCCTTCACGCCTTGCTCTTCCACGTACGACGTGTCGACCACGCCTATGATCTTGTCTTTAAGCATGTAATTCAGGAACTCGCCCTTTTCAAAGTCCAACTTGGTGGGACCTGGGCCAGCCAGTATCAAGCCTTTGAAATTCTCGATCGGGAGAAAGGTCTCGTTGGTATGCTTTCCTACTCTGGTGAAGAACTCTTGAATCCTCATGTCCCTGAGTCTTTCGTATCGTCTGGCTGATTGTCCTCCGGCGCGGGTCTTTCCAGGTACCCCCGATGTCAATTTCAAGACTATGTCGAGTCTTCTGCCCTGAAGAGTGGCGAGTGTGGCTTCTGACGTATCTATGAGGAGTATTCCGTAGGTCTCCTTTTCTCTTAGCATTTCCTGCAAGTACTCGGTGTGAAATCTTGCGTCGCATCTGTAAAGGTATATGTGTATTGGTTCAGGTGGGGATATGACGTAGGTTTCGATTCTTTCGCTTCCCGGACCGTTCTGAAGTATAGCACCGCAGAATATTACAAGTCCGTTCTCTGGCGGCTCCTTGAACAGTTTGAGCCGTTGCTGGACTTTGACGATGGCGTCCATGACGTTTTTGCGTGTGGTCGTGGATTTTATGTTTGAGGCTGTGCCGTACTCGTCTCTCAGCGTGTTCAGTACGTCACTAATTTGCTTTCCAGGAGGCACGTATACTGAGATGAGTTCGGTTCCGCGGCCTTCTTTAGTCGTCAGCCTGTTCAGTGTCTTCTTGAGTCTGAATAGTTCGAGCGAGGTTTTTTTGGGCGTGCTCAACTGCTTTCTCACGGGGATTTTACTGATTGTAAGCTTACTTTACAGGGAATGAGATAAATGATTTGGGATATGCCCTAAGCTAGTCCCAGGACTTCCTTCAAACTGGCTTTGTAAGGGCCTAGTCTTCCGCCGTAGTTGCCCGCAGAAATCTTCACGACGCCACCCATGCTTGCGGCGGCTTTGATGCCCTCTCCCATGGCTTTCTTGACCGCTTCAACGCTTAAGCCATCGATAACGATCTCGTAGACGCAGTTCACGTTCTCAGGCACCTGCGTGTCCTGAACTAACGTCTTCAACTTTGGGCAGAAGGGATGATTAGTGGAAGCTGGGAGCTTGTACTTCATTGAGCCAGCTTTTGAGCCTGATCGGCAGACTCCGCCGGGAAAGGGCAAGATCACTTCATTTGCTTTGGTTTTGATGGCTTCTGCCGCTGCTTCTGCCGCCTTGAGTCCGGAAGGCTTGTCTTTGGCCAGGATGAGTAGGTTTCCGCCTGCAACTGCCTCGGCTGTGCCAAAAGCGTCTTCTACGATGAAGTCTCCTTCCATGACTGGGATTTTCCAGACTTTTCTGTTTCCGACCAGAGCTTTTTTCTGGAAGCCGTCTCCGAATAGGCGTAGGCTTCTGCCTACTTTCAGTTTTCTTTTGGCGTTTGGCATGGCGTCGAAGGCTGAGGTTGTTGGGCAAGTCATTACGCATTGCCCTATGCGGAGTATCATTTGCGATTTGAGTTCGAACCTGTTACGGTTGTAGATCTGGACTAGGATGCCTGCGCGGTTGTCCGGGGTCTTGTCTGGTGATACGGTTGCTTCTATGCCTGCCTCGGCAGGCGACATGATGACGCTGGTTGCCAGGCCAGTTGCGGTTTGGGCTGCGGTCAAGGCCCATTCTTCGCTGTCAGCGGTGATCAGTATTCTTCCAGCCCACATCGGAAACATCTCAGCGAATGTGTCTGAAATTTTTAGAATGTGTCCCATTTGAGACTTGACAATGAAAGCTGGACCCAGAGGATCTTTGTCGTCGTAGCCTACGACTTCGAGTTTACTTTCGCTTTCTGTAAATCTTGACGTCATTCCGCTCTGCGACATATTCAAACCCTGCCTTCAATAATTCCTCATCTTCTTTAAGACTTTTTGCTGTCCTGACGTGATAGTCGTCTCCTTCAAAGCTCACCAAGTGCGTGTATATTTTGGTATTTTCGAACTTTTTTGGACACAGCAGTTGCGTGACATATGGACTGAACAGGTCCAACTCGACGTGTACAGAGTGCGGTTAGGTTTACTACTTGAGGGGGTTAAGTGCTTATGGAGGAAGTTCGCTTCCTTTCTGCCAACCCAAAGTGGAATTAATCATATTCAAGTCCGCTTCTACCAGTTATATGTTCGCTAATAGCGAGCATTTATATAGTATAGCGAACACTTCTCAAAGCATGCGCCGTGTACACAGCGTCTTTGAGCCGAAAGCAACACGTGTCCTGAGGGCACTCCTCCTAAACCCACAGCGAAGTTGGACAATCAGAGGACTGGCTGAAGAAGTCGAGATTTCTCCAGGATACGCTCATGCTGTGATATCAACACTCATTGACCTCGGTCATGTAGCACGCACTGAACAGTACAAAATAAAGACAGCTAATCCAACAGTCCTGCTCAAAAGATGGGCCGCCTACTACCAATATGACAGAATGAACACCTTCCTTGACTACTACACTTTTGAACGTGAAGTCGACCACTTCATCGAACAATTATCCCGTGTCAGCAGCCAAAACTACGCATTAACGGCACTAACTGGCGCATATCTGATTGCCCCCCACGTAAGGCCCATCGACATCCACATGTACATTAAAGAAAAAATCGACGCAACCAAATTAGCAAAATCCCTTAATCTTCAACCCATACCTAAAGGAGGTAACGTCAAGTTTGTCGTCCCCTACGATCAGGGGGTTTTTTATGGTCAACAAACAGTTGACATTCGAACTCCTAACAAAGAAACTCGCAGCGTCAATGTAGTTTCTGATGTGCAACTATTCGTAGACCTCTACAACTATCCAGCAAGAGGCTTAGAAGCAGCTGAACACCTATACGAGCGAATAATAGAAAGATGGGGGAAAGCCCTTCTTGGAGAACAATAGCTATGTATGATCGAAACCAAACAGAAGCATCCAAATCTGCATTAGTCGAGCTTTGCTCTGCCCTCAACACCTATAAAAACGACTTTGTGCTCGCGGGAGGATGGGCACCATACTTCCTCACCAAAGACCACTTCGACCACTGCGGCTCAAAAGACGTAGACCTCGTACTCAAACCTTCAATAATGGTGAAGTATGAAAGCATAAGAAAAATAGTGGAAAGACTAGGCTATCAAGGAACACCCAACCCGTTTCGTTTCAACAAAAATGTCATTTCACCTTTGGATAAAAAAGAATACCGCATAGGCATTGACTTCCTAACCGAACCCAAAGCCGCAAAGAAAGCCCTTCCCCTAATCAAAGTACAAGAGGACCTTGCAGCATGCTTAATCAAAGGATCCAGCATCGTTTTCAAGTTTAACTATGAAAATGAAATCGATGGAGCACTACCAAAAGGTGGAAAGATAACAGTCACCATCAACACAGCAAACATCGTTGGAGCCCTAACCATGAAAGGTTTGGCATTGCCCCGGTTAGTCGACAAAGACAGCTATGATATCTATGCCATAAGCGGATTCTACGGCGACAACCCAACGAACGCATCCAAAATCTACCTGAACCAAGTCAAAAAGACAAAACTATCCACCAAAGAAAAAAGTACAATACAACTCAGCCTAAACAGAATCAACCAAGCCTTCAAAACCATTGACTCATACGGCGTGCTTTCCGTTTCACGGTTCGTCGAAACAGACATAAGCTCAGATGTACACATGAGGACAAACACCTTCTTGAAAAACATAAGCCAAGTGTTTCATGTTCGCTAATAACGAACATATAAATATAACAGCGAACCCTACTCTTACCCCCAAGGAAAAGACCTCAAAAATGGGCTAAAACCCAAAAAATAGGGGGTTTGCGGGGAATATCGCCAGCTTCGGCGCAGATACCTCACCCTGATTCCGACCACTTTTAGGGTAGCGGTGTTATTTACGTTTTCTCTGAAGGATAGAGTGGCTTTTCCATTGATTTCTTTTGATAATGCGTGTGTACAGACTAGCCCCCTCCTCCTAGGAGGTCTTAATAAGACATAAATGATCCCAGAAAAAGAGGGATTGCGCGGTTGGAGATGTCTCCAGCATTGGAAACATCTCAGCGAAAGTGTCTACTATGGCGCAAATGCTTCCGGTCTGGTGATGTTTCACTAGGAAGTCGCCTTCTTTGTTCCTGCTAATCACCTCAAGATCATTTGCGCTTTCCGAAGATCTTGGTTCGTTCTCGCTCAGTGGCATGCTTAAACCCTGCTTTCAGTAGTTCTCCGTTTTCCTTAAGAGCCTTCGCAGTAGCAGTGTAATAGTCAGCGCACGCTGCGATTAGTGCTTTGACTTTATGTGACTTCAAAAGTAATGACGTACAGCAAGTATGTGGTCGTGTTTGGTGTTCGGATTTTCAAGTACACATATAGATACGATGTTTCTGCATTGATCGATTGGAGGTTGCTCATACTTATGTATACAGTTGCGTTTCCTGTCAGGCTGTACGGTGGCCCTTCCGTCTGGGTTACGGCTCCGTCGTTAACGATTATTTGGTCGCTTGAGGTGCCGTCGTGAAAACTTATTGTCGTTTTTAACAAGCGGGGCACGATGTTTGAGGTATCGTAAACTTGCAAGTTGATTGTCCAATTATCATCAACTTGGTTGACAACTTGGAGAACATGGTCATAGGTTGATTCGGTCCAAACGTGTAAAAGTGCTGCATCTATTTGCCAGCTGTCTTGGTTGGTGTCGCCTGTTTCTGTGCCGCCTTTGTACCTTATCGTGAACGTTGCGCTTGTTAGGTATGATGTTACGGAAACGTTGTTCCAATCGTTTGCTGTGAGGCTTGCGATTATGGTTAGCCATGAACTGCCCGTAGCGTTCCACCATTGAACAGAAAGAGTTTCGCCGTTCATTGCTCCCATTCTGATGCAGAGTTCCTCGTTTGTTCGGCTATAATCAGCACTTGTGAACTGCTCTTCAAGGTCAAGCTCATAGTTCACGCCGACACTCCAAACACGAATTAGGTTACATTCTATGCTCCACGTATTTTGTGCCGTGTCGCCTGTTTCAGTTTTTCCTATGAACCTAAAGTAAATAGTAGCACTTGTCAGGTATGAGCTTATTGAAATGTTATTCCATGCTGAAGCCGTAAGCGCACTGCTTATACTTGTCCAACTACCAGTCCAAACATCCACGCCCAAGTTTTCCGCTGGGCTTCCAGCAAAGGTGTGGGTTCTTATGCACAGGTACTCGTTTGTTTGAGCAGGGTCAGCGGTTGTCCAGCTAAACTCGTAGTCAAGTTCATAGTTAGCAAGTAGATAAGTAATCCTTACCACTAACGCATCCACAGACCATGTAGGTGTGCCACTAAGCCAGCGAGTCACTACCTTATACTTGAAGTTGGCATCATTTAATAGTGTCCATGTCCAAGTGGTATCAGAGGTAACATCAATGTATGTGTAAGCGTTTGGGTCTGATGTGCCCAAGTTAGCAGTAGTGTGAATCACATTCCAACTTGAACCACCGTTGCTACTCGTATAGAGGTCCAGTTGCTGTGCCACACTAGAATATGCTTCGTATCCTATCTCAACTTGTGTAATATTAGTACTTCCAGTAATTCCAAAAGTCCCGTATATCTGGTCAAGAATATTGCCGGGAACCCTAGACCGTAAGGCGAAGGTAATATAAGATTTTGGACTCGCATTCGCAAGTGTTGCTCCTACTGTTCCAACTGCCCCATTCACCACTAATGATGCCTGCATCAAACCAAAGCCGCCACCACCACCTTCATTGACATCATTGTCCATCCTCTCTGTTTTAGTACCAAGATTGGCTCCTGTCCAGCTAGAGAATTGAGCTGTAGAGTCTGAGGAAGGGTCATAGCCTGTAGAGCACACAGTAATTATCATTTCATTGTTGTAAGTAGTGGTCAACCCAGTAGCAAAACTAAAACTTGTATCTGAAGCGGTTTCTGTTCCAGTAGCAGAAACATCTATAGGCGAACCATCCACATAGCAATTATAATATGCAACAGTCCTTGCAACACTATGGTCTCCTCCGGGCGTAAGTGTTGGCCCAGTACTTCCGCTTGCCCAACACCCCCACCACACATACAGTTTTTCTCCTGCTGTAACATCAATAGGTGAACCAGTTACAGGTGTCCAAGTAGTTATGCTTCCGCTTGCGGTTATAGTGAGAGAGCCACCTGCAATCGTGCTTCCAACAAGGATAACAATATCATTGGCACTCATACTTCCAGGAAGTGCGGGAGTAATTGCGCCTGTTGTTCCATGAGCCATTGCTCCCGTTGAACGCCAAGTTGGTATAGTAGCAACTGCTGTAGCATATTGGTTATTCAAAGTATATCCATAAGATGGATTTGTCCAAGGATATGCGCCATTAGTGTTGGCAGTAGGATTGCTACTTGAAGTTGTTGGTGCTCCTCCAGTGTCTTCTTCTGTCAAAGTATCATTAAAGGCTATGTTAGAATCTTGTTGGGCTGTGAAGTTGCTCGAAGTTCCGTGTCCTGCGTGGCTATCTATGTCACTCGCGTTGGAATCAACAAAGTTCTCGCTATAATTTGCTGCGGTTGTGTTGGTGTTGGCTTCTGTCAATGTGTCATTTATCCAGTCCGTAGCTTTTTGGGCTGTGAAGTTTGAATGCGTTCCTTTGTCAGCACTAGAATCTTCGTCAGAATTATCGTTGTCCACGTAATCAAACAATGGGGCCGTAACGTTAACGTTTGCGCTCGTGTTGTTTGTGTAGATTGTGCAGTTGCCGGCTGTGCCAGTCTGAAGCTTCACAGGGGGAGACGTGACTGTCACAGGAGGTCCCATAGATAAGGAATAAGCTGCGGCTCCAGCCACGTTTTGTAGCAAGGAGCCTAACAGTGTTAAGAGAGCTATCGCTACTAAAACAGATTCAAGTATTCTTCTGGGGTGCTTGCTGCATGTTTTGATGTTTCCAACTCCAAGAAAACAGAAAAGAGTGGGCGAACTACTCTTGTACGTCCACTGCGATCTGCATGTTGGCTACGATGCCGCTGGTTGCCCCCGCGGCGGATTTTGTCTCCACGTAGATGATCCATTGTGTGCTTGCTGGCAGCGTCATGTACGAGGTTGTGGATGGAGGGGTCCAAGTGTTGCCTGAGGCCGTGTAGTTGAATGTGGCCTGTGAAGCTCCAGCTGCATTTTGCACGACGAAGTTGATGAACGTGAAGTTGCCTACATCAGCGCTTCCTGAAGCTGGCGTGATTGAGACGTGGCGTAGTCTGAAGGTGTGACTGGCTGCGTCGGTGTTGCTTATGTTGAGGGGTTGATCGTAGAAGAGAGTTGCGTTTGGATAGGCTTTTAGGGCTAGGCTGACCCATGTTCCGTTGGTTCCCATTGTGGACCCGCTTGGCCAGTCGTTTCCTTCAGCGAACTTTATTGCGGCCCCGGTAATCGTCACTGCTGGTTGCATCGTCATGGAATAGTAGACGGAGGCGCTGGCTGTAGCTATAAGCATTGATGCGAGCAGCAAGGCTAACAGCTTAACGGATTTCTTGGATGCTATTCTTTTAAACTCCATTATTTCACCTCCTTTTTCCTTGCGAACCTTCTTGTTACGATTTCATGGCTGAGGGAAATGCTTACGCCTGTCCCCATGGCAAAGGCAATCACCAGGAGGCTGGTCTGCAGGATTGGCGAGAGTGTAGAAGCCTGCATCGGAGCGTACTGAGAGACGAAGAAGCCAGAGATTAGGGTTGCTGGAAAGGTGATGGCTCCGAGCCAGACCTTGGCAAGCGCGTACAACTCTTTTATGGCTACGAGGTAGATGTTGATTGCCACGATGTTGGCCCAGGCAACTATGAGGTAGACTAGGCAATACGCGAATCGCGTGTACTCCCCTGAGAAGGCCAGAAAGTCTCGGCTGATCAGAAGGTGTCCAAAGCCTGCGAGGGCGGCGACTTGATAGATGTATGGAAGTGCTTTTGGAAATCTGTCATCCAAGAGGCAGGCCAGTAGGCTAAGCATTAAGAAGAGGTCGGTGCCTAGCAGCGCGAAGAACTCTGGTAGCAATTGGGGCGGCGATGGCATTTTAAATAACCCAACCTATACATTCTCGCTATAACACAGGATGCAACTCTATTTAACGTCTATGAACTCAGAATCAGAATCTGAATCAGGCTTTGTCCATGCGGAGGAAGGGCTTCGAAGTTGGGAGGTCCGTGCACAAGTTTTATTATCCGAAGAGCATTCCAGAGATTCGCAAGAATTACTCTGGACAAGAGAGGCCTATGTGTGGCAACCGCCAAGGCAATAATCTTTGACTTCATCGGGACACTAACAAACGTTAAGGACTATAGCATGGAGGATTCAAAGAGGAAGCTGTGCAAGGCGATCAAGGCAGAAGGTTTTGACGTTGAGGAAACGTCTTTCTCGGAAGCATACAGCCGCGCTCATGAGAAATATCGAGTTATCCGCTATCAAGAACTGGTTGAAGTGACAAACGCCGTTTGGATCTCTGAAGCCTTGAACAACCTTGGGCTTAGAACAAGTCCAGATGATGTTCGCATAAAGACTGCTCTGAACATCTTCTTCGAAGACTATGTGAAGTCTTTTGAAATCAGACCATGCGCTTGGGAATTGTTGAAAAGAGTCTCAGCAGATTTCAAGTTGGGCTTGATCTCAAACTTCACGTATGCTCCTGTGATTTACGTAGCACTCAGGAGACTGGCGATAAACAAATTCTTTAATGCCGTTCTGGTTTCAGCGGATGTCGGCTGGCGTAAGCCCAACAAGAGAATATTTGAAGAGGCTCTGAGAAGGCTTGGAGTTAAGCCTGAGGAAACGGTTTATGTTGGGGACAGTCCCTTGGAAGACATTCAAGGTGCCGGAGCCTTGGGTATTAAGACGGTTTTTGTGCCTTCACAGTTTTATTCGCTTGAATTTCTGCACGAAAACCAGATAGTGCCAGATTTGATTGCCAAGGATATTTGCGAGCTCTATCACAAGGTCGAACAATTTTCAACAATGTAGGCAATACTGCTAGCAAAACTCATCAGAATTCAAGTCAGTCCGCTCAGAGGAATGGTGGTGCGGTCGCCGAGATTTGAACCCGGGTCGTCAGCGTGGCAGGCTGATGTCCTAGACCAAACTAGACTACGACCGCACGATCTGATCCAGCTACGCTTTTATGCTGGTAAGATTCCTAGCTTACTTTTAAGCCTTAAGAGTTTCGGAATATTCGACCAACTAAAAGGTCTATCCTGAAACATAGGTTGCTTTTTTGTGAAACGACGTGCAACAACCTAAGGGTTGCCGACCGCGTATGGTCTGTGGACGGAGAGAGACGTGGGAATGGTCATTGAGGATTTAAGCTTTAAATAATGTATCCCGCAAAAGGTATGACCGAGGTAAATTATGGTATCTCTAAAATACGTTGCGACCGTAGGAACCGTCGTAGCAGCAATCATCGCCTTTGCGATCGGACTGTTCGCAAGCCCACTCCTACTTCCAAAAGCTCAGCAGGTGGAAGACCCTGTGTGGGACAAAGTATCAAAAACAGGTAAGATCGTGGCGGGCACTGAGCCAGGCTGGCCTCCATACGAGTTCACAAACTCAACTGGTCACATCGTGGGCTTCGAGATCGAATTGACGGAAATGATCGCGGAAGAACTCAACCTGACTGTGGAGTGGAGAGACACGGCATTCGACTTTATAATCCCGGCTGTTCAGTCAAACGAGCTGGACTTGGGAGTCAGCGGGTTCTCAGTCACTTCAGAAAGGCTGAACGTCGTGCAGTTCACGATGCCCCACAGCATAACAGAAGGCCAAGTAATAATGCTGCAGAACAGGGCTAACGCGTTGGGAATCACTCAATTGACGTCTCTGACGAACTTGACAGACCTGAACCTCAAATGCGGAACCCAAGTTGGCACAACGCAGGAAGCAGAAATAAGCGAAGTCGCTTCGGGCGCCCTTAGAACGTATCAGGACTTTCTCTTGGCACTCCAAGACATGAAGAACGGTCAAATCGACTGCGTCTACGCAGAGACCCCGATAACTTCGAACTGGATACTTGAGGCGGAACAGGCTGGACAAGAACCGATAGTCATCGTTTACAAAAGACCATACTACCCTGTGGCTTTCGTGGCCAGCAAAAACGCTGACGTATTCGTCGCAAAAGTAGACGGTGCACTCGCAGACCTGATTGCTGAAGGCAAAGTGGATGAGCTGAAGCAGAAGTGGAAGTGCTAGCGAGAACGCCTACGTGATCAACGTTGGACTTGGTCGAGCAGCTACTCTTCATGCTTCGAGGCGTTTCATCGACTCTGTCAATCTCCATTTTCTCTTTTTTGTTAGGCTTATTGACTGGGCTTCCCCTAGCGTTCTTGAGAGCGTACGGAAGCAGACTCTCGACTCTTTTTGTCGAGGGCTTCGAGAAGATCTTCAGAGGAATCCCCGAGCTGGTGATGATGCTCCTGTTCTACTTCGGCATCGGATACTATTTCCCAACACCGTTCAAAACCGCGTTCTTCACAGCCGTCTTCGTCCTAGGCCTCAGAAGCGCCGCCAACCAATCCCAAGTATTCAGAGGCGCAATACGCGGAATAGGAGAAGAGCAGATGGTTGCCGCCCGTTCCCTCGGGCTTTCTAGGCTACAATCAATATCGCGTGTCATGTTGCCTCAAGTGTTCATTTTCTCCACGCCGGGCCTTGGAAGCGAGTACGCACTTCTCGTCAAAGACTCTTCGTACGCGTTCATAATCGGTGTTCTGGAAATAATGGAGATAACAGACAGGATCAGAAAAACAACGATGGACACAGTGACACCTTACATCATCGCAGCTCTGCTCTACATACTGCTAACATTCCCGATCGCAACGTGGCTGGACATGTGGGGAAGCAGAAGGAAAAAGAAGCTGGGGTTGTAAAAATGACAAGCACAGTAATGGAATGTGTAAATCTCTGGAAGACTTACAAACCGAACCTCACAGCAGTGAAAGATGTTTCGCTGAAAATACATGAATGCGACATAAAACTCATATTCGGACCAAGCGGCTCGGGAAAAAGCACGCTCCTCAGATGCTTGGCAATGCTCGCAATCCCCGATAAAGGCGACATTTTCCTGAGAGGGGAGAACCTGACAAAACCGGGTATAGACCTGAACAAGGCAAGGGCGAGAATAGGGTTCGTGTTCCAACACATCTGGCTCTTCAGACACTTGACAGCGCTCGGAAACGTTGAACTGGCTCTGAGGCATGTGCTGAAAATGTCCAAGAAAGAGGCTAGAGAAAGGGCGATGCAGGCTTTGTGCGAAGTGAAGGTACAAGGTTGCGCCAACCGTTATCCAGCTCAGCTTTCAGGTGGACAACAGCAGAGAGTAGGCATAGCCAGAGCGTTGGCAAGAAAACCTGACCTCATACTGCTTGATGAACCGACTTCAGCGCTCGACCCAGAACTGACTGGGGAAGTAATAGACACGTTGAGGGATCTGGCAAGAAAGGGAACAACCATGCTCATAGTGAGCCATGAAATGCCGTTTGCACGCGAAGTCGCGAGTGAAATGATATTCTATGATGAAGGCACGATAGTTGAGACCGGCCCTCCGGAACAGTTTTTCACTAACCCCCAGAGCGAAAGAGCAAGAAAATTCATGGCGAGATTAATCAAGAGAACGAAGAGAGACTAGCATGGACTTTCTGATCAAGTATTTCCCGCTGATCTACAACGGCTTCGTTCTGACAGCCGAGGTAACGTTGTTCGGGTTGTTCGCCGGACTTGCCATAGGAATACTCCTCGCGATAGGCGACCTGTACGGAGGAAGAATCGTTTCAACGATAATCAGGGTTTACGTAGAGTTTTTCAGGGGAAGCCCCATCATAGTCCAGCTCTTCATATTCTACTATGTCATCCCTTCAATGCTTAGCACCCGCACAGACGCTTTAATCGCGGGCTTACTGGTCTTTGCGCTGAACAGCGCCGCCTATCAGAAGGGCTACGTGAAAGGAGCCATGGAAGTAATCTTTGAGGATCAGATGACCGCTGGCCTATCAGTAGGACTTTCAAGACCCAAAACTATACTCTACGTGATTCTTCCGCAAGCATTGAGGATAGTTATACCCGCATGGAGCAACGAGTTCTGTTCCCTAACAAAGAGCACTTCGGCTTTGCTCGTGATCGGAGTAAGAGACCTCACATCGGCAGGCCAGACAATAGCCGGTCAAACATGGAGAATCCTTGAAACATGGAGTTTCATAGCAGTAATCTACCTCATCTGGATCACCGCGATCACAAAGATCTTGGACGTCGTATACGAGAAAAAGAAAATACCGGGAATAGAGATCTCTGCCTAAGATTCTGTTCCGGTCTTGAATGATCACCGACATTCGCTACTTGCGTCGAGAAAGACTGGTTTCCAAGGGAAAAACATTAAGAGCGTGCTCCCGTCTGCGATTCGCAGAGTAAGGCTCCAGAAAAGGAAGATCTGCATTGGGCTTTGTCGATCCTCTAGTCTCCGTGATCATTTCTCTAGGCTTCCTCGTACTGTTACTGTATAAGCGAGTGAACCTCGGAATAGCCTTGAACGCGGCCGCAATACTGTTGGCCTTGATTGGTGTCGAATGGTCCACCATACCGGTCATCATATACGCGACTACTTCTGATCAACTTACTCTTTCCATCGTGCTTGCAACGTTTGGAATAATGCTGCTGAGTCAACTCTACAAAGAAACCAGTGTCATCAATCGACTGAGCGGAAGCCTAAGCAGGATACTCAACAACCCCAAGATCGTGATAAGCGTTCTTCCAGCCGTTCTGGGTCTTCTTCCAGTCGCAGGCGGAGCACTAATGTCGGCGCCGCTCGTGGATTCAGAGGCAGACAAGCTCAAACTGAAGCCTGAACGGAAGGCCTACCTTAACCTGTGGTTTAGACACACGATTTTCCCAGTTTACCCGCTAAGTCAAATTCTGATAATGACCGCCGCTCTCACAGGCACAACCGTGCCGTCAATAATACTTCGACAGATACCAGTCGTAGCCGTAATGGTGCTCGTGGGATATATCATTGGCTTCGCGAAGCTGCCGAAAAGCGAATGCAAAGACGAAACAGCTTCTAGGAGTGATTCAAGGTCGAGTCTCAAGGAGTTTCTCGTGGCATTCTCTCCGATACTTGCAACCATCATCGTGGCTGTTGGTCTAGGATTGAGCGGCTTTGGCTTCTCCGCAAGCGGCTTTGACGTTTTGATAGCAACCATGATAGGACTACTTGTGCTGGTCGCGATTTCCAAAATGCGTCTAAACACTTTTCTGAAGCCGTTCAAGAGTTGGGGAATATACGGAATAACAGCAGCAGCCTACGGCGCATTTCTTCTGAGAAACACCATGACCGCCGTAGGAATATCGAGTATTTTCAAGACATTTGTGACCAGTGGAAACATCGACATCATCTTCTTACTTGCTATTGTTCCCACCATTTTGGCTTTTATGACTGGCTCACCCTCAGGTGGAGTGGCTACTGCCATCTCCATCTTCGCTGGGGTTCTGACCTTTTCACCCGCGACAGCGTCCTTGATCTACATGAGCGCCTATCTGGGATACACGATGTCTCCGACACACCTTTGCTTTGTCTTCACGGTTGACTACTTCAAGAGCACACTCGGCAAGGTCTACAAGTACGTGATTCCCTCGATTATCGCGACGTTCGCAACAACATTGGCGGTATACATCCTGTTTTGACGCAAACGCATTTCGTCACCACATAGGCGACTAGTGCATCAAATCAAATGCTGGACAAAACAGCAGTTCAGAGTGGGGATAAAGTTAAATCATGCGATGATGAACCAAAAACACTTGTGAAAATCATAACTGTGTTGGGAGCAATCGCGGTTGCAGTTCTCTTCATATTCGGCATAATATTCGCTCTCGCATCTGTCTACGCGTCAACACGGCTGATCGTGGCCGCTCTACTTTTCATTATCGGCTTCGGCATCGCCTACTACATCAGCAGACAGCCGAAAACCATAATTCAAAAGGTAGAGTTTTCGGGGCAAATGCAAGCCGTGGCTATTAAATGCCCGAATTGCTCAGCATCCATAGATGCTAAATCGATAAAGCTTGTTTCTGGCGTACCGTATGCGACATGCCCATACTGTGCGAACACGTTTGAAGTGGCTGAGGAACCGAAATGGTGAAAAACCGTGAGTTAGTTGCCATTTTGTTCACAGTTTTCGCTTTAGTGCCATTTGCTTGCACATGTTCGGCTCAGTCAAGGCAGTATTATCTCGGGCAGGAATGGGTGAAAATATGGATTAACCCAGATGGAAGTATTGATCTATTTTATAATGTAAGTATTACACTGGAATCTGGGTCAAGCATTAACTATGTTTTGATTGGTCAGCCAAAAAGTGATTTTACGATAGGTCAAGCAGTGGATCAATATGCCCGTTCACTGTCAACGACAGATGCCAGTTCCGGAAGCGAATATGCAGCACAAGTCAATTTTACTGAACCTTTGAGTGCTGGTCAAACTGTTTGGTTTACTCTCATGACTAATGTTACGCATATGATATATGAAGACAACAAAACCAATGTCGGCATGCGATTCACTCCTACTTGGTGGTCGCAGGCAAGAGTGCTTGATCTGCGCGTTTCGATTGTGCTACCTCTTGGGGTTAATGCAAGTATGGTGGGCACGTCAATCGAATATTGGGACAATGTGTCGAATGAGACTGACGGTCGTTTGTCGGTCTTCTGGGAGAGGCAAAACCTTGAACCAAACCAGAAGTACAGTTTCGGTGTGTCTTTTCCAAAGGAGTTTGTGCAATATGACACGCAGCCGCCTAACGGTTTTTCCATTGATTTCTCTTCTTTCGCGCCGTACATTGTGGGGTTCCTTTTCCTAATAGGGTTCATCTTCATCTTGGTCGTTGGCATCATTGCAGCAAGCAAGAAACAGTACCTGTCACCCCAAATCAGCATGGAAACTCTCGGAGTCAAGCACGGGTTAACAGCCGTTGAAGCATCTTACCTGCTTGACTTAAAACCGACAAAAATAGTGACGGAAATACTCTACAGTCTTCTGAAGAAAAGGGCTGTCTGGGTTGAAGCCACAAAACCCTCAATCAAGCTGAGAATCATGCCCGATTTCAAGGACAAAGCCGGATCTTCAGAAACACCATTAAGGTACTATGAGATCGACTTCTTGAAAGCAATAAGAGAAGACGGAACATTGAACGAAGAAAAACTCGCAGAAACAGTCATGTCACTCAGGGACAATGTCGAGGAGAAAATGCGTGGGTACTGCAGGCAAGACACTATAGACTACTACAAGAGCATTGTCACAAAGGCATGGACACAAGTCGAGCAGGCAGGTACGCCTGAACTAGCCTCCAACGCTTATGATGAACAGCTGCTCTGGCTGCTACTGGATCCGAACGTGAAAGACCACACCCAAACCGCCTTCCAAAACCGAGCCTTTGAGCCAAACCCACTCTGGTTATGGTACTGGTATGGCTACACCCACTATAACCCGAATCCCATTATCAAACCAAGCACCACAATACCAACCCTACCGACGAAACCGCCTTCTATTCCAGGCGCCGAATTTGCCAATAACGTCGCGACCTCACTCGAAAGCACGGCAAACAACATCGTGGTCAACGTCGAGAAATTCGCCAACTCTATAATTCCAGCGCCGCCGTCCAAAGCATCGAATGAACCTACACAACACAACGCCACCTGCGTCTGCGCGTGCCATGCATGTGCTTGCGCATGTGCATGTGTATCGTGCGCCTGTGCCTGCGCTGGAGGAGGAGTGGGATAGGATGACCTTCTTGAGCAAGGTTTTTCGCCCAGCGAGGATTCCACAGGGGCGCTACACCTACAGAGGCAGAGGCAAATTCACAGGTTTGGCCTTGCAGCTTCGTGTTGAGCCAGACGGCATGGGCATCATGGTCATCAATGCTAACAGGGTTCTATATCTCAATGAAACAGCTACAGCGTATGCATACTTCTTCATGCACGGAACCCCAGAAACAGTTCTGTTAAAGAATGTTCGACGCATGTACAGAGTGAGCTCCACGACAGCTAGAAATGATTACCAGAAGCTCGTCTACACAATCAGCACGCTTGCCCAGACTGAGAAGGTCTGTCCTATATCGTTTCTTGGCATCAAAAGCGTTGAGCCTTTTACCCAGCAGCATTCAGCACCGTTGCGCATGGATCTGGCGCTCACGTTCAGGTGCCAAAACAACTGCGGCCACTGCTATGCGGGCGGTCCACATGAAACAGATGAGCTGAACACTGAACAGTGGAAGCAGGCCATCAATCATCTTCACCAAATAGGCATCTTCATCTTAACATTCACCGGTGGCGAACCTACACTCCGAGAGGACTTGCCTGAACTGCTGCTCTATGCGCAGAATGAGGGAATGGTCACGGGACTAGTGACGAACGGGAGAAAACTGAAGGACAAGGCTTACGTTGAGGCCCTTGAGAAGGCAGGTCTGGATTTCGTGCAAATAACTCTCGAATCTCACAAACCCAAGATCCACGACCTAATGACCGGAGCAAAGGGAAGCTGGAAAGAGACCGTTGAAGGAATAGGGAATGTCGTTCCGTCGAAGATCTACGTGACTACGAACACAACTCTGAGCAAACACAACGCTTCAGACTTCTTGGAAACCGCAGATTTCCTGAAGGAATTGGGAGTTGCGGCGTTCGGATGCAATAGCCTCATCTATTCAGGAAAAGCAACAACCATAAGCGACGAATTTGCCCTGCCTATCGCAACGTTGAATGAGCTATTGCCAAGAATCCGCGACAAAGCCAACCAGTTGGGACTGAAGTTTCTATGGTACACGCCAACCCAATACTGTCGATTCGACCCAGTCAAACTGGGCCTAGGCGTTAAGTCCTGCACAGCCGCGATGGTGAACATGTGCATAGGACCAAACGCAGACGTCTATCCATGCCAAAGCTACTTCGAGAGCCTAGGCAACATCCTTAGAGACGATTGGAAGATGATCTGGAACCACCCGCTTGCCGTCAAGATCAGAAAGAGAGAGTACGTCGAACCTAAGTGCAAGAACTGCCCACAATTGCAGATCTGCGGCGGCGGATGCCCACTCGAACTGCAAAGCAAGAACTACGTCTGCCTCGAAAACCAGTGATCACTTCCTAGGCATGAATGATTTTGACGAGTCTTCAAAGCGAATGACTATTTCACTGCTTTGTGTCTGGTACCTTGCAAAGGTTTTAAATTTCCATCCACAAACACTCTGTCTATTCAAGGTTCAATTTGAATCTGACTGAGGATGAACAAATGGCAGTCAACTCGAAAATAACAGTCCACAAAGGAAAACTGGTTACTGGCATAATTGTGGGATTGATAGTTCTCATCATGTTTGGGCAGATCTTTATGGTTCACGCTCTGGCTGTTGATTCTGATGGAGATGGGATTTCAGACGCAACTGAGTCGGATCTTGCTGCGCGATATTTGCCGAATCTGCAATTCAAGGCTGGAGAAGAGTTCTTCCCTGTTGAAATAAGCTATCATCTAAACAATTCAGTTCTCAAGCTGAGAAATGGAGAAATCGTCACAACCGTAGATTCACATCCTACGATAGCTTCGATTTCCACGAAGCCGAGCGAGAACTACTTTCTAGCCAACAAGTTCGGGGACCTATCCGCAATTGCTGCAGACTATGAGAGCAGAAGATCAACTCTGGGCTACACGGTCTACTGCCGTGTCACAAAGGATTCTACGTCCACGGTCGTTCAGTACTGGTTCTTCTACGCCTACAACAACGCGCCCTTGAACGACCATGAAGGGGACTGGGAAATGATGGAGCTTGTCTTGGATACAGCACAAAACCCGACATGGGTGGCTTACTCTCAGCACTTGAAGGGTCAGAGAGCCTCATGGGGCGACGTTGAGAAGGTGGATTCGACTCACCCCGTAGTCTACGTGGCCAGAGGTTCTCACGCAAACTACTTCAGGCCCTATCAGGGTCGCCTTGGTTTGGAGAATGACGAAGTTGGTGCTGACGGATTAAACTTGAAACCCAGCGACGTGAAACCGATTCTGCTGGGAGAAATGGGAACGGCTTATCATAATTCGTCTCAAGATTGGTTGACCTACGGCGGCCGATGGGGTAACTGGGCCAATCTGGCTGACTCCGAAGTGGGCTTCGCTGGTCCCTTCGGTCCAGGTCAAACAGACAACTACGACAAGTGGTTCAATCCTGTTTCATGGGGACAAGGCGTTCCTGAAGCTAACAGTATGTTGTTCACCTTTAGCTGGATCGCAGCTAACTTCCTTCTCATCTTCATAGTGATCACGATTCTTCTGTCAATCTGGAAAGTATGGAAGATCGTAAAGCTTAAGAAAAAGGGTGGCTTGAGGCTTCGTGGGTTTTTGAAGAGTAGAGCATCCATTGGCATAGTCTTGGGAGTGGTTGCCTTGGCTCTGACCGTCGGTGGAATGCTGCTTCCATGGTACGTGGTCAAAGCAAACGTCCAATCCACACTGATATCTACGCAAGGTGAAGCCGAGCTTCTAACCATGGACGGTCAGAGAGGCTTGATAGTAAACTTCCTAGTGGGCAACAAAGATCCTTCCCCACTCTTCAGTCTCCAAGTACCGTTTGGTATCCTTCTCTTAGTGGGCATAGTGTTCGGCGTTCTGGACATAGTGGGAATGAAAACGGGGAAAGATCTTGGCAATAAATACCTCAGAGGCGGATTGTTCTTCCTCATATTGTTCATAGTGCTGATTCTAGTCATCTTTGCACTGACCTCCACAATCCAGACTCTAGCGGCTTCAATGGGATTGGCTTTGCCCCCTGAAGCGACACAGATCGCTCAAACCGTCGCCCAGCAACCGCTTCAAGGAACTCAAACTAGCGGCCTCGGCGACTATGGTTCTGTGACACTTTCATGGGGCCTAGGCTTAGGAGCGTACATGCTTCTCGTCGCGGCGATAGTGAGACTCGTGGCTGCCATAGTGCTGAGAGGAGTCAAAGAAACAAAACCCCAGACTGCAGGGGCGCAGACACCGCCACCCCCACCTCTCTAGATGGAAAGAAATCCACTCGAGTTGCGTCTTGGGTTTAACTTGAGACTTCCACCAGACATGCTGCAGAAACAGAGTTTGTAACGATTCTACGGTTGCGGTGTGTCAGTGTGTCCGGTCTTGGGCTTCAGTTTTCGCACGAATATCACGGTTGCTGCTGCCAGGATTATTAGAACGAAGATTGGATTAGTGAACTCTGGTATTGGGTTCTCGTCGCCCTGAACTGTTCCCGAAATGGTCCCCGATTGTGCTGGCGGGATCTTTGGCAATTGGAAGTTGACGCCTGACGTGACTTGGTCAACGGTTACGCTTACACCCGATGTGCTCACTTGAGTGTAGCCTGCTGCTGAGGCAGTCACCGTGTAGGTGTCGGTTTCTAAGCCGCTTGAAATGACGTAGTTGCCTTGATCATCAGCAGTGGCACTTCCGGATGAGTATGTCGTGTCTCCATCCGCGCTTATGTGGGCGTGTTCTATGGGTTGGTTGTTTGTATCCGTTACCTTGCCTGTGATTATTCCAGAAGGCGATGGGGGAGTAACTTCCAATGAGAGATCAACTCTGGTTTGAGCCCCTGCAGTGACGCTGACGCCTGTTGTATCATTGAAGCTCATGGGGGGATAATAGACCGTAACTGTGTACGTGTCCGTTCCCAATCCACTTGTTATTGTGTAATAGCCTGTGGCGTTTGTTTGAGCTGAGCCAAAGTAGATTGAATTGTCTGAGTTGGCATAGACTGTTGCGTTGGGCAAGGCTTGTCCGCCAGGGCTGACCGTTATTCTGCCCCAGACTATGCCTGATCGGTCAAGCTGGAGGTTGGTGTTTTTGACTTCTTGTCCAGCTACGACGTTGATTCCGCTGGCGATTTTCGTGACGTGCCCTTCTGGATAGAAGGCTGAGACATTGTACGTTCCAGTACCAAGGTTCATTGCGATAGTGTAGTTCCCGTTTGCATCGGTCACGGCTTGGCCCACGAAGGATCCGCTTCCGTTGGAAGGCGATGCAATTAGCATCACGGTACTCAAAGGTGTCCCTGTTCCGGTTTCGGTCACTCTTCCGGAGATGACGCCGGAAAGATGCAGATAGATGTTTATGCCTGTTGTAGCAAGCCCTGCTGTGACTTGCACGTTGTCTGTCTCGTTGTACAGGTATCCGTTGGCCATGGCGGTCACGGTGTAGCTGCCAGTTTTCAGTCCATCAGTGATGCTGTACTGTCCCTGAGAATTCGTTACAGCATATCCAGATCCATTACTGCCCGAAGCAAAAACCATCGCCCCGACTACTGGTACTCCGCCAGCGCCATGGACGGTTCCTGAGAAGGCTTGTCCTGAAGCCTTAGTGAAGATTAGGAATGAAACGTTAACCAGCAAACCTGACACTACGGCAAAAATCATCATAGTGGCAAGCGATCTGTAAACGGAAGACCTGTTAATCATGTTTGTTTTCACCAAACCTGTATCCTAATTCTCCGATAAGTAATTAAGACTTGCGCAGAGTAAACTGTAATGCTGGTGTCTGTCTTTTCCCAAGCATCATCCAGCAAATCGACTCCGTTTTTGCTGGAAAAGGTTTATTTTCTGGCATAATGCTATCAATCAAGCTACTGGCGGATTATTGTCCGCTGGGATGTGGCCCTAACGGGCTGAACCGTAAACCAGA
>Ga0315288_10002529_pt1 | contig 23647 bp, 30 predicted proteins | sample YL17G11_20_MG_FD_203454 | JGI IMG/M metagenome (GOLD analysis project Ga0315288, IMG submission 203454) | Sediment microbial communities from Yellowstone Lake, YNP, Wyoming, USA - YL17G11_20 | ecosystem: Environmental > Aquatic > Freshwater > Lake > Sediment | place: USA: Wyoming | collected... | reverse complement strand
CAATCGGGTTGTCCTAAGCTGCGGTCAAACCCTTCATCCGAAGGTGGTGGTCGTTGGTGAGGGGCCTGGTGCTGAAGAAGTCGTCCAAGGAGAACCCTTTGTCGGAAAATCCGGGAGGATTCTTCGACACATTCTCAACGCCCTCGAGTTCCGCCGGCAGAACACCCTGATCACGAACATCATCCCGTGCAGGCCCGAGAACAACGTCTTCCCCAACGACGATTCCATGGTCAGATCCTGCGTGGAGATGTGGCTGATCGAGGAGCTGAACATCCTCAAGCCCGACCTGATGCTCCTGCTGGGGGCAAAACCGCTGAAGTTTATCCTCGGGATGGAAGGTATTGCAAAAATACGCGGAACGTGGTTTCAAGTCCCTGAAAGCTACATCCCGACTGGAAAGACGATCTTCGCCATGCCAACCTTCCATCCCTCCTATGTGGCAAGGATGGAGCACACGCCGGAAGGGGAGAAGATCGCTGGCGGGTTCAGGTCGGACATCGAGGCGGTCGCCAAAAGAGCCGGATTCATCCCCCAATAAGCAGCCCAATCCCGAAACAGCCTCACCGGCGGTGCCCAGCGGCAACGTCCGCGAATTCCGCCCTCAGGCGTTCCGCGGCGGACTCCTTCGAGATCCCTGGGTCGTCATCCTGCCATTCGGCAAGCCTCCCGACAAGCGCCGCCATCCAAGGCCCCGGGAGGATTCCGAGAGCCTCCATGATTTCGTTGCCGTCAAGGACGGGCTTCGGCCTCCCGAGCCGATCGCGCGGGACGGACGCCTCCGCCAGCTCCATCCTCGTCCTTGTCTGGCTGAACAGGTTCGGCCCGTTGTCAACGTCACCCCTTGAGACGAAGTCGGCCTCCGCAAGGAGCAGGACGTCCCTCCACGACACCCCCTCTGCCGAGGCCTTCCTGGCGAACCGCCTCAGCCCTGCGGCACCGGACGAATGCAGGAAATGAGGCCTCATGTGCAGCTTCACCAAGCTTGCCACGCGTTCCGCACGCCCGTTCCCGCCCGCCGCGACGTGGTTGAGGAAGATCCTGACAATGTCGGCGCTTGGCAGCTCGTGGCCTATGTAGGACGACTTCTCGTCCCCGTCAACCCTGATCCCGGCCGCCGCCTTGCCGAAGTCGTGGAAAAGGGCGGCGGCGACGACCTCGGAGTTCCTGTTAGACATGACGGACGCCGTTGCAGCCGTCGCCAGGCTGTGCCCCCAGAGGCTAAGGTTATGCCGCCCCGGAACGCCTTGATCCATGTCGAGCGACGCGAGCTTCCCAACAGGACTGCCCTCCAAGACATCCGACAGCAGAGCCTCAAAAACCCCGGACTCCTTCAGGATGCTGAAGGCCGTGTCGGGCGACGGCCCCGCCGAGATCTTCAAAAACTCCTCACCGATCCGCTCCTTCGACACCTTCACCCTCAGGGCAGACAAGACATCAGGATCCCCCATAGCCCTGCATAGTTCGGGGGCAATCCGGAAGCCGAGCTTGGCCGCGAACCTAGCGGCCCTGAGAACCCTCAGCGGGTCGTCCATGAACATCTTCTCCGGGGCAATCGGAGACCGAAGCACCTTCGCCTTGAGATCCTCCATCCCTCCGCAGAAGTCCTCGACAGGCCCGTTGGGCACGACCCAGAACATGGAGTTGACCGTGAAGTCCCTCCTGAGGGAGTCCTCCTCGGGGGTCGCTTCGCGGACGGCGGGTATCCTGCTGTCCTTCGAATATGTTTCCATCCTTGCCATGGCAAAATCGAGGGACATGTTTCCGACGGCCAACCTGGCCGTCCTGACGTGCTTGGACTTCTCGGGGTTTTCCCGTATCATGTGCTCGCCGACACCGAGCCTCTTCGCCACAACCTTGGCGAACTCGTCTGCAGGTTGGCCTGTGACCATCAAATCAATGTCGTTGTTGCCTTCCCTGCCCATCAGCTTTTCCCTGACCCATCCTCCAGCAACCCTGACTTTGGTGTCTGGGAACATGCAAGCCGTGTCGGAAATCATCCTGAAGACAGCATCCTCTTCGGGTGTTGTCCTGATTACGCCTTCGAATATTTTTGGATTGTTCACGGACAAACAGTATCACATCGCCCGTCGGATTACAAGATATTTCTTGACTTGGAAATTGGAATAGGAATTGGTTGCGGTTCGCCACATTTTTTAAGGAAACGCACCGACTCCTCAAACGTCAATTTCAAAGAGCCCGCCGTTCCCCGAAGAGGACTCCGTGGTGCTTTCTTTACCAAGCTCCTTAAAAGAGACACTGATCTGAGTTGGTGATCGGGTTCTGTCTTGAGATAAGTTGTTTTCGTCCAGTATGTTATAAGGGTTGATTATTGCGTTGCTATTGCGTTGCATTGGCTTGTAAAGCTCCCAATTGCAAATAGTTATGTGGGTTGCCGACCTCCTGCCGTGTCCGGAGTAGATCACCTCGGTTTTGATTTGGTCAAAATCCGTCAGCTTGGCCAGCACCGTCCTCAGCTGCTGGTATGTCACGAGCGATTTGCTGGCGAGGGTCCGCAGTCCGATCACCAGGTGCCCGGCAGGTATCGTCTGTCCGAAGAACACTTGGTCGGTCTGGTTGGCCAGCAACAGAATCTCTATCCAGACAAGTCGGCAGTTCTTGTCTTTCCAGCATTGGCTGCGACGTATTTTGTGATACAGGCTTATCGGTTTCGTTTTTCACCTAGTTTCAGATTGTCAAGCTATCACACGCTTTGTCGAATTACAAGTGTTATACGCCGACTCATCATGCTTTCCCCTCCGTCCTAACAGATAAAAGATTCCGAGTCAAGTAAAGCCGCATTGGCACATGGGGGACATTGTGGGGTATAATCCCCACATGACAGATTCCCGTGAGCCGCAAACTATCGGGCTTCAGCCCGTGTAGATAGGCAAACGGCAGGTCAAAAAATATATTGCGATTCTTGTAGGGCAACAGAAGAGTATTGGAGTATAATAGAGACATGGAATACATCAGAGACGAATATCGGGTACATCTTATAGTTTACCATTTGATCTGGTGCCCCAAGAGACGTAAAGCGGTTTTGGTGGACAAGGTGAAGGACAGGTGTAACCAGCTCATCAGGGAGAAATGCGACCAGATGGCCTGGGAAATCTTGGAGCTGTCAATACAGCCCGATCACATCCATCTTTTTGTCAGGGTGTTCCCGACAACCTCGGCCGCGGAGATCGTCAAGGAATGCAAGGGACAGTCTTCATATTTCATGAGGAAGGAGTTCCCCGAGCTTCTCAAGCTTCCGTGCATGTGGACGCGATCCTATTTTGCCTCCACTGCCGGCAATGTCTGTGCAGAAACCATCCAGAGATATGTGGAGGCTCAGTCTCGGTCATGAGCTACTCTGTCAGAAAATTTGAAGTCAAGAAGACGGAGATATTGGAAAAACTTTCTCTGGAATCCGGGATCCTATATTCGTCCACAGTCAAGTTCTTCTGGAGGACGGTCAGGAAGAAGGGGATCTGGCTCAAGCCGGCGTCCCTGATGCGTCTCTATAGTTCCGACAGGATGCACGCCCATTCTGCGGACGCATCTGTCCAGGCGTTTTTCGCATCCTTGAAGTCCTGGAGGACGCTGAGGAAGTCCCGTCCCGAGGCAAGGCCTCCTGTCCGTCTCAGGAAGTATTTCAACGTGGTCTGGAAGAACACCGCCATCAGGCTGAGAAAAGGAAGCCTGATCCTCAGCAATGGCAAGGGGAACGACCCCGTTGTTTTCAAGGAGTGGAAATACGAGATTCCGGTCCAATGCACCCTATGCTGGCATGGGACTGGATATGAAATCATCTGTTTGTACAACCACGAAGTTTTGGAACCACAAGTCGAACAGAAAGTATTAGCGGTGGATCTGGGACAGATACATGTCGCCACGACATCCGACGGAACAATCTACAACGGCCGCCTGCTCCGTTCCATCAGGCAGTGGAGGCACAAGAAAGTTTCAGATATACAGGCGAAGATGGACAACAAGAAAAAAGGATCAAGGGAGTGGGAACGTCTGAGGGATCGCAAAAGGAAGTTCCTCAGGAAGGTGGAGAATAGGACCAGCGACATCCTGCACAAGTACACCACTGGACTCGTGTCGACTTGCAAGAACAATGGCAAGGACACTCTTGTGGTCGGGGACTTGAACGGATACCGCCAGGATAATAACAAGGGGAAGGAACGCAACCAGGAGAACCATTCTTGGTTGTATTCCCGCACTACGTGGATGCTGAGATACAAGGCGGAGAAACACGGTTTGAACTTCAGGCTCCAGAACGAGGCCTACAGTTCCCAGACTTGTCCCGCTTGTGGCAAGAAGAAGCATCCCAAGGGTCGGGAGTATAGGTGCAAGTGCGGGTTCCACGGACATAGGGACGTGGTGGGGGCGTTCAACATCCTCAAAATGTATCTGAGTAGTTCTGCGGATATGAAGCGGGACGAATCAGTAGTTGCCGCTATGAGACCGGCCTCGGCGATAAGGGATGTCAAGTATCAGCCATACCTCCGAGTTGCTTGATGGGTCCGCAAGGATTCATCAAGAATCTGCGGGACTTCAGTCCCAGCAGAGTGTCAAGCAACCGATGGACGTCGGCAGGTTCGACTGTGCGGTTTCCATAGAGGTCGCCGAACACCTGCCAGCCGAAAAGAACGGGGTTTTCATCGCCAACATCGCCAGAGCCGAACCCAAGGTGATCGTTTTCACGGCAGCGCCGCCCAGGCAGATGGGCAGGGGCACATCAACTGCCGCCCCATGTGGGAATGGATCGGGGACTTCGGGAAGGCCGGATTCGCCGCGGATCCGGCGGAGGCCGACAGGGTCAAGAAAGAAACTTTCACAAGAATATCGGGGGTGGACCACTACATGCGGAACCTGATGGTCTTCACGAGGCTCCCGGAAGCCCGTAACGGGCTTAATGCCACGGAGAAGGGACAGACATCCTAAGTGACGGTTTTGGGGCCTCCAAGGCCTTCCACGGCCCTTGGAAGGGCTTCCGTGTCCGGATCCGTGATGATGCCCTTCCGTTTGGGCTTCCAAGCCTCCACAGCATCCCTCCAGGACTTGGATAGCTCAAATTTGCCGATGTCCTTCGGCCTGTTGTGGCTCCAGTATCCGCAGTACCGGCACACCAGTCCATATTGAGCCATGATGTTCACATCGGTGTAATCCTCAGGTCTTGTGATGGTAGGGGGGATCCTGAACGCCCTTGCCACCGCCGCCCCTATCGGACAACACCAGAAACCTCTTGCGTCGAGGCACGTCCCGCATTTGCGGGCATTCCAGCATCCCTTGAAGTAGGGGGCGTCCGGCCCGATTCGAGGGTCGTCAACCGGAGCCATCTGGGCGGCGAATGTCTGTTTTTGCGGGGAGGCCTTCTGCGTGTCGCGAACCAGCAGGCCGAATTCGGCGGCGGCTTTCTCCACCATCCAGTGGCTTTGGGGACGGTGGTATGTGTACGACCTGATTTGGCACCGTCTGTAGGACTTCCGGTACCAGTCAAGCACCTCGACAATCTCAAGGAACCGCGGATGCATCGTCGGCTCCCCGCCTGTCAGCCATATGCTCCTGAAGCGGACTCCCATGTCCCTGCATCCGACAAGCATGTCCTTCAGGTATTCGGGGCTGACATCGTCCGAACCGTCTGACGGGCAGAGGGCGGTGGCGCGGTTGCAGTTCGGGCACGACCTGTCGCACCTGTAGGTTACATTGACCTTCAGCCTGACCATCTTCGGCTTGCGGACGCCGTCAGGTGTTTTCGGTATGTTCCTGATCATGTTCTTTTTTTTTTCAGCACTCTTCAGCCGCAGGGTGGGGATCCGAAATTTCGCCACCAGCGAGCCTGTTCTTCTCCCACCATCCGGCATCATAGCCGTACTTGTATTGCCGGAGCTTGTTGTTCATTTTTTTCCCACAACGAACGCCTCGTTCACCGTCGCCAAGAGCGGATCGTTGGGATTCCTTTTCTTGAGCTCGCGGTAGATCTCGCGATGCATCTCGCAAATCGTCCTCATGCCGGAAACCTTCCATGGGTTGATGCTCCTAGGCATTATACCGCTCCCCTTCATCATCGAGGAAGCCGACGCGTTGTTGCCCTACTTGCTCCACCCCCGCCTGTCGTGCCCGATGAACATGATGGACGAACAGCTGCCAACCCTGAGTGCCAACCCAACCGTCTCCAAGAAAAAACCCTTGTCGTGCCCGTTGAAAAGGCCGAATATCTCCTCGAGTTGGTTCTCGTCCTCGACCCACTGCAGGGTTTCCGGCTTGTAGAAGTTGTCGCCGCCCTTCTCCCCGTAGAGCCTGAACAGGGTGTCCTCGAAGTCCAAGCTGGTCGGATAGGCGTTCCTGTTCGCGGCATGGAGCATGGGGATGGAACCAAGGCCCTGGACGGAGAAGAAGACAAGGTCAATGCCGATTGCCCCCAGCTGCCTGACGGTTTCCATCGCGCTGGACGGGAAATCGATGTCATACGTGCGGCGCAGCTGCTCGTGGACGGGGGATCCCTCGGGCAGGATCTCGCAGGTTTTCCTGACAGCCTCCTTGACCTTGACGTCATGCGACTGCGGCTGATCCCGCCCGACGGGCTTCGGCCTGAGCCTGATGGGGGCATGGGGCAGCCTGGCGGAAAGCGGTCCGCCACAGGTTTCCCTCACCAGGATGCGCTGGCGCATCCTCTTGATTTCCTCCAGCTGCTCCCTGGTAATCAGCATGTTGCTGACTGGGTTCATGCCCCACCTTTCGCCCGCCGGGCCGGCCGCGGTTTCCTGTACATCTGGCAGCTTAAGGCGTCATTTACCGTCCTGCCAAAGTTCCTGACGAAGCCGAACCGCCTGCAGAAGCTGATCAGCCTCCGCTTCGACGTAGTCTCGCCGGGTTCCCTTTCGCCGAGGTTCAGCTCCACCCTCTTGCCGACCCTGTCGGCGTACGCGCACAAATCCTCCATGAACGCGATGCCGAGCCCCGTATCCCTCTTCCCCCTCGGGACACGCAGGGTTTGGAGGACGAGGCTGTCCTTGCCCTCGTGGACGGAAACGTCCAGGCCATTGACCTCGTGCCTCAAGATCACTTTCTCAAGGGTGTCGACCTGCTGCTCAGGGATGTCCTCGGCGGCCACGGCTTCGCCCAGGTCATAGGCCTCAAGGCGGCTTATGATCCTGCCCTTGTTCGTCCGGAAAAGGTCTACCGATCCGTCATAGGACATCGGCTTGCCGTCCTTGTCGATAAGATCCCCGTCCTTGTCGTAATCGGCGTATCCGGAGTCCAGTGCCTTCTGAAGGGCCTCCGCGTGGGTCCTGCCCTCGAAGATCCTGCCTGCGGCCATGGCGGCGGCGGCGACGGGGTATTCCTCCGCCGAGGCGGACTTCGAGGTTTTTCCGGCAAGCCCTCTGACATACGCCACGCTCGCCGGCATGAGGTACCCGTCATGAAGCTCGTTTGCCTCCGGCGACGGCCCCCCGAAGGTGAACGCCTCGTCAACGATCTCCCGCTTCCGGGTCTCGGAAAGCTCGGGGCGGGCGGCGAAATAGCGGGCTATGGCCTCCAGCCAGAGCCGCCCCCATTCCGCGGCGTCAGGCCTCAGGTTCCGGATCATGCGGACTGGCACGTTCATCCTGACGACATCCAGCCTGCCAAAAAGGTCGCAATGGCTTTCCGCCTCGATGGCGACCATCTCCGGTATGTCCGGCAGATCCGGCTCCTCCGCCCATGCGGCCTTCGTGACGCCGCCCGCCGGCCTGAGTCCCGGGTATTCGTCGAGCACCTCGGGCGGCACAGGCCTGCCCTCCTTGGCGGCCTCCTCGACAAGCCTCCTGTGGAGGGCGAACGCCGCAGCCCTGCCCGCGTCCGTCATTTGGCCCATCCGCCTCCCAGGGAACGTCCTGGACATCTCCCTGAGGAGCCAAGTGCCTATCCCCTTCCTCTGGTACGGCTCCGCGACCCAGACGCCTATCGTTCCGAACTCGTCGGACCCCCAGCCGACGGGGGTGTCCCCGTCGAACGCGACGATAGTCGTGTCGAATTTGTGGAGGCCTCGCCTGTCCATCTCCTCCTCGGACAGGTAGAGAGCCAAACCGTGCCCGTCCCTCATGATGAAATCCTCGCCCGGTTCCGGTGCCGGGTTTTCCTTCACGTACTGGAGCTTTCTCCCGGTCTGCCGGAACTCTATCTCCCTGCCGCCGAAGACACCCTTGGAATGCAGGATCGGGTACTTGGACTTAGGCCCAAGCCATGCGACACCCTCCAGCGTCCTGTACTGCTTGTATGCCTCCGGGGATATCCACCCCGTCCTGTGGAAATCCATGAACTCCTCGCGTGTCATTTGCCACGGCTCATTGGCAGCCTCCCCGGCGGCCGTGCGGTACCACCCCGCGGGCTGGGACACGCCGCGGACGGGGGCACTGAAGCGGGACACGTCCGCCTCCGCGACGGGGACGGCTCCCCCGTACCGGACGGCGCCGACGCTGAACCACGAGTATTCCCACCTCGAATCGGGAATGGAGACGGTTCCGGTTCCCCTGTCGTACCACTCCGGATGTTCCTCCGCCGCGAGGCTCCAGGCGTCGTCACGGGCCTCGTCGTCGGCTAGGACGGGCTCGTCCATGGAGGCGCGGTCAATCATCAGCTTGGACGGGTCTATGCGGCCGGAGGGGACCGTTATGAGGACGGGCTCGCCGCCGTCGTCCGAGGCGGCTTCGTCGGCCCAGTACCTCGCCCTCTCAGGGTCGTCGCAGAAATGGGGGTTTTTCAGCCCCTCGGACAGTATGGCGGGCAAACGGGACGAAGCCGTCCCGTGGTAGAAAACGGGCGGGAGCGGGGGCGGCCCCGCGGCTGCGATGCGGCTCTGGTACCAGCTTCCGGTCATGCATTATCATTCCGAAACCCGGGGCGGAATACCTGCCAAAGAACTTGACGGCCAAAATCAGACAATGTATAATCTGAACAAACCAAGGAGACCTTACATGAACAATCCAGAAGGCATCAAGAAAATGTCTGAGACAAAACGCGAACTGTCCAGAACCCATCTCGTTGAAAAGGCCGCGGATGCGGCGTTCGTCCAGAGCAAGGTCAAGCTGGCCGTCTCCGGCAACCGCAGGAAGAGGCACATCGGGTTTGAGGAATACAAGAAGATGCTCGCAGACGGGATCTCGGTGACCGAGATAGTGAAGATGACCAGCAAGCACCTGGTCTACTTCTACAACGCCATCCTCAACGGGAAAATCACCTTGGCCAAGGATGACTTCGAACGGATGTACTGCTCTGGGATGTCGCTCGACGAGATCGCCGAGAAGTTGGGGATGTCGCGCGACCATATCACCCATCTCAGGGAGTTCTACGGGATCAAGCGCAAGGGGGCGACGTTCATCAGGCGCCTCTCCGAGGAGAAGCCGCTCAGCCAAGAGGCGAAGAGCATGCTGGTGGGTTCGGTTCTGGGAGACTGTCACATTCACCAACTTGGGTACTTCAGTGAGAAACATTCTGCGAAGCAAGTGGAGTACCTTGAGTGGAAGGCTAGTTTGGTTCCCGATATCTTGAGCCCAAGGGCATTCACTTCAGCAACGTCCGTTGACAAAAGATCTGGTAACACTATCTACTCTTTTTCTCTCAGGACTCGGGCTCATTCTTTTCTGTATGATCTCAGAAAAAAGTTCTATGCCCAAAGAAATAGTCGTTGGTTCAAAGTCATTCCTGACAACATTGGAGACATACTTGATGAGTCGGCTCTTGCCGTGTGGTTTATGGACGACGGTTCAACAGATTGGGGCTATCGTCATGAGATAAAAAACGGGAACACAAAACCAAGAAGCTGGTTATGTTCTGAATCGTTTTCTGTAGAGGACAATGAAAGGTTAAAAAGTGTTCTTACAAAGAAGTGGGGTTTGGAGGTCGAAGTTGGAACAAGAGAAATCCGATCAAAGTTCAGTGTGTCGCGGCTGATATTTTCAAAAAAAGGAACTCAGGATTTACACTTATTGATAGCAGAAAAAGTTAACCCGTGTCTCCGCTACAAGATCTGTGAAAACGACTATGTCCTTTCTCGAAGAGTGCCATTTGATCCAGTAAAAATAAAAGAAGAATTTGACAGGAAACATAGCATCATAATATAAATACGGATTATTTGTAAAGGTAACGGAACCAACGACTTCTGCCCCCCGGAAGCGTATACTCAGGCGTGACGAATTGTGAGATGCCCGGCAGAGCCTTCTTGATGTTCTTGCTGATTTCCAGCCACAGTGTCATATAGTCGGTGTAGAGGGTCTTGAAGTTGTCGATCGAGGACTGGACATGGTTGTCCCAGTTCTCGCCGAATATGATCGCCCTTTCGGCGAAATTGAGGCCGAACACGAGCCTCCTGAGAGCCTGTATGCCCGCATAGAGGACGACGCCCGCCCGCCAGTAGAACGGCAGGTTCTCAATGGACGTGTAGTACATGGAGGCCGGCGGGATGGCGTTCATCATATAGAGCCCCTCATTGAGGAATGACAGGAGCTCCTCGTCGGAGAAGTACTTGAACTGGTATTGGGCGAAAAACTGGTCCTCGGGATCCGGCGGCATTTCCAGCCTGACGAGCCCCATCATGTTGGCCTGCCATCCCGTCGAAATGAGCCTGTTGTTCTTCCTGATGAGCGGCCTCGGATCCTGGTTCCAGTTCGGATAGGCGAAGTAGAGGGTGTTCCCGTCGTCCTTGAGGAGGCCCTGTTCCCAGTGCACCCAGATGTGCTGGGCCTCGTAGATGATGCTGTTGCAGAGCTCGAGCATCATGCTGACGCCGTTGTCGCCGATTTGCTGGGCGATGCTCGGGGAGGTCCAGTTAATGAACGAGGTGGCGGGCTTGACGTTGATTTCAAAGACGAGCCTCTGGACGTCGCCCGACGAGTCCCACCTGAACGTCCAGACGTCGTAATAGTTGCCCGGGCTGAGGCTGGCGGGGACGAGCCAGTCGGCATACCACACCCCGGTGGTCTCCTTCTGGGCAAAGAACGGGCCGAAGACGGGGCCGCTGGACTCGCTGGAGGAAAGTGAGCTCCCCTGGCTGCTGGTGGACATCTCGGTCTCGGAGAGGGACGAGCCCGACGACGCGGAGCTGGAGGAGCTGGACTCCTGGTGCCAGTTGTTGTCGACGATCATGACGCGGGGCTGGGCGGCGGGGTCGCAGAGGACGCCGTCCTGCTCGAAGGCGCAGTACAGCCTGACGAACTCGCCCTGGAGGGCCATGGTCCTGGTCATTACTGCCGGCATTGTGTCAGACTCCTTCTTGGCTTCCGCCGAGGCTGAGGATCTGCCTGTACCTTTCGTTGGCCACCTCGGACGCCTTGTCCTCGACCTGCTCCCAGACCTGTTCCCACAGGTCGTCGGGCATGTCGGTCGGCTCGGCTCTCTCTGCCTTGATGTCGTCATGCTCGTCGGAGATTGTCGCGGTGTAGTCGAACTCGTAGTCCTTCCCGGCGACGTTCATCTCGAACGTGCCGCTGAAGCTCATGGAGAACGGGCCGCCAGCCTGGGCGGTCTTGAGCCAGCCGGCCTTCCTGCCAGCCTCCTCCCACTGGATCCGGGTGATCCTCGCCTTCCTTGCGGGAGCGGGCTTGGGCTGTCCGGCGGCCTCCCTGATGGCGTCGCCAAGGGATCGGATGATCCCGTCCGGCCCCCATTCGATTTTCGCCGACTCTATCTTGTCGATCGGCCCCTTGTCCCGGCAGGGGCGGTGGTAGAGGAACCAGTCAGGATCAACATAGGTTGACTTCTCAAGGATCTCCTGCTGGCAGTGCGGGCAGACCTCGAATTCCTCGACCTTCGTCCTCGTTTTCCTGATGACCGGCGTAATTTTCAAGTTCATCTTCCACCCCCAACTTTCGATTCAAATCAGGCTCTTCATCCTACGTATGCCGTCACCTCGTACCTGTTCCCGATCTTGCACCACAACACATGCAGCATCACGTTCGCCGGAGCGACGCTGTAGTCCGGCAGCACCGCGGCCAAGGCGATGTCGGCTCTCTGCGAGGCAGCCTCGGGGTCGCCGCATTCCCTGCCGCCGAGCAGCATGCCGCTCCACTGCGTGCCGTCCTCGTCAACGGGGATCATGCCGTTGTCGGCCAGCGCGTTGAACATCCCCTGAAGCGGGATGGCATCCCGGAGCCCCGATGTCAGGTCGTGGATCCTCCTGTTGGCTCTGTTCTTGGCCGCCTGCCCGACCGCCCGCGGACGGCCGGAAGGGTTCACAAGGACATCACTGGGTTTCAGGTTCCTCATCCTGAGGATGTGCTCGTTGAGCCTTGCGAGGCTGGCCCCCTCCTCCGCGTCGATCCTTATGTCGACGGGGTCGATGTCCTCAAGCGGGTCGCCTTCGGGGAAGCCGGACTGGGCAACGCGAACCTCGGCGTACGGCATGGATCTCGGGAAGGGGCTCTTCGCGGCGAGGGAGGCCGCTATCCTGTCCAGCCAGACCGAAACCTGTCCTTGTGCCAGTATCCTCATGTCAGTATTGCCTCGGGGACATCTGCTCACCGCCCCTGACGTACTTCTTCTCCATCTTCGCCCCGCCGCACCTCGGGCAGAGCTGCCTCTCGCAGGGGAACAGCCTCACGGAGCCCTTCATGTGCCCGCACTTCGGGCACACGCAGTAGACGCCCGGGCCGCTGAAGAACCTGAACCTGCCGACGCCGAAGCCAGCGTCAAGCCAGTCCGCCGCAAGACCGATCCCAACCCACTGGTCCCTTGTCAGCGTCACCTTCATCCGTCACTTCCTGAAAACCCGGAACGTGCTCTTGAGCTGCTCGGGCGTCATGACGTCCAGCCGTTTGTAGACGTAAAAGAGCATGTCCTGTGGCTTGCTGACGTAGTTCGCCCTCTTCGTGCCCGTCATCTCCGTGTCAAGCCCCGCCACATGCTCGAACACCGCCTCTATCGTGTGGACGAAGCTTGACGACAGCATCGCCGCTATATCCGATTTCAGCTGCTGCGGCGGGATGTTGTTCTCGATAGGCACCTCGTCCGACAGCACGGCCTCGATCATGGAATCGTCGAAATCCTTCAGATCTTCTGAGCCGAGGGGGGTCTCCTCCGGCTGGCGGGGCGGTTCAGGCAGGTCTGGGCCGGCGAGGGAACCTTCCGCAGCGACTTCGTCCGCGGGCTCGGCCAGCCCCGTCTTCACGATGCCGGAACCGGAGCACCGCACACATCTGGCCACGCGGGCCATGTTGTCGTCCCATCCCACGCCGCCGCACTGGGGGCAGTTCCTGAGCTGCCTGCCGAGTATCCTGGGAAGATCCTTCCCGAACGCCTTCTTCAAGTTAAACACCGCCGTTGTCATCTTGTCTTGCTCCTTTCTGTAGTTGTCATGGACTTGCCACCATGTTCGTCATCAGCGCAGCCGCGTTCGTATGTGCCCCCGGGGCGGGCTGTTTTGCCGCACACGCGGGATCCGGCATCTGCTTCCAAACCCACGAGCTCGCCTTCGTGAAGGCGACTGCCGAAGCCAGCAGGACATAGATGGCCAACAGGAGCGTCACAGGCTTCTTCAGGTGCTCCTTGATTGCCTGCAGCGGCCCCCGTAGGATCCTCGACAGGTCGATGACCGGTTCAAGATCCGTCTTGACGGCCATGATTTCTCTGACTGCCGCACCTGTGTCGCCCAACTTCCCGTCAATCTCCCCGAGTGCCCTACTGTAGCCGTCCATATGCTGATCCAAGTGCCTGACGGCCCCCGCTATCTCCGTCATCTGTTCGGCTCCGACGGAGCTGGCGTTGTGTATCCTTGCCACTGCCTCCCTTATCTCGGACACCTCCCTGTTGCACTTCTCGATTGTCCTCTCGACCGTGGTGAATCCGGAGACGAGCTTTTCCTTCGCATCGCCTATGGATCCCTCGATCTTGTCAAAGGAGCGTCCGAGCCCTGTGACCTCCTTGGACAGGTCGGACACACCTTTGGTGTTTCCCTCGGACGCCCTGACTAGGAGCTCGTATCTGACTGCGAGTTCCTTGAGGGAGTTCCCAAGGGAATCCAAAAGCCTATAGAACAGCTGGACATCGTTGTTACTCAGCATACTCGTGCACTGGCTTGACGGCATTAAGGATGCTCGAAATCTCAGAAAACTTGCTTGTCATTCGTGACAGGATCTCCTGGTTCCTCTGGGACGCCTTGACAAGCAGGGCTATGAGCCTCCCAAGGCCGTACAGCGCCTCGATCTCCTCTTGGCTCCAGTACCGGCCGTTGGAGGTCCCGAAGCCCACCACGCAAAGCGTGTCGTCCGGGAACGCGATGGGCACGAGTACCGCCGTCCCGGCCAGCCCCTCCATTTCGGCCGTCATAAGCGGCCTGGTCGCGGCCGGCAGTTTGGCGGGCTTGCCCCAGACCGGCTTGCCGTCTATGATCCAGTCAAAGACCGCCTTGGCGGATTCGCCGAGGCCGAGGCGTTCGGGGAAGTCCCCTTCGCCATCCGGTTTCCAGCTGCAGGACAGGACGGCCGTCTCGCGTTCCATGCGGTAGAGGAACACGGAGTTCAGGCCGAGCCTAATCCCGACCTCTTCCATGGTGTCCTGGGCGTCAACAAAATCCTCCTCGAGTATCGCCCTTGAGAGGCTCGACTGGAGCCTGAGGATCCTGTTGGCCTTCTCAAGAGACCTGCTGCTTTTCCTGAGCTTGGTCTCGACGTCCTTCTGCTCGCTTAGGTCGACCGCGAAGACGCAGACGGCGACGACGGCTCCGTTCCCCGCCTTGTACGGGGCCATGCTGCACATGATCCACTTTTCGACGCCGTTCGACGCCTTCACAAGCTCCACCGCCCCCAATGAGACCTCGCCGGTCTCGACAACCCGCCTGTAGCGGTCGCGGAACCCAGTCTCCTGCGGGACAAAGACCTCGAACAGGCTCCTGCCCTCGACCTCCAAGGACTGGAGCCCGAATGCGGAAAGCGCAGCGGGATTGGCCTTGACGACCGTCCCGTCATCGCCGACGTGCCACATCATGGCCGGAGCCGTTTCAAAGAATTGCCGATACTGCTCTTCGTAAAAGTCGAAGCTCATGGCCTAATTTCCCCCGTCAGATGTCCAGCGTCCTGTAAACGACCTCGTAGGCGACCGTCGCCGCCACCTGGTTCACGTAGATGACGAAGGCGTTGTCCACGGTCATCGCCACCACGTCCGTTGCGACGATGTTCGTGTCGGTGCTTCCGGCACCGGTGATGTAGGCGATGGATTCCCCCAACCCCATCATCGAAGTGTTACTTGTGACGACCGCCGCTGGGCCCTGATTAGCCGTCAGCCCGAACAGATGCCCGCCCGTGCTGTTTGAGCGCACCGGCACCGCAGGATTGACGTTCTCATAGGAAAAAAGTTTCCCGCCGTTGGATGCGATGGAGAATATTCCGGTGGCGGCCGCATAGCCCACCGTGAACGGGGCTGCTCCTTGGGCTATGAACGCCGCATTGGAGTCAAGCTTGGTCTTCAGTTGGCTGGACAGGAGGGCTCCGGTGTAGTAGATGCCTTGGGACAGGACAATGCTCTGGGGCACATCCGTACTGGGCCTGAACCAGAGCGTGTCGTTCTTGCCCGTCACCACTCCCGTGCCCATGGCGATGGCCCCCATGAACGTCTTTGCAATGGCGTTGTTAAAATGGAGGCAGACGCGGACGATTTCCCAGCTTTGCGGGCACCACAGTCCGGTGATGAGGGGATCCTTTGCCACATCGGCCATGCCCCTGAATCCATAGAGCACATTCGGCCTCTGAAGTTTGTCAACGACATGAGTCCTCATCTTCACAACGCTGTCAGGATAGTAGTTTATTGACATATTCAACTCCTTGTTTTCACAAGGCCCGGGCACGGGCACGGCACCTCCCTCTGTTATTCAAAGAAAAGAGCCGTCAAACCTTTTTTGTATTTAAGGCAAGACGGCTCATGTGCTGTAGGGGTGACAATCACTTCTGGGAGGGCATGGTTTTCAGCAGATTATCCATCTGCCTGTCGTCCCCGAAGGGCACATCCCCATCCCTGTCCTCGATGGTAATCTCGTTCCCGTCGTCCTCGACGGAGGGGGTCGCGTTCAACTCCATATTGTCCCTAGCTTCGTTTCTGGTGCCGAATACCTTGAGGCCCCTACCGTCATCATGCAGCCCCGACAAGGACTCGTAATACTTGACATACTCCTGCCTGTTGACAAACCCGATTTTGCCAGTCTCGATGCACCACCGCAGGTCGTTGCTGTCCCTGATCAGCTTGGCAGGGAACCTTGACAGGTCGCATGTTTCGCCGGGCTGGAAAGCAACAGACGAGTTGTCGTTCAGCGGCATGTCTTGAACGACAAGGCAACTCTTCAGGAGGTTTTTGGCATAGACGCGCGTTGGCATCCTGGGGATGTTCCGGAAGGCCTTAATGGCCGCCTCGCGGGCTTCCTTGCTTGCCCCGGGGGCTGGCATTACGATCTCCTTGTCGATGTCCTGAACCGTCGATAATGCCTCCATGAGCTCGTCATAGGACATGATCGTTTTCTCATCCGCGACGGCTTCTTCTTTCTTTGCCTGCGGGTACGGCCTGCTCGCCTGCTCTTGGTTTGCCGGTGGCTGTTGCCTGACTTGTGGCTGTTGCCTGACCTCGGCAGAAGTCTGGCTCATCGGATGAGGATCTCCCAATTTGGAGCTGTCGGTTGCGTGCAACAACATCTTCTTTTCGAGAGCCGACGTCCCGTCAACCTTTGCCATCCCGCTGAACACGCTGATGCTGGATTTTCCGCCGGGCATGCTCGGCACATCCTCCTCGGCCGAGACTACCTTCACGATAAGGCTGGTTTCGCCGACGGAATTCAGGCCGGCTAGGTCGACGCCGGCGGGAACGACGATCCTCATCATCCCCCTTCCCTTGTTCCCGCGAATCGAGTCGAGGTGGATGGAAACCGGTTCCCCGGACTCGCAGAACTTCTCCAGTTTCTTGCTGAGTGTGATCTCACACATCACGATGCAGTTCATTTTTTTTCCTCCTTGTCAGCCAGTTCCGCAAGCCTTTCGATTACCCTGTCAACGGTGTCATCCCACGTCATCCGGTCAAGCACCTTCTGCCTGAGCCTTAATGCCCTCGAACCCGCATCCGACCCGCCCTCGTACAGCAACCTCATGATTCTGCCGAGTTCGGCAACTGTCTTGTCCCTGAAGACGGGAAACTGTTGGTTCTCATACCACCTGCAGTACTTGGCCATCTCGAAGATGCCCCCGCCCTGAGCTCGGCTAACCTCGTAGCCCTCGGGCTCGATCAGGAAAGCCTCGTCGGCGGAAAGGAACGACGACTGGGCGGTACAGTTCGTCGTTATGACGGGAAGGCCGCAGGAAGCGGCTTCTAAGATGGGCAGCCCAAAGCCCTCGCCGCGCGACATGAGGACGAACGCCGAGCACGCGGTGTACAGTGACGCGAGCTGGCTGTCGGTGAGCATTTTGTTCTGAAGCAGGATGTGCGGCGGGTTCTGCTTGCCCGAGGCCTTGACATAATGCCTGATCGTTTCGACTATGTCGTCGGGCTCCGGTGACCTCCCCTTGTTCATCTTCGACGATATGACAAGGGAAACGCCGTCGGCGGCTGAGAATTCCCTGAGATAGGCCCTCAGCAGGATGTCGTACCCCTTCCTCAGGCTCCACCAGAAGACACTCAGGAACCGGAAGGGTTTGACAGACGGAGGAAGAGGCATTGGTGGCGTGTCGGCTCGGAACACATTCGGATCTACCCCCAGCGGCATAACTAGGATGGGGACATTGACGCCGCTCCCTTCCATGACATCCTTGAGGTATTGGCTGGGGACCCAGACCTCGCTGGAAAGGTTCACCCTCTCCGCATATTCCGGGTGGACAGCATTTGAGCTCTCCACCATGGTGTACAGGATTTTTCTGCCGCTGTGAGAGATGAGAGACGGTATGGTCATGCCGAATATCTTTGGCTCTCTGCCGGATGTTGAAACGGATGACATCGCCCTGACCATCTTGGCGTCCGAGTCGGAAACGTGCAGCGGCTCCCCTGTCGTCTCCACCCTGACCCTGACCCCCCTCGCCCTGAGGCGGAAGGCGATCTCCCTGTTCATCCTCGAAAAACCGCTGTTGGACAGGAATGGGCCGGCATAGGTAACTTCAAGTTGGCTGCGAGGCGGCCTGCGCTTCGAGTCCTGTCCGCGGATCTCAATTGTCGCCTGCCACGCTCCGGCCGCCCTTTTCTTCTTCAAATCGTCCAATTTTCCTTCCCTGATCATCCTGTCCATCTCCTTCCTTGATCCGCACAAGTTGCGGGGCAGGTCGTCGACAAACCTGCCTTCTGGCTCCTTGGGACGGTCATTGGGCAGGCTCTTGCGGGCACGCACGGATCCTTCCCAAGCAAGCTCGTATGCGGACTTGAGGGGTGCCATACGGGGGATTATACAGCACGAGCGGGAAAACCGACAGGCTTGCCCTGTCGGATGAGAGCGAGTGGGTCGAAAGATCCCCGTTGCATGTTTCGAACCCACTGGTGTATAATGTCGGTGTCCGGATGTGATCCCGGAAGGGATCGTCCGCGAGAACCAAGCGGCATGTCCGGACGGTTTTTGCACGTACCCACGGACTGTGGGGAACGCACACGCCCAGGGAGACCTGTGCCTCTGCATCCCGGAAGGGATGAAAAGCATGGTCGTGGAGCTGGGAATCCCACGGGCTTGTCCCGTGGGAGGATGTCAAACAACGGTGGAGCTGTGCCGCTTCCTGATAATCACAGGCACGCCCGATTCCCAGCCCAAGTATGGCTGTGAAAGGTCGAGTATCTTGACAACCTTGTTCTTGTGGTACATCCGCTGAGCCTTGTCCCTGGCCCAAGGCCACGACTTCTCGTTGACCTGCATGTAGACGGAAGATTTGGTCTTGTCGACCAGAACCCTAACCCCGCCGCTCGACACAACAAGGCCGACCAACCCTTCAGGGTCGGACGCCAGCTTGTGTTCGAAAACGAACGGGTTGATGCCGAGGATGGAGCAGATGATGTCCCGGTGATCCTTTGCGGCGCTGAAATGGTTCAGCCCGTGGAGCATCACCCCGCCGGGCAGCATCCAGTAGCAGCCCTCCAGCATCCTTGACGAGGGGTTCGCGGACAGGTCCATGGTCTGGATGCTTTTGCCGGTCACCTTCCTCCATATGTGCCCGACAGCCCTTTGGAGCAGGGAGAGCTCGACGTCGTCCATTGTCGTAAGTATGGCCTGGCGTGACGGGAGGTTGTCTATGAGCCTGAGAGTCTCCTTGTCAAGGCTGTCGCCGTTGTCGTGGCGGTAAAGCCTTAGGGAGTCGGCGAACGTCGCAAGTTGCACCGCATCCAGCTCGCTTTTTGACGCCAATGAGATTTTCACTCCTCGTCCTCCGTGCCGATGATCGCCTCAACGGCCTTCCGCTCGTCGCTTGACAGCCTTCCGCGGATCGCTCCGACCGTCTCGCTTGTCGTCCGCGGGTCGAGGACATAAGCCCGGCGCAGCTCCGCCATGTCGCCACAACCAAGGGCCTTGCCGGTCAGAACCTTCGAGACGACCGACAGGGAAATGAGATCGGGGCTGAAGAAACGCCTTTCGGACGCCTTCTGGGCGAGGCTGCTCAGTTCCTCGGACATGGAACCCTTCTCCCCGAGGATTTCCGCCTTGGCTACGGCGCTCAGGCACAGCACTAGGGCGTCGTCATCGTCGGGGTACTCGCTGATGAGCCTTTTGGCCACCGAAACGGCCTCGCATGGCCGGCATCGGATCAGGGCGGAAATCTGTTTCCGCCGCTCATCGATCAGGGTCTTCGGCGCAATCCCCGACTTCTCGTTCTTTCCGTTTTTTTCGTCCGGCATCGGAACCCCCCGGCAGGCAGCATGCCCTGCCCTTCTCTATTTTTCTCGAATTCTCGGCCGCCATCCTCTCAGTGCGGCTACAATCGGGGCCGTTTGGGAACGGGACGGCCCGCTGGCCTACTCGCCTTCGTAGTCGAACTCGAAAAACCACCTGAACGTGCACCGGATTGGGGTGCACGGCCGGTGCGGAGCCCTTTCCATGATGGCGACATATTTCGATTCAAACTGCGAACCGGACTTTGTCCCGACAACAACGTTGTTCGGATCGTCGTTCCGCTCCCAATGGTTAACCCCGTGAAAGGGGATGGAGGGCTCAATGACATCGTCAAGGGAATCGAAAACGCCGACAAAAAAAGTCTGGTTGACTGGGTTCCCGCCTGTGACAACCCGCGTCAGGCCGATCTTGATGTTGGAAACCTCAGAGGCTCCCTCGACGATCATGTTGACGACCCTGATTGGGCTCTTTGACTGGAAGGCGACGGGCCCGAAGAAAACGGATGAGCAGTTCTCAGAGACGAGCTCCTTGGTAGCGGGATCCCACTCCCTTGTCCTGACGGTGACGGCCGCGTCGCCGGGCGACGAGGAGGAGGAACCGCTGGAGGTGGATTCGGAGGATTCTGAAGAGGATGACATCTTATTCCGCCTGCTCTATTGAAACGTCGCCGGTTTTCTCGTTGACCCTGAGTTTGAACACGGATCCGGATGCCGTCCTCCACGCCACCCACCGGCTTTCGACCACAGCTTCTCCGCCCGTCAGGGGTGCACTCGCCGTCTTGGCCTGCATGTACCCGGGTTGGTGGCTGGGAAGTGTGAATTTCCTGCCGTTGGAGACGAGGCTGAGGCCGACAACCCTTCCGCTGATCATCCCCCACTGCCGGTCACCCTCTCTCACAACCGTTCCGTCGTCGAGAGTAGCAATCCACATTGTTTCACCGATACAAGGGGGTGTCAGGCTTACCTGTCCAAGAACGTTGATCCGCATTTCGGGCAGGCTCCGGCCCCAAAGGCCTCCGGCCTATTGGCGTAGCTGCAGACCTTGCAGACGACTATCGTTTCAGGAGCTTCCTCGGGTTCGGCGGGAACTTGGTCGGAGCTCGGAGCAGCAGGGGCGACCGTGGCCGTTGAAGCCTGTGCGTTTTTCTCAAGTTCCGGCTGGCCCGGATACCATCCCTTGTCCTTGCCGATTTTCTCCCATTCGCCCTTGGACATCGCTAGTACGACTGTGCCGTCTTTCTTGATAACTTTTTTCATGTCGTTTCTCCTGCGGTTCGATGCCGCAAGTGATTATTCGGCAAAAAGGTCGGTTTCTCCTTGTGCCTCCCGCGACACGGAACAATCCAAGGCAACCGTCGCATCCAGCCTGTCTTGGGCGACCTTGGCCCATTTTGGGTCGTTTTCGATGCCCAGCCATCCCCTGCCGTACATCTTGGCCGCGACAAGGGACGTCCCCGTCCCGCAAAACGGATCCAGCACCAAGTCCCCGGGGTTCGACGAATACAGGATGAACGGGATCATCACTTCCACCGGCTTCTGCGTCGGATGGCCGAGCGACTCCTCCGACCTGTGGATGTTCCTGCACCGCATGACGCTGCGGGGCAACCTCATCCCGTCGTCATGATAGACACTGTTGTTCGCCCCTAGGAACTGTGTTGTTGAATCCTTCCGTCTTTTGACAGACTTGTCCCCGTGGGTGGTCTTTGGAATGCGTACATCACCGAGGTTGAATGTCTTGGCGTTTTTCCGCTTGAAATGCCAGATGTTTTCATGAACCTTCCTGAACGTCCCAATTGTGCAACCACCTGCATTCTGTTTTTCCCAGATAATTTCCTGGGCATAGTGCCAGCCAGTTGTTTTTGCCGAAAGGGCAACGTCTATGGCCCAGGGCATCCTAGTGAATATCCATAGCTGACCCGAATCTCCGCAAAGCCTCCCTATTTCTGACAAAAAGAGCTCCCATGACGGTCGACGGTCCCAACTATGTGGGGTTGATCCATACGGAGGATCGGCCACAACGAGCGAAACGGAACCGGGAGGCATGGAGGGAAGGATGTCCTCCCATCGGCCTCCCAGGATGGCATTGTGCGGCTCCATGGAGGCATTATACATTCTGGAAGGGAAGGAACCGCTTACGCCGAATGATAGGGCAGGGAGGTGGATATGGTGGCAGCCATGGAGTGCGTCAATCGCGTTATTGGCAGATGCCCGGACTGCGTCAAGGATGTGGATGACAGCCACCACCCGAACAACAAGGACTGCCCATGGTACAGGCCGATTAGGATGGCAATAGTTGATGTTGTGAAGGAAGACGATGCGACCGGAGCAGTCAGAACACCCGCTTCAGATAGCCCTTCGGATTCCACGTTATGAGAAACGACTCCCTGTCCCTGTCAATGGCGTAATCCGGATTTTCCCTCACAAAAGCCTCGACGGCCTCGTACGGGCCTGGTTTCGGCCCGACATTCAGCCCGTGCCGGCATATGCCGTCCTCAACGATGAAATAGTCCCCGACCCTGAGCAGCGGCGAATACGTCCGCAGGACCTTCAGGGTGTTGTCAAAGGTGTGGGAGCTGTCCTCTATGACAAGAACCTTGGAGCCGGACTCAATGATCCTCCTAACTTCGGGGAAGCTCAGGCAGGCGTCACCCTCGACGAAGCTGATCCTCGGATGGTTCCTGACACTCTCGTGGATCCTAGCGTGCGACATGTCAACCGCGACGACCCTTCCGCGCCCCAGCAGGTCGCAGATGTGCGCCAGCGAAAGTGTGCTCCCTCCGCATGCGTTGCCTATCTCAATGATGAAGTCCGGACGTGTCTCGCAGATCAGCTCACGGTAGACCCAGTGGTCAATCGGGCTCTTCATCGCCCTTACGCCAAAATAGGTCGTCCGCTTCTGGATGCGCTCCTGCATGACCGCAAGGACGTCCCTCAGAGACATGGAGAGGCTGTCTTCAATATAAACCATATTTCCACACTAAAGTTTGGAGTGTTATTGTGCAAAATCGGGTTATTGTCGGGACGGCCGGTCATTTGGCCGCAAGGGGGTATCTCATGTTCCCCTCAGAGGGGAGCTTGTGCAGCTCGGATCCTGGGAAGGGCTTGCCCTCGCGCTTCCTGACCTCCTCGCTGTGGGCCCACGATCCCTCATAGGGTATGGCGTTGGTGCTGACCGCCAAGCCGCAGTTGGTGCACTCGTACAGGCCCTCTCGGCCGGAACGGTGCCTCCTGAGGACGGGGTGCCCGCAGTTGGAGCAACGGAGCTTGGCCGCCTCCGTTTGGAGGCCGTTTCCCGTTTCGGCCTTCTTTTTCTTGCGTTGGTACGACGGCCAGCCCTTGCACTCGGGAAACATCTGCGTGTCCATCTTGCCGGAATGGGTCTTGTCCTTCTTGGCTGGCCGGAACCCGCCGCAGTCCATCGCCGACAGCTTGAATATCCTCATCCTGCACCGCCTTCAGCTGATGAACTCGACCTTGGTCGCCTTGTGTATCGTCTCGTCGGACTTTTCGAACTCCTGCCCGATGTAGTACAGCTCGATTTCGTCCTTCGTGCCGTTGATTGTTGTTCCAATGGCCTGTCCGTCGTCGAAAAGGACGTGGATGAACCTCCGCCTAGACACGTTGCGGTCGGGATCGCGTGGAGCCGCCTTCCCCTCAATCAGATCCATTTCCTCGTCGGTGTACCGTTCCCCGCCGTCGGCGATCCCGTCGTCGTGGATTACCTGAGCAACTTTCCCAAGCTTTGATATCTTCATCAGAACTCCTTTGGGTTGAAACCCCGCCCTTCAGGGCGGCTTGTTATTGACACAATTTGAAGAATACAGTATCCTTTGTGAAAGGTTGTCCTTCCCAA
>Ga0315288_10002528_pt1 | contig 23650 bp, 15 predicted proteins | sample YL17G11_20_MG_FD_203454 | JGI IMG/M metagenome (GOLD analysis project Ga0315288, IMG submission 203454) | Sediment microbial communities from Yellowstone Lake, YNP, Wyoming, USA - YL17G11_20 | ecosystem: Environmental > Aquatic > Freshwater > Lake > Sediment | place: USA: Wyoming | collected... | reverse complement strand
GCTGAATGGCGCACCGCAAGGCGGGCTCGGCGGCGGCGAGTACATCCTCTACTTCGGGCGGGTTTCCCGCGAAAAGGGCCTGGATGCGCTCATACGCGCCCACAAGCGGCTCAGCAGTCCGCCGCCCCTCCTCATCGTCGGGGGCGATCGCGATGGCGAGCGGGCGCGGCTGGAGCAGGTCGCGGCGTCTGAAGGCGACGACCGGGTCCGTTTCGAGGGCCACCAGCCGCCAGATGAGTTGCAGCGGCTGATCGCGGGCTCCGTCTTCACCGTGGTGCCGTCCCTCCAGCATGACAACTGCCCGATGAGCGTCCTGGAGAGCTTCGCCCAGGGCAAGCCGGTGGTCGGCAGCAACATGGGCGGGATCCCGGAGCAGCTCGCCGACGGCTGCGGGCTGCTGTTCGAGGCGGGCGACGTGGATGGGCTGGTCGGGCAGATGCAGGCGCTGCTGGACGATCCAGGCCTGAGGGCCGGCATGGGGGCCCGGGCCTACCAACGGCTCAAGACGGACTTCGACAAAGACCGCCATTGCGACCGCCTGCTGGGGTTGTTCGAGTCGCTCTGCAATGGCGCGGGGAACCACGCGTCCCGGGGTGCAGCGGCGTGAAGATAGGGATGATAGGAGTCAAAGCGGTACCGACCATCGGCGGCATCGCCGCGTACACCGAAGAGGTGGGCTCGCGGCTGGCGCAGCGCGGGCATGAGGTCACGGTCTACTGCCGGTCGCGATTCCTGGGCGCGGACCGCGAGCCGACCTATCGCGGCATGCAGCGGCGCCTGACCTGGGGCATCTCCTCGAAGCACCTCGACGCGCTCACGCACACCTTCAGCTCAGTGCTCGCGGCGAGCCGCGATGACTTCGACGTGCTGCATTTCCACGGCGTAGGGCCGGCGACGCTGATGCCGCTGGCGCGAGCGATGTCGTCCGCGAAGCTGGTGGCCACCATCCATGGCTTCGAGTGGCAGAGCAATAAATGGGGCCTGGGAGCCAGGGTCTGCCTCCAGGCGACGGACCGGCTCTGCCTGGGCGCGGCCGACGCCGTGACGGTCGTCTCCGAGACGATGCTGGAGCGCTACGCGCACCGCGATGGCCAGCGGGTGGCGTTTATCCCGACCGGGGTGAACGAGCCCGTGGTTCGCAGTCCACGCCTGATCAGAGACCTGGGGCTTCGGGGCGGCGACTATCTCCTCTTTCTCGGCCGCCTGGTGCCGGAGAAGGGCTGCCATCTCCTTCTCTCGGCCTTTGGGCGGATTGACACGGATATGCGCTTGGTGGTGGCCGGCGCTGCGCTGCATGATGACGGGTACGAAGCGAAGCTGCGGTCGCTGGCCGACGACCGGGTGATCTTCGCCGGTTACGTCAGCGGCGATCTCAAGCACGAGCTCCTGAGCAACGCCTACCTCGCAACGCAGCCGTCCGAACTGGAGGGCCTCCCTGTGGCGATCCTGGAGGCGATGAGCTACGGGCGATTCGTTCTGGCGAGCGACCTCCCGAACAACCGGGAGGCGATGGGACAGTTCGGGACGACGTTCCGACGGGGCGACGAACAGGATTTGCGCGAGAGACTCGCGGCCTGTGTGGCCGATCCAGAGCTTGTCCGTTCGCAGACCAAAGATGTCGCGAAATGGGTGCAAACCCAGCGAAGCTGGGACAACACAGTGGACCGGTTGGAGAGCCTTTACACTGATCTTGTGCGGCAGCGGGAGCCATTGGGCGCACAAGCGCACAGATAGTCGGGCGCGTAGGTAGAATGGAGGCGGCGTTGTGTCAATTCTCACTCGGCAGGCATGGACGGTAACCGCGACTCCGCAAGCCGTCGCTGTCGCCCCGCGATTGGCGGTCCCGCGGGTGCGGCGCGACTGCGTGTCATATCGCATCGCCAAGCGAGCGCTGGACATCATGGGGGCGCTGGCAGGCATGACGATTCTCGCCCTGCTCTGGCCCGCGATCGCCCTCGCGATATGGCTGGACTCGCCCGGCCCGGTGCTCTTCCGGCAGGCGCGGCCGGGCCTGGGGAAGCGTCCCTTCTGGCTCTATAAGTTTCGCACCATGTACCGCGACGCGGAGATGCGGCTGCCTCAGCTTCTTGGCGGCCAGGTCCGGCGCAACCCGATCCTGATAGACATCCCGAACGACCCGCGCGTGACCCGCGTGGGGCGCCTGCTGCGGCGCACCAGCCTCGACGAGTTGCCCCAGTTCATCAACATCCTGCTGGGGCAGATGAGCCTGGTCGGGCCCCGACCGTTCAGCAGGGCCCTCTACAGCGATCACCCGCTGCTGCGAGCCCGGTTCCTGGTCAGACCGGGGCTCACAGGCCTGTGGCAGATCAACGGGCGCAAGAACACGACATTCGATGAGGCGCTTATGCTGGACTTGAAGTACGTTCGCAGGTGCTGCATCTGGGAGGATCTGCGCATCATCCTTCGCACGGTCCCAGCGATCCTGCGCACGCGCGGGGCTCGCTAGCCAACAGCCGTACCCACCGGCCCCGGTCTGGAGAGAGACGACGATGGAGTTGAGGTACTACTATCGCATTTTCGCCCGTTACCGCTGGACGATCCTGGTCACCGTGCTTCTCTGCACGGGGTTCATGGGAGCGCTGGTGCTTACCAAGGGCCCGCTGTACGAAGCGACGGTTCTGGTCAGGGAGCAGCCCATGGGCGAGGGCGCTTCGCAGGTCTTCGGCATCAACGAACGCCAGGCGCAGACCCGCGAGCGGCTCGCCAACCTGGCGACCGTGGCCACCGGCCCCGAGGTGATGGACCGCGCCCGCAAGCGTCTCGGGATGGATGCGAAGCACTCCGACTGGCAGGTGACAGCCGAGCCGGTAGGATGGTCGGAGCTGCTCAAGGTGTCGGTGCGCTCGTCGAAGAGGGACAGACTCCCGGCCGCAGCCAACGCGCTGGTGGAGGATCTGGGCCGCTATTGGCGTGAGCTCAACCTCGCCGAGATGCGCGGCCGGCGCGAGTTCGTGGAGAAGGGCCTGGGCCAGGCAAAGCGCGATTACCGGCGCGCCCAGACCGACCTCGACGAGTTCAAGCAGCGGGTCGGGCTGGTGGCGATTGACACGGAGACGAGGTCTGAACTCGAGCGGCTGGCGAAGCTCAAGGCGGACCTGACGACCGCTACCGTAGATGTCGCCCAACTGCGAGCGAAGGACACCGCCTGGAAGACACAGCTCTCGGGCCAGCTTCGCACCCGCGCCATCGAGGAGACGCTGGCCGCGGACCCGACGGTCGCGCGGCCTCGCCAGCAGCTTGCTGACAACGAGGGCGAGCTCGCCTCCCTCCGGCTGAAGTACACCGACCAGCACCTGGCGGTGAAGGAGGCGATGCACAAGGTCGAGCAGACGAAGGCTGAGCTGCACCAGCAGACCAGCGCGGCCATGGGCGAGCTCACGGGCCACCTGAGCGCCGTGCCGACCTCGATGCGGGACAGCTACGTCAACCTCCAGACCGAGTACGCGGCCGCCCGCGCCCGGCAGCAGGCGCTCAACGACGTGGCGGGATCGGCAGAGAAGCAGTTCGCAAGCATGGTGAAGCGCGAGTCCACGCTCGTGGGCCTCCTGCTGGCGCGCGACAGCGCCATGAATGCCTACTCCCAGTTCCAGTCCAAGCTGGCGCAGATGGCGGCGCAGGAGCGGGAGATCGAGGGGAGCAGCCCGATACAGGTGGTCGAGGCCGCCGGCGAGAGCATCTCGGTGAGCCGGACGCCTCAGAAGCTGCTGCTGTCGCTCGCGCTTGGCTTGATGCTCGGTGTTGGGCTGGCCGTGCTGCTTCACTACCTCGACAACACGATCCAGGATATTGACGACGCCCGGAGGCTGGAGCTGCCGGTTCAGGCGGTCATCCCGATCTCGGCTCGCCCGCTGGGGGTGCTGGGCGCGGGCAACCCAGGCGATGGGACTATCGAACCATACGAGCATCTGCGCGCGAACCTGTTCCACGGGAACCGGTTCCTGGGCGGGTCGGCCATCATGGTCACGGCGGCCGCCGCCGGGGCGGGCAAGTCCACGGTCTCGGCCAACCTGGCCATGACCATGGCTCGCGACGGGCACCGCGTGCTGCTGGTGGACGCGGACCTGAGGCGGCCGCGTCAGCACCTGAACTTCGGCGTTCCCGGCAAGCCCGGCCTGAGCGAGGTGCTTCAGGGGACGGTGCCTCTCAGCAAGGCCATCCGGCCCACCGCTGTGAAGAACCTCACCGTGCTGCCCAGCGGGGTCACGCCCGACAGTCCCGCGGGACTGCTGAGTTCGCCCCCGGTGCGCGACGTCATCAAGGCGATCAGGGAGATGGCGGAGGTGGTCGTGTTCGACACCGCGCCCGGCGGGGCGTTTGCGGACGCCGCATTCCTGGCCATCCACGTGCGAAACGTGCTCCTGGTGGTAGCCCCGGGTGAATCTCAGCGCGAGGTGGAGCGCAACTTCACCGAGCAGCTCACGAACATGGGCGCACACGTGGCAGGAGTTGTGATCAACAAGACCCGCGGGGACCACATGCAGGGCTACTACGCGTACAGCTACTACAGCGGACGCCGGGCAGACGATGCCTCGGGGCCCAGGCCGGTTGCAGTCGCCGCGCCGGCCGTGCTCGCAGCAGAACTGGAGGGTGACGTGTCTCCCGATTCTGCAGAGTCCACCTGAAAGTGAGTCACGAGCTGGGATCGGGTTGCCATGCGAAGTGAATCCGCTCGCATCCTGAGAGACGCGACCAAGCTATTCAGCGCGCAGCTGGCCAATGGCGCCATCGCGTTGGTCTTCTCGGCCTGGCTGGTCCGCACCATCTCTCGGGAGGAACTCGCGCTCTATCCGATCCTGGGACTGTGCGTCGGCTTCGTCGCCTCCGTCAGCGGGCTGGGCCTGAGCATGGCTCAGCAGCGTCTGATACCGGAGCGGATAGCGGCCGGCAACGAGGCGGAGGCGCGCGCGATCGCGAGGACCTGCCTCCGCATCAGCGTTGCCGGCGCCACGGTGCTGGCGGCTCTGGCGGCCGTGCTCGCGCCCCAGCTCTCGCGGTGGCTGCTGAAGACCCCCGAGTTTACTACCACCATGCGGGCGCTCGCGCCCGCCATCCTGCTGGGAGCGGTGGCGAACCATTTCAGCTATCTCCTGCAATCAACTAACCGCTTCGGCCAGCTCAGCCTGAACAACATGGTGACAGGCTCCCTGGGCGTGATGCTGGCCGTGCCCGGCTATCTGCTCGCAGGGCGGACCGGGCTCGTGTGCGCGATGACTGTGCCGTCGGCGCTGGCCGTGATCCTGGCGTTCGTGCCGTTGCGCCGCTTCCTCATGGGAGGAACGGCAAGCGCGCAGGTCGCTCGGCCGCGCAGCCTGCTCCGCTACTCCTTGCCGTTCTACGGCACGTCGATCGTCACGTTCCTGAACACCAATGCAGACAGCCTGCTGCTCGCAGCTCTCACCAACCCGAGGTATCTCGCCACCTACTACGTGGCGTACCGCTTCGTAAGCTATCTCTTCCAGTTCGGCAATGCCGGGTTCCGCGTGCTCGTGACCAAGGTGAACCAGCTCCAGGTCGAGGGTCTGAATCGAGTGGCGGCCAGCTTCACCAAGGCGTCGCGCTATCTCTTCCTCTTCTTCATCCCGGCGTGCGGGGTGCTGGCGGTGCTCGCGCCGATCATCATCCGCCTCTATGCAGGCTCCCGGTACGCGGGCTCGGGGCCGATCCTCACAGTGCTCTGCCTTTACATGCTGTTTTTCACGGTCTACGGTCTGCACCGCTTTTATGTGTTCAGCGTCTCCACGCCCGTAGCGACCCTGAAGCTCCAGGCCGCCACGGCCTGCCTGACGCTGGGCATCACCGCTGTGTGCGTGTACTTCTGGGGCGGCATGGGGGCGGCCGTGGGGCAGGCCGCCGCGCTGCTGCTCGCCGATGGCGTGGGCTATCTCATGCTGCGGCGAGATATGTCGGTGCGATACGACTTCGCGGGCGTGAAGATCGGAGTGCTGTCGCTCCTGCCGACATCTGCCGTGATGCTGGCTCCTCAGTGGCTCTCCCTGCCGGTATGGGTGAGCGTCGCGGCCGCCGTCGCCGCTGTCCCGGTTTTCCTCATGACGTTTCTCCGAGTGATGGCGCCGCCTGACCGGGTCCTCCTGAAAGACTACATGCCGCGACGGGTGTGGGGGATCGTCACTGCGCTAGCGCTGATCGCGCCGCAGACGGATCTGCGCCAGGAGGGGGCGAGCGCGGTGCTGGCCCCGGCCGGGCCGCCGATGGAGACGAGTAAGCCATGACCACGGTGGCCGCCAACCGGGTGCTGACGCTGAAGCAGCGGCGAGTATATCCGCGGATCATGCTGGCGGCCGCGGTCGTGGGGCTCCCATTCATTACGGCGCTGCTTCTGAACCGCAGCTTTCACCTGGGCGTCGCCTTCGTCATCTTCGTCAACATGGCCGTCATCGCCCTGGCCAGACCGTTCGAGCTGCTGGCTGCGTTCCTGTTCCAGATGCCCCTGATCCCCCGCTGGGGCGAGATGCTGGGCGTCCGCGTCCCCGATCTCATGACCCCGGTCGCGTTGCTGCTGTTCGTGGGGTCGCTCGTGCGGTGGTTGACGGACAGGGACCGCGAGCCGTTGAAGCCGGTCTGGTTCGATGTCATCGCCATGTCGTTTCTGGCGCTGGGATGGTTCGAGCTGTACGACGGCCCCGTGGAGGTGAACCTGGCCAAGGCCTACTCCCGGAACGTCCTCCTCCCCGGCCTTTTCTACCTCTCGATCCGTCTGCTGATGCTCGACCGTCGGCGGATGCAGCAGTTGGTCCGCTGGCAGCTGGCGGCCGGTATGCTGCTGTCGCTGATCGTGGTGGTCGAGGCGGTGGCGCATCGCAGCCTGCTTTACGAGTCGGTGTCCGAGGTCTTCCGCGAGGGCGGCCTGTACCAGCCAGGCGGCGCGTTCGGGCGCCCGTTCCTCGCCGGCGCGTACCTCGCCATCCTCCTCCCGCTGTACCTGTACGGCGCGCTGGGCGGACTCGGGGAGCGCTACCGGTGTTGGTTCCGGGCCGGCACGGCTCTCTCGGTCATCGGGGTCGGACTGAGCTTCGAGAGAGGCGCCTGGCTGGCGGCCGGAGTCGCCCTCGGGATTCTCTTCCTGTATCGCCCGCTGAGGCGTCCGGCGGGGATCGTGATCGCGGCCTCGGTCGTCCTGGCAGGCGCCGGCCTGCTCTTTTCGAGCCACTCGTGGCTCGAAACCCGCGTGGCGGAGCGATCGAACGTCCAGGACCGGGTGCGCTTCCTCGCGGCCGGGGTGGGGATACTGCAGTCGCCGGAGTGGAACTGGGCGACAGGCATCGGCGAGGGCGGCTACCTTGAGATCGCCTACCGCTACATGCCGCCGCGGTCCTACTACGACGTCGACCGGAAGACGGAGGCGGACAAGAACCGAGCGCAGCACAACGACTACCTGCGCACGGTGATCGAGCACGGCGTGCCGGGTGGGCTGCTGCTGCTCCTGATGGTGGTGCTGCTGATCGGCCGAGGCGTGAAGCTCGCGCGTGACGAGCGGCGCGGCGTGACGAACCTTGACGGGAGACTGGGCATCGCGCTGCTCGCGGCCGCCTCGACGGTGCTCGTGGACGCCGCGACGCACAATACCCTCGTCGAATCGCAGATCATGACCGGGTTCTGGCTGGTCTGCGCGCTGCTCTATTCGGACCAGGCGATGACGAAAGACACACTGTCGCTGCTGGCCTTGAGGCAGGAGAGCCATGTACCGGGTGCGGGAAGCAGATAACACGGAGCAGGACCGGTACGACGGGTTCGTGGCCGAGCACGACGGCCACGCCTGCCAGTCTTTCGCGTGGGGTGAGATAGACCGCGCGCGAGGCTGGTCGCCGGTCAGACTCATTGTCGAGGATGACAGCGGGCGGATGGCCGCCACCGCGGCCGGCGCGTGCAAGCCGGTCGGCGGCAGGTGGTCGGTGCTCGACATCCCATGGGGGCCGGTGCTGGACGCGACCGCTGCCGATCCGGAGTCGGTCATCCGGGCGCTGAAGGAGTACGCGCGAGAGCGCCGCGTGATCCATTTGCGCGTCAACCCCGAGCTCCCGGCAGACGGTGGTCTCGGGGCGCTGCTCGGCTCCGCAGGTTTCTCGGTCACCGACACGCCCTGGCGCTACAACGAGACCTGGCGCATCGACCTGAGGCCGACCGAGGACGAGATCCTCGCGAAGATGGAGCAGAGCACGCGGGGCAACATCCGACGCGCCCAGCGGGCGGGATGTACCATCTCGAACGCGAACAGCGGCCAGGACTTCGCGGCGTTCCTCGAGCTGTACCGGGAGATGTCCCTCCGGCGCGACAGGTCGGGGCACAGCGACGCGCAGTTGCAGGCGGTGTGGTCTCTGCCGCACCTGCGCCAGCTCTTCGTCGGCTACCAGGACGGCAGGCCCTACCACGCGCTGCTCCTCTACACGTTCGGCCGCCGCGTATGGCAGGCCTACTCGGCCTCGAGCGGGACCATACGGTCGCCGGGGCAATGCGTGAACTGGGCGGCAATCAGGTGGGCCAAGGCGAACGGCCACCAGGATTACGACCTGGGCGGCAAGCCGAGGGAGCCGGAGAACTCCCAGGCCCACAGTGGGATCTACCGGTACAAGCGCGGATTCGGGGGTGAGGAGGTCGCCCTCCTGAGTGAGATGGCGTGGTCGCCAAACGCCGCATGGGACCGGGCGTTCTGGTTCGCGATGGCGGCGCGCGGGAGGCTGAAGAGGCTGTTCGCGCACCGCGGGAGCAGTGAGGGGTAGGCCGTGATGAGCGCGGGCACACCACAGCTAGTGGTCACGATTGACGTCGAACCAGACCGGCAATGGGACGACGACCCGGTCCTCTGCCTGGGGAACCTGGTGCGCCTCCCCGGGCTACACGCGCTCCTGCATGGCGCCGGCGCGCGCCCCACCTACCTCGTCACCCACTCGGTGTGCGGCGATGACGCCTGCGCGGCCATGCTCTCTCGGTTCGTGCACACTAACGGCTGCGAGGTCGGCGCACACCTGCACCCGTGGGACACCCCGCCGTTCCTGCCCGGCGACGGGACGGGTGGCCCGAAGCCGTTCCCGACGGAGCTGGACCCCGGCGTGCTGCGGGCCAAGCTGCGAAGCCTGACCGACGCGCTGGATGCGCGAGTGGGCGTTCGGGCCCGCTCCTATCGCGCCGGCCGGTGGGGCCTCGACGGCGCCGGGCTGCGGCTGCTCGAAGAACTGGGGTACCGGGTTGATAGCTCTGTCACGCCTCTCGTCTCGTGGGCCCACCAGCGCGGCCGGCGCGAGGGCAGCTACGGGCCCTCCTTCAAAGCTGCGCCGGGAGAGCCGTACTACCCCGATCACCGGGATGTCTCCCGCCCGGGCGGCTCGACTGTGCTCGAGGTGCCGATCTCTGTGGGCTTTCCCGCGCGAATCCTGGACCGGTTCCGCTCCTGGTACCAGCGAACGCCCGACCGCTCGTTCGCGCTGCGCGCGCTGAAGCGCTGGCCGATGCGGCTGGTGTGGTTCCGGCCCACGTTCACCTCCGCGAGCGCGATGATCGCCATCGGGGAGCGCCTGCTGGCCTCGGGCGCGTCGGTGCTCAACATGGCCTTTCACTCGAGTGAGGCGCTTCCCGGCGGCAGCCCGTACTTCAAGACCGAAGACCAGGTCAATGCATTCCTGCGCCGGATCGAGGAGACCATCGCGCACTTTCTGGGACGCGGCATGGAGCCTGCCACGCTGAGCGAGGTGCGACCTCCGCAGATGGCCGAGAGGGGCTCCAGGAGATGGTAGCTCGAGCGGCGATCCCGTTGGTGTTCGTCCTCAGCAGATGGGGGTTCGGCGGGATGGAGCGCATGACCTACGAGGTCGCCAGGAGGCTGGACCGCGCGCGGTACCGGCCGATCCTGTGCTGCCTCAAATCGCCGAGGGAAGCGGATGCCGGGGCCGCGGTGGGCGATTATAGCGGACTTCTCCGAAGCAAGTGGGATGTGGCCGTGGTGAGGCGTCTGCGCGACCTGCTCCGGAAGGAGCGGGCCGCGGCGGTGTTCGCCCTTGGGAGCGGCGATGCGGCGTTCTGGGGGAGGGTGGCGGCGAAGCTGTCCCGCCTGCCGGCGGCGTGGTGGATCCACTCGATGCGAGACAACGTCGGCCGCCTGAATCGCGCGCTACTGCCCTGGACCGATTTCGTGGTCGCTCTTTCGCCCAGGCATCGCAGGTTTGTGACAGAGCACCTTCGAGTCGCCCCAGGCAAGGTCGAGGTGGTGCAGAACGGGGTGGACTGGGCCGAGCACCAGGCCGCCCACTGCCGCGACGAGGTCCGGTCGGAGCTTGGTGTGTCGCCGGAGATGACTGTCATTGGCACAGTGGGAGGCTTGCGGCCGGTGAAAGGATACGATGTGCTGATCCGGGCGGCGGCGCTGCTGCTGCCGCAGCGGCCATCTGTTCGCCTCGCGATCGTGGGAGATGGCGAGCAGCGCGGGGCACTGACTGACCTGGCTGTGTCCGAGGGCGTAGCCGACCGCGTGCTCTTCCTCGGGGCGAGGCAAGACGTCCCGCGACTGATGTCGGGCTTCGATGTGTTCGTCCTGAGCTCGCACTCCGAGGCGTTCCCGATCTCCGCGCTGCAGGCAATGGCGGCCGGACTGCCGGTGGTCGCTACCGATGTCGGCTGTCTCTCGGAGATCGTGGAGCCGGAGGTGACGGGGCTGCTCGTTCCGCCGGGACGGCCGGAGGCGTTGTCACACGCCCTCGACTGGCTCGCGCAGGACCGCTGCCTGGCGCGCGAGATGGGCCGGCGTGGGAGCGAAGTGGTGCGAGAGGGCTTCCCCATCGAGAAGTCGGTCGAGCAGTTCCAGGCCCTGGCTGACAGGCTACTCCATTGACAGTCTACAACGCTCGCCAATCGGAGGCAGTGGCTGAACTCGACGCGGGCTGGGCTGAGCCGCGGCAGCGGCTCAACGTGACCACGATCGAGGACGATGCCGCATTCGAGGCCATGAGAGACGAGTGGGACCACCTGCTCTCCGTGACCGAGAACGGGAGCGTGTTCCAGAGCTGGGAGTGGGCGTTCAGCTGGTGGCAGGCGTTCGGCAGCGGCAAACAGCTCAGCATCATCGCGGTCCGGGACGACCAGTCGAATCTGGTCGCTCTCTGGCCGCTCTACCGCCGCCCGGCCTCCTACCTCGGCCTGCGCCTGCGAGAGCTTCGGCTGCTCGGAACCGGCCAGGAGGTAAGCCCGGACTACATGGGGTGTCTGGCATCCCCGGGGAGGGCGGAGGCGGCCGTCCCGGCACTTCTCGATTGGCTCGAGGCGAACCGCCGCGAGTGGGACCTGCTGCGATTGAACGAGGTCCGTGCGGGGTTGGGCTGGGTCGAGCAACTGGTCGGGGACTCGCACGCGCGACGTTGGCCGGCGCGCGTGGTCCCGCGAGCGCGCTGCTTCTACGTCGAGCTTCCGGACTCGTGGGATAGGTACTGCAAGCTGCTCGCAAGCAAGGTGCGTCGCACCTACAGACGCCGTTTGCGCAACATGGAGATGTTTTCGCCGCGGTACTTCCGGTGGGAAGATGGGGGGCGGCTGAGCGAAGCCCTCAACAAGCTGGGCGAGCTTCATCGCCTGCGGCTGGCGGACGTGGGCGAGCAGTGCGGCTTCTCGACGCCGGGGTACGTGCGATTCCACGAGCTGCTCGCGCCCCGACTGCTGGAGCGCGGTTGGCTCGGGCTGCACTGCCTGAGTGTCAACGATGAGATCATCTCGATGCTCTACACCTTCGAGTACGGCGGAGCGGTCTACGTCTACCAGGGCGGTCTGGATCCTACCTGGAGCGACTACTCGGTCGGCACCGTCCTGCGCTGCCGCGTGGTGCAGGACGCGATCGCCCGCGGCATGCGAGAGCTGGACTTCCTCAAGGGGGAGCACAGCTATAAGATCGAGTGCACCAACGGGGTGAGGCGTACCATCAACCTGACCGTGAACAACTCAACAGTCGGCGGATGGGCCGAGCTTCTGCTCCGCTCCGGCAGGGAGTGGAGCAAACGGGCCGCGCGCCGCGTGCTGTTGGGGCGAGCCCTCGCGTCAGCGCGGAAGGCGCGTGCGGCGCTGCGCAGCGCGCTCGGAAGGAAGCTGGGCCACTTTCTTCTCATCAGGGGCACGACCCCTGACCGTGCTGCGGCGAGCGGGAGCGATCGAGCCGCTCCCCAGCGCGCGTCGGTAGGTGAGCGGGGATGACGGGGCTGAAGCATCGAGCGATGGCTGTGCTGTACCGGCTCGGCGGAGTTCGCGTGCTCCACCTCCTGGGCCGCATCCTGGCGCCGCCGTCAATACGCATTCTCTACGCGCACCGGGTGCACACCGAACGCGATTCCCATGAGCCCGAATCTGAGGGATGCCTCACTGCCGCCAGGTTCGAGAGGCGGATCCGGTACCTCGCCCGACGGTACCACGTGATCGGAATGGCGGAGGCGGTGTCCCAACTGGCGAGTAGGAGGGTGACTCGCAGAGACCAGGCCGTGATCACCTTCGACGATGGGTATGCCGATAATCTCGACGCGTGTCGCATGCTCAAGCGGTACGGCCTCCCTGCCACCGTGTACGTCACCACCGGGCCTCTCGACGACGGCAGACCGTTGTGGTTCGTCGCCGTGCGCAGGGCGTTCGAGCAGACCCGCGCCGGTCGCGTCGCGTTCCCGTGGTCGGCGGCGGCGCTCCCTCTGACCACTGCGCGCGAGCGCCACGTCGCCAGCGCCGAAGCTGTCGCCGCGTTGAAGAAGATGCCGCCCGCCGCGCGCGTGGACTGCACCCGAGATCTCTTCGCCGCCATGAGCGTTGATTGCGCCGACACCGCCTGTTCGAAGGACCGGATGCTGACCTGGCCGGAGGTGGGAGGGCTCGCGAACGAGCCGCTGTTCACGGTCGGCGCTCACACGGTCACGCACCAGATCCTGTCTGCTGCCCCGATGGAGGAGGCGGCACGCGAGATCGAGCAGTCAACGGCCGACCTGCAGCGAGCCCTGGGGACGAGGCCGAGGACATTCGCCTTCCCAAACGGCAAGGCCGGCGACTACCTGCCCGACCATGCGTCGCTGCTGAGGAGCTGCGGGCACACCAGCGCGTGCACGACAGAGCCGGGCGTCAACTGTGCGGGCGCCGACCTGTTCGCGCTCCGCCGCGAGTCGCTCTACGGCTGCGAGCCGTTCTACGTCTTCGCCCTCCGCATGGCGGGGATCAACGAGGTGAGCGAGAGCCTGCAGGCGATTGCGCGGGCGGCTGGGCGCGCGGCTTCCACGTTGGTCCGCGGCCGGGGCGGCAGGATGCGGGCGACCCTTCGCGACCGTGTGCCGGGAGATACCACCAGCTCATGACCCGAGAGGCGATCTATCGCGGCGACACCGACATCTGTCTCGTCTCGCTGGGGGCGTCAGTCGCCAACCTGGCGGCGGGTAGGAACACCCAGGCCGCCGGGGGCGCGGAGCTACAGGTCGCGCGGCTGACGCGCCTGCTCTCCGACGCCGGCCTGCGGGTGTCGCTGGTCGCGTCCAGCGACGAGTACAGCGAAGAGCTCGCCCGGGATATGCAGGGCAAGGGCATTCGGCTGGTGCCCTCCTACCAGGAAGGCGGGATCCCGTACCTCCGGTACTTCTACGCGACCATACCCAGGTTCTGGGGCGCCCTGAAGCGGGCGAACTCCAGCGTCTACTACCTGCGCGGGTCGAGCGGCTTCGTCGGAATGACCGCCGAGTTCTGCCGCCGCCATGGGCGCCGGATGATCTTCGCGGTGTCTTCAGACGGCGACCTCCAGCCGGAGCTGGTCGGGGAGCGCTTCAACTGGCGAGACCGCGCGCTTTACCGCTGGGGCCTGCAGCGGGCGGACGCGGTGGTAGTACAGACCCGCGTGCAGCAGGAGGAGCTCAAGCGGCACTGGGGCATTGACGGCATCCTCATTCGCAGCCTCTATCTGCGGCCGGAGTCGCCGCCGTCAGACCAACCGAAGGAGCACGTGCTGTGGGCCGGGAGAGCGCGGCGCGTCAAGCGCCCCGACCTCTTCCTGGAGCTCGCCAGGCGCATGCCCGAGCACACATTCGCTATGGCCGGGCAGCGGGAGATGCCGGGCGAGGAGGTGCTCTGCCAGACCATCACGGAGGAGGCGAAGTCCATCCCCAACCTGCTGTTCCTGGGAGCGGTCCCGTTCGGGGAGATGGCCTCGTGGTACGACCGCTCCTGGCTATTCGTGAACACCTCCACCACAGAGGGCTTCCCCAACACGTTCCTGGAGGCATGGGACCGCGGGCTTCCGGTGGTGGCGACGGTTGACCCCGACCGCCTGCTGAGCGAGGGCGGCCTGGGTTTCGTGTGCAAGGACGTCGACGAGATTGCCGCTCGCATCGAGCTGCTCCACCGCGACCGGCGGCTGTTGGCCGAAATCGGGGAGCGGGCGCGAGCCTACGTCGCCTCGGAGCATCAGCGCGATGGCATCGTCAGCAGGTATCGCAACCTGATCGCGTCGCTCAGCGCCGGCGTGACAGGCAGGCCCGCCGCGCCGGCGCCGGACCTGGCAGGCGCGGCCGCACCCGCGCGATCACAGGAGGGCGTGAGTGACGCTTCGGATCATTGATTCGCTCGAGGGCATGCGCCAGATCCGGTCGGCGTATGACGAGGTGGCCGCGAGCTGCCATGCCGCCCCATTCGTGAGCTGGGAGTGGCTGTATCGCTGGTGGGAGAACGCCGGCAGCGGGTACGACGTCCAGGTGCTGACCCTGTGGAGCGGCGATCGGCTTGACGGCGCGCTCCCTCTGATGCGGGTGAAGTACGGCATGCGCCGCCTGGGGCTGAGGGAGCTGCGCTTCGCCTCTGACTGCGTCCTCGCCTCGCCGGCCTACCTCGACCTGGTGGCTCGGCCGGGGAGCGAGCGTGATTGCCTCGATGCCGCGCTGACGCACATCTGCGAAGATGACGCGTGGGACAGGATCGAGCTGAGCCGGATGCGCGCCCGGAGCAACGCGTTCGGCGCGCTCTGCCAGGCCGCGGCGCAGCATGAGCTCCGCCTCGAGGTGCGCCGAAACACATGGTGCCGCCAGATCCCGCTGCCCGCGACTTTCGACGACTACCTGGCCGGGCTGAGCTCAAACCGGCGCGGCCAGATCAGGAACTTCAGGAACCGCCTGGCGAAGGCCTATGATGTTCGGTTCGTCGAGTGCGCATCGCTGTCACAGCTGCACAGCATGCTGGACAGGTACTTCACCGACAAGTCCGACCGGATGGACATGAAGGGCAAGTGGACCCAGTTCCGCGACCCGTCATACCGGCAGTTCATGCGCAAGCTCGCAGAGGACCTGTGGGAGAAGCAGTGGCTGCGATTGTGGGGGCTGGAGGTGGATGAGGAGCTCGCCGCGGTCTCCTACGGGATCGTGGCGAATGGGACCTACTATCTCAAGAACTATAGCTACGACGAGCGCTACACGAAGAACCGGCTGGGCCACGTCCTGCTCGGATACTGCATCGAGCAGTGCATCGACCGCGAGCACTTGAGCGTCTTCGACTTCCTGTCAACCGAGTATCCCTACAAGGCGCATTACGCGAAGGCGCGTGAGTTGATGGTGAAGCTCACGATGTACCGGCCGATGCCCCGCAGCCTGATGTTCGAGGGGTTGGCGCATCTGTCGGCGCTGCCCGCGGCCGCGCTGAGGCAGCTGCGCAGGGCGAAGGGCATGGAACCCGAGACGCCTCCGCCGGCGCCAGGCGGAGACCGCGAAGCCGCGCCCCGTGGCCGCCCTCAGGACATCGCCCTGAGGGGCGGCAGGGGGGCAGATCCACGCCCCTGAATCGGCCCAAATGCGGAATAGTTTCTTGGGGATAGCACCTGGGTATCCGATACGCACTACGCCGGGAGGGACAGTGATGGCATTGGGGACGGACCATCGTCTGGCGGTTCGTGCCGCCACCTGGTCACGCTGGCGACCCATGACCCTGCTGAGAGCTGCGCCGCTTCTCCTCCTCGTCTCGCTCGCATCCGCGTCGTTCCTGGGCCGCGCCGAGGCGCGCGTGCTCCGGGCCCATACGATCGATGTGAGAACCATCAGCGGCGCAGCCGACCTGCAGTGGTTCGCCCAGCACTATGACGTCGCGCTCCTCTACGAAGTGCCCCTGTCGAAGGGGTACCTGCAAGCCCAATTGCTCCACCAGTACAACCCGAGCATCAAAGTGGTGGGCTATAAGGACTCGCACGCGCTGCTGCCAGGCCAGACCGGATGGTCGGACTACAACGGCAACCACCCTGGCATCCAGACTCAGCTCGCCGCGGCCATCGGCTCGAGCGACCTGACCATTCAGTTGGTGGACGCGAGCGCGTTCCCCACTAGCGGCTTCTGGATCAAGATCGGCAGCGAGACGATCGAGATCGCCTCGCGGTCCGGGAACACGCTGACCGTCAAGAACTACGGGAGCGGCAACACCGGCCGCGGTATCGCCACCGTTCGAGTCGCCGACGGTGGCAACTGGGCTGCGACCTCTCACCCGGCCGGCGCCACCGTGTACCGGCCGCGAGAGGACTTCTTCCTGCACGATGAGACCACCGGCAGCCGCCTCTACTACAGCAAGTACGGGTGGTACCACATGGATGTGTCTAGCCCCAGCTTCCAGGACTCCTGGTCTCAGGAAGCTCTGACGTGGATCACCACCTACTACAACGTGAGCACGAGCGGCCTGGACCCGGCGGGCCCGCACTTCGACGGTCTCTTCGCCGACGACTGCTGGATTGACATCGCCTATGCCCAGAACACCGAACGCATGACTCGCGTGAAAGACGACCAGTTCGGCCGCATCCCGCAGGCGAAGGTGAACTCGTTCCACGACGACATGCTCGATCACATCGGGCACATGAAGCAGGTGTTGGGCAGCCGCATCCTGATCGTCAACAGCGGGGGAGGCGTCTCGCAGGATTACGCGGAGGCGGCTGACGGCGTCATGCACGAGCAGTGGATGCACGCCGCCTGGTGGAACGCCTCGACCGATCCGCGCGAGAGCAACTGGCTCGAGAACATCTCCTCGATGCAGACCCTCTCGGCGAAAGGCAAGTACTACCTGGCGCAGGACAACCTCAACTACTCAGGCCTTCCCGCCGGCCGCGACGAGCAGGTGTTCAGGTTCGCCTTCGCCTCATACCTGCTCGCCACGAATTCGGTGTACCCGGACCAGACCAAGACCAGCCTTCGCCACCGGCCCTACCTCGACACCTCCAAGACGGCCTACTACACGGGCTATTGGTACGGGATATATGACCTGGACCCCGGGACGCCGCTGGGGCCATACTACGTCTACTACCAGGACAAGACCAAGGGCATCACCGTCTACGCTCGCGACTACACGAACGCGATCGCGCTGGTGAACCCGTCGAGCGAGAACAACTTCGCGAGCTCGGCGCTCGACGCCACAGTCTCACTGCCCGGTCAGTTCAACGAGATCCGGCCTGACGGCACACTCGGCCCTGTGGTCTCCTCAATCGCGGTGAAAAACAAGTCGGGCGCGGTGGTGGCGCGCACGACGCCGGTGGGGGCGCCCATCGTCTCGCTCCAGCAGACGATTGACAAACCCGCGGCTCCCCCGGGCGACATCGTCACCTACACGTTCGTCTACAAGAACGTTGGCTCGGTGTCTGCCAAGTCCTTTGCCATCACGGACGTGCTGCCGGCCCAAGTGGCGTTCGTGGGCGGCAGCGCCACGCTCAACGGCGTGGTCGTAACACCCGACCCGGTCTCAACGGATGGCACGATCGTGCAGATGCCCATCGGCGAAGTCGCGGCCGGCCAGCAGGGGACCTTCACGTTCCAGGTTCAGGTGAAGTAGCTGAGTCAAGAGAACGGCGGAACGAACGCGAGGGCGGCGAAAGTCGCCCTCGCGTTTCTGTCTCTCATCCCGGCGGCCCGAATGGCGGGGAGAGAGGACTGCCAGCGCCTGGTCGGGCTCCGATTGCCGGCTAGCGCAGATCCTGGTCGAGCGCGACGCGACCGTTCTCGATGATCTTCAGGTGCCCCAGTGGCGACCCGCCGGCAGGGAACGTCACCTCGTATTCCCGTCCCTGCGCTCGCACGCGCACGCCGACCGCGTCCGGCTGACGCACGAGCGTCACCGCGTCGGGCGAGGCGATGTCGTTCGAGCCGACATGAAGCACGTGCAGGAACAGGCCCTCCTGGGATGGGCGCGGGGGCGAGACCTCGACCCGCCACGCGCCGGCCTCGGGCGGCCACTCCTTCTTCTCCAGCGACGGCCAGTCGCGGCCATCCACCCACCGCTCCTTGCCGGGGCCGCCGATCTTGGCGATTGATGGCGACTCGGGCAGGACGGTGCGGCAGAGCAGGAGCGCGTCACCGTTCGTGACGCGGGTCAGACTGCCCTCCACCTGGGGCTCGTTGACGGTGTGCATCAGCCAGGCCTTGCGGAAGCTCGCGTCCGTGGCCGTGACCTGGTCGAAGACGACGAACAGGTCCGGGGGCAGATAGAGGAAGTGGCGCAGGAACAGCTTGAGCTTGGTGGCGCTATATGACTTCGTCGCGTCGCCCACCGCGTAGGTGAACTGCGGCTCGTGCCTGTACGCGACCAGCCGCCCGATGTCCCAGCGGTTGTCGGGCGTCACCTCCTCCACTCGCTCGGCGCCGGTCAGGCGCAGTTGGCCCCCATCGTTGGCCGCTCCCGGGGGCCCACCTGCCCAGGGGCTGCTGGAGAAGGTCTCGCTGGGGTCGTAGACCGTGATCGAGTTGTGCGCAATAGTGCGCGAGTAGTAGTTGGCACGGTAGTGGTCATCGATCCTCTCGCCGTAGGCGTTGATCCCGGGGTCTATGGCGAGCAGGCCCCCCTTGTGGATGGTGAAGGCGTTGTTGTCCAGATGTTGGTGGCCTGTCAGGAACGGCCCGCATTGGAACGAGGCGAACGTCGCGTCGGGGCTCCACGACGACCGCATCAGCGCCCAGCCGAGTCCGTCGAAGCGGCGCGCGAGCGGCAGGTCGTCGGGCGGCTGAGGCTGGAGGCCTGGGTCGCGCCACAGGATGATCTGCCACAGGAACGAGTCGTAGCGCCTGCTGATCTGGTCGCCCACCCACTGCGCATGCCGGTCGCGGTAGCGCGCGGCGAACAGGTAGACATACTCGTCGTCCGCGCCCCAGGCCAGCTCGAGGCCCGCGTCGTCGAAGTGCTCCTGCTTCCCGTCGAAGGGCCGCCGCCCGTAGATGTTCCAGAGCGAGAAGTACCGCGTCGCTGTACACTTCGGGAACAGGTCCTCGCCCGTCGCCGTTCGCCACGCCTCCAGGATGTACGCCATCGGCCGCGCGTACCCCCAGAGGTCGTAGCCGTACCCCTCCAGCTGGCCGCCGCCGTCGTCAGCCATGAGGTTCGCCGCGGGGATGAGATGCTGGTGCAGGTAGCTGTCGCCGAGGCGCAGCAGCTCGTCAACCCGAGGGTCGCTGACGTCGCCGTGGAGCGCGAGGCCGGTGTAGGTGAACGGCCACACCTTCTCCAACACGAAGTGGTTGTTGAAATCCGAGTGGCGCCAGATCTCATCGCGGCAGTGCTCTGCCATGCGCAGCATGGCATCGGCGATCTCCTGCCGCTGCGACTCGGACAGAGCCGGGTAGCACCAGTCGTAGGCCAGCGCCAGGCCGAACAGCGCCTCCGGGGTCCCGTACTGGTCGAGCTTATGGTTGCGCGCGATGTTCTCGGCGCGCGCAATCGTCGCTCGCAGGTACCGTTCCTCTCCGGTGACCAGGTACACCAGCGCGGCCGTCCGGATCCCTCGCCCATCGCCATACCCCGGATCGTCCGGCGGCTGGAGCGCCAGGTCCTCCATCCTGTTCCACAGGTCCGGATACGCGGCTGCCCGCTGTCGAAGTCGTGGGAGGTCGTCGCGCGTCACCAACAGGCGCGGATGCTCCCCCCGGACGCTCGGAAGCGGCTGATCGGCTGCCGCGGCGTCCTTGCATGCCAGAAACCCCAGCCCACACACCACCACCATCGCCCAGCGCAGCACGTCAGGGCAGCCCACTATGGCACCTCCAGTTCTTCGCGCGCCAATCGCATCGGCGACATGGTCTCGCTCGCCAGCGGCCTCAGTCTAAGCGAGAACGACATCTTCTCCGGCTTCAGCAGGTACGCGTCCAGCGGCCCTGGCCCGCAGCTGTTGCTGCCCAGCCCGCAGTGCGCGTGATCGAGGTGCAGGATCGTCTCATCCAGCCGCGCAAGCTCGTAGGTGTGCATCGCGCGGGTGAAGTCCTCGGGCGTGTAGTGGTGCGCGCTCACGTTGAGCAGGGGCATACCGATCGCGAGCAGACCCATCCCCTGCGCGTTCGTCACAGCCGCCCAGCGCGTATCGGACTTGTTGCCGTTCTCCTGCGGCATGATGTACGGGACATACTGCTCCTGCACCGTTCCAGCGTAGAGACTGACGCGGGCGCTCTCCTTGCGGTCAACGTAGCTCTCGTGCGGGCCCCGGCCGTACCACGTGAAGCGATCGAACGACCCCGGCATCCGAAGCTGCAGCCCGATGCGCGGCAGGTTTGGCAGGCCGCCGGCGGGCGTGACCGTGGTCTCGATCAGCACGTCGCCTGAGCCGTATATGGTCCACAAATACCGGCACCGGAACGCCGGGCGCCGCGAGTGCGCCGCCAGCACCGACTCGACCTCCACCTGAGCGGCGTGGGCGAGCGACCTGATCACCGCCACCCGGTCCACGCGGTGCTGCAATCGGTCCAGGCCCGCCTCTCGCCAGCGCCGCGCGATGTGCACATCGTTGTCCGTCGGGGCTCGCCACACGTTGAGGCGCGGCCCCCTCGTGAGCAGCCCCAGTCCCTGCCATTCCCAGCACCCGATCGTTCCCTCCCACCGGCTGAAGATCAGGCGGAAGTCGTCGCCGCTAATGGCGATCTCTGTCTCCGAACCAGCCACAGAGATGGCCGGCATGCGGTTGAGGAGGATCCGCGGCACCTCCGTCTTCGCCGGCAGCTCGAACTGCGCCCAGGCGACTTCGTGCCCTCGCGGCGCCCAGAGCGCGTCGCGGGCGAGCGCGAAGCTCAGGTTGAGCCAATAGGCGCAGCCGGCTTCCGGCTCGCGGCGCTCGAGCGGAAGCGTCAACTCCACCGCGCCGCCCGCGGGCACATCCAGAGCCGGCAGCATCCCTTGCTGCATGACCTCGCCGTCTTTCGCCAGCGACCACACACCCTCGAGATGGCTCAAGGACGCGAAGTCGTGTCTGTTCACGACTCGCACGCGTCCCGCCGTGGGGTCAAGCAGCTCCACGTGCACCGGCTCGATGATCTTCTTGTACTCGATCAGCCCGCTGTGCGGAGTGCGATCGGGGAAGCTCAGGCCGTCAATGCAGAAGTTGCCGTCGTTCGGCTCATCACCGAAGTCGCCGCCATATGCGAACCACTCCTCGCCGGACTCGGTCCTCTGACGGATTCCGTGATCCACCCACTCCCAAACGCACCCGCCCAGCAGTCGCGGGTGGGTGTGGATCGCCTCCCAGTACTCCTTCAGGTTGCCGGGGCCGTTGCCCATGGCATGCGCGTACTCGCACATGAAGAACGGCCGCGAATCGTCAGTTCGCTTGCCCTCCTCGGCCAGCCGCTCAACCGTGGGGTACATGGTGCTGACCACGTCCACCACCGGGGCATTGCCGGCGCTTTCATAGTGGATGGGCCGCGTCGGGTCAATCTGCCTGATGCACTCGGCCATCGCGTCGTGGTTCGGCCCATACCCGGATTCGTTGCCCAGCGACCACATGACGATGCACGGGTGGTTCTTGTCGCGCTCCACCATTCGACGGGCGCGGTCCACGAACGCCTCCCGCCACTCCGGATCCTTCGCGAGTGTGGCCCAGTCGCCGACGGACTCGAAGCCATGCGTCTCCAGGTCGGCCTCGTCTATCACGTACAGCCCGTAGCGGTCGCACAGGTCATACCAGCGCGGGTCGTTGGGGTAGTGCGACGTGCGCACCGCATTGATGTTGTGCTGCTTCATCAGCGTAACGTCTCTGACCATCGACTCCAGCGGCACCGCGTGGCCCAGGTCGGGGTGAGTGTCGTGCCGGTTCACACCCCTGATGGTGATCGGCACGCCGTTCACCAGGAATTCGACGCCCCTGATCTCGACCTGCCGGAAGCCGACGCTGAACCGCTCGACCTCGAGAGCCGAGCCGTCCGGCGCCATCAGGCTGACCAGCAGCTCGTACAGGTTCGGCTCCTCGGCTGACCACTTGCGCGGCGCCGCGATCTGGGCCGCCAGCACCAGCACTCTCTCCTCACCGGGCCCCAGTGCCGCTCCCACGACCTGCTCGCAGACAGTGTGCCCCGCGTCATCCAGCAAGCGCGCCGCGACGCGATGCGAACCGTTCTGCTGCCCGGCGTAGTTGCGCAGCGTCACACTCAGGTCGAGCGTCGCGTCCGTGTACTTCCCATCGAGCTGCGTGCGGACGCGCACATCGCGCACGTGCACGCTCGGGGTCGCCACGAGGTAGACATCGCGAAAGACCCCGCTCAGTCGCCACATGTCTTGGTCCTCGAGGTAGCTGCCGTCCGACCACTGGAACACCTGCACCGCGAGCACGTTCTCGCCCGGTTGCAGGTGCTTGGTGATGTTGAACTCCGACGGCATGTGACTGACTTTGCTGTAACCCACGAGGCTGCCGTTGAGCCAGATGTAGAAGGCCGAATCTACCCCCTCGAAGGTCAGGAACACCTGCCGGTCGGCCCAGTCTGCGGGAAGCGCGAACCTCCTGCGGTAGAGGCCGACCGGGTTCTCCTGGGGCACTCGGGGCGGGTCAACGGGGTAGGGGTAGGCGATGTTCGAGTAGTTCGGCTTGCCGTAGCCCGGGCCGCAACTCCGCTGCGGCGACGCGACCGCCCCTTGCCTGCCGCAAGCCGCGACTCCGCCGCGGCCCAACATCTGCCAGTTGCTCGGCACGGGGACGCGGTCCCAGGCGGTGTCATCGAACCCGTCGGCCTCGAACCCGGGCGGAGCCGCCGAGGGCGACGGCAGGTAGCAGAACCGCCACTCGCCGTTGAGCAGGTGGAACCGCGGCGCCGCGCCGCGCTCGCCCGCCAGCGCCGTCTCCCCATCCGGGTACGGGATCAGGCTCGCGTGCGCCGGTTCCCGATTGCGGTGAATGAGCTGAGGGTTCTCCCAGTCGTTCATCACCTCTCCTGCGGGGCTCAACCTCTGTCGCGGCGTCGGACTGCGGACGGCCTTGTCGTTGGCGGCCTGCGCTCGCCGTTGCCTGTTCTTTCCAGCGCTGCCCTGCTCCTGCCGAAGGCGATGGCGGCCGCGCGGAGGGCATCCGATGTGTACAGCGGGCGACATCTCCCCGGTCATCGCGGGAGGTGGGGTTGCACGTACCAGGAATCCGACAGATATGCGCGCGGTGTGCTCCCTGCGGCGCCCATCCGCCCCAGCCCATGCCTCGAACAGACGCAAGAACTGTCTCACTGCTCATGGCGACGGCCGCTGCTGCGAGCCTGCTGCCCGCAAGCGTCGTGTTGGCGGCGTTGGCCGTTGCGTCGCTTGCGGCCGATGCCGGAACGCGCAGGGTTCGCGTCATGCTGCTCGCCAGCGTCGTCTCCTGGGTCGCCCTCTTCGCAGTCGCTTTCCTGGCCTATTGGCGCCGGCGATCGCGCGCTCGACCTCCACAGCTCGGCCG
>Ga0315288_10002524_pt1 | contig 23658 bp, 20 predicted proteins | sample YL17G11_20_MG_FD_203454 | JGI IMG/M metagenome (GOLD analysis project Ga0315288, IMG submission 203454) | Sediment microbial communities from Yellowstone Lake, YNP, Wyoming, USA - YL17G11_20 | ecosystem: Environmental > Aquatic > Freshwater > Lake > Sediment | place: USA: Wyoming | collected... | reverse complement strand
TTGCGGCGGCCGAGAGGCAGTCCCGCCGCTAGCATGAGCCTGCCTGCCGGCAGGCAGGGAGGAGCCTTGTGGAGATCGATAGCATACAGGCCCTCGAAATCCTTGACTCCCGTGGCAACCCCACCCTAGAGGTGGAAGTCGTGCTAGCCGAGGGCACGGTGGGAATGGCCGCCGTCCCCTCGGGCGCCAGCACCGGCGTTCATGAGGCGCTGGAGCTGCGCGACGGCGACGCCGACCGCTACGGCGGCAAGGGCGTCCTCAAGGCAGTGACCAACGTCGGCCAGGAGATCGCCCTCAGCGTGGGGGGAATGTCCTGCCTGGACCAGGCGGCCATCGACGAGGCCATGATCCGGCTGGACGGCACGCCCAACAAGAGCCGCCTGGGAGCCAACGCCATCCTGGGCGTCTCGCTGGCGGTGGCCCATGCGGCCGCCAACTACCTGGGCCTGCCCCTCTATCGATACCTGGGCGGCCCGACGGCCCGCACCCTGCCCGTGCCTTTCTTCAACATCATCAACGGTGGTAGGCATGCCCCTGGCGGCACGGATATCCAGGAGTTCATGGTCGTGCCCGTGGGAGCCAAGACCTTCAGCGATGCCCTACGCATGGGCGCGGGGGTCTACCACTCCCTTCACAAGGTGCTGGCCGACAAGGGCCTTCCCACCACCGTGGGAGACGAGGGTGGCTTCGCGCCTCCCCTGCCCAAGAACGAAGATGCGATGAACCTCCTGCTGGCGGCCATCGAGGCGGCCGGCTACCGCCCGGGCCAGGACGTGGCCATCGCCATCGACGCCGCCGCCAGCGAGTACTATCGCGATGGCCAGTACGTCTTCGCTCGCGAAGGGTGCACGTTCAAGGACGCAGACGAGATGGTGGCCTTCTGGCAGGACTGGTGCGGCCACTACCCCATCGTCAGCATCGAAGACGGCATGGCCCAGGATGACTGGACGGGCTGGTGGAAGCTGACGGCGGAGCTGGGGCGGAAGGTGCAGATCGTGGGCGACGACCTGCTCGTGACCAACGTGGAGCGCATCGAGAAGGGCATCCGCGAGGGGGCGGCCAACGCCGTGCTCATCAAGCCCAACCAGATCGGCACGCTCACGGAGACGCTGGCGGCAATCGATACGGCCAAGCGCGGCGGCTGGCGGGCGATGATCTCCCATCGTAGCGGCGAGACGGAGGACACGACGATAGCCGACCTGGCGGTGGCCACGGGTTGCGGCCAGATCAAGAGCGGCGCCCCCGCTCGCGGCGAGCGGACGGCCAAGTACAACCGCCTGCTGCGCATCGAGGAGGAACTGGGGACGGCGGCGAGGTTTGCCGGAAGAGAAGCGCTGAGAGCGTCGTAGGCCCACCATCTATGAAGACTCAGGCCCCTCGCCCCATAGAGGCCTGGCCATGATGGTGATGGGCTGCAAAGGCTAGCAACAAAACATCTCCAGCCTGACCCTAAGTGCAGAGCCAGCCATGAGCACAAGGAGCGCCTGAAAAATGTGCCAAATTGTCTCATTTCGTCCCATCCCACGACCAGACACCCCTTGCAGTTCCCGCTCACCCAAGAATCGACGAGGGAGCGTCTCGGCCCCGTCAGGACTCAGAGGCACAGGGCCCTGTACAGAGCCCCTACCCTGAGCTATTCTTAAGCCAAGGGGGTTTAGAATCCTCGATGGAGTTGGCCAGCCAACGATCGATGCCCAGCATCCTGGAGACAAGGTCATCACGGTCGGGCATCACACCGTCTCTTCTGCAGTTCAGTAAGTAGTCTCGACCCTTGATTATCCCTGGCGGATCGAGACCTCGCTCCGTGATCGCCGCGGTCAGGTCGACAGGGTTCAGCAGCCTCCCGCGTTGCTTCGACAGTTCCAGGTACCGGTCTACCTCGTCGCAGACAGCGAGCCACGCCCTCATCAACACCAAGCGCCGCTCTAGTGCCCGAAGCCCCATCTCACTTCACCACCCCAACAGTCGTGGCCAGCCCCAACGCGTCCTCTACCTGCTCCAGCCGCTGGACGAGCTCGAAGTGCTTCTCCAGGTGGAGCCCCAGGGTCAAGATGTCCCGAGCGGCTTGCCGCCGAATGCTTTCGTTCTCCGACTCCAAAAGCTCCCCCAGGACGTCCGCCGCCCGCATCATGTGCTTGGCGAGTTTCAGCCTGGTCCCTTCCATGACCTCCTGCTGCCAAATCCGAAGTTCCACCACGAATGTCGGATTCTGAAGCCAGCGGTAGATGGTGCTGCGGCCGACGCCCGATCGCCCGGCCGCCTCCCCGATACCGCCGGCACTCACCAAGTGTGGCAGCGCGTTGAGCTGCTGTAGGGTCAGCTTCCCCTTCCCGTTTCGGCTCGGAGCCTCGACAACCGTCATCCCTCTCTCCTCCTAACATGCACTCGCACTCTCCCATGGCCAAACTCCCATGGACAGCCTTTCACTTAATTGCATAATCACTATATCACATCTCGGCCCAATTGTCAACTCAAGTTAACATTTTCAAAGCTGGCCAAGCTGACAGCGCTTCATACAATCACCACTTCTAGTCTGCCTGCCCTGCCGCTCCAGACTCCAACGTGGGCACGTAAATGAACAGATCACCAGGCTGGCAACCGAAGAAGGCGCAGAGGCGGTCCACGGTGTTGAGAGCCACCAAGTCGCCCCTGTCATTCGCTAGCCTGGCCAGCGTGTTCTTGCTCAGTCCGGTCTCTTCCCTGATTAGGTCATACGTCAGTTTGCGCCTACTTTCACGGGCCCAGATGGCCATGAGCTCTCGTAGACGACACTGGATCATTACACCCCTCCGTCGCTGTTGTCACCCTCGGCGCCGACAGAATTACCATAGGCGACGCCAGAAGGTCTTGACAAGGTGCGCCCAAAGTGTATAATGGAATTATGAGAGCAACCAAAATCACCACTCACAGCGCCAATGGCTCCGCACGTGCCGCTCTGGATGGCGGATGCGAAGTATGCGGTGCTGCGTGGCAACTCGACCAACACCACATTTGCCCTAAAGGCATGGGCGGAAGCAAGCATCCATCTATCGAAGCCCCAGAGAACAAGATTTGGCTCTGCCGCCCATGCCACCGCAACATTCACGAGGGCAGGTGGACCATCACCCGCACAGATAGCTCCCTCACCGTTGTTGACGCCAGCACTGGGGAGCTCATCTGCCGCCGGCTCTACAAGCCTGGCTTTGATCCTCCTGCCTTCTTCGCCGCGCTTAACCTTCTAGAAACCCAACAGGAGTACATCCTCAACCACGTGCCGTACCTTACGGATGAGCAGCTGGTGGAGCTCTTCGCCTACCTTCGCAGCATTGGCCGCCAGGCCTGGCTGGCCCAAGCGGCGGTTCTGTGGGAGGCCAAGCAACGCTCAGTCTATGGCGAGCACACCGTCGAGGCCATCGCCAGGCGCTTCGACATCGCCTACCGCACCGCGGCCGAGTACATCCAGGTCTACGGGACCTTCTTCAAGGATGAGGAAGGACTTGAGGAAAGTGCGAACGTTCGCACTTTTCAGCTCGACGAGCCCAGCTGGTACCTGGTGGCCGTCCATGCAGACGACCCTCATTTCTGGCTGGGCCACGCACAGGACCGCAAGGCCCAGGACCCTCGTTACTCCATCGCCGAGTTCCGTCAGGACATCCATCTGGGCAAGGAATCCATTGAGGCAGGCATCGAAACGCCCATCCCACCCTGCCCCTGGCAGACAGCCTACTGCGAGAAGGTTCTTGAGCTCATCACCTCCGTCTCCCGCTGCCGGGACTGCACGGTGGGCCAGCGACTGCTGGGAATAGCCAAGGAAGAACAACTGACAGCTTCGAATCCGATCCCACGACTAGAGGTGCACCATGGCAGATAGCTATCAAGACAAGCTGGATGACTTCTCCCGGGGCAAGAGCTTCGCGAAGCTACGGGGCGGCGTCCCCAACTCGAGGGGCGAGCCATGTGAGGCCTGCGGCTCTGGTCAGCCAGGGACCCTCTTCGGCATCCGGGAGCTTCTGACTGGCCTGGACCATTTCGTGGGCTACAACTGCCTGCGGGAGCTCATGCGGAAGAAGGCCGTCGTCCAGGGCCGGGTCAGGGAGACCACAGAAGAGGTTTTTAGTAGAGCCCAGAAGAGCAAAGAGAGGAGTGGCAACGGGCCGTTCGGCCAGACCTACCAGGAGAGGCAAGCCAGCCAGAGCAAGACCCCACTCCAACCGGAGGATGGAGAAGCCACTTCAAGGCTCCGCTGCCCTGGAGAAGGGACTCGCAGTGCGCTGCCGTTCGACGTTCCCGTCATCGCTACTCCGACCCTCATGGTGTGGGAGACCGAGGACGCCTTCCGGGCTGCGGTCCAGGTACATGGCCAAAACGGCTTGGGGACCGTCTGGGGTGCCGCCGAGCAGTCGAAGTGGCGCCAGCTTCTAACGCTTCGCCGCGATAACGGCTTCCTGCTCACCAAAGAAGAGCAATACGACCACGCCGCCCTGGCCCGCTGCGTTCGGTTGGCCACCCAGAACGCCTATCTCACCCTGAGGTCCCAGCTGGCCAGGCCAAGAGGCGACGGAAGCAAGGTAGCCGCAGCGCAAGGGGCCAATAGTGGATAGGCTGGAGCAGCTAGAACGAGTTCGGGCCAGGGCCCGCAGCGTCAGGGTCGTCAAGCTGGCCGGCCAGAACCGCTACCTGGCCAGAAGCCGGACCTACGAGCCGGGGAGCTACTTCGAGCTGTGGGTAAGCCCCTGGGGCCATGTCCGCTGCACCTGCCCAGGGTTCACCCATCGAGGGGTCTGCAAGCACGCCGAGGCCCTGAGGGAGAAACTCAAGAACAGGCGCTAGCCCGCCAACGCAGCCACCGCTCCAAGCACGCCGCCGGCGTCGGCGAACCCCTGAGCATCGACCTGCTGGACCACATCGTCCTTGGGCAGCGGCGGCTCGTCAGCCTCAACGAGCAGGGCCTGCTGTGATAAACGAATGGCCTTGCATGCGGCAGTGATGAGCCGTACAATGATATGCGGTTGGAGGTGTCGTACATGGCGACGGAACGTCTCGAGGTGCGGCTCGACCGCGAGCGTCGGCGTAAGCTGTCGGAGCTGGCGACGGCGCGCGGGGCCCCCATCTCCGCGGTAGTGCGCGGCATGATCGACCAGGCATATGAGGAAGCCCTTCAGGTCAGCCGCGTCCGCGCCGCCCAGGAGCTGGCCCGGCTGGCCGTCGAAGATGTCCCTGACCCGGAGACCCTCAGCCGCCAGCTTGAGGGCACCTATGAGTCTACCGATCTTCCTTGATACCAACGTCCCCGTCTATGCGGCTGGCCGTCCCCATCCGCTGAAGGAGCCCTGCGCCCAGATTTTGATGCTTGTCGCCGAAAGGCCGCAAGCGTTCGTGAGCGATGCGGAGGTCCTGCAGGAGCTGCTGCATCGATACCTGGCGCTACATCTCTGGCCTCAGGGTCGGGAGGTGTTCCAATGGTTCGCAGCGCTGATGCGGGAGCGGGTGGAGCCGGTTCATGCTGCCGATGTGGAGCAGGCATCTACCCTCGCTGACCAGTATCCAGAGCTCGGTGCTCGCGATCTGTTGCATGCGGCGGTCATGAACCGGCTGGGCGTCCGTCGTATCCTGTCCGCTGACGCTGGCTTCGACCGTCTGCCGGAGTTGGAACGGCTGGATCCGGCGGATGTGGGGGCCTGGCGTGATAAGATACCAGGGTGAACGATGGCTCTCTCTGATCTAGCGCAGCTTGACAAGCATGTTGTCTGGGGTTCGATGACCCTCTCATGCTCTCTGCATAACCTCAACGTGATCCTCGCCGTTGCCATTGAGATGGGCCGCCAGCAGTCCCGCCCAGCGTGATGACGCCCTGTAGGTTGCTCAACGTCGCTAGATCGCTGATTTCCGGCCGGCCGTGGCGTAGCGAGACCATGCCCGAGTTTCGGGGTCAAGCGAGTAGGCGGCAGCTATGCCGGCTTCCCCACATCTGGGAAGGACTTCGCTGGCAGCGACCCCATCTTCCCCACTGCACGGCTGGCCAGCATCGCCCAGGCGGAACGGAATGGGTACTGTACAATGAGGACGTTGCCGACCAGGAGGTAGAGGGCTTTGGCCTCTAGGGCGGCTGTTGGATGCGCCAGGCGAAGCGCGATCTCCAGCACGCGCGGGACGATGTGCAGGGTGAGTATTTCGAATGGGCCTGCTTCAGCGCCCATCAGGCTGGAGAGAAGACTGCTGAAGCCCTCTTTCAGCATCTCGACGGCGAGGCCTTAAGGGATACTCGCTCACGGGGCTACCAAAAGCGCTCGCGGGGACGGCGGGGATCCCCGAGGACCTCCAGGAAGCAGGGCTGCGCCTCGACCGGCTGTGTATACCCACCCGCTATGCCAACAGCTTCGACTCGGGAGCCCCCGCCGACTACTCCGGTGAGGAGGATGCAAGGAAGGCCATTGGCGATGGCGCGGCGATCGTCGACTACTCTGAAGGCCGAATTCCTGGGTCGCGACAAGTCGGTTGGAGACTACGCCAGGCAGCCAGGCAGCTTCGCCGAAACGACTCCCGCGTACGGCAGGTCGTCCTCTTCGGTTCTCTGGTGAAGGGCGACTACGTCCCCGGAAGCGAGCCGATGTGCTGGTTATCTTGGAGGTGGACCCCAGACCCTTCATGGAGCGGATCCCGGAGTTCCGCCGCTGGTTTCTCGATGTGCCCATCGACGTCGAGGTCTTCCCCTACACCCGCGATGAGATGGCGAAAGGCCAGGCTGAATCCGGCTCCTTCATCCACTCGGTGATGGCGGGCCCGATAGAGGTTTTGGCCTGAGATCTCCGCCTGGGCTCGATGACAGCGGCCATTACCCAAAACTGCCGTCCCCTCTTCCATCGCCGTTTTCCGGCAACGGCTCGCTGAAGGGGCTCACCCTGGAACAATTTCAATCGATGGCTCGGTAGCTGACCGGCATCTTGAGGTAGCAAAGAGGGCATTGGAGTGGGTAGAGGAAAGGCTATCGACGGGGTCGTAAAGAGGCTCAGGACTCGGGTTTCAAGGCGGCTCCGAGTACAAGCCCATATTCTGTTCGGCTCTCGCACCGAAGGTCGAGCAGACGAGTGGAGCGACTATGACTTCATTGTGGTCTCGCCCGATTTCGAAGGCACACCCTTCCTGGAGCGTGGCCGCCTTATATTCCCCTTGCGCGAGAGGGATGTCTCATGCGACTTCCTCTGTTGCACGGCTCGAGAGTATCGTGAGCTAGCAAGTCGGCCCACCTTGGTCAAAGAGGCCAGCGAGCGGGGGATCCCCATCCTCTGAGCGTCTCGTCTGGGGGGAAAGAGCAGTGCATAGCGCCCTGGAGGAAAAGCGACGACAGCGGCAGGATGCAAGCCACCTCCTTGCTGACTAGGCTCGTAAGCTGTGGGAGGGATAGCGCCCCTTGCCACAGCGGCAATTTTCTGCTAGTGACTAGAGCATGAATCGGGCTCTTATGATTGCTGAACTCAGCGCAGTGTGCTTCTGCCTTCTGGTGACGGCCGCATGTGCGGGACAAGAGGAGGACATGGCTCCCACACCAACTGGGGCAGTTTCCGAGTCAACGCCAGCCCAGCCTGCGAGCCCCAGTCCGGGGGGCACCCCAGCTACTGCCGAATCGACGAATATCAGCTCGCGGGGAGAGGAGATCGAAACCCTGGCAAACAATGTCGCGCGTAAGATCACCTGGGAGGATGGCACAACCTATGAGGCGACTATCCCCGATCTGGTCTTCCGCACCGCCGGTATGCCCGATGCCGGCCACGGTCACCGCGTGGTGGCCGCCTGGCTGGACAATGCCAGATGGCAGGTCACCATATCCATGCGGGTAACAGATCATTCGGTTGAGCCGGCGACCTCCATCGATCTGCAAGCCGAGTTCTACTACGACGAAAACAAGGACGAGTTCACCGCCGCCAACGGCAGGGCCCTATTTGCTCTGACTGGACGAGACTCCTGCACGTCTGACCAGCCAGAGCCCGACTACTGTCCCCTGGACAAGGAAGTGAGTCCCTAGGCACCGTCTAGCTGGCAATCAACACGCCGCGGCTGCTCCCAAGGTCGCTCCAGACCCCTCAGGAAGGCAGCCAGTAGCAGGAAGGAGGCGCAATGCTAAAAGGAGACCGGTGCGTCATCAAGATTAGGGCGTCTGTGGCCCTTCTGGCTGCCCTAGCTGCTGTCCTGCTGGCCGCTTTTGCTTGCGGGGAGGGTGGAGAAGAGCCCAGCACTTCGCCCACGGAGGTGGCCACGCCAATGCCGTCCCCTACGCCGGGATTCGCCTTCGAAGGGCCCATAGGCATCGACCTGACCACCTTTGGCGCCTTCTTCGATCAGGGTGAGCCCATTCGCCTGGCCATGACGGTCGCCGTGCGAGACCCGATGACGCTCTATTACCGTACTAGCCAGCGCTACGATCTGGCGGTCACCAATTCCGAAGGCCAGGAGGTCTGGCGCTGGTCACGGGATCGCACCTTCGCCCAGGTCACAGAGGAGGTGCCGCTGGGAGCCAACGGGATGCTTTCGTTTACTGAGACCTGGGACCAGCAGGACAACGATGGCCAGCAGGTGCCGCTTGGCAACTACCGGATGGTAGCCGAAAGCTCCCACTGCGACGCCAACTACGAGAACTGCAGCCAGTTGACCACCTCTGCCACCATCCAAATACGGGCGCCTCAAGGAGGGCCGTAGGTCTTGGCCGGGGCTGGGGCAGGGGCTTTTCCGGTCAGCCGGCGTAACTAACCCCTCCAACAGGCGTCTTTAGAATTGGCGTGGATAGGGACCCGACCCACCGCTTGGATGGGCTGGCGACCGCCGCTATAATTGGTGCATAGTGGCTAAGTTCACGAAGCCCGGCGCGGTTGTCGAAGGATCGCGCCAAGAGTTGGCTGTTTCCGCACCCCCGCTGCTTCTTGTGCGTTGTGTAAGTCGAGGGCACACGAGGAGTGCTTTCCCGGCGGCCACTTCACGCCTGGAAGAGCAAGGGTCGCTGAAAGGACTGCATCGATGAAAACGATGTTGGCCGGTATGGCGTTGGCAGGAATGATGGTGGCTTTGACAGCATGGGCAGGAGGCGAGCTGGCACGAGGAGAAGACGTTGCCGAGGACACCGTCTCCATCGGCTTAGACGCGGACCCCACAGGCAACACAGCGACCTCTCTTGGCCCTATCGACTCGTGCGTATCCCTGAGCACTGGCGACACCATCCAAGTCGATCTCTTCGTCACCGATGTCACCGACCTTCTGGCCTGGGAGACGTACTTTGTCTATGACATGTCAGTCATCAACATCGTCAGCAGGGACGGCATGATGTTCCAGGCAGCGAACTCGGGTAGCAACGTGTTCGATGTCTCTGAGGGCCTGCCTGACATCGACGGCCAGTATGGCGTGGCGGCAGTGGATATCGCGGAACCGCCTGCACCCGACAGCGGCTCGGGCGTGCTGGCCAGACTCACCCTCAAGGCCGTGGGAGCCGGTGTTAGTCCGGCCAACCTTTCCCCCATCGACGTCAACGGTGACGGCACGATAGAGCTTGGCCCCTGGCTGAAGGACCTCGAAGGCGAGCTCATGAGCGACCTAGACGGGGATGGCTATTTCGATGGCCCAATCGCCAATGCTCAAATAGCGGTAGATACGGCCTGCCCCGAAAGCACACCCGCCACACCTACAGCGCATGCGGCCTCCCCTCGCCCAACGCCGACCATCTCACCGACTGCTGAGCGGCCAGGAGGTTCGCCCACGCCGGACGAGACGCCCCCGCTCTCCCAGACAGTCACTGCTACGCCGCCAGCAGCCACCCGAACGCCCGGCAGCTCGACCGCCACAGAGAATGAAGGGTCAGCATGGACCGGCGACCCAGCCATCATAGGCTACGTGGTGGGGGGCTTGGCGGTCGTGCTCCTGGGCGGGGCTGCCTTGCTCGCTATCAGGAGGCGTCGTGCTGGATAAGGGAGGAGGAAGCGTGGTGGCGAGGATGAAGCTGCTGATCGCGATGCTGGCGACCTGCCTCTTGGCGGTCGCCCTGGGGGTATGGATTCTGGCCGGTGGGGACGAAACCACCCAGGCAAGCCCAGGAGTCACTATTGGCATCGATGCCGACCCCACTGGCAACACGGCCGCCTCCCTGGGATCCATCGATGCCTCCCGAACGGTGGCCTGCGGCGACACGTTCGAGATGGACCTCTTCATCAGAGATGTTACGGATCTGTTGGCCTGGTCAGTGAGCCTAAAGTACGACCCGACGGTCCTAAGGATCAAAGGACAGGATGTACAGATGTTTCAGGCAGCCAATGCCGGGAGCGACGTACGGGACAGGTCGCTGGGGGACCCGGCGCTGGCCGGCGGCTGGGGCGGCGGCTACTATGATGTCACGGCCGCGGACATTGGTGAGCCTGCCGCGCCCGATAGCGGTTCAGGCGTATTGGCCAGGCTTACCCTGGCGGCGGTGGGAACCGGCGTCAGCCCGGTCAGCCTCCAGACCCGAACCCTGTGGGGCTCCCCGCCTCCCAGGTCTATCAGCGTAGAATCCACGTCCGACGCCGCAGTTACGATTGCCGGGCCCTGCGAGGACGCGGACGGCGACGGCATCGCCAACAGCGTTGACAACTGCCCGTCGGTCGCCAACTTCGACCAGGTCAACACCGACGCCGGGGACCAGGACGGCGACGGGCGGGAGGGCGAGGACGCCGTCGACGGCGTCGACAACGATGGCGACACCCTCGTCGACGAAGACCCCCCGGGGGATGCAAAGGGCGACGCCTGCGACGATGACGACGACAACGACACCATTGCGGACGTCGACGACAACTGCCCTCTGGTCTCCAATCCTGACCAGACTGACACCGACAGCGATGGCCAGGGTGACGCCTGCGACGCCGATGATGACGGCGACACCATCCCCGACACCACCGACAACTGCCCCCTCATCGTCAACCCCGACCAGACGGACGGTGACGGCGATGGCCTGGGCGATGCTTGCGATGCTTCGCCCACCCCCACGCCTACTCCGACGACCACGCCCGGCCCAACCACCACACCCACACCCCCCGGTCCCAGCATGGCCTGGGCGCACTCCTGCTACCTCGGCGCCTCCCAGCCCACTGAAGACGCCCTTGCGGCCATCAGCGGCGATGTCCTGGCCGCATACCGGTTGAGGCCTGACCAAGGCTACGATAGGTGGTTTCCGGGTAGGCCCGACGCGAGCACGATGACAGTGCTCAATCCCTACGACGCCTTGTTTCTCCTCATGGCCAGCGATGCGGCCCGGCCTCAGGAACCGTGGGGCGAACCTCCCACCAGTCGCGACCTCGTCTTCGGCTGGAATAGCGTGTGCTACACAGGCCAGACGAAGGACGCCGAGACGGCAAGCGAGGGGATAGCCGGCCGGTTCGCAATAGCTTATGCCCTGGCCCCAGGCCAGGCCTGGAAGCGATTCGTCCCTGGCAAGTCGGACGTCAGCACCCTCAACCAGTTGGACGCTTTCACCCCTGTGCTTGTTCTGGTCACCGAAGAGGGCGGCGCCCCGTGGGTGTTTGAGCCGTAAGAGTCGCCCGCCACCACCTGCCACAGCCCGGCAGCCGCCTCGGCCGGATCAACTGCATGAGCTAGTCATCCAGTGTATGAACTAGCCAATGTCTGCCTGAACCACCGGAAGCATGGCGAGCATCGGGTTGCATCGGTCAGACTCCTCGAGGGTTGCCAGCGTTGGCCGAGCAACCTGGCAGCGGGAGTAAGAATGATGATGAATAGGCTGCGGAAGGCTGGGATCGCGATAGGGGCATTGCTACTGTTGCTGCTGCTTAGCTGCGGCGCAGGGGAGGTCACCCCCACCATCGTCGTTGATAGCATGGCGGACACCGATAGCCGCGATGGCGTGGTGACCTTGAGAGAGGCCATCCTGCTGGCCACCGGCGAGCTGGCAGTGACCGACCTGGACTCGGGGGAGGCCGACAACGTCGGCAAACGGCCCGGGCCCGATTCCAGGGACACGATTACCTTTAATGCTTCCGTCTTCCAGCCGCCAGAGGGAGGCACCATCCCCCTTACTGGGCCGCTGCCAGGCCTCAGCACCGGCGCTGATAGTGTTGACGCCTCCCAAGCTGGCGTCATTGTAGAAGGCGGTCAGCTGACCTTCGAATGCCTGACGATAGATTCTGCTGGCAACCTCATCAAGGGGCTGCAGATCCAGAACTGCCTTGTAGGCATAATGATCAAGGCTGGGGCCGGGAGCAACGTCATCGGCGGATCGGCACCAGGGGAAGGAAACGTCATCTCCGATAATGACGAAGGGATCGTTATCGCGGGTGCAGGCGCCGACAATAACGCCATCAAAGGCAACTTCATCGGCGTCGACCCTACCGCTAGCAGCGCCCTGCCCAATCGCAACGGTGTCGACATTCGAGAAGAAGCTCGGGGCAACGTCGTCGGCGGCAGCGAGCCCGGCGAGCGCAATGTCATCTCAGGCAACAAGGGGGTGGGAGTCACCATCGCAGGCAACGCCAACCTTGTCCTGGGCAACTACATCGGCACCGACAGGAGCGGCACTTCTGGCATACCCAACGGGATGGAAGGCATCTGGATCGCCCCGGGCGCTCAAGACAACATCATCGGCGGCAGCAGCGCCGGAGAACGCAATGTCATCTCTGGCAACGACCTATTTGGCCTAAGCATTTCCGGCAGTGGCGCCACGGGCAACCGGGTACAGGGCAACTATGTTGGCATCGACGCCACGGGCACCAGGCCTCTACCCAATGCGCACGGGGTGGTTGTCACCGACGGCCCCCTGGACAATGTCATCGGCGGCGCTGAGCCCGGCCAGGGCAACGTCATCTCTGGAAACGACACCGGCGTCCTCATCCGCGGCTCTAACACCAGCGAGAACACCCTCCTGGGGAACTACATAGGGACAGACGCGGCGGGCAGCGAGATGTTCCCGAATGCTCGCGGCATATGGCTCCTCGAAGGAGCCAACCATAACACCATCGGCGGAACCGGCCCCGGCGAGGGGAACGTCATCTCGGGCAACAACCTCTCGGGAGTAGATGTCGAGGGGCCCAACACCGTGGGCAACACAATTCGTGGCAACTCCATCTACGCCAACCAGGGCAAGGGCATAGACAACGCGGGCAACGGTAATGGTGGACTGGAGCCTCCTGTCATTACCAGCGTCAGCCCCATAGCTGGCGTTGCCTGCACCGGCTGCACGGTGGACATCTACTCTGATTCCAGCGACCAGGGAGAGATCTACGAAGGCTCCGCCGTGGCCGATGCAGATGGGGCCTTCATCTTTGAGGCTGCGCCCTCAGGCCCGAATATCACCGCCACCGCCACCGATGGCGATGGCAACACATCGGTATTTGCCCAGCCGGTCCCCGTAGCGGCCGGGTGATGGTCGCTATCGTGGCCTCACGAGCAGCCTAGGACGTGCAGGACGTCATGAGCACCGGCACGCATTTCAGCATGTCCAAGACATTGATCCATCCGTCAGCGTCGAGATCGAACCGGGGGCTGTACAGGTCATCTCCGACCCGAGTGAGGAGCCTCGGCACAAAGGCCAGCAAATCGAGCACGTTCGCCCAAGTGTCCATGTTCACGTCCGGCGGCCAGGCATCGTCGGACGGATTGTCGGGGCAGGCATCCAGAGAGTCGGTGCCCACGTAGGTCTCAACGGTGTCGGTGAACCCGTCATTGTCATCGTCGGCGTCGCAGGCGTTGCCGAGGCCATCGCCGTCGGTGTCTAGCTGGTTCGGGTTGGGCACGGCGGGACAGTTGTCGCCGGCGTCGGGGATGCCGTCGCCGTCGGCATCGTTGTCGAGGCGCGCATAAACAGCATACTCTTCAATGGCACATTCTCCATAGCCGACCTTGAAGTACCCATTGCCATTCCAACCAGAACCCCAGCTGTTCTTGACGATCCAATAGCCACCAGCGTCATTATATCCAACAATGACTACACCGTGATTGACGCTTTCATCATCTGTGCATCTGTAGATATCCCCATCCCAATAATCGCCCGATTTGAGGATGCCCATGGCAACTGTAAGGGGTCCGTTGTCAACAACACTCTGCTTTATCTGGCTTTGACTAGGATAAACCCCACCCACAGCATCTATTGTTCGCAGTCTGCTTTGCCAGTCCGAACATCTGTTGGAGCAGGTTGCATCGCTACAACGATCTCCTGCGCGGTACGTGCAATTCGAGTTGCAGCCACTGGTACCGCATGTGCAGCTAGACCCATCGACATACGGAAGACAGGCCTCATCTGGGATTCCTTGATCCCTGACGAAGGTGAGGGCCGTCGACATCCAACCACCACAGCAATTCTGGCCCGATAGACAATCGGACACCAGATACTCTTCCGACAGGTCCAGATCAAGGTTGGGATTGTTTGTACCGATGTTGTACATAGCTTCCACTACGCCAACCGCCGAGAATGCCCAGCAAGAGCCGCACGACCCCTGGTTCTTCACAGCAGTCATCCAGTTCTGTCCATCATGATTCCGCCAGTCGAAGGAAGATGGCACGCTTCCTACTGAAACCCCTTCCTCGGAAGGGCTTGCGCCCTGTTCTACGGGAAGAGTTCCTCTGGTAGCCTTTCCGCTCAAGCCCATCAATTCTGTGGCAGCACCGATCTCTTCTCCGTCACGAAGGCAAACACTGTACTCTCTGGAAAGAGGGTTCTTGCCATCGGCCTTCGTTTTTGAACCATAGCCGTGTCTTGCGCAGTAGGAGTAGCCTTGCCCGCACTTGCCTTGCAGGAAGGTCCACTCATTGCACCGGCTCCCACCCGGCAAGATACACACCCCCTGCTGCCCTTCATTCGTGTCAACTGATCTGTATTCATACCCCAACTCCTCACAGTAGACGGCAGCAGGGTTTGCCATTCCCGGCGCGTTTCCGGAACAGCCTAAGGCAGCATCGCTTCCTGATAGGGGGGCAAAATCCGCCGGGGAACCCCCGGCCCACAGCCCCAACACGATCACCAACAGCAAGAGTACAAGGCGCTTCACAACTACCTCCTCAGGCACCAGGACTTCCCTTATGTCTAGTATAGAGACGCCTGGGCGGAGCCTTGCGTTACGCAAAGCACCCTTTGGCCTTGCAGCCGGTTGGCCCTCGACGCCCCGAGTGCGCGCCCGCACCAGCCCCGAAGCCTCTGGGTCACCGCTTGAACTCACCCGTTCCCCTTCAGGGATAGAGTCGGAGAACACTCCCATACGATGGGTCTGGCCCGACCTCCGCACTGGTTTCTCCTACTGCCTGCTGTATCGTGAGTCGGTCGATCAGTAAACGTTGCAGTAGGTGTTCGGTTGCCGCATCCGTGTGCGCGGCTGACACGGGCCCGCTCCAACCCACGACGGATGCCGCGCCTCTGTGAACGAGAGCTTCAGCGGCTGCGTCTGACCGCAGCCCATCACAACCCATCACGATGATTGTCGCGTCGTCGAACTTGCCCTTCATGCTCGACCTAACAAACTCTGGCGTTATTCCAAAGTATTCTGGGCCGCCTTCGTAGTAGCTGACTATGCTTACTCGCGCTGCCACCTGATCACCGAGATGCTGGGTACCACTATACGGCTCGGTCGTGTAGAGACTGGCGTCATCCGTTGCCTTTTCACCTGTACCGGTTGGAGACGAGTGAGCCCTCAGGATGAGGACTTTGTAGCCCCGCGTGGGAAGGTTTCGGTAGAAATCCACCGTGACCTCCTCACCTGGATAGTAGTCCACTGCGTATCCGGCCTGCTCTAGTAGGTCAGTGGCTCTTTCGGCGAAGGTGGGATTAGGCTGTGTGAGGCTCAGTTGGTCCACTATGGCTGCTCTAGGCCCAACTGCAGCGCCATCCGTTGTTGATGCTGCCAACCCCTGATCTGGCTGATCCGAGCGGTAGAAGTTGAGGAAGCTAAAGACAGCTATGGGGATCAGAATGGCGGCAGCGACGAAGATTGCGATCCTGTCCCGCAGGTCGCCACTGCCCTTCGCCTGACCGGCGCCACGCTGCCCGGACGCGGCCTCCTGCGTCTTCAGCGGCGCCCGCTTCTCGAAGCGCTGCTTGGCCTTCCTGTAGCGGCTCATGCCGAAACTCCGCCAGCGTCACACAGCTCTACCCGAACCACCGCCTCCTGGCGTACCAGGCGCCCCCAGTGATGGTGAGCACTGCGGCCACGCCTGCCGCGACGAGACCAGCCAGAAGCGCGTAGTTGGCGCCCGACGAGCCAGAGACGTCCGGCAGCTCCGCTATGCCACCGACAGGATCACAGGGGTCGCCCCTAGTGTCGCCGTCGGTATCGATCTGGTCGACGTTCGGGATCGTTGAGCAGTTGTCAGATATGTCAGCGATGGTATCGCCGTCCGAGTCTGGTTGGGGTCTTCCCTCGTCAGGAGGGAGCGGCCCGTGAGGGGTCCCATCGGCGTAGGCAGCCGCGTCCGTGAAGCGGTACTTGATGTTCGCCCAATCGTCGAACCCCGAGAGGGCTTGGTCGTTTTCTTTCACGCACCACACGTGGCTCTCGCCCACGGCCGCGGGGTCGTTGATGCCCGTCTTCACCGGGTTCTGGATCTGGCGATTGGCGTCCCAGTCGATGGACCCACTTACCCACCGCTTCACGAAGGGACAGTCATCGACAGTGGTGTCGCCATTGAGATCCCTGGGGTAGGTATGGGCGGTCTTCCAGAACAGGAACCCCGCTGGGGCAACGGGCGCGTTGCTGTTGTCCACGCCGCACGTCTCGTTCAGGGCCGCCTCGTTAAGCCAGCCAACCGGGTTACCCACGCACACGCCCGCTGCAGCCGGCGTCAGCCGCCAACGCGAATAATCCAGGAAGCTGCCAGAGTTGTTCACCCCCCAGGTGCCGCGGGGCACGATGTAGGGCATCTGGAAGGTGTAGTTCATCACGCTCAGGTAGTTGGGCTTGTAGTTGAGGTCATCGGCGCCGCCGTGGCGCAGGCCCAGGTTGTGGCCCAGCTCGTGCATGAAGGTGCCTTCCTGCTCGGCCGCCGAGCCCACCGACTCGCCCGTGCCGTCCACCGTCCAGCAGGGAGTGGCAGCAGCGCGCAGGCCTCCCAGGGAGACGTAGAAGTCGTTGCCCCAGATCTCCGCCTTGCCCGAGCTACAATTGAAGGCGCCCGGCTGCTGGTGAGTGTACAGGGCGTAGTGGAACACCTTGCGCTTCGCCGCCTTGATCCACTTGGCGTTGGTGTTGGGAGCGCGGTCGGCAGCGGTGGTGAACTTGGTGCACTTGTAGGCCTCGAACAGGCCGTTAGGGGGATTGCCCTGGGGGCAGGGCGCCGGCTGCTGGGCCTTGAAGTCCGTGAGGTTCTCGTGCACCACCGCCTCGTCCACGATGACGTGCAGCTTGATGTTGACGGGAGCATCGGCGAAGGCCTTGACCACGCTGCAATCGGGGTCGGCGGGCTTGCCTGCGTCCCCGCCGGTGCAGCCGACCCCCGTATCGCACTTCCCGTCGTTGCCGTTGTCGATGTGGTCGTTGCAGGAATCGACCCCCGTCGCCCCGTCCTCGATGATCCCGCCGATGGGCTTATGGCTGTGGTTGACGCCGCAGTTGCTGCCAGCGATGGCGCAGTCCTCGTAGTCCACCTCCACGAAGATGTCCTTCTGGTTCTTGCTGGCGCCCAGAGCTGCCAGGTTGAGGTCGATGGTGCCGTCGTTGTTCTCGTCCATCCCGCTCTGTTCCCAGCTATCCAGGAGGCCGTCGCCGTCGCTATCTGTGATGACGACGCTGACCCCGCCCTGGAAGATCCCGCTCCTCCCGGTGGAGGTGCTGGTCTTGAAGGCGACGTAGTTGTTCTCGCTTGCGGCCGCAGCGCTCAGCTTTTCGAACGTCTCGGTAGCTGAGCCTGGGAGCAACTGACCGCTGATTACCAGCTTGTGGCCATAGGGCATGACGAAGCCGCCTGACATCGGGTCGCCGCCGCAGCCCACCACCACCAGAGTGCCGTCGTGGCGGAGGCCGTGGGGATCGCCCGATATCAAGCCGTCGGTGATCCCGGGGCAGTCCGTCGCATTGGCGGTGAACTCATCGCCCACGGCGCTGGGGTCCTTTTTCAGCACCAGCTTGGTGTTAGTAGGCTGGCTGGCCGACGTATCCTGGATGAAGTAGCCACCGCCGTAATTGGTGCCACTGTCGGCATAGAAGGCCACCTGGTCGCTGTCATTGATCATCGGCTTGGCCAGGCTGGTGAAGTCGCTGCCGTAGGTCGGGTCGCCCACCCAGGCGCCCTGGGTTGGGCAGCCGTCGTTGACCTTGGTGTCGCCGTCATCGTCCTGGTTGTCCGTGCCGCACTCCCCGGCGGCGACGCTCTCCGGGTAGCCGACAGCCGGGCAGCCCTCATTGACCCAGGTGTCGGCGTCGTCGGTGACGTCGTTGCCGCACTGCGTCGTCCCGCTCTCCGGCGGGTCGACCACCGTCACCGTCTTGGTGGTGCCACCCGACTTCAGGAACACGCCCGCCGTAGCCGCGAGAGCACCCGAGACCCCAGCCTGGAACACCACCTTGCCGGAGTTGTTCATGGCGGCACCGCCACCGCCGCCACCACCGCCCAGCGGCGAGGTATAAGTACCGCCCGCGGGCGTGGAGTCGCCCACGGCCACCACCCTGGTCGCGGCACCGCCGCCACTGCCCACGAACAGAGCCTCCGGATAAGTGGCGCCAGTGACTGGCGCCTGGAAGAGCACAAGGCCGTTGTCATTGAAGTCCTTCAGGGTCGGCACCCCGTAGGTGCCCCCGGTTGGGACCGCCTGGCCCGCAACGACCACGTCGCTATATGTTCGGGGTCCCGTCGCCACCAGGATGGCCGGACCGCCCGGAGTCATGGCAGCGAAGGCGACCCTGCCGGTCCCATCTGCTATTGGCGAGGTAGCGAGATAGGGACAGAGGATAATAGTCCCCAGCGGGGACGTATCTCCCTCCAGGGCCATGACCGTCAGAGAGCCGCCGCTGTCCTTGACCACCGCGCAGGGCGGCCCAAACGACGACTGAACGTAAAAAACTACGGCACCACCGTCGTTTACATCTGGCGGACCCACGTCCGCGATGACGGACTGGACCGGGGGGAATTGGGGAAAAGGCGGAGGCAGCGAATCACCGGTGAGAGCGATCTTGGTCGCGGGGCTGTCCATGCCAGCTACCGCCGGCCGCGGCGAGGAAAGCACTGGGGGAAGCAAGGCGAGAAGGGAGACGAGGACGAGAATCACAAGGCGACTGGTCTTCATGGCGCACCACCTTTCGGCGTCCCCGAGCCCCAGGGAGGCCGACAACCCCGGCAAGGGCGCCAATACCTCTCGAGATAGTCAAGACTCTTGTAAACCCTTTATACACCTTTCGCCAGCGTTGTCAAGGCCTCAATTCATGAAGCAAAGGTCAAGTAACGCCTTGAGAAGCTGCCGCGGAGCGCGGAGTAGCTTTCGCTCGTTTAGGGGCCCCACGAGGGGTCGCTGTCCTTGCCATCGCTGTTGGTGATGCGGGCGACATCGCTGCCGTCCGGCCTCATGATGTACAGGTCGAAGCTGCCGGTGCGACTGGAGGAGAAGACGATCCACTCCCCGTCGGGCGACCAAACAGGCTCTATGTCCATAGCAGGACTATTGGTGAGCCTAGTGTCCGAGGTCCCGTCAGGGTGCACAATGTAGATCTCGTGATTATCGTCGCGGATGGACCTGTAGACTATCCACTCCCCATTCGGGGACCAGGCAGGCTCAACGTGCCACCCCGGTGGCTCGCTGACCACCACCCTCAGGTCAGAGCCGTCCACATTGACAGTGCAAATCTCACCCTGGTTCCTAGTGAGGCTGGACGTGTAGAAGGCCAGCCGCTCTCCGTCAGGTGACCAACCCCCAACAAAAGCGCCAGTCTCACAGGGTGGCGCGGTGGCTTCCGGCTTGGGTTCGGTCACCTGTCGGACGTTGCTGCCGTCGCTATCCATCACGTACAGCGCCCCTGCGCGGCTGAAGGCTATGCGCTTGTCATCTGGAGACCAGCGGGGGCCGAGGTCATCGGCCGGATCGTCCGTCAACTTCGCCAGGCCGCTGCCATCGACGTTGACGATGTAGATGTGAAAGGTACCATCTAGGCCAGAGCTGAACAGGATCTTGCTCCCATCAGGAGACAGGCTCGGATTGGCGTCTTCCGCCGGGTTGTTCGTGATGTTTACTTCGCTCTCAGGCGTTAGCAGATAGATCTCCCCGTTTCCATCGCGGCGGGAATGGAAGGCGATCTTGCCAATGGGTACGGAAGCCTCCACGGTGCCCTCGGGAGTGGCTGGAACAATAGTGGGACTGGGCCCGACCGTGCCCATCGCCGTGGGGGAGGGAACTGCCGTCAGGTCGAGGGCCTCCTCGCCTTCCCCGCACGCCGACACTAGCACCATGGCCAGGGTAGCCATCATGACCAGAAACGTTCTCAACACCCGCCCCTTTCTGCCAGGGCCTACCCATCCTGGACGTTCTAAGAGGAGCCACGCCCTCCTTAATCAAGCTGAGCAAACGAAGTAGGGTAGCCCAGATATGGCGCCAACAGTCGGAAATCCCAGGCTAGGGCCCCCAAGAGGGATCGCTGTCCTTTCCCGGCGCGGTGGTGATGCGGGCCACGTCGCTGCCATCCTCCTTCACGATAAACAGATCCATGTCGCCCAAGCGGTCTGACGCGAAGACGATCCACTTTCCATCAGGCGACCAGTCCGGCTCTATGTCCCTTCCAGGATTGTTGGTGAGATTGGTCCTGGAGGTGCCATCCGTCCGCACCTTGTAGATCTCGTAGTTGTCGCTCTCCGGGTCGATGAACCTGTAAGCGATCCACTCCCCATCCGGGGACCAGGAGGGCTCAACGTAGTAGGCAGGAGGGTCGGCAGCGACCACTGTCAGGTCCAAGCCGTCGATGCCGATGGTGCACACTTCACCGACATTCTTGACAGCGCTAGCAGTGTAGAAGGTTAGCTCTTGGCCGTCGGGCGACCAGCCGCCCAGGAAAGCCGCGCCCTCGCAGGGGCTGGCTGTAGTCTCCGGCTTACCCTGGGCGATCCGCTGGACGTTGCCGCCGTCGCTGTCCATTAACATGAGCGAGCCAGCACGGGTGAAGGCTATATGTGCGCCGTCGGACGACCATTCGGGAGTGAAGTCGTCAACGTCCGAGTCGGTTAGGCTCCTCAACTCAGTGCCATCGATGTTCATGACGTAAATGTGGTAGGTGCCCTGCCGGTTCGAAGCAAAGGCGATCTTGTTGCCATCAGGTGACACATCGGCATCGATATCCTCAGCCGGGTTCTTGGTCAGGTTCAGGTCGCCCTCAGGGCTCACCAGATAGACCTCGTAGTTCTCGTCTCGGCGGGAAACGAAGGCGATCTTGCCCTTAGGCACGGAGACTTGCGGCGGTGGTGTCGCGGAAGCGGGGCTTGGCGTCATTTCCGAGGTGACCGTAGGCGAGGCGGTAGACGGCGTGGACGATGCCGTTAGCGATGGCGTCGCTGTCGCTGCAGGCTTCTCCTCGCCTCCTCCGCAAGCCACCACCGGCAACAGGATCAGCACCAGCACCGCTATGGCTATTGTCCTCAAGGCGCGGTCTCCTTTCTCAGAAACGCCCAGAGCTTCTTGCCAAGTATAACCCACTCAACCCCGAAGGGGCACTCGTTCGCCGCCCTTCGGTGGGGAGAACCAGCATGTCCCGAGCACCATTCTCTGCTCGTTCAATTTGCAGAAAGCCTTACGGGGAATGACATGAAGGATGGCTGAAGAGCCGCCAGCCTCACTCGACGAGCCCGCTTCGGTCGGAACGGCTGCTGAGGCAGGGGAGATCGTAACGGTAGCGTCGAGAGCAAAGCCAGCCGAATTCCACCCTTGAGGGCTATCGGGCCCTCAAGGGTGGAACCAGGAAACTCTCGCCCTAAGCCAGAGCCGCCACGAGGTGACCGAGACGCTCTAGCGAACAGCGCTGGTCATGATTTGGCGACTTTGGGCTTGTCAAATCAATATTCGCCTATCTTAGCACTGACGCCCTGGCCCGATGTGCAGCCATCACCATCAGCACCACCACCACCACCACGGACAATGCCGCCGTGGCTTCGCGTCTTGCGTGGCCCAGACTGAGTCGTTGGTGGAGTCGCCGTCGTCCGGCGCAGAAACAGTGCCCGTGAGCCGGTAGTCGACAGGCGGGGACGGGTCGCCACAGCTCCGATACAAGACCAGAAAGCTGACGTTGGCCTGCTCTCCCGGTCTTAGCGTTAGGCTGCGCCAGCGCCAGCCCAGTGGCAGCACCAAAGGCATTGGGCAGGAGGGGTTCTCGGGGGTGACCACCAGGGATACGCGGGCTGGCCCGTCGGTTACTGTGCCGACGTTCTTCACGACCACCGTGTAGATCTCAGCCCTCATGCCGTACGGTGGCGGGTTGACGAAATCAGACCCATAAGTATTGACGGCGAGCACGCTATAGTCCACGCCTTCTTCGGGGATGAGGGTGAAGTTGGCGGTGCAGGACCTATCGGCGCTCATGGTGACGGAGTTGTCGGAGCAGTCGGCGTCGCCGGACCAGGAGTCGAAGCGGTAGCCGGAGGCGGGGGTGGCGGAGATAGCGACGACGGTGTCCTTGTCGTAGGTGTGGGGACCGACGGCTGGGGTGGTAGTGCCGCCGCCGACGGGGCTGACGGCCATGGTCAGGGTGTAGGTCTTGATGAAGTTGGCGGTGCAGGACTTATCGGCGCTCATAGTGACGGAGCCGGTGGCGCACTCGCTGGCGTTGGGGCCGGACCAGCCGTCGAAGCGAGAGCCAGGGTTGGGGGTAGCGGAGACAGGGGCTGTCTGGCCGCAGTTGTAGGTGCCTGCGCCGGTGACGGTGCCGGAGCCGGTGCCGGCGGTGGTGAGGGTGAGGGTGCACTGGGCGCCGATGGGGGAGAAGTTGGCGGTGCAGGACCTATCGGCGCTCATGGTGACGGAGGCGTCGGAGCAGTCGGCGTCGCCTGTCCAGGAGTCGAAGCGGTAGCCGGAGGCGGGGGTGGCGGAGATAGCGACGACGGCGTCCTTGTCGTAGGTGTGGGGGCCGACGGCTGGGGTGGTAGTGCCGCCGCCGCTGGGGCTGACGGCCATGGTCAGGGTGTAGGTCTTGACGAAGTTGGCGGTGCAGGACCTATCGGCGCTCATGGTGACGGAGTTGTCGGAGCAGTCGGCGTCGCCGGACCAGGAGTCGAAGCGGTAGCCGGAGGCGGGGGTGGCGGTCAGGCCGACGACGGTGTCCTGGTCGTAGGTGTGGGGGCCGACGGCGGGGGTGGTGGTGCCGCCGCCGCTGGGGCTGACGGCCATGGTCAGGGTGTACTGGACGGGGCCGATCTGGGAGAAGTTAGCGGTGCAGGACCTATCGGCGCTCATGGTGACCGAGTTGTCGGAGCAGTCGGCGTCGCCGGACCAGGAGTCGAAGCGGTAGCCGGAGGCGGGGGTGGCGGAGATAGCGACGACGGCGTCCTTGTCGTAGGTGTGGGGGCCGACGGCGGGGTTGGTGGTGCCGCCGCCGCTGGGGCTGACGGCCATGGTGAGGGTGTAGGTCTTGATGAAGTTGGCGGTGCAGGACCTATCGGCGCTCATGGTGACCGAGTTGTCGGAGCAGTCGGCGTCGCCGGACCAGGAGTCGAAGCGGTAGCCGGAGGCGGGGGTGGCGGAGATAGCGACGACGGCGTCCTTGTCGT
>Ga0315288_10002520_pt1 | contig 23668 bp, 39 predicted proteins | sample YL17G11_20_MG_FD_203454 | JGI IMG/M metagenome (GOLD analysis project Ga0315288, IMG submission 203454) | Sediment microbial communities from Yellowstone Lake, YNP, Wyoming, USA - YL17G11_20 | ecosystem: Environmental > Aquatic > Freshwater > Lake > Sediment | place: USA: Wyoming | collected... | reverse complement strand
TCGACATTTTGGACACCTCATTTCTGGTACTTCCATAGTTGTATCAGCTCGGCATGCTGGGCATTTGTGCCAGAGGACTGCATTGTATTTGCAAGTTTTCATACCTTTGTTCCTTTCTTTCTTCTTCTTCGTTTCTGATTTATTCTCCTTTGATAACAAAGTTTGACAGGATTCCAGTGCCGTTGTCCTTTTTTTCTGTTCATAATGGTCCGAGACGGAAACTCTATTTCGGGTCTTTGTCCGGTCTTTTTATGCAGTATGCATTTTCGGTTCACCGCTCCCATGATGCGCCATTGAAGATACTTTCGTTCCTGGGCGCTTATGTCCACACCTTCATCCGTACAAAGTGGTGGATCGATTACGTAAGGCCGATATGCGAAATATTTGTGGCAATTTCTGCATCTAACCAGCATCAAACAAAAACGATACCATTTTCGTCCTATCTTTATTTTGATTTGTCTGCATTCCTCGTAATTCAGATTGTCTTCCTTCTGACTACATCTTGGACATCGCATTGGCAATACGTCCGAATTTACACCGCTATTACATGATGGACAAAAATGCGATAGGATTTGATGATTTTTGCAGGGTTTCATTTTCATTCCAATCGCATGAATTCAACCTGATCTTGCTGATCAAAGATCAGGACCCCTTCCCTGTCGATTGCTGGCCAGGGAGACTTTGGGCAATGAGCATTCACTTGTCCAAATATGCGCCAATTATTGTAACGGTGCGAAATACCGTGGCAACTGTCAAGAGCCATTGGTCTACATATTAAGTTTTTCCTGCAGCATGGACAGGCGAGCGTAATAATGCAATACGCAAAAATTTTTGCCGAGATGGCAATTAGTACTTGGCGGCAATGATCTCCACTGATAGCATTATCAAGTACGGCTGAACATCGAGGGCATTTGACGCAGCCTATAATTTGACTGATGGATCTTCCGTTGTTGCAATTTGGACAGGCATGCCTCAGAAAAGAAACATGACAGCTGCAAAAAGAGCTCATGAAGACTTCCCTCGCAAAGATTCTCTTGGTCCAGTTCGGAATATTTCATGACAGTTAAAGCATTCTATAGCCAACGACGATTCGAACGAAACGTCATCTAGACACGTCTTGCATTGGACACAACAAACCATTCGTGCCCACCTAGTGATTTGCATATTGCTAACTTGAAGAATGAATTTTTTCTGAATTAGACCGGAGGGAAGATCTATAAATTTTGTTCCTTCGCAATGTGGACATGGTGAATCAGTTTGAATATGGTCTAAACTCACGTTGCATGTTGTGTGACAATACGGACAGTTTCTTTCGGTGTAGTACTCTGCCATTATTATTTCTCCATCGTACAATAATTCTTATACCAGTTAAAAAAGAGGGATTTACTGACCCTCTTTTTCCGGCGGAATCGCTTTTGCCCATTCTGGCACTCCCTGATCTACCAACAACCATCTTGCTGACGGCGAAAATTGTGTACATAGACTTTCCAGAATCTTTGTGTCTCTCAACCCCTTGGGAGCCCAATCATACTCATATCCGCAGGAGCAAACGAGAGAAGTACGAGGTCTGGTCCAGAACGCATGGTTGCATTCGCTGCACGCAATTTTCCACACACAGAAATAATAAAATTTGTAAGCTATTGTTATATCAGCTCGAGCGCAGGATACAAGATAAAGTCGTGATCCTTGATGATTGCCACACAACGGACAACAAGTGAGGGATGCACCATGATTTGCGTTCTGCCCGTTTTGACATACTGGGCATTTGCGTGGAATAGAAGCAAAATCACACGTACTTAAAGCTTGCTTATTCATTCCAATCCTTATCCGGGCAAGGATTAAGATCCTTCTTGGGAGTGTAAAGGCCATCTTGTCCTATGAATGTCCCGTCAGAGTAGGTGCCTTGTTCGGGCCCGCAAACTGGACAATCACACAAACACCCCACGCCTCCAAGTTGCCCAAAGACTGATCCTGTGCCATTACAGACTTTGCATTCCTTTTCTGTGGGCTTTTTAGTTTCTTTGGGTTGATCCATTTTGGGTGCTTCTTCCAACTTGTCTGGCCACATCAAGGCTATCAAAAGAGGAATGGGCGACATAGTCAAAAGGATGCCAAAGATACGCAGAAGATAGGCATCAAAAAGATGTCTCCCATGTTCACCATCAGTTAATATGGCACCGTGGATCCACATAACTGAGCCAAGTGTGCATCCAAATGCTATCACCAAGCCAACCTTCCACCAACGTTTCATCGCTTCTCTTCCTTAGTCCTGATGTTGGTTCTTTCAGACATGAGGAGCCATCCTAGGCGATTTTCTCCTACGCCTTTACAGTTCCCCCAGAAGGTATCCCCCCACCAGTTGCCTTCGATGAGTTCTTCTTCTCCGGTGGCCAAAAGTTTCTCGCGGAGTTCTGGATGTTGGAATTTTTGATGAACGAGATCCCTCATGATCTGAATGCGCATCTCGAGCCAGTCAGGTCGTATTTCGACCCTCTTTCCAAGCCTTTTTGCAGCTCCAGCCGTATGAGCATTACGGATGAGCGTTCGTACCGTAAGATCTTCGGTCTTGGCAGCCTGGTAGGCATGTTCAACGCTTGGGTAGGTCACGCCATCAAGAGTGACCTCGCATGGCCAGAAATTAGATAGCCACTGATGAGGACCCTTGAACAGATTGATGGTCATTGATTTTCTCCTCTAGTTTGATTATTCCTTCTTCTCCGGCACGGACGAACCATCTTTGACTAATTCAATATTTGTGATATTCACATTGGTATCGCCGAGCCGATATGGCAGAATCAGCCAGCCCTCGTACGTGACTCTCACTCGCTTGCCCATCATGGAAGCGACCCGTTCTCTCAGTTCTGTATTCTTGGGGTCAAGTGAGAATTCCCAGGGTGCTTGTAGAGCGGCTTGTTCCCCGGCTCCAACCTGTAGTTGGCCTTCAGGCGTTTTCCAGATTATGCCCTTTTCCGAGAGCTTGGTGATGTATCCCTCGCGCACGCCCTTGTTATAGTTGGGCATCACTCCTGAACCACAAGCCACTAACAAGCATGTGAGTGCAAACAGTAATGGAGCGCCAATAACACAAAAGAGACCTATAAGCAGGATCTTCCCCTCAGATTCAATCTCGCTGCGGAGAACGAACACCAGCGCAATGACAAACACTATCAGCGCGAGTATGAACCAAATCATGTTATTCCTCCTTACACTTGCAGAATGTACCTGGATCATCAACGCCGTATCTCTTCTTGTGGCACTTTGCACAAAATTCCGTATCGCCCATGAGAGGCAAACGTATTTCTTTTTCCATGCGGGGCAAACGTATCTGTGGCATCGCTTTTATGTTGGCAAGCACTGCATCTATACCCTTCATTCCAGCTGTTGCGACCAGATCAATTTTTTGTATAGCCAAAGCTTTGAGCTCATCGAAATCTTTGTGTGCAGTAGCGAGTTCGATCTGAAGCCTATCTGCTGCGCATCCATAGCAATCGCCATCTGGCGGAAGTGACCGACCACATTTGCCACAGACGGCATCCTTAATGAAGATGAGCTTGGCCTTCTGTTCTCGCATGATTCTAATGGCGCAGTCGATAATGTATTCGGGACATGTGACTTCGCCTGGCATATTGTCAGCGATGAAGTGAGTGAGTTTCCCCATCTGTTCATCCAGTTCTTGGAATGCTTTATGGCTGGAATTTAAGTCAGTTTCCAATGCTCTGATCCGTTCTGTCAGAGATGTGCGCAAAGTGGCGATTTCCGCCTGGACGCAAGCATCACAGAGACCATCCAGAAGATATTCGTGGCCGATGCTGTGGAATCTTTCACAGGTTTCGTTGTAGCTCATCACTCCTCCCACTTCTTCTAGGGTCGCGTCTTTCCGTCTATGCAAACATGAGAACCGTAGTCAGGTCTGTCCTTCTCCGGCTCGGCTGGGGCGGGCTTGCCGCCGATGAAGCATTCCCCACAAAGCAAATGGTTCCCGCCAGGAATATCATGCCCGAGCACTACCCCGCAGCCGCGACACTTACTCAATTCCGTTTCCGGCTCGATCGGCGCGGGAAGGGCAATTATAGGTCTCCATTGCCACCAGCCCCATGCAGCTAACCCTGTATAGACAGCAAACTGGGCTGCTTGCGCCCAGTGTTCATGCCAGAGATTATAGGTTGTCCAGAGCACATTGCTGGCAAACCACACTACGAAGCACCAACGTAATTTATAGATATTAGCTATGGTACCGATGAGAGCAAGTATCATAACTAGCCACATTAAATGTTCAATCATGAGTTCTCTCCTCTACCACTGGATCTTAGCTTCGATTCGGCCGCTCTATGTGCCTCGTCCAATAACTTCCCGAGGAGTTTCGCAGTCAGCGGATGCACATCGCGGAGCGCCCGTTTGATTTCCTTCAAGGCACGGGTTAATCGTTGTTCCATCAGAAAAAGTCGCTTAACAAGTCGTAATTCAGCGAGGGTCATGGCTCTTCTCCGGCTGGTTTCTTTTTTCTACCACGTCAAGAAGTCCATATTAGCTATTTCTTTCTGAAGGATATCCGTAACGCTTCGATCGGGTTGGAAGTTTTTTCTCTTGGTCCCTCCTCCCCAAATAGGATTATCCGGTTCATCAGAAGTGTAGATTACTGTTACTCTGGTACAGTCAGGTTCAATTTCGAAACGAAGTTCCTTGAAAGTAACATGGGTATTAGCCACGAAGACTCCTCCTCCCTTCCACAGCATTCTAAAGCTCATGCCGGTACAACTTCAATTGACCCTTCGTGCTGATAGATACTCATGCATCCCAAAATTGTGGCGGCCCAAACAGGATCATCCCAATAGACCTTATAAGGGATAACACTTACCTTTCCGCTTTGATGGTATTCCCAGCACTTTATTGCTCCAGTCAATTCCGGATGTTTGATATGGCGAACTCGGGTCCCGGGTGGAATAAGTTCTACCTTGTGCCCATCCATGAGTTCAGTCAGCATCTATTTCTCCTTCTTAGATTTGAAAATTGTCTGAGCCAGGTATGGGGACCCGAATACTGGGCCCTGCGCCCTCACGGGTAGCAACTCCTGGCTCAGGAACAAACGCTTATTTGCTATCAAGTTTGGCAAGCAGGGTTCTGCAGAATGCAGCATTAGCTTCGAGCTCACGGATATGATTTCTGATAGACTTGGTAGAAATTATCATGCGATCTCATCCCAAGAATAACCACATGTATGACAATAAAGAGTGCGTCTCCATCGAGCAAGATCTTGGCCAGCCATTCCGGCCCCGTAAACAAAACCATAACTTTTACCAGCGATGATTATATAGATTGTTTTTTTATGCCAAAATTGATTTTCGTTTATCTCTCTACATGGTTTCCATCCATCAGATCCTATGCGATCGTAAGAACTTGTACATGCTGGACATGAAGGGAAGTCTTCCATACAAATCTCCTTAAAAACCCGGGCTGGTGGACGTCTCGCCTTCGCATCCCGGTTGCTAGGCTTGATTCATGTGTTGCAACCGACAGCAGGTCCGTCGACCTTTCGCCGTACCAGCCCAAGTCTCATGCGTATTTATGATGTCTTGTAGCTACTTGATAAGCCTTGGCGATCATCACATTAATATCCTCTTCAACTTTATCGGGGAGATCGCATTCTAATGTAGTGTCCGGAGGATTCTTGCCAAGATTATTTTCCCATTCTTCTGCAATTTGTTTGGTTGATTTAGATTTGGGACAACGAACTATTATGATCAAACATGAATTATGTACACCTGGGCGATCAAACGCAAAGGCTCGTCGTCCTTTCATGGCCGGATGCACATTAAGCATCTGAACTAAATACTTCCTGGCCACAAAGTCTCGTTCTTCTAGAGAGTCACCATCTTCGAATCCAAATTTTTCGGTAAAGTCATCCCAGGTTCCTATGGCCATGCTTGCTCCTTAAACGCAGTGGGCGATGCAATCTGCATTTTGACAGAAAGCCGGGGTAGACCTTGTCAGGCTAGCAACTCCGGGGGGAATTAAACTAGCCATGCAGTTCCCATCGCAATCACTTACCACTGCTAGGCATCAGGCGGTCGCGACCGCCTTCTGCTCGTCCTCCAGCTTCTTCTTGTCGGCGAGCTTCTTGGCCTTGATCTTGTCCTTGGCCTGCTTGTTGCAGGTGCTGCAGACTCTCGCTTTCAGGATCTCTACCTCGTTCTGGACGCCTATCGGATCGAACTTGGGCAGATCCGTGTAGGTCCTGGTGTGTCCGCAGGAGTGGGTGACCGTCTGGGTGCTCCTGGGGTCTTGGGTCTTGGTGGAGAATCGGACCCTCATCCTGGCTTTCTTGGTTTGGTGCCTTCCCATGGTAATCCCTTTCTTTTTCTCAAAGCTGGGGCGAACGAAGGGATTTGAACCCTCGACCTCCTGATTCACAGTCAGGTGCTCTGGCTAACCGCTGAGCTACGCCCGCCGATTTAGAAACAAAGTGTGAAGGGCTGGCATCCAGTTTCCTCTGCAAATCAGAGTCCTCTCGAACGCAGGCACGCCTACGTCAATTAGACATCTGCAGTTCCACTCGCTGATGGTAAGTACTGGACAAGGGAGGGGAATTCAGAAAGGTCAGAGCACACGATGTTTCCTTTCTGACCATCAACCCGCTTGTGCCGTGTGTCACGCCAGCCCTCCATGACCTTAACGACTTAGCATCCCCTGAATCATCTTTTCCAATTCTGCCGGATCATGGCCATAGGCCTTTATTAACAGTCTCTTAGCCTCCTTGGCCACATGAATATTTCGTCCTAAAGCGCACTGGAAGATGAAATTATAAGCTTCGTCGAAGAGTTTCTCTTTATTGGATTTCGGCACGAGCGGAGTTTCTGGATGGATAATGACTTTACCGTTATCCCAATCAAACCCATGAGCGACACAACGAACTGGAACTGTTGCTGAAGGTCCTATAGAATGTTTATCGATACGAATCACTACTTCTGGACTTCCGCCATGACAAAATCCTAGACTACCAGGACCATTCACGAAGTCTGCAAGCTCAGAGAATTTCATTTGGACCACCCCTTGGAGCAGGCGAAAGGTCTGGCATGTCTTCCCGGGCCATCCTATGAGTTTCTCTGGACTTCTCTTTCCCTCTCCTTCTTTCTCTCCCTGCGCAACTCCAAAGCGATCGCCAGGGTCTCCTGATAAGGAGCTATCTTGCTATATTCATTAGCCACCATCTTCTTGACGCCTTCGTGTCTCAGACAGGTGGCTACTGGAGTACCATCATGATCCACATAGACCCAGCCGTTCTGTTCATCACGGTTCTCCAGATCTGGATGAAGTTTTGCTTTGCAGAAGACGCAAGTGATGGTCTGAGACATCAGTTTTTTCCTTTCTTAAATCCCAGGACGAAGAGAACACCTTCATAAGCACGATATCTTTCGAAGGCCCGGAAAGCCTTCAGCCGCCTCTTCCAAATGGCTTCTTGGGGATCCCTTTCTTCGTCTGGCCAAAGGGGCAATTCCTCCCAGAAGATTAATCTATAGGCGCAATCCCTAGCTTCGGCATGCGCATCTTCCATCTGTTTCTGCAGGAAATTAACCAGAATTTCCTCGCGCTTTTCGGGCGTCGGCGGCGGTTGCTTTTTTTCTTTTCTTTTCCGCATTGAGTTGCTCCTTCGTCTCTCTTATTTTGCTCTCGGTAATAGCCAGGAGCTCTCTACCAGCTTTCTTTCCCATCTCAAGAGCTTCTTTGGCAGTAGGAATAGTGGTCCCAAAGACGGGATGTGCTGTATCGAAGAGCTTGAATACTTTTTTCATGTCATCGACACTACCATATCCAGCGTAATAACCAATATTGGATTTGCAGATATGCATACATTCTTCTTCGTTCAAATCTGGATTTTCGAAAACAAACCATTGATGATAAGCATCTAGAAATCTCTTGGCTTCTTCTTTGCAGCTGATCTTGAAGATATCTCCAAGTTGAACTGGACAGGGTGTTTTGGGCTCATTTGACATGGGTTTCCCCTTTCTTGGCCCATGCCTTCACGACTTTCATGAATACAGGTGTAGTGGCTTTTCCTGGACGTGTTGCCGGGATAGACTTCTTCAGGTGTTGGGCAAAGTAGGCATCGCCCTGATTGAACCTGAGAGCCTTCTTCTGGTTGATCTTGGCAAACCACTCCTTGGCTGGTTTACCGTAATCGTCTGCAACTTGTGCAAGCCACTTGAAGAATTCTTTCGTCGTTGATTTGGTTAAGCCAGTCCAGCGGGTATCGAGCCTGGCAGTCTGCTTCAGTTTGACGACTTCAGGCAAAAACTTCTCTTTACCGTTCTTGCCCTTAACGAGCAGATCGATAGTGACGAATTTCTTGCCCTCAGCTGTAGTGAGCCAACCGAGGAATTTTTCCTTATGCGGCGGCAGTCTCTTGCCCCAGGCCTTTAGGATCCTGTTTGTAGGATCGTCCCACCCGTAGGCTGCGACTCCTGCCATATGCAGGGAGATGTGCTTGCCCTTGCCGGGATAAGCATTGTACTCTACAAAGACGAAGAAGATGTTCTCCTGCCGACCGCGCTTGCCTATGATACTCAGTCCGGCAATGTGAATATCGCCTTCATTGAATTGGGCAATCGTATGTTTAATGTATCCACGATCTTTATGCCACATCTTCTTGTCGTGGACATACAACCAGTTCTTTCGGATCTCTACTGACTGTCCATCAGGACAATTCAGGACGCCATTGGATGGCTTGCCATCAGGGCCGAAGGCAAGACAGTCGTAATCGCTCAAAGCCAAATTAGTTTCCTCCTACAATCTCGGTAGTCGGCTTAACATCTCCATTCTTCTTGAAGGGAGTAACGATGAGATCAATGTCTGGACTGACCGTGCGCTTCACGTGAGGAACGATCTTAAACGATTCCCCATCAGTGAAATAGATCCGTAAAGAGCCGTCGGGCGGAGCTGAGATACCTTTAATCGTCTTGCCGACCAAGAATTGGCTGATGTGTTCATCACCAGGGTAGCCCATGGGAATCTCCTTCCGACCCAAAGTGTTCATTCCCACACAGAAGACATATGCATCAGTGACGACAAGTATGATGACAGCTATAACACCAATAGCATTAAGTACCGTTTCTCTCCTCATGTTTTATCTCCTTCTCACACCACATTTCCAGTACAGATCTGACCGGAGTTCTTTGATCTCCTTGCGGAGCTTTTTGATCTCCTCACGGAGCATTGGCGCTTCCCGGTAGTTCTTGCAATATTCGCAATTGCAATCCAGAAGTATGGGGGGTATGAATCCCGGTCCGTGCCGCCTGTAAGACATCGTCATCTCCTCACTAATACGTCTATGAAATCTCTCTTCCGCCCTTGAATTCGAGAACGATTACTGCTTCAGGACAATCATTCTCAAGAGCCAGATGAAGAGGGCTTACGCCAAAACTGTCCAGTTTGTTTACTTGAGCTCCTGCGTCTAATAGCGTCATGATCGCTTCCTTGTTGTCATTGGATGCCGCAATATGTAATGGCGTCTCGCCTTCTGGATCCAAGGCGTTGACATCATGTCCTTGCCTGATCAGCGTCCTAAGCACATCCAGATCATTGAACTCGACGGCTTCGCTCATGGTTTTGGCAATTTTCTTTTTCTTGGGCATCTTTTTCTCTCCTCACCAACACACTTCGATCAGGTACTCGCCAGCAGGGAGTTCTCCCCTAAGGCAGAGATCATTTAGAATTGCATAAAGAGCCCCGTGGACTTCATTATTGTTAGGCTCGCTGAGCCATTTTATCATTTCGACATTCCAAGCGCTAAAAGTTTTGTTTATATTTACTTCGTGAGATGAATCATTAGACCATTCCATGGAGGCCGGAATATTGTATTCTTTCCCGTAAACTTTTTTGATCAGCTTTTCCAGATCTTTGAAATGGACTATGCTGTATTCCTGCTTCCGGATTTTCATGTTGGCCTCCACGTGAGTTTCTTATCACATTTCGGACAGAAGGGCGTATCTTTTTTGACGCTCTCTGTTCTCTCTTTCTTGGTTAGCTTCTTGCCGCAATGGGCACAGAATTTAGGGGTATCCAGCATTCGTCTTCCTCCTAAACAACAACAACTGTATGTATGTTCTTATCTCCTTTTTTGACTTCTGTGGACGAATGTTGATTCACACTATGGTTATTCTGCTCTGTGCCTTGTTTGGGAAAAGCACAAAGGAAGTGATTGGGAATTCTACAGGATCGTCAGGACCAGGTTTTGATCCATTGATCTCTATAGAATGATTCTTCAACCACCTTCGCATTTCGCTGTGCGATGCCGTAGTTCCCAGCCGTTCTCCACTCCAGAAACAATGAAAATTATACACATCCAGACAATATTCCTGCCACCACACCATGAATTGGTAGGCAGTCTTAGGCATTGCGGGAATATTGTCTGAATTGGCGCCCGGAGGACATTCTTCTTTCCAACGAGGAAGATTTGCATTCATTATTAATTTCTCCTTACCATGACAAATGTCATGGTGCGACGTAGGCCTCATTCGTGTGGATATAGACGCCATTCACGCGCTTGATCGGCCAGTGGTGTGCACGCTTGGTAGTGTATGCGCATATTCGTCCTTTGGGAGGCGTCAGCCGCCATTCATCGACTAGACCCTTACACTTATCTGTTCCCCAGGGCCTGATAATGATTAGTTTTTTACATACCGTACAGATTGGCATAAGCACGCAGAATGTGATTTTCCGTCTTGCGATCACAACCTGAAAAATCCTGCACATTCGTGGAGGCCAGAAAAGGGCCTTTTTTGCGCCACACGCAGGGCAAGGAGGAAGATTGTCAATACATGCGGTTTGATTCTTATTGCAATTTGGGCAATGATATTGATATTCGAAATCTTCACAACGACCCGTTGTTATTTCTTTTCTCATTTTGTTCCTAGCCCTTAGAGGCAACAAACCGAATTAAACTAAAGGGTCTGATATCTTCCAACAAAAGCTTCTTACAGATGTGAGTTGCATGTTCTATATGGTACACTGGAATGGGCACGGCTTGGACATCCCATTCTAAATCGCATTCGCTGCAATAAAAAGTCGCTCTGATCCGCGTTATCCATTCCTTTTGTGAGCATTTTTCCTCAGTGCACTGCGCATAGTGCAAACAAACAATGCGCAGTTCTGATGCGATGCTCACCAGAACGCCTACGCAATTGTAGATACTGACATTCATGCTATTGCATGTTGGGCATGAGGAATAGAAAAAATCCGGATCTTCGGCCTCTTGAGCGTTTCTGAGATTCGTGCTTCCGCAATTGCAACGAGGACACCTTCGATCCATATGAAAGTTACAGATTGGCTCATGCATTTCGTTTGTCCTTTAGGCCCGAGAAGCCAAAAGAAGCTGTTTGCGATCACCAAGCTCCAAAACAAAATTTGGGCATCTCTTTCTGATCTCTTCCACATTTGCCTTGGGAATAGGGCCATTGAGTATGTCCCAAACTAGATCGCAATCCTCACAATAATAAGTAGCTCTGATTCGAGTCCACCACCGGAAATCGCATTTCTTGCACTGTACGTGATGAAGACAGACTATATACAGTTGTGAGGCAATGATAACAGATACGCTTATGCAAGAACCCAGATAAACTATCATCTCGGAACAGTGTGGACATGACGAATAAAAGTAATCTGGATCGATGATAGAGTAAGGTTTCTTACGAACATTCCTGGAGTCCTTCTTGCATTTAGGACAGTCGCGGTTAATTGAAGGATTGCAAGTTGGTTCACTCATTTTTTTATGTCCTTAACCCGGTGTTCAATGGCGGAGTGTTATTTGTGCGTGCCCATTCTTCCCATATATCCAGTATGGGTCTAAATACATAAAGAATTCTGGGAGGAACCCAATCATATTTGAATAAGCACTTTGTACACACCATATCAAATCTAGGAGCAACCATCTGAAAGCTTCCGCATGTATGACACACGGCCTTCCAAAGTGAAGAGTGGATTGCTGAATGAGCTATTGTGATTTTGAATGAGAATCGTTCATGAGCCTCACATATTTTAGCGACATCTTTGCCACAAAAATAACATAGAGGTCCGCTTTGGTAGCAATTGTAGGTCATGCTTTTGCATTTCGGACAACAAGCCAGACTTTCACAATGGATGTAATCCGTCGATGGATCCATCTTTATTTTCCTCAAAAAGCCGAATGGGTTGGCGGCAGATGCTATCTGCTGCCATGCGCCTATTAATTTTGCCCTCTCGCCTCGTTTAGTGGCGGCGAGTCCCTGAGTAACATTGCTTGGCACCTTGCTGCTGATGCATTCCCGCCGGATAACTCGACGTTATCCATTGGTCACACCACAACAATGTGTTGTTCCAAGCAATCACCGGCTCCCGTCTCTCAACGGTTAACCCACCGGCGAGGTTTGCGTTCAGGGCCTTTGGAACGCTCCTGGTGTTGTGGCCACCAGGCACCAACCCATTCGGGAATGCATCTTGCTGCTCTGTTAGGTCATGTGTTGTCATATAGTGCTGCTCTGTTTCGTTTCGTGCTGTTTCGTTGCGTGCTACCGCTGAGTAGGGTATGAATTAAGTCAAATCCTGTGCTGCCGCTTCGTCTGGCCCAGTGATGTCCCGTGTGGTCTCGCCGCTTCGTCGGATCAGGTTTAGTTTAGTGAAGTGATGTGTTGCCGCTTCGTGAGGAAAGGTGCCATTCTGTCCAGCCACTCTGTGCCATCTCGTGATGTGTTTGTGACGTGTAGCCGCTTTGTCTCGTCAAGTACCATCGCATCGCGTCTCGCCGCTCAGTCGTGTAGAATAACATCTCATGCCATTTCGCCGCTTCGTATGCATCCGATGTTGCCGCTTCGTGTTGTGTTACCCTGTGAAGTCAAACCGCTGCATTTCATCTCATCACGTCGCATCGGATGGCGCAAGGTCTCATCCCGTGTAGTGACGCCACTAGGTGTCGTAAGATGGAGTATTACCGCTTTGTTCGGTAAGAAGTAGTTACGTCCTGCCGCTTCATGACGTCGCGTCTTGGCGCATCTGCATCAAGTGAGGCCGCTTCGTCTCGTTCAGTCAAGTACGGCCGCTCCGTGCCGTGGCGATGAGAAAGATCTAATCTTGCCGCTTCGTTTGGTTTTGTGGCGTACGGTCGAGTTTTGTGCTACCGCTGCATCTCGTGGCATCTACATGCTATCCGGTCCCGTGCGGCCGCTACGTGTCGTAGTGTACGGTATAGCAAGATCACATCTTGCCGCTTCGTTACGTCCAGTCGCATCTCGTTCAGTAACGCCGCTCCGTGGCATCCAGTAAAATCGGGTCAGGTCCAGTGACGCCGCTACGTCCGGTTCGGTCGAGTCGCATCGCATCGAATCTTGCCGCTACGTTTCGTCTTGTCTTGTATGGCCACTTCGTCTGGTGACGTTTCATCTAGTTTCGTTTCGCCACTGCATCGCGTTAAGTCAGGAGTTATCGGGCCGCTACATCCGGTGTCGTTTCGTTTTCGTGTCGTGAAGCCGCTGCATCTCGTGGCATCTACATCGTATCTGGTACCGCCGCTGCATGAAGTTTGGTCTTGTGACGTGCCGCCGCTCCGTCTCGTTTAGGTCCCATCGAATCCAATCATGCCACTTGGTACTGTACGGTCTTGTGAGGTCCCGTCCGGCCGCTGCATGGCATCCAGTCAAAGCCGGTCCGATGCCGCCGCTGAGTCTCATCTTGTCAAGTCGCGTCGCATCCAACCGCTTGATTTGGTGGAATCTTGTGGCATGTTGTAACATCGTGCCGCTCTGTTGAGTCTCGGGACGTACCGCCGCTTCGTCTTATGATATGCTGTTTACGTCGTGTCTTGTCGCGCCACTTCGTTCCATCAAGTGGCATCGCATCGGATCCTATCCGGCCGCTCAGTAGAGTAGGACCCCAGGCCTTTCGACCTGGGGTCCCCTCCCTACAACACAACCCGCAACCGCAACGCTGTGCGGTCGCCTCAACGTTGAGTTAGGCGGCGGCTTCCGCCTTGCCCTTGCCCTTCTTGGTCTCCTTGGTCTGCTTGATCGGCTCTTCCGGCCCACCCTCCTTCTCGAACTTCACGTCCTCGCCCTTGAGATCGAGGATCTGGAATCGGCCCCACCCAAGGCTTCTGGCCGAACCAAGGCCAACGTTCCTGGTGTTGGCTGCGATGCGGCACATGTCCTGGGCGGTGAGCCTCCCGGCAGGCCAGGAGAACCTCAGAGAGAAGAGACTTCCCTCATCGACCACCTCGGCCTGGTACATGATCGACATCTTGCCCTTGGCCGTGTCTACGGACCCGCGCAGGGTCTCATAGTGGGTCGTGGCCGGACCCTTGCTGCTCGGATCCCGGAAATGAACTTCCCAGGGTCGAGCCGGATCGACGAGACTGATGCCGATGGCCTCGACCCTGCCCATCTCGGCAAGATCGCCCTTGGGGCCAAGCTTGCCGCCGCCCTGGCTCTTGTGGATGAGCAGACCGAGCCTGGAAGCAGTCTGCTTGATGCAAGCCTGCATCATCCAGTTGCCGAGCCACACGCCAAGCGCGGACTTCCGAACGGCGTTGATGCTATACACCTTCTCGTTGATGACTTCCGCCCCATCGGGAACAATGGTCTGATTGAGCTCTTCGGTCATGATGCGTTTCTTCGTCTTCTGGAACTCGTCCGCATCGCTTAGCGGATCGATCTTGAGATGGAACTTGATGTAAGCTTCCACCTCCTCCTCCGTTGCGGGTTGGCCCCCAACGAGGCCTCGGAGGACTCGACAGGTCATGTCGATGCTGATCCTCCCCTCGTTGAAGAGATCGTCCAGCTCCTGGACGGTCAAGGCGAACGGCCTGCTGATCCACCCCATGGTCCTTCCTCCTGCTCAATGCTTTGAGCTAAGGGGGTTTGCCCGAACCACAAGTTCAGGCATTATTTTGGTAACTATTTCTTCTTGGCGTTCCCAGCAGCGAAGGCGGCATCAAGCAGTCGAGCCATGTCCTTCGCCAGGCTCTCGCACACGAACTTGGTCGATCCAATGCCTGGTCCGCTCAAGACGAAATCGACATAATTGCCTTTGCCTGTCTGTTCCGTGACTTTGTATCTCTGGTTTATAGGCATGAGTATAGGCGCTTGCGCTGATGATTTTGAATTCCTTGATGCGAGTAACCTGGATTTGAGCAACTGGGTAATGTCCGCGTTAGTCATCTTCTTCTCCTTCTTTCCTGGATAATCAGACATGATCCGGATTAATCGTTTGCTGGTGTGACCATTCGATGAGTTCTAATATGGAGATTTGGCTTGGCCGACGATCTGTATTCTTGATGATATCGGCAGCGAGTTCATCCAGGGCCTTGTGGAGTTCCTGGTGCCTCTTCTTGTGTTCCTCCTTGGTCATCCTTATCTCCTCGCTTGAGCAGATTCGGATTATCTGGCAATGCTGCCATGACAACCTTCAGTTGCTCGAGTGACACCGGCGCGAAATTATTATTATCCACACCAACGTCGTACTGCTTTCCGGTAGGGATCTTCTTATGGCAGTGCGGACACTCGATTTCAGCCGGAAGTTTCCCATGACTATGGCCATAGACTGACCATGAGCCATAGTGGGACAGAGGCCAGACCCTCATGGCGTAGTGGCACGCCACGAGAGTCTGTTCTCCTATCTTGGTCCGCCAGATGTCATTGGCGTCAGTAAGCCATCGGTCATGACTTCCCCTGATGAAGAAATGCAGTCCATTGAGTCGGGCGATGTATGGCCGAGCATTCTTTTCCAAGGTGAAGTCGCCGACATGGATTACCTTGTCACGAGGATCTTTGACCACGGCATTGTGCCTCTTGATGATTTCCTCGTTCATTTCCTCTCCTCCCTCTCGACCGCGGCCATCTCTATGCACTTGTAGCAGTAGCCCACCCCGGTTTTGTCGAGCCTGTAATGACACTTGATGCAGGGGTCATCGCTGGGCGGCTTGTCCGCCTTTGCCCGCGGCCTGGCACCTTCATCTAGGAACGCCTTCACTATTTTCTCTTCCAGCATGTCAGCCTCCCTAATATTTCCGGATGTTATCGTGACCGTAGTGTTCGTCGGCGGTGAAGAAGATCATCCGACACCACTCTTGAGCTTCACGTGCACCACCTTCTCCACCTCGAGTTCGATCTCTTGCCGGGGGAAGTAATGGACCTTCCCAACCGGACCCTGACTGGAGTTCACGAACTCCTCGCAGAGCTCTTCGAACGCTCCCTGGGTCTTGCACATGTGACGCTTGTGCGAACCAGTCGAGAGAGGGAAGAACGCGATGATCTTGACATCATCGAGCTCGAATCCGTTCTCGATGATGGCCTGCTGGTGCATTCCCCCGTCCTTCTTCTTGTTCTTCTTCTGTTCCGCTTGGACGAAGCGGTAGTAGTTCGACAGCAGTTGCTCTGCCGTCAACGGCTTGGGGAAATCCTTGGCGAAGAGCTCGTTGAAGTCCTTCGCGATGCCCAGAGCTGCTGTGAGCAGAGGACCAGTGACTTCCCGGAAAGAAGTCACGAGGTAGTCTCTCTGTTCGCCAGTCCATTCGTGTCGTTCCGTCTTCATCTGAGATCTCCTTGGTGGACTGAGTCCACCCACTAAGGTTTGCTGCCACTACGCGTAGCAGCTTTGTTTAGCTGAATTCCCAGGGTTTCCCGAGGATCTTCGTCAGATCGTCGTAGCTCCGGGCATCAGCACTGATCTTGAGCGTCATGGAATGCGAATCGGACATCTGCCAGTCTTTGCTCCGGATGAAGATTGTCCCTGCCGATTCAGGGATCTCATCCATCGCGACCATGTCCTTGTGCTCTGGCTGTTGGCTGGCGCTCAGTTCGGCGAACCGGTAGATTCCTCCCACTCTGACGAACTTGAAACAACCAGAGGTTCTCTTTGCGACATCTTCTGGCGTCAACAACATGTTAATTCTCCTTCGCCCTATGCAGGCACTAGAAATGGCCAACTTCGCACCCACCGAACAGCCGACTCCACCAGGACTTCTGTGCGATCAGAACTGGCTTCTTCACGAAGTCTGGACAATTGTTATTGGCGTTCTTGAAGCGGCATTCCCTGCACTGATGCGTGTGTTGATAGGGTGTGTCCACGCACTGCAGCACATTGCATTGCGGAAAGAACATATAATAACGGTCAGACTCAGAAAAATCGACCTGATGAACGCACTGATTGCAATAAACCTTGCCTTCTCTTTTAGGACAGTCTTCAGCCTTACCCATAGGAACGGACGTCGTGGATGGATCGAACATGGCCGTCATCTTTTTCTCCTCATTCTTTGGCCTTGATTGGAATCGGAATCCTCAGTTCATGGTTTCTCCACTGAGTATCTTTGACCTTGCTATAGAGCCTGGACACGGAGGATTTCGCGTTTTCCATGGTTACGACATTGAGATTGAACATCGTTTTCTGATTCGCGTGTTCAGGATGGCAGGATACCCGAATCCTGACGAGCGGATCTGCAGGCCACTTATAATAGACGCTTTCTGATCTTTTCGAGGAGAAGTGGCGAACGAAGCCAAACTTCTCCAGGTACAAGCAGACCAATCTCATCTTCGCCGCGAGTATGGCATCCATGACACTTCTCCTTTCTTTAAAAGACATTCCTATCTATATTCCTTATACCCGAATATGAGGTAAAAAAGAGGGCGTTTGGGGCGCCCTCTCGTCAACTGGTGCCATCGACATTGTCATAACTTCTTTCGAGAGCGTCTTCGTAGGTCGCCACCAGGTTCTCTAGGTGGGTGAATGCGACGCACTCGTTGTCGCGTTTCGGTCTTTTAACTCATCATACCTGCGGTCCCTTCCGTAAGAGTGACTTTCCCCATCGAATTCTATGAGAATTATATTGCCAAGGGCATTGTTCGTCAAGCTAAAGAAAGATGCAAAATCTACTTGACTACCCATATGTCCTAAGATACAATTCGCGCCAAGGAGGGAAAAGAAGCAGAATCGGTGGGACGCATTGTCTTTTTTACTGTTCTGGGATCGGAACTCTAGGAACTTTCTAGGAACTCCTAAGAGTGAAAGAACTACCTCCGTCTCCTTTGAAGCTTAAGAATTACGAAGCCATTCGTGATGATGATTATTTCAGTGTCACAACAATAGCCTCCATGTGTCATGTTACTAGAAGAGCGGTCAATAAATGGATAAATACAGGTCAGATGAAAGCTTATATGGTCAAAGGATGCTGGAGGATAGCTGGAAGTGAGGTCAAGAGACAGATCAGGGGATCTCTTGCTGTCCAGCCATATCTTAACTATCCTGCTGAGAACGGGAAGTATCCTCACTTTGGTTACCTAATGTATTTGTTAATCACCACAAAAGATAACAGAACAGAGGTTACTGAAGAATGTACCAAATATGGCCTTGTAAGGCCCGACTATCGTGATTTAGAGGTTCTGTGGGGCAGAATGCTTTTGATGGCCCCTAAACGAACCAGGACGCAACTAGAAGGCAATCTTGGGCTGCCCCTAAACGTCCAAGGCGAGGAATTCCAAGGCTGGGTCAAGAGATCGGGCATCGACGAGCTCTTCAATAACAATCCATGGCCATGCATGAATATTTTGCAGGATCATTCAGATAAACGAGAGCAGATAGAAGTTTTGATATGGGCACAAGTTCCTAATAAAGATATTGTTGATTTTATGCAGAAGCGCTGGAGCTTTTCATTAACTGACGAACAAATTGATTTCTTTGGTAGACATTTTTACAATGTTTGTAATTTTAGCGACGAGGATGCCGAACGCTTTCTCAGCAAACTTAGGGGTAAGGATGCGATCTTTAATCGCCGTCTGTGTTGGAGAAACCCCTCAGCTGCTAAAGCTGTTCTTAAAATCCCCACCAGAGTCAATTTCGAAGAGCTCTTTCATTCGATGGCTGCTATTGCGGCAATCAATTATGATAATTATGCAGTAGGTGGCGAAATCAAAGTTCCTTTAGCCCAGGCTCAAGCTACGATCATTGTCCAGGCTCACAAGCAGCTTGTGGCTCTTGAGAAGATCAAAACCGACAAAATGCAAATAGCCCAAGCTCATGCGCAGGAAAATGTTACAATTGCCAATAGCGGCGTTGTCAAAGGTACAGATGAACCAGTTGACATAGAAGATTTGGACCAACCAAAGGAAGAAGGCGAAAAGAAACCGGATGAGTTCGAAGCCAAAGCCGGATAAGATAGTTGCCCAATGGGGAGGGCGGAAGATGCTGGCGGTAAGAAACATTAAGAAATGTAGTAGTTGTCAAGTCGATAAACCATTAGAATTGTTCTGTAAAAATAGACAATTCAAAGATGGGCTTAGCAATGTGTGTAAAGAATGCGCAAGTTCCTATGCCAAACAAAAGGCAAAGCATAATGGCATTCTTATGATAGGCTTAAAATATTGCATTCGTTGCAAAAAGGAACTTCCAGTAAATCAATTTCGCATCGATAAATATTTTGGTGGAAGCAGATATTCGTATTGTCGATCTTGCGAGAGGGAACGAGGCAAAGCTTATCATCTTAGACACAAACAGACTTGCAATAAACGTTCCCGCAAATATCATCACGAGAATTACGATCAGCACAAAGATTATCTCCTTCGTAGAATGTATGGCATAAATAAAAAGCAATATGATGACCTTCTAATGAAACAATGGGGAGTTTGTGCTATCTGCGGGAAATCACCCCAAGGTAGAAAAAATGCTTTGCATGTAGATCATGATCATGAAACCCAAATAACTCGTGGGCTATTATGTTCTACTTGCAATACTTCAATTGGAGGGATGCTAGATAGCCCATTACTTTTGGAAAAGGCCGCTGCTTATCTTCGTAGTTATTCTGAAAGGAACATCGCTTGATCCCCATCTATTCTCAGCTCATGCTTGACGTCGATATCACAAACGCTTGCACCCATCGTTGTTCGAATTGCACCAGACTGGTCGGACATCACCGCAAGCCGTATTTTATGTCTTTCGATGACTTCAAGAGAGCCGTAGCGTCATTGAAGAATTATCCCAAGATGGTATCTATTATGGGCGGAGAGCCCCTCCTGCACCCAATGTTTGCGGACATAACTAACTACCTAGCCGATAATATTGGCGGACCCAGACTTAATAATGGCGTGAAACCGATCACTGACATAATCGCTTATCGTAATGCTTACTTATCCCAAACCGCAGGAAAGAAAAGGGGTTTGTTTACATCCATGGGTAGTCGATTTAGAGATTATCTTGAACTCATTTTCGAGACATATGAATTCATTGGTCTAAATGATCATCAACACGATGGAGAGCATCAAGCAATTTTGATAGCTAGCAAAGAACTCCCAATCAGCGAGGAGGTTCGAAGAAAGAATATCGAGCATTGTTGGATCAATGCCAAATGGAGCGCTTGTATCAACCAAGCAGGAGCCTTTTTTTGTGAGTGTTGCGCATCGATGGACTTGCTTTTTAATCAGGGGAAGTTAGCATGGAAAGTTGAACCCAACTGGTGGACGAGAGAGCCGCATGAGTGGAAGGAACAGATGTACTGGTGTGATTTTTGTGGAGCTGCTCAGAATACTCCGTCACGCCGAGCCAATGATGGGATCGATGACATCTCTCCGGAGAACTTGAAAATGCTTAGAAGAGTAAGAAGTCCCAAAGTCCAAAAGGGCGCATACCGAGTGTTTCCGGCTTCGCAATATGATGCCACAAAGATGGCAGCGCGACCAATGGAGCCATATCTGCCAGATGGTAATAATAGATTGCGCATGGCTCCGACCAACAAGAGCGTCTTTCCCAAGAAGCTCGAAGCTGTTGTCGTATGTGTTGGCTTTGCCGATTTCCTCGATCTGACGCTTCCCTGGAATATGAAACACTTCGATAAATATGTTGTGGTGACTAGTTCTGAGGATAAAGATACTCAAGAGGTAGCCAAGAAGTACGGTGCCACTATAGTCATCTCCGATCGCTACAAAGAAAACGGAGCCAAGTTCAATAAAGGTAAACTTGTGAATGATGCCATGAAAGCCTTAGATTACGATGATTGGGTATTATTCACAGATGTCGATATCCTGTTACCAACGAACCTGAGGGAAGAGTTCAATAAACGTATTTGGAATCCAGGAATTCTGTATTATGCCAGCAGACTACACACAACTCCATTCGGAGTCTATGAATGGGTAACAGAATATCAAAAGAATGAGGCGCTTGCGAAGACCCTTAAGTTCTGTGATCCCAACACCAATCAGAAGCCTTGGGGTTATTTCCAGTTATTCAATTGCAGGGCTCAGGTTTTGAAAGGCAAAGGCAGAAATGTTTGCTCCGAAGATTTTACCTCAGCCGGTGGCATTGATAAGCATTTTGAAGAACTTTGGCCTCCGAGCCGCCAAGCATTGGCGCCCTTCAGCATCATACATATGGCTCATGGTCCGATGGGAGGAAATTGGACCGGAAGAAAATCGCCACCTCTTCACTTCCAACCTACGAATCCAATCAAGTCAGATGAGTGGTTCAATATTGCTTGGCTGGATGAAAAGGGCTACAACATCACCTATCCTCAGAACGCTCCTGGATATATTAAATTCGTGAGAGTAGATACCGGAGAATTTGTTATCGCGCCGAATACGAGACCACCTCGTGGCGGCTTTATTCAACATGGGGGTTTCAAATTTCATGCGCATCATAGCGGAATAGTTGTGGGTGGATTTGCGGTTCCTACTGATCGACAATCTAAAGGAAAGGTTATTATTTACACCAATAATAATAGATTAGAATACACCGGTTGGGGCATGGGTCATGTGATGTATGAAGATAATCGGCAAGGTTACGTCTGGGCAGGAGAACCAATCGCTCCAACTAAATTTGATGTCTTTTGGAAAGCCCGATTAGCTCCAGAAGAACACAAGTTTTTAATGGTTGGAACTTAAATGCCTATTCACTCTTGTGCTGGTTCTGACATTAAACTTGCATGCGGTTGTCAATTGAACAAATGTTCTACTTGCGAGGCAACTCATAGTACTTTTAAATGTCTTACGCATTTGCCATCGTATCCTCACAGAAATGATGATAAAACCTATTTCGCTCCTGGTGTAAAAGATAATATTCCGCAGAATGCGCATGTATGCAACGAACTGAAAACAGCTTTATCAGAAATGAATGTCTTTTTGCCCGGATCTGGCAGGGCTTTAGAAATTGGAGCAGGAATAGGACGTTATGCTCCAATGATCATGTTAGCCAGGATGTCATACGAAGCTGTTGAGCCTTCTCCCTGGGCCGCAGAATTTATCAGAAAAGCATATCTATCGCCTGTACTTCAGTGTTCGTTCGAAGAGGCACAGCTTCCAGCTGAATCATTTTCACTTGTTCTCGCTGTTCACGTTCTCGAGCATCTCAAAGATCCTCGAACAGCTTTGGAGAAGATCTTTAATTTGCTTATACCTGATGGACAATTCATTCTTGTTGTTCCAGATAGTGGAGATTTATTAAATCCAGATCATTATTGGTTCTTTACCCAAAAAGCAATCACGCAATGGCTTATAGATGTTGGATTCAAAGATGTGAGATCAGTTACGAAGAAGATAATCAAACGTGAGAATTTCATTTACGCAGCAGGATGGAAGGGGAGGGATGGATCAAAATGAACAACCTGGCTGGTCAAACCGTCGCAATTGTAGCACAAGGGCCTAGCGGTACAGATCAGGGCGCAGAGATCGACGCCTGTGATTTTGTAGTTCGTCAGAATGCATGGCTTACCGAAGGCCCCAAGAACGCAGGGACGAAGATATCGGCTCTGTGCGGATTTGGCGGCATCGGACATCCGGCGATTGGAGCGAACTCTAAAGGCTTAGAAGTTCCTCCTCAACTAGCACAGCGACGTGATTGGGAATTATGGTGTCATATCCCAGCCGACTGCTTTCAATCTGTTCCTACACCGAACGACGTAGGTGACTGGAAATGGTTGCTCGGTACTGCTGATGGTCGGGTCATACGGACAATTCGTAGCGAAGCTTTTCACAAGCTAGAAGCTTGTATGTGGAGTCTTAATCCCCAGCGTCCATACTTATCTTTAGGCGTAGTTTGTTTGGCTATGGTTATAGATTTGGAACCCAAAGCAATACACATTTGGGGATACGATTCAACCAAGTTCGGATTACCTAGTTATGATCTGGCGCAAAAGAAACTCGCGAATCATTCTCAACATGATTTCGTATCAGAAAAGATAATAATTGCTGGACTTGCCGATCTTCGTACTTGGTGCGGGCAATCAGTTAACATCCCATTTACTTGGCATGGACGCCCTCAAGACCCTCTGATTAGGATTGGACCATGAAACAAAAAAAGGTAGTTTGTCTACACTTTGCTGATTCGAAGAATGTAGGCGATATGCATTCTTGTCCAAGCCTTTATTTTAATTTGGGTGCACGGATGGATGTTTCTAAAGCCGAGAAGGCTAATGTGACGATTTATGGTGGAGGGTCGATGTCTGAAGTTGCGTGTCGACACGCCCAGTCTCGGGAAGGAACCAAGATTGGGTGGAGTATTGGTTACACAGTTCGTGGTTTACAGGGCAAACACCAAGAACCGGATTATTCGATGTTCCAATTGATCGGGGTTAGAGATTTCGGCCTCAATAGATGGGTGCCATGTCCATCCTGCATGTCAGGGCTTTTTGATGAGCAATATCTTGTCACTAAAGACGTAGTATTTTATGGCCACA
>Ga0315288_10002518_pt1 | contig 23674 bp, 20 predicted proteins | sample YL17G11_20_MG_FD_203454 | JGI IMG/M metagenome (GOLD analysis project Ga0315288, IMG submission 203454) | Sediment microbial communities from Yellowstone Lake, YNP, Wyoming, USA - YL17G11_20 | ecosystem: Environmental > Aquatic > Freshwater > Lake > Sediment | place: USA: Wyoming | collected... | reverse complement strand
GGAGCGCCGCCGCCAGGACTCCCGTCCTCGCCGAGAAGAGCTCCCTTCCGGTGAGGTAGAGGAGCGGCAGCGTGACCAGGGCGCACAGGAGCGAGAGAAGCCGCAGCGCCGGAATCCCCGGACCCAGGAGACGGAACAGGGGCATCAGGAGGAGGTGGTAGAGGGTCTCCCGGGAGAGGCCGATGCTGGAGAACGGAGCAATCTTCTCCCCGCTCAGAAATCGGCAGGCTATCAGCCCCTCGATTCCCTCGTCGTTGTTCAGGCCCCAGGGGATGGAACCGATCTCGATCCGCCGGAGGAGGAAGGCGGCGGACAGGACCGCCACGAGCGCCACGATCTTTTTCGCGGTGGAAAGGTCCCCGGGCGACGCCTCGCGCTCACCGTCCGGAGTTCCCAGGACCAGGACGGCGGCGGCGAGATAGAAGATCACTCCCGCCTCCACCCGGCCCGCCAGCAGGAGGATCTGCCCGGCCAGGGCCGAGGCCAGGGCCCCCGGGATGGCGGGCCACGGCGGGAAGAGGCCCTTCCTTCCGTCTTCCCCGGTCACTGGATGTACCCGAGGGACCGCAGCCGCTCCCTCATCCCCTCCGTCAGATCCACGGCGTCGGACGGGGATCCTCCGGCGTTCTTCCAGAGGAAGAAGCCGATCTCGCCGCCGGGACGGTAGGAGGGCCTCCGGAGGATGTCGGACCGCAGCGGCCCGGCGAAGCTGAAGGGGGTGACGGGAGGCCGGCTCCTCTCCCCTCCGATCTGCACGAAATCCGCGCCTTCCCGGCCATCCAGGGCCAGGGCGAACCCGACCCGCGCGTCGGGGGGCTCCACGGAGAAGGAGAGGCCGCCTCCCCGGACAACCCCCTCGAGGTCGAAATCGATCCTCCTCCCCTGCACCACGCGATGGCGGCCGGTCTCGCCGTAGAGGGGCATGAGGGACGCGAAGACTCCGTCGGTCTCGACGGACCCGGAGAAGCGGTGGGGCGTCCCGTCGGAGCTCCACCTCAGGTTCCATCCCCCCGCCAGGACGTCCACCTGCGAGAACAGGGCCTGCTCCAGGATCAGTGCCCGGCCTTCCTTCTCCTTCCAGAGGTTGTGCGTCTCCCCCGGATCCGAGACGAGATCGTAGAACTCCCGGCGGTTGTCCTCCAGGCGCACGACGATCTTCTCCCCCGGCTCGCGGTAGGACTTGCGGTAGGCGTCGAAGCGGATGGTCTCGCTCACGGCGCCGCGGGAATCTTCCCTCCCGCCCGAGAGCCAAGGCACCAGACTCCTCCCCTGCACCTCCGGCGGCACCGCCGCTCCCGCGAGTTCGCACAGGGTCGGAAAGATGTCGATGCTCCTCACCTGCTCCGCCACGCGCCGGGCCGCCCCCTTCACACGGAGATCCGCCACGATGAGGGGCACCTTCACCACCTCATCGTAGAGGTTCCTTCCGTGCCCGAGGGAGCCGTGCTCCTTGAACTCTTCGCCGTGGTCGGAGGTGACCACCACCACGGTGCCTCCGCCGGCGCCCGCCTCCCGGAGGCCCTCCAGGAGCCTTCCCACCTGGCTGTCGGTGTAGGCGATCTCTCCGTCGTAGAGGTCCACCAGGTGCCTCCGATCCTCGGGGGCGAGCTCCGCTCCCGGCTGGATGTAGCGCGAGAAGCTCTGGTAGCTCCCGGTCATCGTCCCCTGGTAGGGACCGGTGAATCGCGTCTTGAAGGGGGGCGGCGGATCGTAGTCCCAGTGGGGATCGAAGTAGTGCACCAGAAGAAAGAAGGGGCGCCCCTTCAATACGCGGATCTGCTCCAGGGCCCGGTCGGTCACCGCCTCCGCCCGGGGCTCCCGCCCCGCCTCGAAACGGTAGTCCCGGGTGAGGCCGAAATCCTCGAAGTGGTCGAATCCCCGGTCGAACCCGAAGAGACCCGAGACGTAGATGTGGCTCACCACCGCGGAGGTCCTGTAACCGGCATCCTTGAGGACCTGGGCCAGGGTCGGGATTCCGGCCGGGAGCTTCATTCCGTCGTTCTCCACCCGGTGGCCGGAGGGAAGGCGTCCCGTCAGGAGCGCCATGGCGGAAGGGAGGGTCCAGGGGGCGGAGGCGATGGCCTGCTCGAAGAGCACTCCCCGGGAAGCCACGGCGTCCAGGGAGGGAGATGTGGGCCGCGAGTAGCCGTAGGCCCCCAGGTGATCCGCCCGCAGGGTGTCGACGAGAATCAGGACGATGCCGGGTCGGGAACGGGGAGGGGCGCACCCGGTGCCCGGAGTTCCCAGGAGAAGGAGGAGGAGGCCGAGGGCGGATAGGGCCTCACGACCGGTCATCGAAGACGATCCGGCCGCCCACCAGGGTCAGGATCGGGGCCCCCTTCAGCCTCCAGCCCTGATAGGGAGCGTTGCGGCTCTTGGTCCGCTGGGTGGAGAGAGCCACGGTCACTTCCCGTTCCAGGTCCAGGACCGTGATGTCGGCCGCCTTGCCGGGGGCAAGGGTCCCGCGGTCCAGGTTCAGGATTCTCGCCGGGCCGATGGTGTAGAGCGCCACCAGCCGGGCGAGATCGACCACACCGCCGTGGTAAAGCCGATCCAGGGCCAGGGGGACGGAGGTCTCCAGTCCCACGATGCCGAAGGGAGCATGGTCGAACTCGGCGTCCTTCTCGATGGCATTGTGGGGGGCGTGGTCCGAGGCGATGGCGTCCAGGGTCCCGTCCGCCAGCCCTTCGAGCAGGGCCTTCCGGTCCTCCTCCCCTCGCAGGGGAGGGTTCATCTTGGTGTTGGTGTCGTACCCGCTCTCGGCCACCGCAGAGTCGGTGAGGGCGAAGTGATGGGGTGTCACCTCCGCGGTGACCCGGACTCCCCGCTGCCGCGCACGGCGCACCAGATCCAGGCTCCCGCGGGTGGAGAGGTGAGCGATGTGGATCCGCCCTCCCGTCGCCTCGGACAGCACCAGGTCCCTCGCCACCAGGATCTCCTCGGAGGCGGCGGGGATCCCCTTCAGCCCCAGGACCGTGGAGTAATACCCCTCGTGCATCATCCCTCCCTCGGAGAGGGTCCGCTCCTCGCAATGGTCGATGACCGTGATTCCGAAGATCTTCGTGTACTCCAGGGCCATCCGCATGAGGTGCCCGGAGGAGACGGGGTGCCCGTCGTCCGAAACCGCCACGATGCCGCTTTTCACCATGTCCCCGATCTCCGCCAGCTCCTCACCCTTCCCCTGCTTGCTGATGCAGCCGATGGGAAAAACGTTGACCACCGCGCGCCGGCGCGCCTGGGACACGATGTATTCGGTGACGCTCTGGGAGTCGTTCCAGGGATCGGTGTTGGGCATGACGGCGATGGAGGTGAAGCCGCCGGCGGCGGCCGCGGCGCTGCCGGTCTCCATGGTCTCCTCGTCCTCCCTGCCCGGCTCCCGGAGGTGGACGTGCATGTCGATGAAGCCGGGGGCCACCACCTTCCCCTTCATCTCCAGCACGGAGGCGTTGTCCGGCGGGATGTTCTCCCCGACCCGGGCTATCTTCCCGTCCCGGACCAGGAGGTCCCTCACGGCGTCCGTCCCCGTGGCCGGATCCACCACCCGGCCCCCCCTAAGCAGCCAGTTCACCGATCGCACCTCCCGAGAGCAGGTAGAGCACGGCCATCCGGACCGCCACGCCGTTGGTGACCTGCTCCAGAATCACGGAGTAGGGGCCGTCCGCCACTTCATGGGCAATCTCCACCCCCCGGTTGATGGGGCCCGGGTGCATGATGATCACGTCCTGCTTCGCCAGCCGCACCCGCTCCTCCGTCAGTCCGTAGAGATTGAAGTACTCCCGCAGCGACGGGAAGGCGCCGTGGACCATCCTCTCCTTCTGCACCCGGAGCATCATCACGACGTCGGATCCCTCCAGCGCGTTTTCCATGCGCATCTCCACCTCCACGCCGAGTCGATCCAGCCCTGGGGGAAGCAGGGTGGGCGGCCCGGAGACTACCAGGCTGGCGCCCAGCTTCCTCAGGAGGAAGATGTTGGAGCGCACCACCCGGCTGTGGAGAATGTCCCCGATGATGGCCACCCTCAGTCCGGCGAGCTTCCCCTTCTTCTGGCGCATCGTGAAGGCGTCCAGCAGCGCCTGGGTGGGGTGCTCATGGGCCCCGTCGCCGGCGTTGATGATGGACGACTGGCAGATCCGGGCCAGGAGGTGGGGGGCGCCCGCCGCGGAGTGGCGGATGATGATCATGTCGGGGGCCATGGCCTCCAGGTTCCGGGCGGTGTCGATGAGGGTCTCCCCCTTGGAGACGCTGCTCCCCGACGGGGAGAAGTTGAGGCAGTCGGCGGAGAGACGCTTCTCGGCGATCTCGAAGGAGGACCGGGTGCGGGTGGAGGGCTCCATGAAGAAATTGACGATGGTGCGGCCCCGGAGGGTGGGGACCTTCTTGATGGGACGCTGGGAGATCTCCAGGAACGATTCGGCGGTGTCCAGGAAGAGGTTGATTTCCTCCGCCTCCAGGGGCTCGATCCCCAGCAGGTGCTTGTGTCGGATCCGGAATCCCGACTCGGGCGTCATCCTCTAGCCCCTTTCACGCTTCCCTTCCCCCCGTCCGGAGGAACCGGGCCTGACCAGACGGACCGCGTCCTTGCCGTCCTCCTCCGCCAGGCTCACCTCCACGCTCTCCTCCCGGGAAGTGGGGAGGTTCTTCCCGACATAGTCGGCGCGGATGGGGAGCTCCCGGTGGCCCCGGTCCACCAGGACCGCAAGCTGAATGCTCCTGGGCCTCCCGAAGTCCATGATCCCATCCAGGGCGGCCCGGATGGTCCTCCCCGTGAAGAGGACATCGTCCACCAGGATGACTTTCTTCTCATCGATGGGAAAGTGGATCAGCGTGGCCTTCAGGAGGGCGTGGGGTCCGATGGTGGTGGCATCGTCCCGGTAGAGGGTGATGTCCAGGATGCCCACCGGGATCTCCACCTTCTCTATTTCGAGTATCTTCCGCGCCAGGCGCTCGGCCAGAGGCACGCCCCTCGTCCGGATTCCCACCAGAACCAGGTCTTCCATCGCACGGTTCTTCTCCGCGATCTCGTGGGCCATCCGGGTCAGGGTCCGGTCGATCTTGGCGGCGTCCATGACCACGGCGTCTTCGGGGGAGCACATGTGTCCGTCTTTCCGCCGCGCCGGGGCGCGGGCAAAAAAAAACCCTCCAGCTGCGGCTAGGGGGTTCCGGGTATCAGGCTCATGGCGACTTCCCTTTCTGACCTCTCCGGATCAGTTTCAAGGCGAATCGCCGCGATTTTACCATTCTTCCCTCCCCTGTCAAGGAGGAAATCCTGCGAGGCATCCCCGTTTCTGCCTGTCGGTGCGAGGGGCGAGCCCGGAGGCCACCGGGCAGGCGGATGGCTCAGCTCCTTGGCGGGGCGCCCAACCGGCTGGCCTCATAGGACGGAATCAGGAGGATGGGGTTCTCCGAGGTGAACGCCTCGTCGAACAGGCGGGTGAGAGCGTGGCCGTCCATGTCCATCCCTATGGGAAGTCCGTACAGGTAGAGCAGCGTCGGCACGACGTCCAGGACCGATGCCTTCCCCATCGGCGTCCCGTGCCGGATCCCGGGTCCCGCCGCCAGGATCATCCCGTCGGGCCCGCGGTCGTGGTATCCGGACTCCAGGCGGTTTCCCTCCAGCCAGGCCGCGAGGCGCCGTCCCAGGGGCATCGGCTCGATGCCATGGGGCGAGACCACCAGGAACACCGATTCCCCCCTGGCCGGGTCCCCCTCGCCGGCGACACCCTCCCCCTCCAGGAATCTGCCGAGCCATTCATCCAAAAACCGGTAGTAGCGCTCCAGGACGCTCCCGTACTTCTCCACCTCCTCGGGAGGCACGTCTCCAAAACCCGAGGGCATGCCGAAGCGAAGGAAGAGATGGGAGACGCGGTCGAGCCCCGGCAGGACCACGATGACCGTCTTCTCACTCCCGCCGCGCCACGCCGCCAGTCCCGCTGCCGCGACCGCCTGGTCCTCTTCCAGGGCACGGCGCAGCGAGACCGCCAGTGCCGCCTTGCCAGGCGGCTCGGGAGCCTCCGGATCCAGGAACCGCTCCAGACGGATGTCCGGGCCGCCGGAGTCCGGAGGCGGAACTGCCGGAGATCCGTCCAAACCGATCTCCCGGACGGGGCTGCCGAGACGGCCCACGACGTCGGAGAAGGAAAGGGCCCCTGATTCCCGGCTCCGCTGCCTCACCCGGGTCATGCCGCACGCGGCGGCGAGCCGCCGGAACCCGAATCCGCGCGGGACCAGGCGGATCTCTCCCGAGCCCCACGGCAGCAGGTAACGGTCGAAGTCGAGGATCCGGTGCTTGTAGGGGAGCTTGCCGGTCCAGAGGCTTTGCCAGACCACCGGCGGGAGGCAGGGGCGGAACGGGGAGAGCCTGCCGTGGGCCCCGCGCTGCAGGAGACGGGAGAACCACGGGAGCTTCCCCTGGGCCACCAGGGGCAGGACTTGGTCGAGAGTCGCCCCCTCGATACCCAGGACCAGCATCCGGGGCGCCGTCGCGGAGGGACGGATCAGCTCCGAAGAGTAAGGGTTAGCGGGCGCCGCAGGGTTGCCGGGACGGATCAGCAGGAGCGCGACCGGCAGGAGAAGCGCCGCGAGATGGCAGGAAGCCCGCGCCCCGGCGCGGCGTCTCAGCGCCTGGACGGCCACTCCCGAGAGAAAGAGGAGCGCGACCGCGGTGATCAGCGCAAAGGCCAGGCGCAGCCGGAAAAAGGCGGCCGGCGGGACCATCACCTGCGTCAGGCTCGAGTTGTACCCGTAGAGCCCCGAGACCAGAAGGAGGTCGGCACAGGCGAATCCGTACAGATACTTGAACGGCACTCCCCTGACCCGGACAGGGCGCCGGGCGAAGAGACGGAGAAAACGATAGGCCAGGGGCCAGCCCAGCGCCATCGGAACCGAGAGAAGGGCCACCCCGGGCAGGAGGCCGGCAAGGACGGGGAGGCTTGCCGTGAGGTCGGGATTGAGGAAAAGAACCAGCAGGGCCAGAAGCAGCGCCGCGTACAGACCCGCGAACCAGGCCGGGAGGATCATCCGGACGAAGGCCATGGCAGGCATGGTAGCACAGCGGAGGGTTTACATTTCCGCAGCCATTTGCTAGCATCCGGCCGCCGGAAGCGGGGCTCGGATCCATTCTTCAGGCAGGACAACATTTCTTCCACGGACCTCATCCACGACCATCTTGCCCCGGTCATCGAGAGCCGTGATCTTCCCTCACCCCATCACCTCCTGACCCTGGATTGTCCCGCCGTCGCCGCGGCGGCGATGCCCGGCCAGTTCGTGATGCTCCGCTTCCCCGGCCGCCTGGATCCCCTGCTCCCCCGGCCCATGAGCGTCAGCGAGGTGCTGCCGGACGAAGAGGGCCGGCCCGGCAGGATCCGGATTCTCCTCAAGGTGGTGGGAAGAGGGACGGAATTGTTGGCGGCCCTCTCGGCCGGGGACCGCATCCAGGTCCTGGGTCCCCTGGGGAAGCCCTTCCAGATCCCTCCTCCCCCGGCAGCGAAGGGCAGGGCCCTGATGGCGGCGGGCGGGATCGGCGTCGCCACCTTCCCGTTCCTAGCGAAGGAGCTCCGGAAGGCGGGATGGAAGCCGACGCTTCTCTTCGGGGCCCGGAGAGAGCGGGACCTGGTGCGGCGGGAATGGTTCGAGGAGCAGGGCGTGGAGGTCCGCACCGCCACCGAGGACGGGAGCCATGGGGTCCGTGGCCTAGTGACCGACCTCTTGCAGAAGGCCATCGCTCCCGGCTCGGAGGCGGGAATGGTCTACGCGTGCGGCCCGCGCCCCATGCTCCAGGCCGTCAGCGCCCTGGTGAACGCCGCCGGAGTCCCCTGCCAGCTCTCCCTGGAGTCGGCCATGGGGTGCGGCTTCGGCGTCTGCCTCGGGTGCGTGGTGAAGGTCCGCCGGGGAGACGGCTTCGACTACGTCCGCGTCTGCATGGAGGGGCCCACCCTGATGGCGACGGAGGTCCTCTGGGAATGACCGCGTCGCCGCGCCTGCAGGTGAGGCTGGGGCCTCTCACTCTCAAGAACCCGGTCATCACCGCCTCGGGCACCTTCGGCTACGGCACCGAATTCCTCCCCTTCCTGGACCTGGGCCGACTCGGGGGAATCTGCGTCAAGGGCCTTTCCCTCCGTCCGCGCCGCGGAAACCCCCCGCCGCGCACCTGCGAGACGCCCGCGGGGATGCTCAACGCCATCGGCCTGGCCAACGTGGGAGTGGAGGCCTTCATCTCGGAGAGGCTGCCGGCCCTGCGCGTTCACGATACCGCGGTCATTGCGAACATCTTCGGCGAGACGGTGGAGGAGTACGCCGAGGTGGCGCGCATCGTCTCCTCGGCCCCGGGGGTGGCGGCGGTGGAGCTCAACATCTCCTGTCCCAACACGGCGCGCGGAGGCCTCGTCTTCGGATGCGATCCCGAGGGGACCCGCCGGGTGGTGTCCGCCGTCCGAGCGACCTGCTCCCTCCCCCTCATCGTCAAACTCTCTCCCAACGTCACCGACATCGTGGCCATCGCCCGGGTTGCGGTGGACAACGGCGCCGACATCCTCTCCCTGGTGAACACCTTCCTCGGGATGGCCGTGGACATCGAGCGGCGCAGGCCCGTCCTCGCCAACGGTGTGGGAGGGGTCTCGGGGCCCGCCATCAAGCCCCAGGCCCTCTATCTGGTCCATCGCGTCTGCTGCGCGATGAAGGTGCCGGTCATCGGGATCGGGGGAATCATGACCGCCCGGGACGCCCTCGAGTTCCTCCTGGTGGGCGCCCGGGCCATCCAGGTCGGGACCGCCAACTTCCTGGATCCCGCCTCCTCGGTCAAGATCGTCGAAGGAATCCGGGATTACCTCGCCGAGAGGGGCATCCCGGACGTGAACGATCTGGTGGGGGTGATTTCCGGGCGCCCGGCACCCGCGGATTCCACCGGCTGATCCTCTTTCCCGGAGGTGAGGCGTGAGAAAGAGCAGGCGCCCCCTTCTCCTCCTGGCCCCCTTGCGTCCCCTCCTTCTCTGGGCAGGGTGCGCCCGCCTTCCCCCGTCCCCCGAAGAGTTCCCTCCCTTCCGGCAGGTGGGGGAAGCCTCCTGGTACGGTCCCGAGTTCCACGGGAAGACCACCGCCAACGGCGAGAGATACAACATGCTCCTGATGACCGCCGCCCACCCCACCCTTCCCTTCAACACGCTGGTACGGGTCACGAACCTGGACAATGGCCGCACCGCGGTGGTCCGGATCAACGACCGGGGGCCCTTCCTGAAGGGAAGGATCCTGGATCTCTCCTACACCGCGGCCCGGGCGCTGGGGGCGAACTCGCCGGGGGTCATCCGGGTGAAGATCGAGGTGGTGGGGAAAGCGTCTCCTCCCCCCGGTGCCAGGCCCGCCGTGGAGCGGCGGCCCTGAGGACGGAAGCAGGAGGCTCGAAGGTCAGGGGGTCGCGGAGGGGAGGCCGAAACTGAAGAGTCGCTCCAGATCGTCGATGGTGGCGTCCCCTTCCCGGATGAGCCTTCCGTCGGGATCGTAGAGGCGCAGATAGGGAAGATCGTGGACCCCCTGCTGTTCCGCCACCGGATGGCTCCAGTCCACGATGTCAATCTTGCGGACGGCCAGGTTGGGATGGCGCCGCACCAGTTCCTCCAGCTGGGGCGCCAGCTCCCGGCAGGGAGGACACCAGTCGGCGTAGTAGTCGAAGAGGGTGTACTTGCCGGGGACCAGGTGGTCCCGGAGGTTGACCGGCTCTCCTTTGGAGATGGTCCTGATGTCCTCGCCGCCCGCCAGGCCGGCCCCGGCGGCGGGCTCCCGGGAGAGGACCCGGTACATTCCGATGCCCACGGCGCCGGCCGCCAGCGCCGCCAGCAGCAGGGACACGGGAGCTGATATCCGCACGCGTGGCTCCTTTCCAAAAGGGCCTGGAATTATCGGACGGCCCGTCCCGTCCGTCAACCGTTTCCTCATCCGGAGAACTCCGGTGGGTCCGGCCTTCTGGTCCTGTCCGCTCCGGTGCGCCTTGAAAGGAAATCCCCTTTCGGAGAGAATTCAGGCGCCATGAGCACGAGAAGAAAGTCCCAGATCATCGTCGCGCTGGATACTCCCCACCGGGACCGGGCCCTGGAGCTGGTGCGGACCCTTCGCGGGCAGGTCGTCCTGTTCAAGGTCGGGCTGGAGCTTTACACCGCCGCCGGCCCCTCCATCGTGAAGGACCTGAAGGGCCTGGGCGCCGAGGTCTTCCTGGACCTCAAGTTCCACGACATCCCCAACACCGTGGCCCGTGCCGTGGCGGAGGCCGCCCGCCTGGGTGTGGCCCTGACGGACCTCCACCTTTCGGGGGGACCCGCCATGGTCCGCCGGGCGGTGGACGAGATGAGCGCCGTCTGCGACCTTCACCGGATCCGCAGGCCGGCGCTTCTGGGGATCACGGTCCTTACCAGCCTGGGACGGGAGGACCTCGCGGGGCTGGGCATCGGCCGCTCTCCCGAGGATCAGGTCCTGGCGCTCGCGGAGATCGGGAAGGATGCCGGACTGGACGGCGTGGTGGCCTCGGCCCGGGAGCTGCCGCCCCTCCGGAAGCGCTTCGGCCCCGACTGGATCCTGGTGACCCCGGGAATCCGGCCCGAGGGCTCCCCCGCGGACGACCAGGTGCGGACCCTCACCCCGCGCGAGGCCGTGGAGGCCGGCGCCGACTATCTCGTGATCGGCCGCCCGATCACCGGTGCGCCGGACCCCTGCGGCGCGGCCAGGAAAATCCTGCGCGGCCTCCTTCCCTGAGGTGTTTTCCGGGCAGGACGCCGCGGGAGGAAGGAACGGTTCATGAGAGTCACCTTTCTTGGGACCGGGACCTCCACGGGAGTGCCCGTCATCGGGTGCCGGTGCCGGGTCTGCTCCTCCGGCGATCCCCGCAACCAGCGCCTGCGTCCCTCCGTCCTGCTGGAATGGGAGGACCGGAAGATCCTGGTGGACTCCTCCAGCGATTTCCGCCAGCAGGCCCTCCGCCACGGGATCGACCGCCTGGACGCGGTCCTCTACACCCACTGCCACGCGGACCACGTGATGGGGCTGGACGATCTCCGGATCTACAATTTCCGTCAGCGGTCGGATCTCCCGATCTACGGGAACCCCGAGACCCTGGAGGAGATCCGCCGCACCTTCTGGTACGCCTTCTCCGACACCCAGGAGGGAGGGGGCAAGCCCCGGCTGGATCTCAGGCCCGTGGGAGGCGCCTTCGATCTCTTGGGTCGCCAGGTGGAGCCGGTGCCTCTCTGGCACGGGCGGATGCCGGTCCTGGGATACCGGATCGGCGACTTCGCCTACTGCACCGACTGCAACCGGATTCCGGAGGCCTCCATGAAGGTCCTGGACTCCCTGGAAGTCCTGGTCATCGACGCCCTGCGGCACACGCCCCACCCGACCCATTTCTGCCTGTCCGAGACCCTGGCGGCGCTAGCCCTCCTCCGGCCCCGGCGCGCCTACCTGATCCACATGGGCCACGAATTGGACCATGAGGAGACGGAGCGGACGCTCCCCCCGTCCATCAGGCTGGCCCACGACGGCCTTATTCTCGAGATCTGAGTGAAGACCCTTCCGATCCCTCTCGCGCCCCTCCCAATCCTCGCAGGCCCGGGCATGCGGGGCTCCGAGGAGGAGGAGAAATCGGCCATCGGCGAGGTGCGGCCGCCGGGGGAGGGGCCGTGACGCCGATTCCGGCGGAAGCCGGGCGGGCAGCCGGAAAGCGGGCGCTGGTCCTGGTGGGGGGCGGCATCACCGGGGCCATGTACGAGTTTGGCTGCCTGCGCGCCTTCGACGATTTCTTCGAGGGGACCTTCTCATCGCTGGACTTCGACATCTACATCGGGACCAGCTCCGGGGCCGTGGTGGCGACCCTCCTGGCCAACGGGGTCAGTCCCGGCTTCATCGTCGACGTCATCGCCACCAACCGGAAGCACCCCCTCAATTTCCGTCACGAGGACATCTTCCGGTTCGACTGGGAGAACTTCCGGCGCAGCCTGGGCCGGGCCCTGGTCATGCTGCCCGCGGTCTACCGGTACTACCGGAAGCACCGGACTCCCTTCTCGCTCCAGAGCCTTCTCAGCCTGATGCAGGAGAACCTGCCGTCGGGCCTCTTCTCCCTGAAGGACTACATCCGCTACCTCGACGGGATGGTGAAGCAGATGGGACTGTCCCCGTCGTTCCGGGAGCTGAGCAAGGAGCTCTATATCCCCGCCATCAACCTGGACCGGGCCACGCGGACCGTCTTCGGCGACGAAGGATCCCGGGACATCCCGATCCCCAAGGCCATTGCGGCCTCCTCGGCACTGCCGTTCTATTTCGAGCCGGTTTCCATCGACGGCGTGGACTACGTGGACGGCGGCACGGCCCAGCTGGCCAACATCGACATCGCCATCAACAAGGGGGCGGATCGGATCCTGGTCCTCAACCCCATCGTTCCCATCCAGAACGACCAGTCCCGGGTCTGCATCCCCTCCTTCTCCGGGGGCTGCGCCCGGATCGCCGAGAAGGGGATCTCCTATGTGTGGGACCAGTCGGCGCGGATCAACAGCCACGAGAAGCTGGAGATGGTCCTGGCAAGACTGAGGGTTTCCCATCCCTGGGCGCGCATCGTCCGGGTGGAGCCCACCGGATCGGACACCGTGCTTTTCGCCCAGCACATTCTCAGCTACGCCTCCCGGATCCAGATCCTGGACTACGGATATCGATCCACCCGCTCCTTTCTCCGGGAGCGAGGCGACGAGATGAGGCAGATCTTCGGTCCCTCCCCCGAGGTCGCCGGAAGAGCCATCGATGGATAGCACCCGCCGTGAGTTCATGGGGTTCGGAGCCGCTGCCGCTGCGGGTCTGCTGGCGGGCTGCGGCCCGGACATGAAGTCCCGGAGGCCCGCTCCCGCCGGAACGGAGAGCGCCCTCTCGGTACCGATCCCTCCGCCGATCCCCGCCGAGCGCTACGCCCGGCGGCGGGCCGACCTGGCGGCGCGGATGCGGGAGGAGGGGTTCGACCTCCTCCTGGTCACTCCCGGCGTCCCGCTCACCTATCTTACCGGGGCCTTTCTTCGGAAGAGCGACCGGCTCATCGCGTGGGTGCTGGAGAAGGACGGAAGCTGCCGGTGCCTCGGCCCGGCCTTCGAGGAAGAGCGCCTCGCCTGCTCCGGCCTTCCGGGAGATCGGAAGAACTGGGAAGAGACGGAAGACCCCATCGCTCTTCTGGCAGAAATCCTCGCCTCGCGGGGCTCCTCGCCGCGCATCGCGGTGGAGGGGACCCTCGGGCTCGACATCCTGGCGCCCCTGGCCCGGCGGCTCCCCGCCGCGAGGATTGCCAGCGCCACCCCCATCCTTTCCGCGCTCCGGATGAGGAAGGATCCCGAGGAGATCGCCCTCATGCAGGCGGCCATCGACATCACCCTGGAGGCGACCCGGCGGGTGATGCAGGAGGCGAAGGAGGGAGTCACCGAGGAAGGGATGCTGGCGCGGGCGGTGGAGGTTGCCCGCGCCTTCGGGGCCTCCCTGGACGGGATGATCCAGTTTGGGCCGAGCAGCGCCGTCCCTCACGCCGGCGCCGGCGAGGCCCGGCTGCGGCACTCGGATGTGATCCTCTTCGACCTGGTGGCCGAGGTCCGCGGGTACCACTCCGACATCAGCCGCACCTTCGCCTTCGGAGATTCCTCACGCCGCTTCCAGCAGATCTACCGGGTCGTCCGGCAGGCCCAGGAGGAGGGGTTCCGCGCCGCGCGTCCTGGGATCCCGGCGGGCAAGGTGGACGAGGCGGCGCGTTCCGCCGTCCAGAGGAACGGCTTCGGCAGGTATTTTACTCACCGGGTGGGCCACGGCCTGGGGCTGGAAGCCCACGAGGAGCCTTACCTGGGGGGGGGCAACAAGCTCGTCCTGGAAGATGGGATGACCGTGACCGTGGGGCCGGGGATTTACCTTCCGGGTGAATTCGGCGTCCGCCTGGTGGACGTCGTCCTGGTCACCGCCACCGGCCCCAGGGTCCTCTCCGCGCCGCCCGCCCCTCCCGTGTGAAGAAAGCCCGCTTCCCCCGCCCCGGGAAGCACCGGTTCCCCCGGGTCTGAAGGCCCCGGGGCCGGGCGGACGGCCCCAATCCTCCAATCTCAGGGACGAGGCCGGCAGACCCTGCCCGGGCCGTCGGCAAGGGTGACGCACGACTGTCCATCCGGGCACGCCGCCCCGGGGTCCGCGCACGGGACTTCGCACGAGTCGAGCCGTGGTCCGGCGGGGCCGGCCACCCCGAGGTAGGTGATGCATCTCAGGCCGGCGGGGCATTCCCCTTCGCGGCAGGGCCTCCCCTGGCCCTCGAGCAGAGGGCCGGCTCCCTCTTCTCCCCCCGTCCTGTACCAGACGCACTCCCCCTCCACGCAGCCGCACGCGGCCCTTCCCTGGGGCCACCGGCGCACCTCGCAGGTGGTGAGGATCCCCTCCCGGGCGCTGCAGACCTCCCCGGAGCAGCCTCCCACGCGACACTGGGAGTCGCCGTGACAGCGGTTCTCGATATTCTCCCCCTCCACACGACCGTAAAGAGGATCCTTCCGGTCCACCGCCGGAACACGCTTTCCCTGGGACGGCGGCGGCGGAGCCTTGACGGAGGGCCCGGCATCGGGAGCGGTCATGGGGCGGCCCTCTCCGGCCGAGGCGCAGCCTGGAGGGAAGATCAGCAGGACGAGGGCGATGAGAAGAGGCTTGCGCACCGCGCCTCCCCCCCTTTCCGGGGAGGATTCAGTTTTCCAGCCGCACGGAGACCACCTTGGAGATCCCCGGCTCCTCCATGGTGACCCCGTACAGGAGATCCGCCACCTCCATGGAGCGGCGGTTGTGGGTGATCAGGATGAACTGGGTCTCCGGGGTCAGGTCCCGGAGCATCCGGGTGAAACGCCCCACGTTGGCCTCGTCCAGCGGGGCGTCCACCTCGTCCAGGACGCAGAAGGGGGAGGGACGGTACCGGAAGAGGGCGAACAGCAGGGCCACCGCCGTCATCGCCTTCTCACCCCCGGAGAGGAGCGAGATGCTCTGGAGCCGCTTGCCGGGCGGGGAGGCGGTGATCTCGATGCCGCACTCCAGGACGTCCTCGTCCTCCAGCAGCCGCAACTCCGCCTTTCCCCCGCCGAAAAGGGTCTGAAAGCTCTGGTTGAAGCTCTCCTGGATCTGCTGGAAGGCCGCCAGAAACTTCTCCCGGGAGGTGCGGTTGATCTTCCGGATGGTGTCGTTCAGAGACTCGATGGAGTCTTCCAGGTCCTTCTTCTGCTTCGCCAGGAATGTGTGCCGCCCCTCCATCTCCCGGTACTGCTCCAGCGCCGTCAGGTTCACGGCTCCCAGCTCCTCCAGCCGCGCCTTCAGATCGCCGACCTCCTTCTCCAGATCCGCGGAGGAGATCTCCCCTTCGGGCGCCGGCTGGGCCCTCAGTCCCTCCAGGTCCGTTCCCAGCTCCTCGCGGCACGATGATTCCAGGTGCCTCAACTCCACGTCCAGCCGGGCGGAGACCACCTCGAGCTCCGATATCTTCCCCCGCAACTCCTCCAGGGAGGCCCGGGCCGTCTTCTCGTCCCGCTCCGCCTCCAGCAGCGCAGTCTTCAGGAGGGCCACATCCTTCTCAACGCCTTCCAGGCGGGCGGCCACCCCTCCCCGCTCCTCACGCCCCCGCTCCAGGCTCTCGGTCAGCGAGGCGATGGTGGAATCCAGGGACCGGACCTGGTCCGTGGCGGATCCGGTCTCCCGCTCCGCCCGATCCAGGCGGGATCGCTCCTCGGCCACCGCCTCCCGGACCGCCGACACTTCCTCCTCGCCCGCCCGGATCTTCTCCCGCTCAACGGCGAAACGGGAGCGGAACTCACCCAGGGACTCCGAGCCCGCCGCCATCTCCTCCCGGCGCGACGTCAGGGACTCCACCGCCTGATGGATTCGTTCCTCCAGCTCCCGCCGGCGGGCCTCGGCCTTCGAGAGGACCCCCGCGAGCTGCTCCCGTTCGGCAGCCAAGTCGCCGGACTCCGTCTCCAGCCTCTGCTTCTCCTGCCCGGCCAGGGCCAGGGTCCTCGCCGCCCGATCCGATTCCTCCCGGCGCTGGTCGAGCCGGACCGAGGCTTCCACCTTCTCCAGCTCCTTCTCCCGCATCCGCTCTTCCAGCTCGCCGATCCGCTCCAGGAGAGCCCGCCGGGAAGCTTCACGCGTCTCCTGCTCGGCGTCCAGACGGTCCCTCTCCTCCCGAACCTGCAGCAGCCGCCGGGACTGTTCTTCGCGAATCCGGCGGCGGGTGAGAATCCCCTTCTCCGGCGACTCGGCGGCCCCTCCCTGAATGAGCCCGCCGGCGAGCACGAGATCACCCTCGGGAGTCACGAAGTTCCAGCCGGGATGGCGCCGGTGCAGATCCAGGGCGGCGTCCAGATCCTCCGTCAGGATGATTCCCTCCAGGTAGGCCCGCAGCGTCTCACCCGGGACCCCCTCGGGGCGGACCCGGTCCGAGAGGCGCCCCGCGACCCGGGGATCCGAGAGGAGATCCGCCGGGACCTCCACCCGCGATCCGGCCGCTCCCGAGACCGCGAGGAACCCGCAGCGGCCCCCCGCCTCTTCCCGCAGGCGGCGGATCCCGGAGATCGCCTCGCCGGGACTCTCGACCAGGACCGCCGCGAGCACCTCCTTCAGCGCCGCTTCAGCGGCCGCCGTCCAGCGTGGGTCCACCTCGACCCCGTCGGCCACCCGGCCGCGAATCCGGATCCTTCCTTCCCGGGCCATGGCCAGGACCGCTTCGAGTCCCTGCCCCGCCCCGTTGGATCCGGGGCCAACCTCCTCCAGCGACCGCAGGCGCTCCTCGAACTGGGCGACCGTTCCGGCCAGGCCCTCCCGGCGGCGGGCGAGGTCCTGCAGCGCCGCTTCCTCCCCGGCCAGGGCCTTCTCCGCCGTCTCGCGCTCCCGGCGCACCATCTCCAGATCCGAGGCGCGGGCGGAAGCCAGGATCGACATCTCCTCCAGCTCCACCCGGCGCTTCTCCTGCTCCTCCCGCGCCGCCCGGATCTCCTCCTCCAGCTCCTTCCGGCGGTCCGCCTGCCTCTGCAGATCCTGCTCGATCCTCTCCGACCGGCTCCTGGCCTCGGACAGGCGGTCCAGCGCCATCAGAAGCGCTGAGCGGGACGCCTCCGAGTCCTGCTCGTGCAGCTCCACCGCCTCCGTCCGCCGGCGCTGCTCCTCCTCCTTCTGCTGAAGGACCACCTCCAGCGCACGCAGAGAGCCGTGCGCCCCCTCCAGGATCGCGCTGCGCTCCGAGAGTTTCGCCTCTCTCTCTGCGAGCCGCTGGCGGATCTCCCCCGCCTCGCCGCTCCACCGCCCGATGGCCCGCCGCGCTTCCTCCATCTGCTCTTTGGATTGCTCCAGGAGGATCCGGTTCCGGTCCATCTCCCGATCCATCTCGTTGAGGCGGTCCCGGCCCCGCCGCGCTTCCCCCTCCGTCTCCTCGAATCGCCGGCGGAGCGATTCCACCTCCGCCTCACACCGCGCCATCCGGGCCGAAAGCTCCGCCTCCTGCTCCGCCAGGTCCCGGCGCGCGGCGGCGGCCTGGTTCCCTTCCCGCTCCAGGTCGCCCAGCCGCGCCCGGAGCAAAATGCCGCGCCGGGATCGGATCGTCTCCCGGAGCCGCTTGTACCTCCGCGCCTTGGCCACCTGGCGGCGCAGGGATCCGGTCTGCTTCTCCACCTCCAGGAGGATGTCGTGGATCCGGACGAGATTGATCCGCGCCGCCTCGAGCTTCCCGAGCGCCACGCGCCGCTTCACCTTGTAGCCGAGGATCCCCGCGGCCTCCTCGAAAAGGGTCCTCCGGTCCTTCGGCTTGGAGGCCAGAATCAGGTCCACCTTCCCCTGCTCGATGACCGAGTAGAGGTGGGACCCGACGTTGGAGCGGGAGAGCATCTCCTGGATGTCCTTGAGGCGGCAGCGGGAGCCGTTGAGGGAATACTCGCTCTCGCCGCTGCGGTAGAGGCGCCGGGTGACGATGAACTCCTCGGCGGGGTCGGGCCCGCCGTTGGCCCCCAGGAAGCGAAGCGTGACCTCCGCCATCCCCAGGGGCTTCCGGCCCTCGCTCCCGTTGAAGATGACGTCCGCCATCCGGTCCGCCCGGAGCGATTTCGGGCTCTGGTCTCCCAGGACCCAGGAGATCGCGTCGCCGATGTTGCTCTTCCCGCACCCGTTGGGCCCCACGACGGCGGTGATCCCGGGGCGGAACTCGAAGAGGGTGCGGCCGTAGAAGGACTTGAATCCGTGGACTTCCATCCTGTCCAGTGTGACCATCGGTTCCTCGGAGGGCGGGGGCGACCGCCCTGGGCACGGCGTCTCTCCCCGCGGTATCGGGGCGGATTCTAGCGGAAAGGGAGCGGGCTGTAAAGGATGAAGCGCAGGATCTGGTGGGGGTGGCCTCTCTCTTCCCTATTTGTGGTGTTGGGGAGAAGCCCGGCGGGAATCACAAGGCGATGGGGCCCGGCCCCCGGCCCGGGGAGGAGCCGGTTTTCCGCATTTCCGGCGGGGACTTTCCGGACAGAGGTGAAGTGCCGCCTCAGCGGTCGCGGGACAGGATCAGGTCGGGCAAGGATTCCAGCGCGCGGCGGGCCACGGAGTCCGGAAAGCACCGGAGTTCCATCCGGGCCCTCTCGCCGTACTGCCGGGCCAGCTCCCGGGTCCTCTCCAGGGTGCCGTTCTCCCGCACCAGGGCGACGATCTCCTCGCTCCTCACCCGGGAGAAATCCCGATCCTCCAGCACCGCCGCCACCCGCGCCCGGTGCTCCGGGTTTCCCCGCTCCAGCAGATAGATCAGGGGCAGGGTCAGCTTCCCTTCCCGGAGGTCCGACGCCACCGGCTTGCCCAGCGTCTTCTCGTCGGCGGTGAAGTCGAGCATGTCGTCCACGATCTGGAAGGACATCCCCAGGTTCATTCCGTAGCTCCGCAGCACCTCCTCCCTCTCCGGCCCCGCCTTCGCCAGCACTCCGCCCACAAGGCTGCACCCCGAGAAGAGACAGGCGGTCTTCCGGCGCACGATCTCCAGCTGCTCCCCGGCGGTCATGTCGATGTCCCCCACGCGGCGCGACTGGATCATCTCCCCTTCAATCATCCGGAGGGTGATCTCCGCCAGGATCTTGATGATCCGGAGATCGTCGGCGGTCAGCGCCATGGACATGGACTTGATGTAGAGGTAATCGCCCAGCAGCACGGTGATGCTGTTTCCCCAGGCGGCGTTCAGCGACGACCGTCCGCGCCGCAGGGAGGCGCCGTCGATGATGTCGTCATGGACCAGGGTTGCGGTGTGGATGAACTCGAACACCGAGGCGAAGAGGACGTCCCGATCGCCCCGGTAGCCGGCCATCTGCGCGGTGAGGAGGAGAAGGAGGGGCCGGACGCGCTTGCCGCCGCCGTTGACCAGGTAGGATCCCAGCTCGTCGATGACCCCGATCTCCGAGCGGAGGTTCCGGGCGACCTCCTCCTCCACCGCCCTGAGCTTGGGGCCCACCAGCCCCAGGATGTCGGAGAAGATCAGGGTGCCCGCCGTGGGCCTGGCCAGGTCCGTCACCGGATCACCCTCATGGGAGATCCTCCCCTTCAGATCGCCGGACGCGGGGGGAGGACGGGATCATATCGCCTAATCTTCAGGACCGCATCGGAGTGCAGCTGGTAGCAGATTCCCTTGGCGTAGTACCACCAGTTCTCCCTTCCCGGCACGTCGGGGAAGGTCTCCCGCCGCTCGGGCAGTCCCAGGGAGCGGAGAATCCGGCCGCGGTTCGAGCCGCCTCCGAACTCCCGAATCATCGCATCCACCATCGGCCACTCCGGGTGGTCCTGGATCACCCGGTCCACGACCACCTCCGTCCCCGCCTTGAGCCGCCGGGTGATGTCCAGGTCGCCCGGGACGCTGTAGCGGACGGGATCGAAGCTCCTCGGATCGTAGAACCTCAGGTAGAAGTAGTCGTACATTGGATCCGGCACGAGCTTCAGCTCGAAATTGCCCGAGGCGTCCGTTTGGGTCCGCGCCTCCTCCTGCTGCTGCGAGCCCGTGCTGAAGTGGAGAAGGTTCAGAATCGTCTTCGTCTTGATGACCCGGACGGGGTACTCCGCGAGGGGCGAGCCCCCCTGGTCTTTCACCGTCCCGCGGATCACCACCTCGGCGCCGGCGGCAGCGGCCGCCTCGGCGCCTCCCAGGAGGCAGAGGGCGCACAGGACGACCGCCGGACTCCATCCCCCCCCCGCTGCCCGACGGCCCATCCTGTCTCCTAGCGATAGTTCTCGAACTGCATCTCGATGGAGAGGGAGCTGCCGCGCAGGGCCTGCATGATTGTCTGCAGATCGTCCTTGCTCTTCCCGCGGACCCGGACCATGTCTCCCTGGATGCTGGCCTGCACCTTCTTCCCGGTGGTCTTGATGATCTTAACGATCTCCCTCGCCTGCTCGGTGGGGATGCCTTGCTGGAGAGCGATTTTCTGGCGGACCGCTCCGCCGGCGGCCTCCTCGGGCTTGGAGAAGGTGAGCCCCTTGAGGGAGACCCTGCGGGCCGCCAGCCGCTGGTTGAGCATCTCCACGACGCTCTTCAGCCTGAACTCGTCGTCGGAGAGCAAATGGATCTCGTGCTCCTCCCTCCGGACCTGGCTCTTGCTCCCCTTGAGGTCGTAGCGGGTGCGGATTTCCTTCATGACCTGCTGGATGGCGTTGTCCACCTCCTGCAGATCGATCTTGCATACGATGTCGAAGGAGCTTTCCTGCGCCATGTGCCCCTGTCCTCTGTGGGAATCGAGGGGCGGATTGTAGCACCGGCCTTCCAAGCAGATCAAGGCGGCGGAGGGCGGTGGGGCTCTCCTCCCATGACCTGGACGTCTACGCCCCGGGGGACCGTGAAGGCGAAGATCCGATCCGACAGGTTCCGCACCACCCGGATGCGATCGAACCGGTACTCCATGCGGTTCCCCAGGGGATCCAGGAGCCGGATGGACCGGATGGCGCCCGTGGCCTCGTCCACCTCCAGGTTGACGGCGTCATAGGGAAAGTCACCGGCCCTCGGCGTCAGCTTTACCAGCCACAATCCGGCCCGGTCCGGAGAAGGCTCCCCCTCCACGCGGAAGTCGCGCGACAGCGGCGCGCCCCCCAGGAGAAGACGGGTGGCGACCGCCCCCGAGTCCAGGTCGGAGACGTTTCCCACGAGCACCTGCCGATCCTCGGGGAGATAAAGGTAGGCGCGGGTCCCGTCGGTGACGGCGATCTTCCCCCGGGGGCGCCGGTACTCCCAGAGCATCCTTCCCGGCGGCTTGAGGGAGACGGTGCCGTACTCCTCCTGCGGCCGGCTCAGGGTGCGGGACTCAAGGACCTGGGAGAAGTCGGCCGTGATCCCCGGCGATTTCCGGTAGTAGGACTCGATCCGAGAGGCCAGGCGGAGAGCGCCGGCCTCGTCTCCGCGCAGGGCGCCGGCCGCCATGGCGAGCAGGACCGCCCCCGCGAAGCTCCTCACGACGATGCCTCTTTTCACGGCCGCCATTCTAGCATCGCGGCGGAACACGACCAATGCCGCGCGGTGCGATTGGAGAGACCGGGGCGCTGCTCTATAATCCGCACATGGCACGAGTCTTCCACGGCCTCCCGTCCCGGTTGGCAGCGGCGGGGCTTCTCTCTCTCGCCTTCGGCTTCCTCGGCTCGTGCGGCAACCTCTCCGACCGTTCCGGTGCTTCCGGAAGCGGCGCCGAGCCCCTCCCGTCGATCCGCTCCCGCGCGGCGGACCTGATCCGGCAGGGGGAACCCCGCAAGGCCATGGACCTCCTGGCAAAGAACTCGGACCTCCGGGACCCCGACGACGCGTTTCTCATGGGCGAAGCCGCCCTCCGGACCGGGCGTTACGGCGAGGCGGAAAAGGCCTACCGAAAGGTCCTCGAGGCCCGTCCCGACGACCTGCCGGCGTCCCTCCGCCTGGCCAGGACCGCCTTCCTCCAGACCCGCTACGCCGATTCGAAGAACCGGTTGGACGGGATCCTGGCCCGTTCCCCGGACCAGGCGGAGGCCCGGGCTCTCCGGAGCCGCATCCGCATGCGGATGGGAGACCTCAACGGCGCGGCCACCGACGCCCGGCGATGGTCCCAGCTCTCCCCGAAGGAGGCGGAGCCCCTCCGAATCCTCGGCGTCGTGCAGCGCCAACGCGGAGATCCCTCCGGCGCCGTGGAGCTGCTGAAGCGGGCGGTGGTCCTCGACCCGACGGATCTGCGTTCCCGCCAGGAGCTGGCCAGGGCCTACGCGGAGGCCGGACAGAAGCGTCTCTCCGACGAGACCTCCCGGGAGGCGCTCCGGATGGAGCGCAGGGAGCGGGAAGCTGCCCGGCGCCGGCTGGAGGCGGGCTACCATCGGGCCCAGGCCATCCTGTCCCAGGAGCGGGGGGACGCGGCGGGAGCACTGAAGGACTACCAGGACGCCCTCTCCCACGATCCGGACAACCCGGAGATGTGGAGGGAGGCGGGTGAAGCGGCGCTGGCTGCAGGAGATCCGGACCGGGCGCTGGAATACCTGGACCGGGCCGTCCGGCAGGCCCCGTCCCGGGCGGTGGTTTGGAAGACCCGGGGGGAGATCCACCTGGCACGGGGAGACATGGGAGGCGCGCTGAACGACCTCCTGGAAGCGGCGCGCCTGGATCCGAGCGACCCCGCCGTCCACCGTTCCCTGGCGAAGGCCTACCGGAGCCTCGATCGTCCCGAGGCGGAGCGGGAATCGGCCCTGGCCACCGACCTGGAGACAAGGGCGGTCCTCCCTCCGCCTCCGGAGATCACCCCCTGAGCCTGCACCGCTCCGGGCCCCGGAGAAGGTCCAGCTCGGGCTCCGGCCCCGTCAGTTCTCCCCTCCTCCTTCTTCCTCGGCGGCACCTGCCCCGCTCCGGTCTTCCGCCGCCCCGATTCCCGCCGATCGGCCCGTGACCCAGGCCCAGGCGAAGTTGTGGCCTCCGATGGGACCGAAGACGTCCAGAATCTCGCCGCAGAAGAAGAGCCCCCGGTGGATGCGGCTCTCGAGAGTGCGGGGAACGACCTCCTCCAGCGCTACTCCCCCGCCCGTCACCTCGGCCTTCTTGTACCCCTCGTCGCCGCTCCAGGGAAGCGGGTACCGGACCAGGATCTCCACGAGCCGCTTCCGCTCCTCCCGGCGCAGCTGGGAGAGGCTCCGCTCCGGCTCCACTCCGGCTTCCGCCAGCAGTGCCCGGGCCAGGCTCTCCGGCAGGACACGGCGGAGAAGGGTGCCCGCCCGGCCCCCTTTCTCCCGGAAGAGGCTTTCCCAGCCGGCGGCATCCCGATCGGTCCACTGCACAAGAATGGGCTGCCTCGCGCCGCCCGACATCCGGGACCGCACCGCCACGTGGGAGATGTCCAGGACCGCGGGGCCGCTGTACCCGCGGTGGGTGAAGAGAAAACCGCCGCGGGAGACGACCTTGTGCCTCCCGGCCGGCGCCGTGAGGACCACGTTCAGGGACACTCCGGACAGCGGTGCGTGGACGGGGGGATCGGCCACGAGCGGCGTGAGGGCGGGGTAGGTCTCGTGAACGGTGTGGCCGAGGCGGATTGCCAGCTCCAGTCCGATCCCGTCGCTCCCGGTGGCTGGCACCGAGAGCCCGCCAGAGGCCAGGATGACGGCCGCCGCCCGGAGGGTACCCCCGTGATCGACGCGCACCGACCACGATTCTCCACCCGCCGGAGGGTCC